>Ga0007804_1000108_pt1 | contig 31243 bp, 26 predicted proteins | sample CryBogCBE25Aug07_FD_60367 | JGI IMG/M metagenome (GOLD analysis project Ga0007804, IMG submission 60367) | Freshwater microbial communities from Crystal Bog, Wisconsin, USA - CBE25Aug07 | ecosystem: Environmental > Aquatic > Freshwater > Lake | place: Crystal Bog, Wisconsin, USA | collected... | reverse complement strand
CCGCCCTCGCGGCCGTTGACGAAGCCCAGCGCGTCCTCTCACCCTCCTCGCTCTTTGGACGAAGCGACGTGCGCGACTTGCGGGCGATCGTCGACCAGATTCGACGCTCACGCCTCGAACTGACTGCCATCGCCGGTTTACGGGGACGACTGCGAGAGGTGGCGCCCGCCACGGTGACCGTCGCGCTCGACGATGCCCTCCGCGCCTACGCCGTCGCCCTGCGCGACATCGCCGACGAGGTCCGCCACCCCCTGGCCACCCCCACGACACCACCGCAAAACATGCGCATCCGTCTCGACCTGGTGGCCCAGCTCCTCGAGTCGAGCGACAGCGACGCGGTTGCCACCCTGACCCGCCAGTGCCTGACCCACCTGGAGTCCCTGCGCGGTCAGTTGCGGTCCTGCCGGGACCTCGCGCGCAGCGAGCGACACGACGATGGCGGTCGGGCCCTTACCCGCGACGCCAAACAGGACACGACGACGACCTGGGCCGACCGACTCGAGCTCGTTCGACAGCACCTCCACCGCGATGACGTGGCCTTTCGCCACGCCGTGCGCTACAGCGTGGCCGTCGTGGCCTCCTCCGTGCTCGTGTCGCTCCTACACCTGCCCCGTGGCTACTGGGTTCCCTTCTCAGTTGCGGTCATCCTCAAGCCCGACTACAGCACCCTGCTTCGCCGTGGTGTGAGCCGCGTGGTCGGCACGGCGCTGGGGGCCTCGTTGGCCGCCGTGGTGGTCGCCGAGGCCCACCCGACCCACCTCGGCACCATCGTGCTGGTCGGCGTCGTCGCCACCGCCGCCTACGCCACCTGGGCCGCGAGTTTCGCCGTCTCTATTGGCCTCGTTTCGTCGCTCGTGCTGATCATGCTCTCGATCGCCAATCACGACTCGCTCTCCACCGCCGGTGACCGCTTCATCGACGTGGCCCTGGGGGCCGCCATCGCCGCGAGCACCTACCTGTTGTGGCCGTCGTCGCAACACAGCGACGTCCGCGAGGCCGAGGACACCCTGCGCGTCACCATCGCCACCTACGTCGACGCCGTCTTCGACACCGTGCTCTCCACGACGCCGGTCGTCAACGTGGCCGCAGCCTCGCGAGCGGCCCACTTCGCCTACTCCCGGGCCGAGGTCAGCATTGGGCGTTCCCTCGACGAGCCCTCGGCGACCCGACTTGACCCCAGCCACAGTCGCAGCGTGCTCGTCACGAGTCTTCGACTGCTGCGAGCGCTGCACTCCCTGCGACTCGGTGAGCGGCCGGCAGCGCTGGCGGACCACCACGACGCTGTCTCTCATTTTCGCGACCAACTGCGCGACGCCCTGAGCCCCACGCCGCGGGGCGACCGTCACGCCGTGCGACGGGCCTTCGTGGCCATCGAGCAGGCGTGGCCGACCGATCCCAGTAGTGACCCCTTCGTACTGACGCTGGACGAAATCGCCAACACCGTGGACACGCTGCGCAGCCTGGCCGGCGACCGCGTGGTCGAGGCCTAGCCCAGCAGGACTGAGGCCGCGACCACACCGATCGTGCTGACGCCGGTCACCGTATTGGTAACGATGACGTAGAGACTCTGGGGCGCTGTGCCTGAGGTGAACTGGGGCGCGCTAATCAAGTAGGCCGAGTTCGCCCCCGGGTCAGAGGGTGACGCCGCGCCGACCACGGCGGAGGTCCCCACGAGGTCACCGCTCTTGGTGACGAAGCTCACCACGTCGGAGCCCGGCGACAAGTTCACGCCTTGGACCAGCAGCTGGTCGCTCGCGTAGGGCGCCCCGCCGACCGTCGCCAATTGCCCCGGCTGAGTCGGGTCGCTCACCGAGGTGAGGGCCTCTTGGCCGGGGTAGGTCACGACGACGGAGTCGGCCGCCGGATTGATGGCCTGGTTCGCGGACGTGTTGCAGGCGTGATCGGCGCTGCACACCGTAAAGACGTAGTTGCCCGGCACGGCTGAGGGGCTCGTCAGCGTAATGGTGCTGTCATTGACGATGGTGAAGTTTGACGGGTAGATGGTTAGCGAGGAGTTCGTGCCCGTCCCGACGGCCGTCATGATGATGCCGGCTACCGTTGACAGCCCGGCGCCCGACAACGTCATCGTGGCGCCGCCCGACGAGGGCAGGACGGCCGTCGACACTGACGAAATGAAGGGCTCGGCTCGATAGGTCCAGGGCAGTGTCGTGGTCTCTCCCGCGACGGTGACAATCGAAACCGGCACGGACGTTGGCGCACTGGAAAGAGCCGGAGCGGCCAGTGATCCGGCGAGCAGCTCGTGACCGTCGGGGCTCCAGAAGAAGGCCGTGGTGTCGAGTGAGGACTGGGCCGAGGACGGTCCCCAGGCAATGTAGTTCATCGACAGGATGTTGATGCCCGCACCGGTGATCGCGACCGTGTCCCCACCAAGCGGGGTGCCCGAGGGAGCCCCGGTCATCGCGTTGGCGAGGCCGCTAATCGAGGTCGCGCTGTAGTCGTACTCCGTCAGGGACGGTAGGGCCTCGCAGCCACAACTTTGCGGGACCTGAGGCACGCCCAGTGGCGTGAAGTTCAACTGACCGGTGAGCGGTGGCGCAATCGCCGCCGTCGCACTAGAAAGGCCGTTCGCGCCGACGACAACCACCTGGGCCTGGCAGAGGCCAAGTCCGCTCATCCGCTCGGGGGCGCAACGCACGTGGGTGGCGGCCGGCGACGTGGCCTCGATGATGGTGTCGCTCACGACGGTGAAGGTCGCGGGAACGCCACCGAAGGTCACGGCCGTGGCGCCGGTGAAGCCGGTGCCGTAGAGGCGAACGGTGGCACCACCAGCCATCGGACCTCCCGTGGGACCAACCTGGGTCAAGACCGGTGCGCCGCTGGCGCTGTCAATGTGGACGGCCACCAGGCCACTCGCGGGAGCGCTCGAGAGCGAACCACTCGTGGTCAAAATGGTGAGCGGTTCCGTGCCGGTGCCCGAGGTCGTGGCCAACAGCGCCGAGACACTCGTGTCGTTTTGAATGGCCGGTGCGACGACGGTCAGCGTCGTGTTCGACGCAACGGTGACGTCGTAGTCGAGCGTGGCGCCGAAGTAGACCCCGGTGACGTCCGGGGTGCCGTTGGACTCAAAGCCGGTGCCGGTGATGGTGATGACCTGCCCACCACCCACGCTCACCGTGCTCGGACTCGCGCCAGTGATGGTGACCCCGGCGCTGCCCTGGGCCAGTCCGCACATGCTCGCGGCGAGGCCGGGGCCCTGCGCACCAACGTAAGGAGTGAGGTTCGGCGTTCCGAGTCCCGACGCGAGGTCGTAGCCGGCCTTGGCGCGATAGAGCCCATTGGTGGACCCGAAGATGTCGTTATTACCGGTCGTGATGTCGGTGAAGCCCGTCGCGCTGGCGCCGCCGGGCGTGGCGTCGGCCTCGTAGAGCAACGGCGCGGCAAAGCCCACACCATGCTGGGTGGCGGGGTTCGCCACACAGGTTGGCGAGGCGTTAATTTCAGCGAGCATCGCGGCCCACTGAGGCGCCGCTGACGAGGTGCCACCAATCGTGTACCACCCACCCTGGTAGGTGATTGTCACGCCGGTGTACTCATCGGCGTAGGCCGAAACGTCAGGCAGGGTGCGACAGGCCACCAAGGCACCGCAGGCGCTGCCATTGGTGGGATCGGCGCTCTGGGGCATCCAGGCCGGCTGCGTCCAGTAGTTCGACACGCCACCACCGGAGGCACCACCCTGATTACCGTCGTTCCACACCTGCTGCTGCGGGTTCGGCGAGACGCTCAATGCCGTCGTTCCGCCCACGCCCACGACGTAGGGCTGGGCCGACGGGTCGTCCACGGTGAGCTGTGGCGAGGTTGGCGTCGTGGCCCGGCCGGCGCAGTCATCGTTACCGGCGTCGCCAGAGGCGCTAAAGACGGTCTGACCTTGAATAGCCGCTTCTTCAAAAATGAGGTGCTCGGCCGCGAGCGCGCCGGGGGCAAAGTTGGCCAGGGCGCTCTCACACAGTCCCCACGACGTGGAGACCGTCGAGGCCGTGTCGTCGGCCACGATCTGGTTGTAGGTGTCGAGTGCACCGTAGGTGGTGTTGGTGCCGGTGTAGACCACGATGTTGGCCTGCGGGGCCAGGGCGGCCACGTTCTCGATGTCGAGGGCCGCTTCAGCCGAACCGGCACCGACGCCGGCGCCACCGTCGACCGTCACGTTGGAGATGAGGTTGGTGTGATCGGCGCCGAAGTAGCACTGCTCGAAGGCCTGAATGTCACTCGTCAAATACGGCTCGAGTTCGTAAATGGCGACGGTCTGGCCGGCGCCGTAGTCACCCTGGTTATAGAGCCCGTTAATGCCGTAGGCCTGGGCGATCTGGTCTTGGGTAATGCCGCCATAGCCGCCTTGCGTGGCGGCCTGGGCGCTAGCGCAGGCCGATGGTGCGCCAGCCCCGAGTCCGCCCAGGTGACGAACGGGCGCGAAGGTGTAGTAGTTGCCACGAACGCTAGGGCGCAGAATGTGGTTGGTGCGGGCGATGGCGTTGTGGGCCGTGACCAGGTTGTCGAGACCAACCACGCGGGCAACGACCCCCGTGATGCTCGAGGGAATCGTGGCGGCCGTTGTCGTCATCCAACCGCGTTGACCAGAGAGCAGTCGCACGGAGGCAAAGGACGTCGAAAAGAAGCGGGCGGTGTCACGAACGCTGCCCTGGACCTGCACGAAGAGGTGGTTTGAGGAGACGCCGACCACCCGCAAATGGCCCGAGGTGAGAGCCCCGTTCACGGCCGCAATCTGCGACGAGCTGGCCCCGAAGAGTCGAGCGAACTCGCCGCGGCTCAGGTAGTGGCGATACATCGGCGAGGAGGGCGACGTCACCTGCGAGAGCAGTTGCTCAAAGGAGCCGGCGTGGCGAAGTCGCAACTGCAGATCGAAGTGCAGTTGCGACGACGGCGACAGCGGTCCCGTGACGTGCGCACCGACGGGTAACGATGGTGCTGGCTGCACTAGTCCGCGGGCACCGGCGATTTTGACGGTGGCGCTGGCCACGAGCGGCGCGGCACTCAGCGCGGTCGACGCCAGCGTCAGGACCGCGATGGAGCGGCGAAGAAGGGTTGAAGAGCGCATGAATTCCTACTTCCGACTAAAGACGACGTAGAGCGTTGATGAGGAGACTGGTCCGTACTTGCCATTGGAGAGATTGTGGGCCCGCACTGAGCAGGTGGTATCACGCGTGGCACTCACAACTCCGGCCGCGACGTGGCAGCTCGCTCCCCCGACCGTGTAGGTGATGTGGCGAAGACCCGAGCCACCAGTAATGCTTAGGCGCACCGAGCGACCTGTGGTTCGCGTTTGGGTGGCCGTCAGACGCAAGGGCTGTTGCGCCACCGCGGCAAAGGTAAAACTGGCGGTGCCGCTACCGGCTTGGTAGACGCCAGTGGCCGCCGCCTGCGCCGTGACCACGCACACGCCCGGCACCGTTGACGACAGCGCGCCGTCACGGACCCGGCACCACGGCGTGGTGGTGGCGTAACTGAAGCTGGTCTGCCCGTTCCCTCCCACCACCGTCAACTTGAGTGGCGTGCCGGCGATTGGTCGAGCAGTGGCGTGAATCGCCAACGACGCGGGCGCGATCGGGGTGAAGGTGTAGGTCTGCTGGGCCGACGCAGCGGTGTAGAGCCCGTTCGCGGGATTCGTCACCGTGACCACGCACGGGCCGAGCGTCGTTGCGCTCAGCGTGCCATTGGTGATGCTGCACCCCGTACTGGAGGTCGAGAACTGCTCCAGCGACTGACCGGACCCACCGCTGCCGTTCAAGTTGACTGACGTCAGGGCGGGATTGGTGAACGGTCCCGCGAAGACGAGCGGTGACTGCGCCGACAAGGGGAAGGACTGCACTGCGGCCTGGGAACTGGTGAGCGACGCGGCGAACGTACCGGCAACGACGCACTGCTGCGACGAACAGCTCACCGCCGACGCTTGCGCGTTCCCGCCGCCGTTCTGCTGCGCGAAGAGCGCACTATCCGTCCAAGTCACGCCGTCGAAGACGCTGCTGAAGGCCTGGGTGGCCCCGGCCGAATCAATGACATAGCCGCCGGCCACGCACTGGTCGGTCGAGAGGCAGTTCACCGATTGGCCCGACCCACTGGTCTCCCCCGAGAGTTGCCCAATCGGCCCCGCCGTCCAGTGGCCACCCTCCAGGTTCGCCGCGAAGGGCTGCGACTGCCCGTTACCGTCCAAAAAGTTACCGACGGCGCCACAGGAACTGGCCGAGCAGGACAGCGCGGTCACGGTGGCGAGACCATCGACATTGAGCGTGGTGCCCAGTGCCTGGTCCGTCCAGCTCGTGCCGCTCCACGCGCCCACGAGTGCCTGTTGTGCACCAGTCGCATCGGTGACGTAGCCACCGACCTCACAGCTATTCGCCACGGAACAGACGACACTGGTGGCGACCGAACTTGCCATCATCGAAATATCGGTCCCAATGAGCGCCGTGGTCCACGTGCCGTTGACGTATTGATCGGAAAAGCCCTGGTACGACAGGGAACCCGTTGACACGTAACCCACCGCCGTGCAGGAACCGTCACTCGCGCACGAGATGCCGAGCACCTGACCGTCACCGCCCGGGTTGAGAGAGGTGGCGACTGGCGTACTGGACCACACGTTTCCGTCGAACAGACTGACGAACCCCTGGTAGAGGCCGTTCGCGTCAACAAACGTGCCACCCAGTGCGCACTGCGTGCTTGAGGAGCACGACAATGACGTCACTGCCGAAATAGAGGTAGCCCCCAAATCACCAGTCACCGGCGAAAACTGCCAGGCCTGCCCATTCCAGGTGCCTACCCACGCGGTGGTCGACGGTGCACTACCGGAGGTACCGGCCGCGACGCAGAAGGAGTCGGAGGGACACTGAACGACAGTTCCGGTGCCCGACGCCACCGGAACGGGCGTCGTTACCCACGAGGTACCGGTGTTGACGCTCACGAAGGGCACCGTCGTGAGAGCACTCGTCGTGAAGGTGCCCACCGCGGCGCACGTCGTGGTCGCACAGGAGTCGTCCGCGGTCGAGGCGCTGCTCCCGCCGTTATAGGCGTCGGCCAACGTAGTCGGTGCCGATGGATCGGCGGAAGCCGCACTCACTGAAAAGGGACCCGCGACAATGGCGGCCGTCAGCGCAACTAACGCAACACCAGAGACTGAGGCTGCACGCAGCCGTGAAAAACGATGACGCATGAATCCTCCACGGTTCACGCGGTTCACGTCGCGCGACCTCCATCTCACGCTAGTGCGTTGGGAGGATATCTCGTTCCAGTTTCCGGCAGTTAGAGGACGGTAAAAAGGGTCGACAGGGGCGCGGTCTTGCTTCAACCTACGAAGTTCATCGCGGCCACCGCGAGGCGAAACCTCTTTCCGGGCGCGGCCGAAGAGTGACACGACAGCGCCGCCGTGTGGCACTCGACGAGGCCAGTAGAAGTCGTGATGCGGTAGTTCGACACCGTCCTCGTGCTGCATGAGGCGGACCAGGAAGCCGAAACTCTCGCACGTCTATCCGTAGTACCGACCACCTCTCGAGGGAGTCCCCGCGTCGCAACTTTCATTGGAACCTGGGATAGAAACTTCGACACGCCCACCGACGAGTTAGAGGTCGGCCCCATGATCACCAAATCCAACGACGTTTCGGGCCATCAGTTGACCTCCACGGAGAGGCGCGCCTTCTTGAATATCAAGTCCGACGGCAACCATCTGACGCGCGACTAGGAGTTCACCACACCCATGAAGCCCGCCTTGAGGTTCGCCACTGTTGTCGGGGCTAACAATATGACCGAAACCTCCAAGCCCGGTTTGTTCTTGGCATTGAAAGTACCAGGCACTTACTTCCCTGCGTATGCAGTCCGTGACAGCCACCCGTAATACTTGAGGCCATCGTCACCGGCGAGGTGACGTCCGAACGAAAGCGCCACCGTGACCAACAACACCACCCCCGACGAGCGCGAGCAGATTGCCGATCGTCACCTCGATACTGTGCTCGCCCAAATGGCCGGCCCGCAGGCTCGACCCCGCGCGGACCAGCGCACCGCCGTTCGCGCTCTCGTCGCCGCCAAATCCCGCGTCCTCGTGGTCCAGGCGACGGGGTGGGGCAAGTCGGCCGTTTACTGGGCCGCCACCTCGGCTCTGCGCAGCCTCGGCGCCGGCCCCACCATTGTTATCTCCCCACTCCTGGCGCTGATGCGGAACCAAGTAAGCGCGGCCGAGTCCGGCGGCCTCCGGGCCGCGACGATTAACTCCACCAATGTCGAGGACTGGGGTCAGGTACTACGTCTCGTCGAGACCAATGAAGTTGACGTCCTGCTCGTCTCGCCGGAGCGGCTCGCCAATCCCGCCTTCGCTCACCGCATGTCGCCCGTCCTGGCCGCCGCCGGCCTCCTGGTTATCGACGAGGCTCACTGTATTTCGGACTGGGGTTTCGACTTTCGTCCGGACTATCAGCGCATCTCTAAGTTGCTCCTCAACTCCCCCGGCATTCCGGTCTTAGCGACCACGGCCACCGCCAACAGTCGTGTGACCCGCGACGTCGCCGAACAACTAGGGGATGACACCCTGGTTCTTCGCGGCAGCTTGGCCCGAACGTCGCTCCGGCTGTCGGTCGTCCCCGGGCTCGACGCGCTCCAGCGCTACGCCTGGGTTGACGCCGCACTCCGCGACATTGCCGGATCGGGCATTATCTACGTCCCCACCGTGGCCGAGACCACCCGCCTCGCGGACTACCTCCACGAGCAAGGTCACCGCGTGGCCGCCTACTCCGGACAACTCGAAGCGACGGAACGTGAGCGCATCGAGGACGACCTGCGCGACAACAAGCTCAAGGCCGTCGTCGCCACGTCGGCCCTGGGCATGGGTTACGACAAGCCGGACCTCGGCTTCTGCTTCCACGTCGGTTCGCCGGACTCCCCCGTCGCCTACTACCAACAGGTTGGCCGCGCCGGCCGCGCCATTGACCGTGCCGAGGCCGTCTTGCTGCCGGCCGAAACTGACGCCCGCCTCTGGGAGTACTTCGCCACCGCATCCATTCCCGATCCTGAGATGATCACGAAACTCGAGCAGGCCCTCGCCCGCGCCAGTGAGCCGCTGTCGGTGCCGAAACTAAGCGACGCCACTGGCCTTCGACGGGGCCGACTCGAGGCACTACTCAAAATCATGGCGGTCGACGGGTCTGTTGCTCGTGTCGACGGCGGCTGGGAAGCGACCAGCACGCCCTATCTCTACGAAGCAGCGAAGTGGGCGGCCGTTGTTGAGGCCAGACGCCACGAGGCCGACCTCATGCGCCACTACGCCGCCGGTGATGGCTGTCTCATGCAGTTTCTCCAGCAGGCCCTCGACGACGAGTCCAGCGGCCCGTGCCAGAAGTGTTCGGTCTGCACCGGGGAACTACCGCCACCCGGAAATCGCCTACTAGGCGAAAGCGTCGAGAACGCTCGCCAGCACCTTCGTGGCGTCGACACGATCATCGAGGCTCGCAAGATGTGGCCCAGTGGCATTGACGACGGTCCCCGCGGTCGGATCCAGGGAGCGATGGACGGACGAGCGCTCACCTTCGCCGACGAACCAGGGTGGCCAACGGTGAGCTCCCTCATCCAAGGACCCGACCGAGAGGTCCCCGACGACATCATGGCGGGGATCATTCAAGTGCTGGCTCGTTGGCGAGCGACCTGGCCGGCCCGCCCCGTCGCCGTGGTGCCGCTCCCCTCTCGCCACCACCCCCGCATGGTGCGGGACCTCGCCACGCGAATCGGCGCGGCCGGCAAACTGCCAGTGCTCGACGTGCTTGCAGTGACGGGCTCGACGCCATCAGGTTCATTGACCTCACCGCGACGGGTCGAACACCTCACGCAAACCCTGTCGATGCTGCCTGGTCGGACCTTGCCACCCGGCCCGCTGCTCCTGGTTGACGACGCCTACCGCTCGGGCTGGACGATGACCGTGGCGGCCTCGATTCTTCGCGCCAACGGCGCCTCGTCGGTCATGCCACTGGTCATTCAGCAACTGCCCTAAGCACCGACGCGGAAAGCCACTAACTGGGCCAATTGCGGGTAGCCCCGGCCCATCTCGAACTCCTCGAGTCGAGCGAGCACGTCCTCGGTCGAGAACTCGTCGTAACCGTAGAGTTCGCGAACGTCGCCGCTGACGATGCTCCCGCCAACGAGCGACTGGAGCCAGGCGATAGAGAAGTTCGATCCCCAGTGGTTGGTAAGGCGCGAGGTGAAGGGCGCGATGTTGAGGAACAGGTCCACCGTCAGCATGACCAGCCCACCGGGTTTGAGCATCGACGCGGCCGCCCGCATCGTTTCTTCGCACTGTTCCGGCGTCAAGTGCTCAATCGTCGAGACGCAGATCACCGCGTCGAATTTTTCCGACAGCGTCAATTGGGGCACCGTGGTTCGATGCAGGGTGACCGACGTCCGGAATGCATCATTCATGCGCTCGTGAAAGGCCAACGGGTCGAGGTCGTAGTGACCATCGCCGTAATCAACGAAGGGGTCAACGTTGTGTACCTCGTGGCCCATCGAGGCCAGCACAAACTGCAGTCCCGACAGTGCGCCACCGATCTCGAGGATGCGGCCCCGTCGAACACCCGCGAGCTGTTCGACAACCCACGGGTACTCCACGGCGCGAGTCCACGTATTGGGCTGCACCGCGAAGGGGCCGAGCAACCGAATAAACCACCCGGCACGCTGCGTGCGCCGCCGCAAGGTCCCCGGCAGGCGGTCAACAATACGCCGCACTAGCTTGACGACAAATCGCTGGTGACCATAGGGGGCACCCCAGCGTTCATTAAAGGCAACAAAACTCTCGTTGGGACGGCGGCGCGCAAGCATGGTGGCAACCGTATCGCTAATTACTTCGCGACCTAGAGGATTGTTCCTTGTAGGCCGACTGGGTTAGCCCCGCGAGAGACCTGAGGGTGGGAAGTGGTAATCCCCATTTGCCAAAACCTCTAGTCTCGGCCTTTTACCAGTCGGATCAGTTACTCCTGCAACTGTCTCTTGGTGGGCCGTACAGGACTTGAACCTGTGACCCCTTCCATGTCAAGGAAGTGCGCTACCAGACTGCGCCAACGGCCCCTAAGATTTCCCAGCCTACCACCTGGCGAGGTAGTTAAAAACCACTCGACGATTCGTGGTGCTGGGCAATGTCTTCATCCGACATCGAGCCCACGACCGGCCGAATAGTCGACCAGTCATTGGTATTGGCCGCCACCTGAGCGAAGAAGACCTCACAGGCGGCCATGGCGTCATTCAAGGCATCGTGGCCACCAACGCGTACGCCATAGTGATTGCTGAGGGCGGTCAGGTTTCGGCGGCGGGGATTCTCGGCTCTCGACTCCATCGCAATGTCGTGCGCAATGACGTCGATAATGCGGAGCTCCTCGGGATCGAGATTGTCGTCCTTTAGATGCTTTTTAAATTTCGATTGGTAACTGCGGTGCAGCATGTCGATGTCAAAGTGCGAGACGTTGGCCCCACAGATGTAGGCACCTTGCTGGTGGTGTCTTCGCAAGACGTCGACGGCTCTAATGAGTCCCATCTCGACCGACAGGGCCTCCCCCGCCTTGTATTTCGCCACCAGGGTCTCGCGGGAGATACCGTGCACGCGCTGCGCGCCTTCCGATATCGGGACGTCGGGGACGACGAAGAAGTGGTCGGTCCATTCGAGCTGGCCTTCTCGGTACAGGCAGAAGCCGTAGGAGATGGCGCGCTCCGAGGACGTGGACAGCCCCGTGGTCTCGGTGTCAAAACCGAGGACCAGTTCGGGGACGGACTGGAATCGAGTGCTCACGCCTCCACCATTATCGAGCCATGTTACATTGGCCCACCCCGAAGGGTTAGAGCTGGTGGTGGCCCTCGAGTTCGTCGGCCAACGTGGCGACGGACTCAACGATGCGCGAGGGGCGGAAGGGGAAGCGCTCAGCGTCGTCGACACTGCTCACACCCGAGAGCACCAGCACCGTGTGCAGACCGGCCTCGAGGCCACCAATGACGTCGGTGTCCATGCGGTCGCCGACCATGGCCGTGCTTTCGGAGTGGGCGTTGAGCACGCGCATGGCCGAACGAACCATCAACGGGTTCGGCTTACCGACGAAGTAGGGCTCCTTGCCCGTCGCCCGACTAATTAGTGCCGTGAGAGCACCCGTCGCCGGCAACGTACCTTCGACACTGGGGCCGGTCGGGTCGGGATTGGTGGCGATGAAGCGCACCCCGGCCTCGATCAGGCGCACGGCCTTGGTGACGCGCTCAAAGTTGTAGTTACGCGTCTCGCCAATAACGACGTAGTCGGGGTCGTTGTCGGACAAGGTATAGCCGGCCTCGTGCAGGGCGGTGGTGAGCCCCACCTCACCAATGACGAAGGCTGAGCCCTCGGGACGCTGGTCGGCCAAGAAACCGGCCGTGGCCAGCGCCGAGGTCCAAATGCGGTTTTCGGGCACGTTCAGGCCTCGGTACGCCAGACGGGCCGAGAGGTCGCGTCGGGTGTACATCGAGTTATTGGTCAGCACCAGGAAGGGCGTTTCCGAGCGTTCCAGCACGTCGAGGAAGCGATTGGCGCCCTCGATGGGGTGCTCCTCACGAACGAGAACACCGTCCATGTCGAGCAACCACGTGCCGACGTCAGCCGCCGACTCGACATTGGGCCACTTCTTGGACGAGGTCATGAAATCTCCTTCAGTAGATGAGTCAAGCCTAATAGGCGAAGCAAACGCCCTGGGGGCGCGCACAACTCTTGCTAAACGTAAAAACAGCACCGGCGCTCGCAAATGCGAGCGCCGGTGCCGTGTACTGGAGGCGGCGTCCGGAGTCGAACCGGACTACGGGGCTTTGCAGGCCCCTGCCTAACCGCTCGGCCACGCCGCCAGAACGACCATCCTACCGTGCCGTTACGGACGCTTTGTCACTCGCCCTAAATAGAAGGCCCCAACGACCAGGACGGCCACCACCAAAATGGTGCGAATGATGGCGACGAGAAAGCCGAAGACGAGGACGATGACGAGGGCGGCCACGAGGGCACCGAGGATCTTCAACAGCAGCGTGTTGTTCATGACTGCAGTGTAGGGCCGGCGCTCGTTTAGGACTAAGGTTTTGTCGTGAAAGCGTTGCGAATACTGACGATTGCGGCCCTGACCGCATCCTCGGGATTCGTCATGTCGGCCGGCGCCACCACGTCTCCCACCATGGTCAGCGCGCGGGCCCAGGTAACCCACGTCGTTGAGGCCGACTTGCCGCTCGTGCGGCTCACGTTCTCGACGCCGGAAGCCGCCTCGCGCCTGGCACCGCTGCGGCTCTCCCCGTTGCTCGCGACCACCTGGCAGCAGATCGCCCCTAATGAAGTGCAGGCCGTTGCAACGGCGACGCCGAGTGCGACCACGGGCTACGCCATCACCGTACCGACCAAGTTGCGTTGCAACTCCGCCTGCGTCGTGGCGCAGAGCACCACGGTGAACACGCAGTTCGCGACTTCGGTCACTTGGCAAGAACAACTCCTCGCGCAGCTTGGATTCCTGCCTGTGACCTTCACGGCCACGTCGGCGGCGGCCTCGCCAGCCGATCAGACTTCTGGCACCTTCACCTGGGCCTACCCCAACCTGCCGGCGTCGCTGAAGGCGCAGTGGACGCCGGGCGTGGTAGGTGTCATTTTGCAGGGCGCCATCATGGACTTCCAGAACGTGAACAACCTGCCCACCTCGGGTGTCTTGGACGCACCGACTTGGCGCACCTTGGTGCATGACGCCACCATTGGCAAGAAGAACCCGTCGACTTATAACTATGTTGAGGTGACGATGGGCTCGCCCGAAGTCCTCACCCTCTACGTCAAGGGCGTGGCCACGATGCACGCCCTCGTCAACACCGGTATTCCCCAGGCCCCGACCACGGTAGGTACCTACCCTGTCTACCTGCGCTACACCAGCCAGACCATGCGCGGCACCAATCCTGACGGCACGACGTATAACGACCCCGGTATTCCGTGGGTCTCCTACTTCCACGGCGGCGAGGCCCTCCACGGCTACATCCGCTCCTCCTACGGCTTCCCCCAGAGTCTGGGCTGCGTCGAAATGCCCTTCGCCACGGCCGGCCAAATCTGGCCGCACACGCCTATCGGCACCCTGGTTACGGTTCGACCGTAGGCTCCGGGCCAAAGGCGTGGCGTCCCCGCTGGACGGCCACGTCGACGCCGTCGGCGCGTAGTTCACTGGCCACGCCGACCGATGAGGCCCCGTACCGGTGGCGAATCTCGTCGAGCGTGTCGCGCAGCGCCGTATTGCCGACCTGGTGCAACCGAGAGGCCTCGATAGCCCCCTCACGGCCGCTCTCGGCGTCGCCCACGCCAAAACTGAGCTGGACCTCATTGGTGTCACGTTCGCGCAACGAGGATGCGTGAACGGCCAGTAATCGGACCGGGAGATTGAGCGGCACGCTTTCCACGAGGGCCGTCGCGACGGCCGTAATGGCGGCCTCGTCGTCGATGCCAAAGGGCAAGGTCTGAGATCGCTGCGTCATAGTGAGGTCATCGAAGCGCAGACCAATGGTGATGGTGCGCGCCACCTGTCCTCTCGAGCGCAGACCACGAGCGACGATGCCGCCGTGATGGGCCACGTGGGGCCGTAGCGCCTCAACGCCAGTCAGTGATTTGGCGAAGGTCTGGTCGTGCCCGAGCGACTTCATATCGCGCTGGGCCTGCACTTCGCGGCGGTCTTCACCTCGCGAATAGGCACAGAGCGTGGCGGCCATGGCCGGCCCGACGTGCTGGGCCAACGTGGCCTCGTCCACCTTGCGCAGGTCACGAATAAAGGGCAGACCGAGTTGTTGCAGCTTCTTGGCGGTCGCCGGACCAACACCCCACAGGGCCCGCACGGGCAGCTCCTCGAGCCAGGTCGCTTCGAGTGCTGGACTGACCCAGACGACGCCCGCTCCTTCGACGAGACGGCCGTTGACGATGCGCGGCTTGGACTCTTTCGAGGCCAGTTTGGCGAAGAGCTTGTTTCTCGCGACCCCAATACCGGAGCGCAGGTGTAACTCGTTGGCTAGTCGGGTCTGCAAGTCACGGGCCGCGCGCAGCGGTTGCACCCCAAGGGCCCGCAGACTACGAAGGTCGGCGAAGACCTCGTCGAGGCTGAGTGGCTCATACTGCGGTGTGAGGTCGTTCACGATGGCGTGAAACTTGGCCGAGTACTCCTCGTAGCGATCGAAGCGGCCCGGGAGGAGAATCAGATTCGGACAGAGTCGTCGCGCCGTCGAGCTGGGCATTGCCGATCGCACCCCGTAGCGACGGGCCTCGTAACTGGCGGACGCCACCACGCCGCGTTCCCCCGTGCCGCCCACGCAGACGGGCTTGCCGCGCAGGGAGGGGTCGTCGAGCACCTCGACGGACGCAAAGAAGGCGTCGAGATCGACGTGGAGAATTGGGGCTTCGTCGAGCGTTGGCTCAGGCGTCGAATTCGACACTGCGAAAGGCCTCGGCGAACGCGGTTCCGACGGGACGGCCAGCCTGGGCGGCCCGCGAGCGGACGACCTCGGAGATTCCCTCGTCGTCACCGCCCATCTGCGAACGGTGCGCCAACACGGCCCGCACCTTGCGCTCCAGACTGGACTCGATGGCGATTGCCACGTCGGGCTCGTGGGTGCCGCTCAGCAGCAACGTCGCCACCTGGTGCGCCGGTCCCTGTTCAGGAAAATAGAGCGGCATGGCCGCCGCGGGCGCAACGGCATCGAGCAGCGCCCAGCCGGTTTCACGGTGATCGCGGTGATTCACGTAGACGCCACCAAAGAAGGTCGCGGTGGGGTCTGGCCCAATCACAATGTCGGGCTTGGTCGAACGGATCAGGCCCACCAGGGTTTCGCGAAGTTCCGTTGAGTTCGTGACCTCACCATCGGGTAGGCCGAGGGCGTGCACGGAGCTGACGCCGAGCAGCGAGGCCGCCTCTTGCAGTTCAGTCTTCCGAGTGTCGGCCAAAACGGCACCCGAAGGGATGGTGGCGTGTGAGCCCTTGGCGCCATCGCAAACGACGGCCAGGTGCACTTCAGCACCGGCGGCCGCCCAGAGCGCCATGACCCCACCGGCAGCGACGTCAGCGTCGTCGGGATGGGCGTAGACGGCGAGGACCGACGTCGGGGTGTAGCGAGCGAGGCGCATAATTACGAGCGTAATTTGGGTGCGGTGGTCTTCACCAAAATGCCGATTTCGCGAGCAAAGTCATCGGCTTCCTCGAAGCCCTTGTAGACCGAGGCGAAGCGGACGTAGGCAACGTCATCGATCTTTCGAAGTGCGTCCAGCGTGGCCTTACCCACTTCTTCACTCGTGACGTCACGGTTGAGCACGCGCATGCTCTCTTCGACGCCATCAACGAGCTGGGCCAAGGCCTCCTCGTCAACTGGGCGGTTCTTGCAGGCTGACATCAGTCCGCCCATGATCTTGGCCCGGTTAAAGGGTTCGCGCTCGCCGGAGCGCTTAATGACATTGATCGCCACTTCTTCTATGCGCTCAAAGGTGGTGAAGCGCTGGCAGCAGGCCGAACATTCGCGACGGCGGCGAATGGCAACACCATCTTCCGCGAGACGCGAGTCGACCACGCGGTCGTCATCAGCAGAACAAAAGGGGCAACGCACATAAGAACGATACCCCAAAAAGCCCTAAAAATTAGGGAATTAGAACGTGTTCGCCGGTGATGACCACCGTCGAGTGCAACTGCGCCTCGAGTGCGCGGTAGGCAATGGACGGCGTTACTGGGTTGACCTGCTTCGCAATCGAGGCCAGCGTGTCACCCGGCTGGACGACGTAGACCATGCCGGCCGACAGCTGCGAACCAGTCTGGAGGTCGACTGACAAGCCAGAGTTGTTGGCCGTTCCGAATGCCAGACCGGGGAACGCCAGCAAGGTGATGGCGGCAACAACGACCAAGGCGGCCAGGGTGCGGCGGCGGCGCTGGTGCATCCGAGCTCGAGCGGCGCGTCGCTGCGCGACCAGCGGACCAGAAAGGTAGGTGCGAGGCTCGCTAGTTGCCGTCACCAAACGAAGGGCCGGTCGAGCGAGGATCTCCTCGTTTGGTACTGCTGACATCATCTCAACTGCAGCCATCTTCATGCCTTTCTGTTCTACGAACAACTGTTCGTAAGCGTAGACGAACATCTGTTCGCTTGCAAGTTTTTTATCGGTGGAGTTCGCATACCGCTCGTCCCACCCGACCAAAATCCCTGATCGCATTGGTTCTCCCCGCGAGTGCGGCTGGCACCTCCTCGAGGGTACGGACCAAGCGAACACCGTGTCGAACAACCAACACTGCACAAAGTAGTGAGAGGCTGTCACACGGATGGTCGTGGGAATCGGTGACCTGACCGTCCGTCACCCACACCACGGGCTCCCCCGGACGGCGCAGGCCAATCGCCCACTCCAGGGCTGGACCGTCAACACCATTACCGATATTGCTCGGCGGCACTTCGGTCCGTACGCCATTAGCGTCGGCGAGGACCCAAGCATTGGCGGTCGCCCCAACGTCACCGGGGCGATGGGAGTAGCCCAGAATCAGGGCATCGGGCGCCCGATCGAGGAGTGCCTCTAAGTCTGCAGCCTCCAAGTCCATCGAGCCAGACTGGTCAATCAAAATGACCCCGCCTCGACTCCGTTGCTTGGTCGCGAAGGCGCGCTGCAGGGGGTCGCTGAGCAGCCGGGTCGGGTACCGCAGCGACGTGCCGGTCACGCTCGGCCGGGGTCGTCGGTGGCTCCGAAGACGCGGAGCGCCATCGAGTTCGCCCGCCACCAAGATTGTCAGTGGCGCGAAGACCCCCGTGGGCGCCCGGCGTGAACCAGCTTCGAGCGAACGTCGGAAGCGCTGGAGTTCTTGTGGCGTCTCCGGAACCTTGGACTGCATGGCCTGAGTAATGACCCGCGCGAGGGCAATCGTGGTCCGGCTGTAGCCCTCGAGGACTCCATCACCACCGCGGTGCGTCGACGCCACTACCGCAACGGGCAAGGAGTTCATAATTGTCGACGCTCGCTTTAGTAGCGCTCGAAACGGCGCAATCCACTCCCGACGATGCGTCCGAAGACCGGCCAAGTAGGGCCGCTCCGCTCCCGTGCCCGCCACCGCCAAGAGAAAGCAGATGGCTTCGTCCCATGCGCCCCTCTCAGCCAAACGAGCGGCACCAACCTTTTCGCTGCCGTCGCACAGTAAGCCCGTGTCAAAACCCGTCTCGGCCAGGAGGAAGTTGACTCGGTACTCTTCGGCGCACTCCGCAGCTCGTGGATGAACGTCATTCGGTAGCAGCGCATCACGGGGCGTCGACGGCGAGACGCGAACGTGCATGAGTTCATGGGCTCGGACCACGCGGTCTACGGGCCGGTCACCAAGGGGAACCGTCAACACCCGCTCCGTGAAATTACAACTCGCTCCCCCGCGGTTGGCGCTTCCCGGTTTGATGATCCACGCTGCTCCGTCGACGCCGTCATTGCGGCCAACGACGAGCTCCGGGAACACGCTCACGAGACGCTCGCCACGGCCAGGGCGTCGAGAACGTCACGGGCCGTAGCGCCAAAGACGATGTCGGCGGCTCGCTCCTGGCCGAGCGAGGACCGCAGCTGGTCAAAGGCGTAGAAGCGGCGCAGTGACACACGACGATCACGATCGCCGACCGAGCCCGCCGCGGCCGGCTGGCGCAAGTCCTCACTCAGTGAGGTCAACGCCGAGGGATGCGGCTGGTCGACGCGGATAGCGACGGGAAACCGGTCGACGAGGGCCTCAGGGAGAAAATCAATGCGGTCGAGATTCGTGGTCATAATGACCGAGAAGTCCGGTCCTGGACGAACCCACTCCCCCGTCTCGGGGTTGCGCCACCGCGCTGATTCGGGCGAGTCCGTTATGGCCAGCAACGTACTCAGCGCATCACCGGAAGCCCGATCGACTTCGTCCACCACCAGACGCCCGCCAGTCCCGTCGTACTTCCACGAACGAATGGCCGGCCCCTCTCGCCACTCCCAGCGACCATGGCCAGTCGGCATCCACATTCCCGTGATTTCGCCGCTGGTGAGATCCTCCGTGCAGACCAGGCGTTCGGCAATACCCTTGGCTTGCAGTCGAAGCGCGGCGTAGGTCTTACCGGTGCCCGGTGGCCCGTAGAGGAGCACCCGCTGCACCCCGGCCGACAACACGTCCTGCAAATCCTGCCAACACTTACCAATCGCTTGCGCTTCCGTCACGGAGACTCCTTTACGTAGGTGTCCCCAACGGTCGCGACTGATAGAAAGCGAACAGGTGTTTGCAATTAGTGCACCAACGCTCTAGCATTACGAACACCTGTTCGTGAAGGAGTCACCGTGGCCGAAGTTCTCACCCCAATGCGTCGAGCAATCCTCGAATTCATCGTTGCCTACCAGCGCGAGAAGGACTTCCCGCCCACCATCCGCGAAATCGGGACCCACGTGGGCCTCAGCGCCCCCGCCACGGTGAAGAACCACATCGATGTCCTGCGCAAGGCTGGCTACATCGTCTCAAACCCCAATCAGCCTCGGACTATCCAGGTCCACCTCGACGAGCCCGCCACGACCACGAAGGAACCGGCCTCAATCACCTCGATTCGCCGCATCCCCTTCATCGGTGACGTCGCCGCCGGTACGGGTGTCCTGGCCGCCGAAAACCACAGCGAGGAAATGGACATCCCCGAGCAGTTCGCCGGCCGTCGCGAGAGCTTCGTCCTTCAGGTACGCGGTGAGTCGATGATCGAAGCCGGTATTTTGCCCGGCGACTACTTGGTCGTTGAGCGCCAGAACGTTGCCGACAAGGGCGTCATCGTCGTAGCTGGCATCCCCGGCGAGGAAGCCACGGTCAAGCGCTACTTCCCTCAGGGAAGCCGCGTCGTGCTGAAGCCCGAGAACAAGGACATGGAACCGATGGAGTTCGACGCCAACGACGTCACCATCTTTGGCCGCGTCATCTCGGTGATGCGCAACTACTAATTAGTCGACTGACTCACCCAGGTACACGGCGCGCACGCGCGGGTCGTTCAAGAGGTTGTCGGCACTGTCGCTGAAGGCGATGTGACCGTTCTCCATGACGTAGCCACGGTCCGCGAGACGCAACGCCTGGGCGGCATTCTGCTCCACCACAAAGACGGTCGTGCCCGAGTCGCGGATTTCACCGATGATCCGGAAGATCTGGTCAATGATCATTGGCGCGAGACCCATCGAGGGTTCGTCGAGCAACAACAAGCGCGGACGCGACATCAAGGCGCGACCAATAGCCAGCATCTGCTGCTCGCCACCGGAGAGGTTGCCGCCAAACTGCTTGCGGCGTTCCTTCAGGATCGGGAACAGGGTGTAGACGCGCTCGATGTCGTCGTCGTAGTTGTCCTTGCGACCGAAGGCACCCATCTCGAGGTTCTCTTCGACCGACATCACCGAGAAGATGCGACGGCCTTCCGGCACGTGGCTAATGCCCATGTTCACGAACTGGTGAGCCGCCACCTTGGTGACGTCCTTGCCCTCGAAGACAATGGAGCCCGAGGTGGGCTTGTGCAGACCGGACAAGGTGCGCAGCGTCGTCGTCTTGCCGGCGCCGTTGGCGCCCAGCAGAGCAACAATCTCGCCCTCATTCACGTCAAAGGACACGCCGTGCAGCGCAGTGATCTGACCGTAGCGGACGACGGCCTCCTCTACCTTCAGCATTAGTTCGTCTCCTTCGCTTGGCCGGCGTCTGCCGACCCCAGGTAGGCCTCGATGACGCGGGGGTTGGCACGGATCTCGTCCGGCGTTCCCTCGGCGATAACCGAGCCAAAGTTCAGTACGTAGAGCCGCTCAGCGAGCGCCATGACGAGACGCATGTCGTGCTCAATCAACAAGATGGAGACCTTGAACTCAGCCGCAATGTTGCGAATCAGCTCAGTCAGCTCCAACTTCTCTGACGGGTTCGTTCCCGCGGCCGGCTCGTCGAGCAGCAGCACTTCGGGGTTAGTTCCCAGGGCGCGGGCAATCTCCAGACGACGGCGGTCACCGTAGGGAAGGGAGTCGGCCGGCGTATTGAGGCGGTGCTTCAGGCCGACGAACTCGAGCAGTTCGAGGGCTCGCTCGTCACTCTGGGTCTCTTCGTGACGGGTGCGAGGCAGCTTGAGCATCGAGCCGATGGGACCGGACTTCTGGCCGGATTCCACGCCCACCTTGATGTTCTCAAAGGTGGTCAGCGCGTTAAAGAGACGACTGGCCTGGAACGTGCGACCGATCCCGAGGCGCGCCACCTTGTGGGGCACCTTTCCGATGATGCTCGCGGCACCGTTGGTCGCCGAGTTGAAGGTGATGGAACCCTCCTGGGGCTGGTAGACACCGGTCAACGAGTTAAACAGCGACGTCTTACCGGCACCGTTGGGGCCGATCACGGCGAGAATCTCTCCGCGACGGTGCTGCAGGGTCACGTCGTTCAGCGACGTCACGCCACCGAATCGGAGCGTTACGTTCTGGACGTCAAAAATCAAGTCACTAGTCATGTAAGGGTCCTTCCACTGCGGCGCCCATCGCGTCAGCGGTGCCCAGGCCGGCCTCGGCGTCGTGGAACTCGCGTTCACGGCGCTTGGCGGGCCAGAGTCCCTGCGGACGGAAGATCATGGCGAGAATCAACATGGCGCCGATGTACATGTACTTGTCGGCGTCCTGGTAGTCAATGAAGGAGTGGAAGAGCAGGTACTGCAGCAGCCACCCGATAACGGCCGAACCAATCAAGACACCGGTGATGGAACCCATGCCACCGAAGATGACGAGCACCAGCACGGTGATGGACACCTGAAGGGCGAAGTTCGACGGGAACAAGATACCGGCCTTCACCGAGGACAACACGCCGGCGACGCCCGAGGTGGAGGCGCCGATAGCGAAGGCCATCACCTTGTACTTGAGACCGTTAATACCCAGTGAGGCCGCGGCCACTTCGTCTTCACGAATAGCGGCCCACGAGCGGCCGACCTTGGAGTTGTTCAGCGAGGTGAAGAGCAACAAGATCGGAATCATGAAGGCCAGCAGCAGGTAGTAGAAGTCCAAGTCCTGCGACAGCGCTTGACCATTGAGGGCGAAGTGAATGCCCGGCACGTTCATCGAGAAGCTCGAGATAAGACCAGAGCCGTTGGCGCCACCGGTGAGGTTCTGCAGGTTGTTGGCCAACACGTAGATGATTTCACCAAAGCCCAAGGTCACAATGGCCAGGTAGTCACCACGCAGTCGCAGTGTCGGTAGACCCAGCAACACACCGGCCAGCATGCAGACCACGATGGCAATCGGAATCGAGTAGAAGGGGTTCAACGTGAAGGGCGGACGAATCGGCAACGCACCCGAGAAGTAGGCGTTGACGTACGCGCCGAGGGCGTAGAAGGCCACGTACCCGAGGTCGAGCAGACCGGCGAAACCAACCACGATGTTGAGACCAATGGCCAAGAAGCAGAAGATACCAATCTGCTGGAAGATGGCCTCCTGCCAAAAGGGCGACAGGTACTTCGGGGCCTCGAAGGCAGCGAAGAGGCCAACGCCGTAGAGGGCGAAGCGGGTGTTCGCCGTGACGTTGAACTGACGCGGACGCAACCGGTTGTTCTGGGTTGACTTCTTGCGCTCGGCCAACACGGCGCGCAGACCAATGAGCGCACCGACGCCGGTCCAGAGCCAGGTCGGCAGGTGTGCGAGGAAGGCGTGAGTCGAGGTGCCCGACGTCGTGAAGTAGGCGAAGCTAAAACGCTCCGGCAGCCACGGGTCGGCGCAGAGGGCGAACAGGAAGCCACCCACCGCGCTCGCGCCAATGCGGAAGGCCGGGGTCTTGGCGAAGGACGGCAGAACGCCGTGACGAGCGCTGGCCGAACGGCGGAGTCGAACGCTGTTCACGATCCACAGCAAGAAGACGATGTAGCCGTAGGTCCGGGTGTTGGCAAACTGCGAACCAAACTGGCTGAAGGACAGCTTGTTCGGTGCATAGGGGCCGGTGTAGTCGGCAACCAGCACCGCGATAATGGCCGCGACGACCATGAGGGCAATCCAGCCCGCCAGGGGCATCGAACCAAGCCAGTCTGACCACATCACCTTGAGGCTGCGGCGCGGCGTCTCGCGACGCGACACCCACTCGCCATTGCGCACCTTGCGACGGTAGACGCTATACGCGGCGATCACGATGCCAAAGACCAGGAAGCCCCAGACGTGGCTCGAAAAGAGGGCGCCCTTCGCCGAATCGAGCGGCGCGGCCGCACTGCCGGCCGGACCGGTCATCATGGCCAGCAACAAGCCGCCGGCCACGCAGGTAATCGCCAGACGGGCGTCTTCCTTGTTGAACTGCGTACGTGGTGTCTTGCTCGAACTCATGCCGACCTCCCCAAGCTTTCACCGAACAGACCCGTGGGTCGAACGAGTAGTACCAAAACGAGAATTGAGAAACCGATGACCGGTTCGTAGTAGGGCTGACCAATCCAGTAGATCGGCACGTACATGCACACGCCGAGCACGACGCCACCGACCATGGCGCCGCGGATGTTACCGATGCCACCGAGCACGGCGGCGGTGAAGGCCAGCAGCGCTGGGGTGAAACCCATGTTGTAGTCCACGACCGAGCTCAGACCCACGAAGAGGCCGGCGATCCCGCCCATGAACCCGCCGATGGCGAAGGTCTGGGCGATGGTCGAGTTCACGTTGACACCCATCAACGTGGCCGTCTCCGGGTCCTGGGCGACGGCGCGGATGCTGCGACCGATCTTGGACTTGTTCACCAGGAAGTTGACGAAGAAGAAGAGGATGAGCGTAACGGCCAGGAGCACCAGGTCGAAAAGGGAAATCTGGGTCCCGAGGACACTCCAGGAGAGGCCGCCGGAAATAACCTGTGGCGGCGTCAACGGGTTGCGACCGAACTCCTTACCCGCGAAGTTGAGCAGGAAGTAGGAGGCTCCGATGGCCGAAATTAGGTAGGTCAGCTTCGGCGCGTTGCGGCGGCGAAGGGGGCGGTAGGCGAAGCGCTCGACAATCGTGGCCACGACGGCACCAGCGACGCCCGAGGCGACCAGCGCACCGAGGAAGAGAAAGATACGAGCCGTGGTCGACTCCGAATTGCTCGTCATGAAGTAGTGCAGGAAGAAGTAGCCGGCGAAGGCACCACTCATCAACACTTCCGAGTGAGCGAAGTTAATAAGGCGAAGAACGCCGTACACTAGCGTGTACCCGAGGGCCACCATCGAGTAAATCAGTCCTGCGAAGATTCCTGTCGCGATATAACTCGACATGCAACCCCTTTTCCACTAGCTCTCGGCATTGAGGCCGGAGAAAAAGTTTACTCATAAGAAAAGGCCGGCTGCGGTATCGCAGCCGGCCTTTTCCTACAAGGTACAACGAACGACTATTCGAGGCCCAACTGGTGGATCGTGTAGCCGCTGGCCGAGCTTCCCGAACCCTTGATCTGGTTCACGAAGATGGCGTTACCAGCGACGTCGCCGGCAGCGTTGAACTTGATGGTCTTGGTGATGCCCTTGAAGTCAACCTTCTTAACGGCAGCCAGGATGTTGGCGCGGGTCACCGACTTGAGGCCCTGGATAACCGAGAGCAGCAGGTTGGTGGCGTCGAAGGACTCAGCCGAGTACGGGCCGGGAGCCACGTGGCCCTGCGACACGGTCTTGTAGGCCGAAACCCAAGCAGCAGTCTCGTTGTTCGAGCAAGCGCAGGTCACGAGGACCGGCTTGGCGAAGTCAGCCTGCGGGTTGGTCACGCTGGTGATGAGCTGCGGCTCGTCCGAACCGTCACCCGACATGATGGCGCCCTGGAAGCTGTCCGTGCCACGAAGGCCGTCAACAACCTGAGCGAAGTCACAGTAGTAACCGCCGTAGAACACAGCCGAAACGCCCGACAGGTCACCCGAAGGGATGAGGTCGGAGGTACCGGTACCACCCGTGGTGCAAGCGTTCGAGTACGGGAGGTTCAAGATCGAACCACCGTTCGCGCGCTCGGCCGAAGGAATAGCACCCAAGACCTGCGAAGCGAGGCCCTGGCCGTAGGACGAGGTGTCCGACACGACGAGGATCTTGCCCGAGCCACCGAACTTCTTGGCCAGGTAGGAACCGTCAGCCGGGCCCTGGACGCCGTCGTTAGCAACAACGCGGAAGAAGTTGTGGTTGACGTTGTAGGGTCCCTGCGAGCCAGCGGGAGCGCTGGAGTCGTGAACAGTGATCGACACGCGGGTAGCCGAAGGGCTGACTTCAGCCATCTTGTTGGCACCGTAGATGCTCAAACCGGCAATGGTGGCGCCGGAGAAGGCCGGTCCAACCACGGCAACGATGCTCGGGTTCAGAACGAAACCGGTCGCAACCTGCGGAGCAATGTTCGGGTCACCCTGGTCGTCACCGGGGACGATCTTGATGTTGAAGTGGCGGCTGGGGTTGGCATTCCACTGCTTGGCTGCCAACTGGACACCCCACTCTTCGTACAGACCAGTTGCGGCGTTACCGTTGGACAACGGACCTTCGTAACCAATTTCGTACGTGGGCAACTTGCCCGACGCGGCCTGGGCCGACGACGCGAGCACGACGCCGCTCGAAACGAGCATTGCGCTTGCAGCCGCAACGACGCCGAGCTTCCTCATACTGAACTTCATTAGTTTCCCCTCTCGGAACAACTTTTCGGCATTTACCGTTTTCTTAACGTAGCACCGCTCGGTGAATTATCTCCACCATCTCGGGTGGAATTTGTCCGAAGTGCCTCAATTCGAGGGAATTTCACTTCGTCGAAACAGTTGCGGTGAGCCAGTCGCGCAGCACCGTTGCCGTCGTCAACAGTTCCTCGGCGCGCAGTCGCTCATCACGGCGGTGGGCCAGCAACGGGTCACCGGCGCCAAAGTTGGTGGCCGCCACGCCGAAGCTGTGGAGGGTTGCCACGTCGGTCCACCCCACCTTGCCAACGGCCGGTCGACCGGTGAGAGCAACCAGGCGGGCGAGCTCGGGGTGACCCAGGGCCGGCGGTGCGCTCGGGGCCACGTCGACGACGTTGAACTCGTCGTCAGTCTCGAGGAAGTCGCCGAGAAAAGTTCGCAGCCAGTCAGCGGCCTGATCACCCGTGCGGTCCGGGGCGAAGCGGTGATTGAGAGTGAGACGGGCCTCGTCAGGCACGACATTGCCCGATACTCCCCCGCTGACCCCGACGGCTTGCAGTTGCTCGAGGTAGTCAACGCCCTCACAGGTGGTCGCGCGGGGCACGTAGTCGGCGACGGCGGCCAACAGGCCCGCCAGGCGGTGAATGGCGTTGCGCCCCGTGAAGGGGCGCGCTGTGTGGGCCCGGGCCCCGCGCAGCACGATCTCCACACGAAGGGTTCCCTGGCAGCCAGCTTCAACCGCGCCATTGGTCGGTTCCCCTAAGAGGGCGACGTCCGCGGCCAGCAACTCGGGACGAGCGGCCGCAATTTCGAGCAGCCCGGACTCGCTGCGCGCGATCTCTTCGCGGGCGTAGAAGACCCACGTGGTTTCGGCAAACCAGTGGGGCTTCTCGAGCGCCAGCTCGAGCATGATGGCGAGCGAACCCTTCATGTCGCAGGCCCCGAGCCCGAGCAGGACGTCACCATCAATCACGGCGGCCGAGGCGTCGCCCGGCACGGTGTCGAGGTGGCCGGCAATCAGAACCCGCTGGGCCAGCGGGCCCGTCGTGCGGGCAATGACGTTGTCACCAATGCGGACGACCTCCAAGTGCGAGGCTGCTCGCAACAGTCCCTCGACGTGGTCGGCGAGGGCCGACTCGTTTCGACTGACCGAGTCAATAAGGACCAGGCGCAGGACGTCGTCGAGGGAGGTCACGTCGCGACGCCGCTCTCGCGCAGAATGTCATTGAGGGCGACCTTGTTGTGACGCTCTCCCTCGGTGAGGCGGCGAATAATGAGGACGCAGGGCAGGTAGTACTCGCCGCCAGGGTACTCACGCTTACGAGAGGCCGACACGGCCACGCAGTAGTCCGGCACGTAGCCGCGCGAGATTTCTTCACCCGTTTCGGCGTCGATCACGGGAATCGAGGGATTCAAGATCGTGCCGGCACCCAGGACTGAGCCCTTGCCGACGCGCGCCCCTTCGACCACCATGCAGCGGCTTCCGATAAAGGCGCCATCTTCGATAACAACGGGGACGGCGTTGGCCGGTTCGAGCACGCCACCAATACCGACACCACCAGCGAGGTGAACGTTGGCGCCAATCTGGGCGCAGCTACCCACCGTGGCCCAGGTGTCAACCATGGTGCCGGGACCGACCCAGGCCCCGATGTTGACGTAGCTCGGCATCATGATGACGCCGGGGCTCAAAAAGCTGCCGTAGCGGGCGCTGGCCCCGGGCACGACCCGAACGCCGCGTCGGTTGTAGTCGTGCTTGAGTTCGAGCTTGTCGTGGAACTCCATGGGGCCGGCCTCGGTCGTGGCCATCGAGCGCAGGCGAAAGAGCAACAAGATGGCCTGCTTGACCCAGTCGTGCACGACGACCTCGTTGGCCTCGTTGATTTCGGCGACGCGCAGGACCCCGTCATCGAGGTAGGAGATAACCAGTTCGACGTCGCGTCGCGCCTCGACATTGTCGGGCGTCATGCTCGCAATGTTGTCGTACCAGTGGCGAATGCGCGTTTCGAGTTCGTTCATCTCTCAATGCTAACGAAGCACGCCCGCTGGCTACTTCACTACAGGCGGTGCAGTCTCGTCGCCGCCCGCTCGAGTCGATCATCCGGCTGGACCACCGCGACACGAAGAAAGTGCGAGGCGGCCTCGCCGTAGAGTTCACCGGGACTCGTCACTAGTCCCGACACCTCGGCCACCCACTGGGCCAGGCTCCAGCCGTCGTCGCCCTCTCGGGAGCACCAGAGGTAGAAGCCGCCCTCGGGCATCGGCGCCTCTACCCCGGCGGCCTGTAGCGCCTCGGACAAGAGCGCGAGACGACCTAGGTAGGTGGCGCGCTGGAGCTCAACGTGGTGATCGTCGTTGTACGCCAGCGCCACGGCCGACTGGACCGGACCGGGCACCATCATGCCGGCGTGTTGACGCACCGAGCGCAGGTAGCCCACGATGTCCGCGTCACCGGCGTAGAAACCGGCGCGAATACCGGCCAGGTTTGAACGCTTCGAAATGGAGTGCACGGCGAGCAGTCCCTCGGTGCCGTACTCGAGGATGGACCGGGGTCGGTCGGCCCAGGTGAATTCGGCGTAGCACTCGTCACTGGCGACGAGGACCCCGTGGGCGCGGCCCCAGGCGGCCACGGCCTCGAGGTCGTCGAGGTGGCCGGTCGGGTTCGACGGCGAGTTCGACCACAGCAGCAGTGCCCGTTCGGCGTCGCTCGGCGCGATGGAGGCCAGGTCGAGTGCCCCGTTCACCATGGCGACCGGCACCGGACGCAGGCCGGCCAGCGTGGCGCCCATTGCGTAGGTCGGGTAACTAATCGCTGGAAAGAGGACGGTGTCCTTCTCGGGGTAGCGAAGGTGGAGGTAGTGGGCCGTCGAGGCTACGAACTCCTTGGTGCCAATGCAGGCAGCTACCTCGGTGACGACGTCGAGCTCGACCCCGAAGCGGCGGGCCATCCAGTCGCGTGCCGCCTGGCGGTAGGTGGCCGTGCCGATGGAGGGCGGGTAGGAGCGGGCCCCGGTGGCGCGGGCTAACTCGTCAACGACGAAGGCCGGTGGCGCGTCAACCGGCGTGCCGATGGAGCAGTCGATGGCGCCACCGTCGTGACGCTGGGCCGCGGCCGTAATGTCGGCCAGACGGTCGTAAGGGTACGGGGGTGGGACGAAGCTCACGGTTGGTTCCTCCATTGCACGAATCGGGCGGCACCGGCCGCATCGACCACCACGCGAAGTTCGACGTACTCGTCATGCATCGTGGTCTCGAGAACTTCACCCTCGCGGTGAGCGGCGGCCAACACGTCGCCGCGCTCGTGGGGAATGAAGAGGGTGATAACGCGGTCGTTGCTGCGCAGCCGGTCACCAATGGTGGCCACCACGTCATCTAGGTGTTCCTTGGTCTTGGCCGAGACCCAGGTGGCGTCGGGGTAGCGCCGCGAAAGTTCGATGGCCCGCGAGTCCGGCACGTCGGCCTTATTGAAGACGAGGAGTTCGGGCACGGTGTCGGCGTTGATCTCGCGAAGGACTTCCCGCACGGCCGCAATCTGTTCTTCGGCGTCGTCACTCGCGCCGTCCACCACGTGGACCAGCAGATCGGCCAGTTGGACCGACTTCAACGTGCTCATAAAGGCCTCGATAAGTCCGTGCGGCAGGTTGGAAATGAAGCCGACGGTGTCGGTAATCAGGACCGTTTCACCACCCGGTAGGGCCAACTGACGGGTGCGGGGGTCGAGGGTCACGAAGAGACGGTCCTGAGCCTCAACACCGGCGTTCGTGAGGGCGTTGAGCATCGACGACTTACCGGCATTGGTGTAACCAACCAGCGTGACCTCACGGTGGCGACCGCGGGCCCGGCCCTGGCGCTGCACCGTGCGGGTCTTATCGATGGCCTTTAACTCGCGACGCAGTTGGTGAATACGACCTTCGAGCCGACGACGGTCGGTCTCGAGCTGGGTCTCACCCGGTCCTCGTGTACCGATACCACCGGCCTGCTGTGAGAGTGAGCCACCGGCGCGGCGAAGCCGCGGCAGGCGGTACTGGAGCAGGGCCAGTTCGACCTGGGCCTTACCTTCGGGGGTTCGCGCGTTCTGGGCGAAGATGTCCAAGATGACTGCCGTGCGGTCAATGGCGGTGCGACCGAGGATCTTCTCAAGGTTGCGCTGTTGGGCCGGGGAGAGGTTCTGTTCAAAGACCACGGTGTCGGAGTCGACGGCGAGGCAGAGTTCACGCAACTCGTCGACCTTGCCCGAACCGAGGAACGTCGCGGGGTCGGGGCTGTCACGGCGCTGCACCACGCGGGCCACCACGTCGGCGCCGGCGGTGTCGACCAGCAAGGCCAACTCGTCGAGTTGGTGCTCGAGTTCTTCAATCGTGGAGTCGGGGAAGAGCACCCCCACCAAGACAATCTTTTCGCGGAACGACCGATCGATCAGCGTGGTGGGAATATACGTCACTCCTGAAACCACTCCAGATCGGCCACGTGCACCACGGGGCCCTCCAGCACAGCCTCGTCGGCCGGAAAGCTCACGCGCAGTTCCCCACCAGGATTGCGCACGACAATGTCGCGATCGGTCAGACCGCGGGCGTAACAGACGGCCGCCGTGGCGCACGATCCCGTGCCGCAGGCCAGCGTCCAGCCGACTCCGCGTTCAATGACGCGAATGGCGACGCGCCCCTCGTCGATCGGCGAGACGAACTCCACGTTGGCCCCGCCGACCTGGCCGGCCCACTCGGCGGCGAGGCGCTCACGGTCGGCGTCGGACCAGTCGGGGTTGTCGAGCACGACAACGTGGGGATTACCCACTGAGGCCACACCGAGCGTTCCTTCGAGGGGTGCGAGCAAGGTGACCGTGCCCATCGTCACGGAGCCAACGCCGGTCGACCCGGTCAGGGCCATGGTCACGGTGCGCTCACCGGCCAGGGTCTGCACGGCCAGTTCCCGTCGTGTGTCCCCAGTGGCGCGCTGGTAGGCGGCGACGAGACAGCGAATGCCGTTGCCCGACATTTCGGCAATCGAACCATCAGCGTTGTAGAGCGTCATCGTGAGCTGGTCATTGGCGGTGTCGGCGATAAGGAGACCGTCCGCCCCGATGCCCACGTGGCGATCACAGACCGCCACGGCTAAGGCCGCGTTCCAGTGCGCGCTCTCCCCCTCACCCACGGCCACGACGAAGTCATTGCCCGCGCCGTGCCATTTTTGAAGGTGCCGCGTCATGGTCCTAGTCTCGCACGAAGCCGTCGGGACTGGACAGCACTTCTTCGATGCGGCGAGCGGCCTCGGCCGGCGTCGAGACCCACTCCACCCGCGGGTCCCGGGTGAACCAGGAGCGCTGGCGACGGGCCAGACGGCGGCTTTGGGTAATGGCGTCGGTCACGCACTCCTCGAGCGGGCGACCCTCTTCGAGGTGGGCCAAGAGTTCCCGGTACCCGACGGCCTGGCGGGCTGTTCGGCCCATTCCTCGCTCGGCGAGGCCGCGGACTTCCTCGAGCAGCCCCTGCTCCATCCACTCCCGGAAGCGGGTGGCAATGCGCTGGTCCAGATCGTCGAAGGAGGGCATCAGACCGATCTGCACGACGCGCGTCTTCTCGTAGTTTCGCAGCCCCTGACCGTAGGAAGAGAAGGGGCGACCGCTGCCGAGGCAGACTTCGAGGGCGCGGATGATGCGTCGTTCGTTCGTCGGCTCCATCTTGGCCGCC
>Ga0007804_1000097_pt1 | contig 32564 bp, 34 predicted proteins | sample CryBogCBE25Aug07_FD_60367 | JGI IMG/M metagenome (GOLD analysis project Ga0007804, IMG submission 60367) | Freshwater microbial communities from Crystal Bog, Wisconsin, USA - CBE25Aug07 | ecosystem: Environmental > Aquatic > Freshwater > Lake | place: Crystal Bog, Wisconsin, USA | collected... | reverse complement strand
CTTAAGCACTTCTCGATGGGGCAAGTCCCGTGGGCACCCCCCGAGACGGCGCCTTTCTCGGTGCATTAGTGGAGTCGCTCGCCACGCAAAGTGTTCGGGTCTTTGCCCAAAATGCGGAAGCCACTGTCGGCCATGTGCGCACGATGGGAGGTGCGCGCGAAGTTGATCTCATTGTCGAACGACGAGATGGAAAGGTCGTGGCGATCGAGGTCAAGATGTCCACCAGTGTTGACGACCACGACGTGCGACACCTTCGATGGCTCAGTGAACAATTAGGCGACGAAATGCTGGATGCGGTAGTGCTGACCACGGGTTCGGAGGCATATCGCCGACGTGACGGAATAGGCGTGGTCCCCCTAGCCCTCCTTGGCCCATAGGACAATCTTCACTTAGGGGTGATGTCGGGATGCTTGTCGCTACCGGCGGGACTACCCTTTTGGCATGACGGCACTTTCCCTCATTCAGCGCGACCGCTACCCCATCGACGGCAGCAATCAGCCGCTGTATGAGGAGGTCGTGGCCGCTGCGCGCGCCCAGATCGCGACATACGGCTACGCCGAACTCTCCGGCTTCGTGACCCCCGATGGTGTCGCCGCCCTCGTGGCGGACGCGGAGTCGCTCGCGGAGCGCGCCCACCCCTCGCACGGTCCCGGCACGGCGTACCTCGAACTGCCGGCCGACACCTGGCCCGAGGGCCACCCGCGCCTCAAGTGGATGGACTACGGCGTTCGTGCGGTGGGCTACGACATCATTCCCTACGCCTCGCCACTACGTCAGATTTACGAGCTTCCCGAGTTGGACCGCTTCATCTCCGACGTTCTCGGACGCGGCCCCCTCTTTCACTACGCCGATCCCTGTGGCGCGCTCAACTTGGCCGTCATGGGCGAGGGCGACCAGCTGCAGTGGCACTTTGATCAGACCGACTTTGTGGTGTCCCTCGCGATTCAAGACGCCGAGATTGGCGGCGACTTTGAAGTCGTCCCGCTGACTCGCTCCGCTACCCAGGAGAATTACGACGAAGTCAACCTCATCTTGAATGGCGATCACTCTCGAGTGACGCGCCTCGAAATGACGCCGGGCACTCTCCTCATCTTCGAGGGCCGCTATTCGCTGCACCGTGTCAGCCCCATCAGCGGTGACACTCTTCGCCACGTGGGCTTGCTCGCTTACGACACCAAGCCCGGCACCGTGTCGTCAGAGCTCCTCCGCGCCATTCGCTACGGCCGAACCGACGCTTTCGCGACTCCCCCTACGACATGGCCGGTGGCCTGATGTGGATTGGTGAAGGATTCGTCGGGTCGGGCCCTGAGGCGGCTCACCTGAATACCGTTCTCGGGTCGCGCGACGGCGCGGCAGGCATCGCGTTTGCCACCGGACTCGCCACTCCTCGCGAGGGCCACGCCGGCTTCCTGGTCATTGCGCAGCCCAATCAACCCGTCGTCCCTCCCACTCTCTTCGTGAACAAGGCGATGATTGCCCACGAGACCCACGCCCGTCTCACCTGGGGGCCCGCTCAGTTGGGCGTCGCCAGCGGCGTGCTCGATGCCTTAGCGGAGGGCATTATCCCGCTCGCCGACGCGCACAAGTTGGTTCTCATCGCGGCGGTGTGGGTGGACCCCACGGCCGGCGACGAGGACGCCGTGTACGCGAACAATAGAGCCGCGACCACGCTGGCGCTACGCCGGGGATTCGAGACGAGCGCCGCTCTCGATGACTTGATCGCACTTCGCGACATCCCGATTAACGGGTACTACACGCCCCCCACCCTGCGCTAAGGGGCAGTCGGCGAGAGATGCTCGCGGCGACCTAACCTTTAGCCATGGCGCACAACGACGTGTCGGCCCCGGTTCGTTACTTGACCGCAACTGCGCTCTTTGACGGACACGATGCCTCCATCAACATGATTAGACGGCTGCTGCACGCGGCCGGCTGCGAAGTCATTCACCTCGGACACAACCGCTCCGTCAGCGACGTCGTCACCGCGGCTCTCGACGAAGATGTGGATGCCATTGCCGTGTCGTCCTATCAGGGCGGCCACATGGAGTACTTCACCTTTCTCGTCGACGAACTGGCCCGCCACGGTCGCAGCGACATCCAGGTGGTGGGCGGTGGCGGTGGCGTAATTGTCGCTAGCGAAATCGACGAATTGCACCGCCGAGGAGTCGCGCGCATCTTCTCCCCCGCCGATGGTGCCACCTTGGGCCTCGAGGGCATGTCCGCCGCGCTGCTGGAAATCGGGCAACGGCGTCGTCACGATGGCGAGGTACATCTCTCCGCCCTGCACGCGGGCGATCGCGAGCAATTGGCACTCACGTGGACGGCCATCGAACGCAATCAACTCACCGCAGAAGAACGCCAGACACTCGCCGGCGGGAAGTTCGCTCCGGTACTCGGCATTACCGGCACCGGTGGTTCCGGAAAGAGCTCGCTCACCGACGAGGTGCTGCGACGTATCTACCTCGATGACCCGGAACTCACCGTGGCGGTCATCGCTATCGATCCGTCTCGTCGACGCGGCGGTGGTGCCCTTCTCGGTGACCGTATTCGCTTCAATTCCCTGCGTCACTCGAACTTCATTATGCGCTCCGTCGCGGCCCGCGGGGCCGCGGGTGGTCTACCCGCACACGTGAGTGACATGGTGAATGCCGCTCGTGGGTGGGGCGCCGATCTCGTCATTGTGGAAACGCCGGGCATTGGCCAATCGGACGGCGGCATCGACGACATTGCCGATGTGAGCCTCTACGTCATGACCGCCGAATATGGCGCGGCGAGCCAACTCGAGAAAATCGAAATGTTGACCGTGGCCGACGTGGTGGCGGTGAACAAGTGCGAACGCCGTGGTTCACTCGAAGCCATTCGCGAAGTGCGACGAGTGCTCGCTCGCCGGCTCGGGGGAAGCGCCTCCGAGGACTTGCCGGTTTTCGGCACGGTGGCAGCCGCCTTTGCCGATGACGGGGTCACCGGTCTGTATCGCGCCCTCATTACCCGCCTGCAGGTTGCCGGCCTTCGCGAGGTCGCGGGCCAGTTGGTCGCCCCCGGTGCGGTGGTATCGACGCGCACCTCGCCCATCATTCCCCTCGAGCGCCAGCACTACCTCGGGGAGATCACTCGCACGGTGCGTGACTATCACGCGACGACCGACGAACTCGCGCGGGCGGCCGACGACGCCGCGGCCCTTCGTCGAGCACAGGAGATCACGGGCCTCGACCTCGGGGCCCCCGACATCGTCGACTCCCCCGCGCCCGAACCCTCCGCCACCCTCACCACCTTGTCGGGCACCACTTTCCCGGTCGTCGTGCGACCGCGTCATCTCAGCGCCGGTGAGAAGGTCCGCTACGAACGAAAAGAAAATGTGCCCGGCAGTTTCCCCTTCACCGCGGGCGTCTTCGCGTCGTATCAGCGTGACGAAGAACCAACTCGCATGTTCGCCGGTGAGGGCGACGCGGCGCGCACCAACCGGCGCTTTCATCTCCTCGCCAGTGACCAGCCCGCGACTCGCCTCTCGACGGCCTTCGACTCGGTCACCCTCTACGGTCACGACCCCGAACGACGCCCCGACATCTTCGGCAAGATCGGCAATGCGGGCGTCTCCATTGCGACCTTGGACGAAATGCGAACCCTGTTTTCGGGCTTCGACCTGCTCAGTCCCTCCACCTCGGTGTCCATGACCATTAACGGCCCCGCCCCCACCGTGCTCGCCATGTTCTTGAACGTCGTTATGGAGCAGGCCGTGGCGGCGGCCGAAGCGGCGGCGGGTCGCGACCTGAGCGCCGACGAGCGCCGCGAGGCGGAGGCCCATGGTCTCGCCACGGTGCGCGGCACGGTGCAGGCCGACATTTTGAAGGAAGACCAAGGGCAGAACACTTGCCTGCTGTCGACCGACTTTTCGCTACGCATGATGGCCGACGTGCAGGAATGGTTCGTACAGCACCAGGTACGCCGTTTTTACAGCGTGTCGGTGTCGGGCTATCACATTGCCGAAGCGGGGGCGAACCCCATTAGCCAGTTGGCCTTCACCTTGTCTAACGGTTTCACCTACCTCGAAGCCTGGATGGCGCGGGGCCTGGACGTCAATGACATCGCCCCCAGCCTGTCGTTCTTCTTCTCGAACGGCATGGACCTCGAATACACCGTGATGGGCCGCGTGGCGCGCCGTATTTGGGCCATCGCGCTGCGTGATCGATACGGCGCCAATGAGCGCAGTCAGAAGCTCAAGTACCACGTACAAACCTCGGGCCGCAGCCTGCACGCCCAGGAGATGAATTTCAACGACATCCGCACCACCTTGCAGGCCCTGTGTGCGATTTACGACCGCGCGAACTCGCTGCACACCAACGCGTATGACGAGGCGGTCTCCACCCCCACCGACGAGTCGGTGCGTCGCGCCATGGCTATTCAGCTCATCATCAACCGTGAGTGGGGGCCCTCGGCAGTCGCCAATCCCCTGCAGGGTTCCTACATGTTGGACGAGCTCACCGACCTGGTGGAGGAGGCGGTCTTGGCCGAACTCGACGCCATTGACGAACGCGGTGGCGTCCTCGGCGCCATGGAGTGGGGATATCAGCGCGGCAAGATCCAAGACGAGAGTTTGCTGTATGAATCGCGCAAGCACGACGGCTCGCTCCCCCTCATTGGCGTCAACACCTTCGTGGCGGACAGCTCGCTACCGGACGTTCCCGTCAGTGCCACCCAACGCTCCACCACGGAGGAAAAAGACGGCATCTTGAGCCGACTAGCCGCCTTTCACGAAGCTCACCGTGACGAACGCGATCAGCTCTTGGCGGAGCTGCAGGCTGTCTCGCTCGCCGGGGGGAACACCTTTGACGTCTTGATGCGCGCTGTTCGCTGCTGTTCACTGGGCGATATCACCAACGCCCTGTTTGACGTCGGTGGCACCTACCGCCGAAACCTCTAGCGCGGCGCGTCAAGTGCCACGAGTCGCGATAGCGACACGCGATACACCCACTCACCGGCGATCACTTGGGGCTGCCCCCAGATGGCGGTCATCACCTCACGCATCGCCTTCGGTCCGGCAAAGCCGTAGGTCCGGAGGTGACGCGGCACGTGGATGGGCACGATGACGTACTTCGCTCCCGTGCGATAAATGTCTGACCCCAAGCGATGTAGCCACTGGTCCTCGTGCGGCGGAATGAAGCCGAACAAGGTCAAAGCCGCCGTTGTGTGAATAAAGAATGCCGAGTCCGGCAACTCGAGGTTCGCGCTCGGGCCCATCGCCCCGACTACTCGATAGGTGAAGCCATTTTCCGCCTGCGCAATGAGCCCTCGGCCCACCTCCGGGAAGGGGTAAGTCATCACTGTCAATATGTGGGGACTATGCGAGGCCAACACGGCGGCCGCAGGATCGCTGCCCACCTTCTCGGCTCGCATCGGTGCGGCCGAGAAGGACGATTGCAAAATCTGCACTGACATCAACAGCCCGAGGGCCACGCTGAGCCATCGGCACGCCGCAACCGCGTCGGGCCGACAGTGACGTGCTTCGTTCACGCCGATTGCGGCCAACGACACGATGCAAAAGAAAGCCACCGGCACAAAAGATCGCGGCATCACGTTGTGCAGAACGGGGAACGACAGAAAAACTCGGAAGATGTCCAGAGGTACCGCCGCTCCGAGTGAAAACCACACCGACAACGCGCCCACGCAGGTAAGCACGATGGTCAGTGGCCGGCGCCACGTCAGGGCGATTCCAAACGCCACGGGTACAACTACCAGAGCACCCGCAAAATACGAGTTGGGATACGACATCAACACCGTGACGATGGTGTCGTGAAAATTCGAGGGCGCAAAATATCGGCTCGGGTTCATGCCTTGCATTCGCATGAAGACTTCGGGCCACACCCACGAGGGCAAGTGATTCGGTCCATGAGTGGCGTACCACGCGGCGGGCAGAATCACGACGGCCGCGGGGATCAGCGCCCACGCGCCGATGACGCATATTCGGCGAACGACACCGGGCGAGATCTGCGCACCTCGGCGCCACCACACCAGAACCATGAGCAGGAGCGCGATGAGACCGACGACCGCGGTCACCGCCAACATTTCCGAATTCGTGAAGAAAGTGAGTGCCGCAATCCCGGCGACCGACAGGCCTAGTCGTCGATCACTCCATCGTCGCAAGACCCATAGATCAGTCGCAACCACAAGCAACAGCGGAAGGGTCAGCGACGTCGTCCAGTTGATCCACCCGAGGAGATTGGCCGCCATGACAAAGGGCGAAAAACCCCACAGCAATCCGGCCAGTGCCGATATCGATTCGCTGGCCACCCAGTGCCGAATCGCGAGATACATGACGTAGGCACTCGCCACCGGCAAGACGAATAACAGAACATTGAACGACACCACCGGGCCGAACAGCCAGGTCACGGGCACCATGAGCAGGGACCACAATGGTGTCGAAATCATCGTGGAGTAGCCGGTGGGCTCATTGATCAGGTGAGTGAAAAACGGATTCTGCAGGTGCGCGAGGGCGTGGGCGTAATAACCCAAAGCCCAGATGGGCATGGACGGGTCCGCCGCGGGATACACCGTGAAGTGCGACAGTCCCGCGGAGACGATGTGCCACATCACGATGAGGCCCGCGAGCGCGTACAGCGACAGCACCGCCGCGTGTCGCTGACGAACGGACAAGGTTGGCAGGCTCCGGCTCACCGTCAAACCTTACCGAGCGATGCTGCGAGGAGAATGCTTAGGCGGTAGCGAGTCCCGGCCCGCGACTCGTGAGTCGCGAGACGGATTCGCCGATCTTGTCGATGAATCCCATGAGGTCCTCGCGCGCACGCTCGGCTTCGCTCGTGAGCTTCTCGAGATGACCGAGATCCCAGACGCCCAAGACGGGCTCCAGAACGTCATTCAAGAACTGGCCGAGGCCGTAGATGTTCTCGCGGGCGATGCGTACCGCGTGTCGCGTGAAGCCCGGAATGCCGGTTCCCGGCATCGCGAAAGCTCGCACTTGCTGCGCCGCGGCCACCATCATGGCCGAGGGGTCGATGGCGAAGGCCGCCAGCGCTAAGTCACGGTAGAACATGAAGTGCTTGGTTTCGTCACCCGCCACCGTGCCGAGCACGAGGCGGCCCATCTTGTCCTCTTTCGGCAAGCGAGCGGCCGTGTTGCGGTGCGCAATCTGAGTCGCACGCTCCTGGAAAGCGACGTAGCTCACCAGTTCCGCCAAGGTGGCGGGCTGCGGCACTTCGCCGCGCTTCATCTGGACGCGACGTCCATCTTCGAGCAATGTCGGGTCAATGCAGCGTGTGATGTGAACCCAGTCGCGCATCACCATGGCGTGACGATTCTCTTCCATGGTCCACTGGCGATTCCATTCGCGCAGCGGGTGGCCCTCGGGTGAGTGACTCAGCAAGGTGTTGGTGTAATAGGGCAAGTTGTCTTCGGTCAGCAAGTTGACGTAGATCGCGCTACGCACGCCGGCCGGCAGGTCGTAATCCGTCTCGCTCCACGGACGGTCAGCGAAACTTTCTCCCTGACCCCAGTCGATAATTTCGTGGGGGTACCACCCGCGAGCACTCTCGAGGTGTCGATTAAAGAGCCGCTCCACGTCGGGAGCAATTTCGTGCAGCAGGTCAATGGAGGGGCGTCGAGCCATGCCCCCTTACTAGCACCTTTGCCACCTAAGAATTGGGTGAAAATTCACCGCTTTTCCTTCTCGGCCCCCATCAGGCGTTCTAACCTCGGCCCCATGTCGCATGCCGCCCATCGCTCGCTGGCGGGACGACGTCGACCGTCGGCAAATACCCGTCTGACTTCCTCGACCGCACTCGCTTTGCTGGTATTGCTCGCGGCGGAAGGCGTGACCCTGCTGCAGCTGGGGCGCCTTCTTACTTGGCACATCGCCATTGGCCTCGCTCTGGTTCCGCCGCTGGCCGTCAAGGTCGCCGCCACCTTGTATCGCTTCGTTCGCTACTACACCGGCGATGACGACTACGTCGAGCGAGGGGCGCCGCATCTCGTCTTGCGACTCCTCGGGCCCGTCGAGGTTCTCCTCACGGCCTCTCTCATGGGCTCGGGACTCCTGGCATACTTCTGGCACCACAGCGGCCACTATGGCAGGTTGATGCTGATTCACAAGGCCAGCTTCGTGCTCTGGTTCGGCACCACCACCATTCACGTTCTGGGTCACCTCGGCGAGACGCTGCGCCATGGTGGCGAGGACTGGGTCGGTCGTCGTCGCCGCGATGTCCCGGGCTCGTCGGCCCGCCAACTGGTCCTTCTGAGTGCGATTCTTTTGGGCGTCGTCCTCGCGTGGTGGGTGTATCCGAGCGTGGCCCACTTCACTCGCGGCTAAGACTCGCCCACCCACTTCGCTAAGTTGGCGCGATGACCAGCTCCTTCGTCGCTCAGCGCGCCACTCCCCGCGACCGTGAATCCCTCGACAAGCTGGCGGCCAAGTGCCTCGACGCCCACGGGGGACTCCCCCAACTCCTCGATCCCGACTTCGCGGCCGCACTGTTTCCACAGGAGTCCCTCATCGTGATTCGTGACGCCACGCAGCAGGCGGTGGCCGCTGTGGCCCTCACGCATGACAGCGACGACAGCGCGTTCTTCTCGCTCTTGGTGCTCCCGACGGTGAACAGTGACGTGGCATCAGAGATTTTCAGTGCCGCCACCACTCTCTCGCAACGACCCACGCAGATTTTCCGCTGCGAGTCCGTCAATCCCCGACTAACGCAGATCTTCTCGGACCCCGCTCGTCAGTTCTTCAGCGAATACATCATGAGCCGCCCCACCGAGAACGCCGAGCCTCCGACGTTTTCCGTGACCACCCAGCCGTGGACGAATGACAGCGCCCCACTTTTTTTCGCCGCGTATCACGAGTCTTTTCGTGAGCGACCAGGCTTTCCCGATCCTTCGTCGGCACAATGGATCGCCGATCAAGTCGAGAGCGAGGAGTTTCACCGAGAGGTGTCGCTCGTCGCGCTCGATGACCAGCGCACTCCTCTCGGCTTCGTTCTCGTCGACGATGACCAGATTTGGCAAATGGGCGTCGTTCCCGTTGCGCGCCGTCAGGGTCTGGGTCGCGCACTGCTCACGCACGCGGTGCACAGCCTCGGCGCCCTCGGAAAGCCGGACGCCTGGCTCAACGTGAACCTGAATAATCCCGGCGCTATTGCGCTGTATGAGTCGGTGGGATTTGAAATCGTGGGTCAACGCTCGCGCTTTCGCCGCGAGATCTAAGAGGACCGAGATAACAAAAATCCCCGGGCAATGCCCGGGGATTTTTGCTCAATCGGGGTGAATCAGCTGCAGCCGCTGGTCGCGCCGCAGGAGCTGCACACGTAGCAGGAACCGGCACGCTGCATCGAGTTGCCACAGGAGTAGCACATGGGTGCATCTTGCTGCGGGGCACGAGCGATGGTCTCCGCCTTCGGCGTGACCGCCACCGGCTTGGTCTCCACCACCGGCGTGCTCTCGAGGTTCTTGTTCACCGTGGCCTGCTCGGCAATGGTCGGCAGCGTGGGCTGAATGCGCTCACCCACCGACAAGATGCCGAGGTCCTCGCGCTCAGTCGTGGACAAGTAGTCCAGCGCCAAGCGACGGAAGATGTAGTCCACCAAGGAGGTCGCGATACGAAGGTCGGAGTCGTCGGTCATGCCGGACGGCTCGAACTTCATGTTCGCGTACTTGCGCACGTAGGTCGACAGCGGCACACCGTGCTGCAAGCCGAGGCTGACGGCGATCGAGAAGGCGTCCATGATGCCCGCGAGGGTCGAACCCTGCTTGGACACCTTGACGAACAACTCGCCCGGGCGACCATCTTCGTACTCTCCGATGGTGACGTAGCCCTCGCAGTCCGCGACGCGGAAGGAGAAGGTGGTGGAGGTGCGCTTGCGCGGCAGACGCTCGCGGACCGCACCGACCAAGATGGCACCGTCGTTGACCTTGGCCACCGCCAGTTCCTTCTCGAGGCGCGAGACCTGAGCCTGCAGGTCCGCCACGACGGGGTTGTGCTCCGACGCGGCCGGGCCGTCCGTCTGGGAGTCACCCTTCTTCATGGTCGACAGCGGCTGTGCCACCTTGCAGTTGTCGCGGTAGATCGCGACGGCCTTGATGCCGAGCTTCCAGGCGTCGAGGTGCAGCTGCTCGATGTCCTCAATCGTGGCCTCCTCGGGGAGGTTCACGGTCTTGGAGATGGCGCCGGAGATGAAGGGCTGAACGGCACCCATCATCTTCACGTGACCGAGGTAGTGGATGGTGTTGTCACCCATGGAGCAGGCGAAGACCGGCAGGTGCTCGACCTTGAGGTCGGGGGCGCCCAAGATGGTGTTCTCCGCGGTGATGTAGTCCGTGATGCGGGTGATCTGCTCGGGGGTGTAACCCAACTTCTCAAGCGCACGCGGCACCGTCTGGTTGACGATGGCCATGTTGCCACCACCGACCAGCTTCTTGAACTTCACGAGGCCGAGGTCGGGCTCGATACCGGTGGTGTCACAGTCCATCAACAAACCAATGGTTCCCGTCGGGGCGAGCACCGAGGCCTGGGCGTTGCGCACGCCGTACTTGGCGGCCAACTCCACGGCGTCATCCCACACCTGCTGCGCGGCGGCGAGCAAGTCAGCGGGGACCTTGGAGGCGTCAATCTTGCGCGACGCGTCACGGTGCATGCTCAGCACGTTGAGCATGGGCTCGACGTTCTCGTAGTAGCCCTCGTGAGCGCCGAGGCGACCCGCGGTGCGCGCACTGGTGGCGTAGCTGTGACCGGTGAGGATGGAGGTAATGGCGGCAGCCCAGGCACGACCCTCGTCGGAGTCATAGGGCAGACCCGACGCCATGAGCAGCGCACCGATGTTGGCGTAGCCAATGCCCAGCTGGCGGAACTTGCGCGAGTTCTTCGCGATTTCCTCGGTCGGGTAGTCCGCCGCACCGACGATGATCTCCTGCGCCGTGAAGACCACTTCCACCGCCGCCTTGAAGGCGGTGATGTCGAAGCGGCCGTCAGCACGCAGGAACTTCATGAGGTTGAGGCTGGCGAGGTTGCACGCCGAGTTGTCGATGTGCATGTACTCCGAGCAGGGGTTCGAGCCGTTGATGCGGTCGGTGTTGCTCGAGGTGTGCCACTTGTTAATGGTGGTGTCGAACTGCAGACCCGGGTCGGCGCATTCCCATGCGGCCTGGGCAATCTGACGCCAGATGTCGCGGGCCTTGACGGCCTGGACGGTGCGACCGTCGGTGCGAGCGGTGAGGTTCCAGTCGGCGTCGTTCACGACGGCTTCCATGAACTCGTCGCTGACGCGCACCGAGTTGTTGGCGTTCTGGTACTGGATAGAGGTGATGTCCTTGCCGTCGAGGTCCATGTCGAAGCCGGCGTCGCGCAGCGCACGAGCCTTCTTCTCTTCACGAGCCTTGCACCAGATGAACTCTTCGACGTCCGGGTGGTCCACGTCCAAGATGACCATCTTGGCGGCGCGACGGGTCTTACCACCCGACTTGATGGTGCCGGCGGACGCGTCGGCACCACGCATGAAGCTGACGGGGCCGCTGGCGGTGCCGCCACCTTGGAGCATTTCGGCGCTGGAACGAATCTTGGAGAGGTTCACGCCGGCACCGGAGCCACCCTTGAAGATCACGCCTTCTTCGGTGTACCAGTTCAAGATGGAGCTCATGGAGTCCTTCACCGCGAGGATGAAGCAGGCACTGCCCTGCTGCGGGACGCCCTTGACGCCGATGTTGAACCACACCGGCGAGTTGAAGGCGGCCTTCTGAGTGATGAGAAGGTGCTTGAGTTCGGCGCGGAAGGTCTCGGCCTCTTCCTCGTCGGCGAAGTACTCGCCACCGACGCCCCAGTCAGCGATGGTGTCGACGATGCGGTCGACGACCTGACGCAAGGTGGTCTCACGCTCGGGGGTGCCGAGGGTGCCACGGAAGTACTTCTGGGCGAGGATGTTGGTCGCGTTCATGCTCCACGAGGTCGGGACCTCGACGTTGAGCTGTTCGAACGCCACCGAGCCATCACGGAAGTTCGTGATGCGAGCGTCGCGACGCTCCCAGGTGATCTCGTCGTACGGGTGACGGTCCGCCGTCGTGAAGTAGCGACGAAGGCCGATTGAGAGCCGCTGCGGTGCGATTGCCATGATTAATTTCCTCTTCCCTGATGATGATTCCGACACTGCGAACTAAGGCATCCGACAACGTTCGTGGGCTTGCAGAGTAGACGTCTGTCTCCCCGCTTCGCCACAACATGTTGTGGTCCCCACCACAACCCGTCGCAAGATGCTGTGCCATTACAGCAGTGTAATTACGCCCTTGTCAAACCTTTTTCGAAAGCCCTTACGCCGTCTAGGGAAACTCCCCCTCGCCCGCTCTGTAGCCTTCGCCCCATGGATGTGGTTATCGCCCTGGACGCCGGCACGACCGGGGTTCGCGCCATCGTCTTTGGCCCCGAGCTCGAGGAGTTGGCCAGCTCGTATCGAACACTGACCAATCACTTTCCGCAGCCCGGATTCGTGGAGCACGACCTCAACGAACTGAGCACCATCACCTTCGAGGTGCTCGGCGACGTGGCCGCGTGGGCGAGCGAACAAGGTCATCACGTGCGTGCCCTCGGCATCACGAACCAGCGCGAAACCACCGTCGCTATCGATCGCCGTCGCGCGACGCATCACTCTCGCGCCATCGTGTGGCAAGACCGACGCACGAGTGATCGCTGTGATCAATTACGAGCGAGTGGTATCGAACCCCTGCTGCGCGAGCGCACGGGACTCGTCGCGGATTCGTATTTCTCCGCCACCAAGATGTCCTGGCTCATAGCGCACGACGCGCTCGCGGGTGCCGAGCAGCCAGGTCTCGGCACCATTGACACCTTCATTGTCTGGCTACTCACCGGGGGCAACGAGGGTGGGCGCTGGCTCAGTGAGCCCTCGAACGCCTCGCGCACCTTGCTGGTGGATCTCGTGAGTGCCGACTGGTGCCCCGACCTCGCCGAAATCTTTGACGTGCCGCTGGAGTACCTCGCCGACATCATTCCCTCCATTGATCATTTCGGTGACGTATCGCACCCGGCCCTTTCCGGCCTTCACGGCGTGCCCATCATGTGCGTCATGGGCGACCAGCAGGCCGCTCTCTTCGGCCAGGCCGCCCTTCGTCCCGGCCTCGCCAAGGCCACCTACGGCACGGGCTCTTTCCTCCTCGCACACGCGGGCGACCGCGTGCCAAACCTTCACCACGGACTGATCTCGACTATCGCGTGGGACCTCGGCGCCCACGGTCCCCTCAGTTACGCCTACGAAGGTTCCGCCTTCGTGGCCGGCGCGGCCATCCAGTGGTTGCGTGACGAACTCGGCATCATCTCAACGTCGGCGGAGATCAACGACCTCGCCGCACGCGTCACCGACAGTGCGGGGGTCAGTTTTGTCCCCGCCTTTTCCGGCCTCGGCTCACCGCAGTGGCGAAGCGACGCGCGCGGCACCATCATGGGCCTCTCTCGCGGCGTCACTCGAGAGCACCTCGCGCGTGCCACCCTCGAAGCTCTGGCCTTCCAAGTGCGCGCCATGACTGACGCCTTCGCGGCCGCCGGTGTGGCGGTGAGCGAACTACGCACCGACGGCGGGGCGGCCGCGAGTGACCTGCTCATGTCGCTGCAGGCCACCGCCTCGAAGCTCCTCGTTCGTCGAAGCTCGTCGCTTGAGGCCACGGCTCGCGGGGTGGCCGGTGGCGCCGCACTCGCGGCAGGCCTCATTTCTTCCCTCGAGGACTACGCGCAGCTGTGGACCAGCTCACAGAGTTTCGAACCGGGCGACCCGCTCTTTCTCGACCTCGCCTATGACGCGTGGTGCCGAGCGGCCGAGCGGGCCTAAGTAACGTCGCATCGTGACCCACGACGACGACCTCACTCTCGCGGCCGAGGCCTACATCTACCTCCTCCCCCTCGTCGTCATGGATCTCACGCGCCGCGCGAGCCTGGGCGGCGACCTCGGCGGCGCTCACAACCAGTGGCATCACGTACGCGAGGTTCCGAGCGCCACGTTTCGCACCGTGGTGCGCGCCAACTGCGACACCTTGTATTCCTCCGCCTGGTTGAACGTCACTAACGAACCGGTCCTCGTGCACCTACCCGCCACCGATGGCCGCTACGTCTCGATCATGTTCTACGACCAGTGGACGGACGTCTTTGCCGCGGTGGGATCGCGGGCGACGGGCACCGAGGCGGTCACCGTCGCGCTGTGTGATCGGTCCTTTGCCGGCGACCTACCGGACAACGTGCGCCGCATCAATTGCCCCACCTCTCACGTGTGGGCGCTGACCCGCATCGAAATTCGTGGTGCCGATCTGAGTGACGAACACGCACTGCAAGACCAGCTCACCCTCACTCGGGTCGATGGCTCACCGCTGCCACCTCTCGCCTTTACCGATAGCCCCGCACGTTCGCCCCTCAAAACGGTGATGGCCATGACGGGTCAGGAATTTTTTGATCTGGCTCACCGGGTTCTTCAGCGTGAAGCGCCCCACGACAGCGACCACGTCGTGTTACAGCGCATCGCCAAGGTGGGCGTGCAGCCCGGTCACCTCGCCACCTACGACCGCCTCAGTGCGACTCAGCAGGCCGCCTGGGACGGCGCCAGCGCGCGGGCCCAGAGTGAACTGCTGGAACTGTCGTCCGCCCTCCTGCCACGCGAGGACGGCTGGATGACGCTGCGTGATGGCACGGGCACCTGGGGCAACGCCTATGAGCGCCGCGCCCTAATTGCGCTCTTTGGCCTCGGGGCCAACCCACCCGAAGACTCTCTCTACCCCACCTGTTCGGTGGACGTCACCGGCGCACCCCTTGATGGCAGCCGTTGGTATCGGATCACTTTTGACGCCGGACAGTGGCCACCGGTCGACGCATTTTGGTCGGCCACCGTGTATGACGCCCGCGGCTTTTTCATCGCCAACGACATCGATCGCTATTGCCTGTCGAGTCGCGACGCACTCACGACGCAGGCCGACGGCTCGTTATCGCTGAACTTCGGCCCGACCGACCGCGGCGACGCGAACTGGCTGCCCACCGGCGAGGGCAGCTTCGCCGTCACGATGCGCCTCTACCTACCGAAGCGCGCCGCGCGTAGTGGCGCGTGGCGCATGCCGGCGATTATCCCCGTCGATTAAGCGCGCGGCCTAAGGCGTCGAGGTCAGTCTGCGGGGCGTACACCGCCCAGGTTGCTCCGGCGGCGGCGAGGGCCGCGAGGTGGGCCTCAATATCCTCCGGCGCCACCCCCGCCCACGACACCGGACCGTCACTCACGCGGGTCGCCAGCTCGTCAACGGACACGTTCCAGAGATTCAGCGTGGCGCCGTGGCGACGCGCAATGGCGTTGGTCTTCTCACCGCCACCGCCCACCCAGACCTCGCCGTCGCGGGCGAGGTCACTCACCAGTTCTTCTAACTGTTGACGGCGATTCTCCGCGCTCTCGAGAGGCAGGCCGTAACCACGGTTCTCGTCGGCCGACAGTGAGTCTCCGGTGCCGAGGGCGCAGATGACTTCGCTACCGGTATCGCGAAGGGCCGCGAACTGACCACGAAGATGCGCGGCACTCGTGAGGCCGACGCGGGCGACGAGTGGTCCCACCGCGAGCTGCGGGTGACGAACCGCGATGTCCGCCAAGACGGGAAAGGGTGCTAGCGCGGGGCGATGAGGTGAGCCCATGGGCCAGAGGTGGTCGTAGGCGAAGACGCCCTCGCAGCCCCAGTCGGCCGCTCGAGCCGCCGCGTCACGAGCCATCGTGGCGTCATCTTGAAAGAGGGGAAGAAGTAGCCCGACTCGCATTACAAGTCGGCGGCCATCACCGCCGCACCGAGGGCGCCCGCGCGGGTGCCCACCGTCGAGGTCACGATCGGCAGCGGCGCGCGATAGCTCCAGCCCTCGCACAGTTCGGGCAGGTGGCGCTGCGCCGCGGGAAGAAAGAGATCGGCGATGTCCGATAGTCCGCCGCCGACCACCACCAGGGAGAAGTCCACAATCATGGCGAGGTTGGCCACGCCGCGCGCGAGCCACCAGCCGAGTTCGTCAAAAACCGCCAAGGCTTCGCCATCGCCGGCGCGAGCGGCCGCCGCGACGTCTTCACCGCGCACCGCCTCGCTGTCGCCCCCGAGGGCCGTCACGAGAGACGTGAGATGACCGCTCATGGCGGCTTCTCGGGCGAGGCGCGCGAGGCCGGAGCCCGAGGCGTATCGCTCAAAACAGCCGCGCTGTCCGCAGGGGCAAGCGGGGCCCGACGGGTCAAGCACCATGTGGCCAATCTCACCGGCGAATCCGTGCGCGCCGCGGCGAATCTTGCCGTCCAAAATCAGCCCACCACCAATGCCGGTGCCCAAAGTCACCATGAGCACGTTGTCGTGACCCACGGCCGCACCGACGCGATGTTCGGCCACCGTGGCGGCGTCGGCGTCGTTGAGTACGACCACCTGCGCGGAGGGAAAGATGCGACCAAGTTCGGCGGTGAAGTCGACGCCATTCGCAGCCGGCAAGTTCGGGGCCACGGTCATGCGACCCTCGCGCGTCACCATGCCGGGAAGGCCGGCGCCCAGTCGATTGGGGTCCGCGCCACCGGTGACGGCACGAACAGCCTGCGTCATGGCGGTCAACACGTCGTCGACGGAGACTGAACCGCCACGCGGCACGGGACTCACCGCCTCGCCGATGATCTGAAATGTGTCGTCGATGGCGACGGCCGCGATCTTGGTGCCGCCGACGTCGAGTCCGACGATTGCGTCGCTCACGCGCGGCTTTCGGCTCGCGCCTTCAATTCGCGCAACGCCTGGGTCTGAATACGCGAGGCGGCACGATTCTTTACGAAATTCGGAATCGGCACGAAGAGCTCGACTTCGAGTTCGTACGACACGCGCGTGCCGGAGCCCTCAGGAGTGAAGGTGTAACTGCCGTTCAACGTGGAGGTGAGGTCACTTGACACCTGACTCCAGCGCAGCGTGGTGGGCGCGTCGTCGTAGCTGTAGCGAAGGGTGTAGGTCGACGAGCGACCGAAGGCGGCCGCGCGGAACTCGACGTCGAGAGGGCGACCCGCGTCGTCAGTCGCCACGATGGTGACCTTCTTGAGGTCCGCCACCCACGAGGGGTAGTTGGCGAAGTCAGACGCGAGCTCGTAGAGCGCCTCGGGCTTCGCGTTGACCAAGATTGATTCGACTGCGCGCTGACTCACGGACACTCCTTCGTGTAAACCCAATTTAGAAGGTATTGGGGCCTCACGTGAGATAGGGCGCCAACGACTCGTCTAAATGCGAGGCGAGATGGTCCCAGGAGAATCTCTCCGTGGCGACTTCGCGAGCGCGAGCACCGAGTCGCGCCCGCTCCAGTGGGTCTGCGGCCAGGCGAACTAGCGCCCGAGCGAGGTCGTCGCTGCTGCGGGGATTATCGAGCACGATCCCCGTTTCTCCATCAATCACCGCTTCGTGGCTGCCACCGGAGCGACCGGCGATTTGGGGAATCCCGCACGCCGCCGCCTCGAGAAACACGATGCCGAAGCCCTCTTGCTCAAAGCCCGCCCACCGGCTGCGGCAGTCCATCACCATGACGTCAGCGGCCCCGATCAGCTCAGGGAGGTCCTCGTCACTGATTCGCCCCCAAAAATTCACGGGGGCGGACAGTGACGTCGACAGCTTCTCGAGTCGCTCGCGGTCTCGGCCCGAGCCGCCGATGACCACTTTCAGGTTCGCGATGTCCTTCATCGCGTCAACCGAGGCCCGGATTAAGACGTCCATGCCCTTACGCGGCACCAATCGTGAATACGACACGACCACAAAATCATCCGGTGCCCAGCCGAAGCGTTCGCGAGCCGCGGCGCGCTGAGTCGCGCTGAGTGGCACGAAACGTTCCACGTCGACGCCCGGCGGCACCATGATGTGCCCGGGCATCTTGTCGGTGGCGTTGCGCTGCGCTTCAGCCGCGGGGTACCCACCGGCACAAATGGCGACCGACGCGCCGGCGAGCACGCGGCGCAGCGTCTGACTGGCGAGGGGCAGGCGGCCGGGAATGGTGACTTCGGCTCCGTGCAAGATCACGCCGTAGGGCACTGGTAGATGGGGCCCGAGTAGTCCGAGCGGCCACGCGGGATCGATGAGCACCAACGTCGGCTGATAACGAGCGATGGCGTCTTTCACCGCGGACAATGCGCCGGGCGTCGGCATAAACAAGGTGCCAGCGGGAACGCGAGTTGTGGGTACCCCACTGGTGGCGTCAAAGGACTCCCACGTGGGGTCACTGGAGGCCGTGAGAACCGCGCTGCGGCCCTCGGGCAGTCGACGCCACAGTTCGTGCAGGTACACCTGAATGCCACCCGTCTTTGGGGGGTAGTCGTTCGTCACGAGCAGGTAATCGACCACCCGCCCACGCTACCGGTCTAGTCAGGCACGACCGAGAGATAGCGCAGGGGGCCCACTAAGCCCTCGGCCACCAGCATCTGCGCGGCGCGCATGTCATCGGGCTCCATCTGCAATTCATCGCTGTGGCGATCAATCACAAACGAGACCAAACAGTCGTCGCAGTCAGGCGTCCCGCGACGCACACAGCATGAACAGCTAATCGTGAGTTGAACACGTTCCGACATCGTGTCTCCTTTTTCGTTAGGGACACTGTGACCGAGGGCTGTGACAGAGCTAGAGGCCCAGGGTCTCGATGAGGTGTTGGGGCCCAAAAGGCACGCACTCGTTAACGACTTCAAGAGGCTCGCCCCCCACCACGATGACAAAGGGGGGCCACTTCACGTCGGCGGCGTCAAGAAACGTGGGGTCCACCACGACCTCATCGTGTCCGAGGAGCGCGTCACGAGCCACGAAGAACACCCGTCGTTTCGTGAGCGACGGCAGATCACTATCGAGCAGGGTCTCGCAACCGTCACAGTCGTTTTTTACCGCCACAATGACGTCACCGTCGCGCAGTTCTTCACCCGCCAAGTGGGCCGGCACCGGCCGGCGACGCGGCGCGTCAAAGGAGATGAAGCTCACGCGTTGACACTAGAGCCAGCATCACTCACGGGCGGAAATAAGTCCTCTACTTTGGGGCGCCGTGCGCCGCTTTCTCGCCCTCGTCAGCCTGGTGAGTGCCGCCCTGGTTGTCACCGCCCTTCCCAGTGAATCGGCGCTACGTCAACCGCGGGCCACCTTCACCTGTTCCTCCTCCATGCAGCCGCCGGCCGGCTATCACGGTGCCTGCGGCACCTTTAACGGTCGCAGCACGTGGTACGGCAGCCAGTGGATCGGCTCACCCCTGCCGGTGGGCTGGGGCCTATGCGCGTGGCCGGCCGCTCACGGCGGTTCGTATCCGCACGGTGCGTATCGCTACAGCGCCTCGACTCCCCCGGACAGCATTTCCCTGTCTTCCATGAACGCGCTCGGTTGGGCCTTCTCCGAGGCCACGCGTCGAGGGTGGATGGCCAACGGCAAGGCCGGACAGTTCAGCGCCGATGACGCGTCGGTGGCCGCCAAGTTGCTCTACGACTCCCTCGCGTACAACCTCGCACTGCCGTCGGTTTCCCCGGCACAGCAGCGCGCGCTCACCGCCCTTACTCAGCTTGTCGCCATGGGCCGCAATGTCGCCGACGCGCCGGCGATCTCGCTCACCTTGCAAGGTGGGGGCACCACCGTGAGCGATCACGGCACGATTCTCGTCTCGGTGCGTAGCCCCTCGGGCGTCCTACTGCCCGATCAAAACGTCACGCTGCGCCTCAATGGAGCGGCGTCGAACGGCCAGCGCGTCATCTCCGTCGTCTCGGCAACGACGCCCATCGCGGTGGACTTCACCTCACTGACCCAGGACCCGAGCAGTATCACCGCCGCGGCGACCGCGTCGGTGGCGGTCCCGGGCATGTTGTTCTTCGACCCCACCTATTTGATTCTCGACGCCCAGACGGTGGCCACGCCCCGCGCGCCGCGCGCCATTGGTGGCTCACTCACGCTCAACGCGACGGGAACCCCACGCGGCCAGTTGGCGCTCGCCAAGAGCGTGGACGACCCGGCCTACTTCGGACCCGGTGACGCCACCTTCACCGTCCTCGACCCGCACGGCCTCGTGGTCGCCACCTTGACGACGGGTGACGATGGCCTCGCGGGCCCGACTGACCCCCTCCCCCTCGGCACCTACACCGTGCACGAGGAAGTCGCCCCCGAGGGCTACGCCAGTGCACCCGACCAACAGGTCACGCTCGTCGCCAATGAGATGACGACGCTCACGATCGGCCCTAACGAGGGTGACCGCGCGATCCGCGGCAGCTTCTCAATCGCGAAATTCGATTCAGGGACCCACGGCCCGTTGTCGGGTGCCGAGTTCTCGCTCACGAGCGACCCCACCAATTCACACGTGGCCAATGGCGACTCACTCACCTGCACCACCGACGCACAGGGAAAGTGCCTCTGGAGCAATCTCTTACCGGGCTACTACTACCTCGCCGAAGTATCGCCGCCGGCAAATTTCCTCGCCACCTTCACCGGTGAATGGGTATGGGTGGGGCCGGGCGACGCGGCCGGACTCGACGTGAACGACGACCCCGCCATGGTGACGCTGCGCGCCGAGAAGTACAACAGTGCCCAGACCGGCACCGCGATTCCCGGAGCCGTCTACGACCTCTACGTGCGCGGCACCCCGGCGTGGGCCACGGCCAGCGCCCCCGAGGGCAGCGAAACTTTTCCCGACCTCACTTTCGTGGAGCGCGGCACCACCTCGGCCACCGGTCAGATGACCTTCTCGGTACGCGCGGGGTACGAGTGGTGTCTGCGCGAGGTCTCGGTGCCCAGCGAATACATCGTGGACCCCGACCTTCACTGCACCTCCGCCGCCGTCACGCAATCCACGTCCGAGGCGGACGCTACGGTCGCTCTCCCCGAAGTGGCCTCGTCCCTCGTGATTCGCCTCCATAAGTTCAACGCCGCGTCGCGCAGCGTCGGAGTACCGGGGGCCTACTACGCCCTCTTCGTGGCCCTGCCCTACCCCAGCGGCTTTATGCCACCTGACGCGTCCAACGTCTCGGTTCCCTCGGGATACGGCCTCTGGGAAGTGGCCGCGACGGGAAGCGGTGGGTACGCGGATATCTCTATTCCGAGTGGACACCAGTGGTGCGTTCGTGAGCTCTACGCCCCCGCGGGCTACTACCTCGACTCGGCCCTTCACTGCACGAGCGGCATACTCACCTCGCAGGGCAACCTCGCCCCCGTGACCTTGTCGGCGCCCGAAGTGGCCCTCCCCGTCACGGGAAATAATTCGGGTGTACTTATTCGCGTGGGTCTCGCCCTACTGGGCGTGGGACTCGTGCTGTGGCGACGTCAGGCGTTGCGCAGCTGGTGGGCGGCCATCACCAAGTAGTCCTTGATGTCGCGCAGGTCCTCGGGACTGAGGCGATCAGAGACCGTGTCAAGACCATCGAGCATGCACTTCAGCCACGCGTCGCGGGCCTTCTTGGTGATGCGAAATGGGTCGTGGCGCATGCGCAGGCGAGGGTGGCCACGCTCGGCGTTGTAGGCCTGCGGTCCGCCAAAGTATTGGGCGAGGAAGAGGGCCAAGAAGCGCTTGGATTCCGTCAAATCCTCGGGATACATGGGGCGGAGAATCTCGTTAAATTCCACGCCCACGTAAAAGGCGTCCACCAAGTCGACAAAGAAACTGTCGCCACCGACGCGCTCGTAAAACGTATCCATCGCCCCTCAGCCTAGGACTACCGACGAGGAAGTGATTTCGCCACGTCGAATGGGGCCGGTCGATGGTTTAGAATGAGAAACCTCTGCGGGTGTAGCTCAATGGCAGAGTTCCAGACTTCCAATCTGGCCATGCGGGTTCGATCCCCGTCACCCGCTCCAGTTGTTCACGAGGCCGTGGACTTATCCCAAGTTGAGTCGAGGCGCATCGGCCAGTGACTGACCCACGATGCGCGACCCCTTCTTGGCCGTCGCCGGGTAAATCTGATCGGGACGAAACGAGCGCGTGCGCTGGGCGTTGGCCTTGCCCCCGTGAACTTCCACCCACTCGTCACCGGTGGCGAGGTTGGTGATGTGCGCCACGAAGGTGAAAGTGGAGCGACGCTCGCGTTCATCGTCGACGACCACCACGTCGCCGACGGCGACGCCGTTCCATTGCGTTTGACGACGCAAATTTTCGTTCGTGCTCACTCGCGGTGCTCTCGCCACGGGTGATGGTCTAGTCGACCGGTGGGTCACCTCGCCATGTCGCAGCCGCGGGTTACGGTCGTCACTATGAGTTTCGACCAACCACTGCCCTCCGCACTCTCGCCGTCTCGCCTCAAGGACTTTCAAGAGTGCCCGCGACGTTTCCAGTACTCAAACGTCGAGCGCATTCGCCAACCGGCCACCGTCGCGACCACCAAGGGCAACGTGGTCCACCACATCTTGGAGCACCTCTTTCACTTGCCACCCGAGCAGCGCACGCACGACGCGGCCCTGTCGCTACGTGAGGCCGCCTTCGACAATGAGGTGACTGACGAGATCCAGGCCGATATCGACTGGGCCACCTGCGAAGCACAAATGCGTCGCGATGTGGACGCCATTTTGACGACCTACTTCGAGATGGAAGATCCCACCGCCGTCGCGGCCATTGGCGTCGAGCGCAACATTGAAGCCACGATCAACGATGCTCCGCTGCGCGGCATCCTCGATCGCCTCGATCAAAACGACGATGGATCTCTCACCATCGTGGACTACAAGACTGGCAAGCCGCCGCGCGCGGGATACGAAAATGACGCCTTCGCGAACTCGCAGATCTACGCCGCGCTGTGCGAAGCCGAAGTGGGTCAGCTGCCACGAAATATTCGCCTCCTCTACGTGACGCACGGGTCGACGCTGGATGTTCCGGTCTCCCCCGTCGTCGTCAGCGCTCGTGCCAAGTCAGCCGCCACCGTGTGGCAACGCATCAACACCTTTTACGCCGACGGCGAATTTCCCGCCGACCCCTCCCCGCGTAACTGTCGCTGGTGTGCGTACAAGGACGTATGCCGCGAGCGGGGCATCGACGTTCCGGCTTAAACCCCATTAGTTTGCGGTGATGACGACTTTCGCTCTGAACTACGACTACCGCTGCCCCTTCGCGAAGAACATTCACCTGCACGTGTTGGCGGCGCTGCGCGCGGGAGCGGAACTTGACGTGACCTTCGAGCCTTGGACCTTGTCACAAGGCCACCGCAGTCCCGGTGAAGGTGACGTGTGGGATAACCCCGAGCGCGACAGCGAACACCTGGCGCTTTTTGCCTCGATTTCGGTGCGCGACCAGCAGCCCGAGTTTTTCCCCTCCGTGCACGAAGGGCTGTTTCGAGCTCGTCACCACCAGTCCCTGCGCCTCAACACCTGGGACGAGATCGTTCCTGTCCTGAAGGCCGCGGGAGTCGATGTGGACGCCGTGATGAGCGACGTCGCGACCCGGCGCCCCGCGCAGGTGCTCGCCGACGCTCAGCGACGCTTCGAGAAGGTCGAGACCTTTGGCGTGCCCACCTTCCTCATCGGTGACGACGCCACCTTCGTTCGCTACATGACCGAGCCGGTCAGCGACGAGAACTCAGCCCAGATCATCACCTCACTGGTCACCTTGATGGCCAGCCAAGGCGACCTCAACGAGTTCAAGCACACTCGCCTGCCGGCGTAGGTCAGGCGCGAAAGCGACTGAGCGCGGCCAGCGTGGCCTCGCGCTGCGCCCCGACACCCATGATGTTGGCGGAGAACTCCGTCACTCCCGCATCGGCCAGCGCCGCCAGCTTCTCGAGCACTTGCTGTTCGCTGCCCACAATGGAGAGGTCAGAGGCCGTGGTGGCGCCTTCACGTTCCATCATCGCGGCGTAGCTCGGCAAGGTGGGATAAACCGCGAGCGCCTGGTCAATGAACGCGCGGGTGGCGGCCACCTCGTCGGTCACCAAGATGGGCAGGGCGCAGACAATTTCTGGTCGCGCGCGACCCGCGGCCTCGGCGGCCGCGTTGATCGTCGGCGCGACGTAGGAGCGAATGGTTTCTTCACCCGTCATCCAGGTGCAGGTGCCATCGGCGAGTTGCGCGGTCATCTCGAGCATCTTCGGACCGAGGGCGGCCACGAGAAGTCGCGGGGCCACGGTCTCTTTTGGTCCGACGGTGCCCATGGTGGTGGCCGAGACTCGCTCACCGGTCACCGATACCGCCTCGCCCCGCAAGATGGGAGCCAGGGCGGCGAGGTACTCGCGCATGTACGAGGCGGGGCGTTCGTAACTGAGACCCCAGAGGCCTTCGACGACGATCTGGTGGCTGAGGCCAATCCCGAGGTTGAGACGTCCGGTCATGAGGGACTGAACGGTGCGAGCCTGCGCGCCGAGCATGGCCGGGTGGCGCGGCTGAATGGGCACCACGGCGGTGCCGAGGTCGATGCCGGGGATGGCGTGGCCGAGGACGGCAAAGGTGGTCAGGGTGTCCGGACCAAAGATCTGGCTCGCCCACTGGCTGGTAAATCCGGCGTCAAACAGCTCACGCGAGGTGGCCAGCAGTTGCTCGAAGGGTGCTTCGACATCAATTCCGATACCGATTTTCATGTCTATCTCCCTTAAATTCGCCCCCATTGGCGTCGGTCGAGACTACCTCGCACCCTAAGAAAATCCGGAGAACGTCGTCAGCGTCGCCGCCAGCGGGCAGAATGGGAACCGAAAGTGGAGGTATTCCCATGGGAATCATGCAACGCGTCAGCACCTTGTTCAAAGCCAAGGCCAATGCGGCCCTGAATAAGGCCGAAGACCCCCGTCAAGTTCTCGATCTGTCCTACGAGCAGCAGCTCGAAAACCTCACCAAGATGCGTCGCGCGTTGGCTGACGTGGCCACCGCCGCTAAGCGCCTTGAGCTGCAGGCCCAGCAGTTAAAGACCCAGGGCGACAAGCTGCAGACGCAGGCCGCTCAGGCCGTGAGCCAGGGCAATGACGACCTCGCCCGCACCGCCTTGGAGCGCCGTGAGGCCATCGCCGGCCAGCTGGCCTCACTTGAGACGCAGCACCAGCAGGTCATCGACCAGCAGCAAAAGCTCCAGGACGCCACCAGCAAACTCGAGGCTCAGGTTGAGATTTTCCGCACCAAGAAGGAAACCCTGAAGGCCACCTACACCGCGGCTGAGGCCTCCTCGCACATCAACGAGGCCGTCGCCGGCATTTCGGGTTCCATGAGCGACGCGGGTGCCGCACTGCAGCGCGCCCAGGACAAGGTTCAGGATATGCAGGCGCGTTCGGGTGCCCTCGACGACCTGCTCACCTCGGGAGCCTTGACGGACCTCACCTCTGACCACGACGACATTCAGCGTCAGCTTGACGCCGCCAGCACGGCGAGCAACGTCGACGCCCAGCTCGCGGCGCTGAAGGCGCAGACCGCGGGCGAACTTCCGGAGGCGAAGTAAGCATGACGGCTAAGCACATCGAAACCGATCGCGGACTGTCAATCCGAATGTTCATCACCGGCCTCGGCCTGCTGGTGCTCTACCTCCTTATTGGCACCTTGCTCTTCGCGCTCAAGATTCCGGTCATGGGCATCGTGGTTATTGAGTTCGCCATGATTTTCGGTCAGTACTGGTTCAGCGACAAGATCGCCATGTACTCGATGCGCGCCAAGGAAGTCACCCCGCAAGAAGAGCCGCAACTGCACGCCATGGTGGAGCGTCTGGCCGCCTTGGCCAATATTCCGAAGCCGCGCGTGGGCGTCTCCGAGATGGATATGCCGAACGCTTTCGCCACGGGTCGCAATCCCAAGCACTCGGTGGTGGTGGTCACTCGCGGTCTGCAGCGTCGTCTGCCCGATGAAGAAATCGAAGCGGTGCTCAGCCACGAAATCAGCCACGTGATTCACCGCGACGTGGCCGTGATGACCATCGCGTCCTCAGTCGGCATGCTCGCCGGCTTCATTTCGCGCATGGCCATGTGGGGGGCAATGCTCTCCGGTGGTGGTCGGAACAACAAGGACGGGGAAAACCTCGTGTTGTTGGAACTCGTGACCTGGGTGGCCTCCATTGCCATCTACATCGTCAGTTACCTGCTCACCATGGCCCTCTCGCGCTACCGCGAGCTCGCTGCTGACCGCTCGGGTGCCATCTTGATTGGTAAGCCCATGGCGCTGGCCTCCGCGCTGCAGCGCATCACCGGTGACATGGCCCGCATTCCGACCACCGATCTTCGTCGCGTGGAGACCATGAACGCGTTCTTCTTCACGCCGGCGTTGGCCAAGGGCTCGCTGGGCTCGCTCTTCTCGACGCACCCCAGCCTGCAAGTTCGACTCGACCAGCTCATGAAGCTTGAGCGCGACCTCAACGGTCAGGCCTAGTGGGTCTTCGCGACACGCTGTTTGGGCGCACCAAGCAGTCAGCCCCCAACCTCGACGCGCTGTTCGCCTTGCCGGCGGCGGTGCCCGACCTCGCCACCAACCTCGCGCTACACCCCAGTGGGGTGGCGGCGGTGTGCTGGAAAAAGGGATCGGGCGGCGCGACCATCAGCAGTGATGGCGAGATTGACCAACTGCTGCAATTAGACGCCACGTCGGCGGTCACCTTCACCACGGACGACCTCGGCTTTGAGTGGGCAGTCTTTAAGGCTGATGATTTGCCCACGCTCGTGACCAACGCGCACGGGGTGCACAGCACCTTGGTGGACAAGGGACTCGGTCCACGCCTGCTCTGCAGCGTGTTTCGCTTCGATCCCGATAAGGGCGGCGACCCCGCCTACCTCGTCTACCTCGCGAAGTCGGGCACTTTTTACCCCTTCGCACCCGCGGCCAACCAGATGCGCAATAACGAACTAGAACTACAAATCCGCACCTTCCTCGGCACGGATATTCCCGTCGAAAAGGACCTCTCCAAGTGGATGGCCCTGTGGGGCCTCCCGCTCTAGACGGGCCAGCGCTCGTCGAGTAACTCGACGAGTCGTTCATCCCAGGTGGTGAGATAGTCCCGGTCGTGAGTGAACACCTCGGCGCGCAGGTGGTCATAGGTGACGGTGATGACCGGGTGGTGGTCCATCGCGTCGCAGTCCGCGGCAATCTCACCCAACCACGCGCAGGCCGTCACGAAGGCCACCTGGCCTTCACGAACCAGTCGACCCGTCTCGACGTGCCACTGCGGATGGCGCGCGAGCAGGCCCGCGAGTTCAACCTCGCTCAGAGCGCGACGACTCACGGGTGAGTCATGGCGGCCGGGTCAATGGCCCGGTCAAATTCCTCGGCGGTCAAAAAGCCGAGGGCCAACGCGGACTCACGCAGCGTGGTGCGCTCCTTGTGCGCCTTCTTCGCCACCTGCGCCGCCTTGTCGTATCCGATGAGGGGGTTCAGCGCGGTCACCAGCATCAACGAGTTGTTGAGGTGGTGCTCGATCTGCTCGTAGTCGGGCTCGAGGCCCTCAACGCAGAACTCGCGGAAACGGTGACAGGCGTCCGTCAAGAGGTCAATGGAGTGACACACGTTGTGAATGATGACCGGCTTGCACACGTTGAGTTCGAGGTTCCCGCGGCTGCCGGCGAGCGAGACGGCGGTGTCGTTACCCATGACCTGGATCGCGACCATGATCATGGCCTCACTCTGGGTGGGGTTGACCTTGCCCGGCATGATGGAGCTGCCCGGCTCGTTTTCCGGCAAGCGAAGTTCGGCCAAACCGCTACGGGGACCCGAGCCCAACCAGCGCATGTCGTCGGCAATCTTCGTCAAGCTGACGGCCAAGGTCTTGATGGCGCCGTGGGCGAAGACCAGCGCGTCGTGCGCGGCCAGAGCGGCGAACTTGTTCGGCGCGGTCACAAAGGGCAGACCGGTGAGATCGGCGATTTCCTTCGCCACTCGCTCACCAAACTCGGGGTGCGTGTTGAGGCCCGTGCCCACCGCGGTGCCACCGGCGGCCAACTCGTAGATACCGGGTAGCACGGCGTGCAGGTTGCGCAGATCCGCGTCGAGCTGCGCGACGTAGCCACTGAATTCTTGACCCAGGGTCAAGGGCACCGCATCCATGAGGTGGGTGCGACCGATCTTCACCACGTCGGCGTAGGCCTCGGCCTTCACCGCGAGGGCTTCGCGAAGGTCCTTGACGGCGGGGATGAGTCGTTCCACGATGTCCGAGGCCGCCGCAATGTGCATGGCCGTCGGGAAAGTGTCGTTTGACGACTGGCTCATGTTCACGTCGTCATTGGGGTGAACTGGAGTCTTCGATCCGCGCTCGCCACCGGCGATTTCGATGGCGCGGTTCGAGATGACTTCATTCACGTTCATGTTGGTCTGCGTGCCCGAACCGGTCTGCCAAATGCGCAGCGGGAATTCGGCCATCAACGTGCCGTCGGCGACTTCGCGAGCCGCGCGCTCAATGAGCTCCGCCTTCTCGGCGCTGAGCTTGCCGAGGGCGTGGTTGACTCGCGCGCTGGCGAGCTTCAAGATGCCAAAGGCCCGCACCACCGCCGGCGGCATGGTGTCGCGGGCAATGGCGAAGTGGTGCAGGCTGCGCTCGGTTTGCGCGCCCCAGTAGCGATCGGCCGGCACTTCGATCTCGCCCATCGTGTCGGATTCGATGCGAACGTTGCTCATGGGTCCTGCTTCCAAGTCGAGAGGGCGCTCGGGCACCGAGTCGTCGGTTCGGCCCTCGTGGTTATCGATGCCAAACTAGTAGCGAAACTCCCCAATACGAAACGGATTCACCATGACCGACGTCCTTACTTCCGCCGCCCGCGCCATCTTCGATAAGCAGGTTCTGGCCCACGTCGCGAGCCTTGGTCCCGACGGAGCCCCGCACGTCACGCCGGTCTGGGTGGAGCTCGATGGCGACCTCGTGGTCATCAATACCGCCCTGGGGCGAGCCAAGGCCCGCAACCTGGCCGCGGACGCTCGCGTCGCCATTTCCCTTACCGACCCGGACGACAATTACTCGGTGGTGGCCATTCGCGGCACCGTGACCACCTTCACCACCGATGGTGCCGACGAGGTCATTGACCGGCTCGCGAAGAAGTATTTGGGCGTCGACAGCTACCCGTATCGCCGTGAAGGCGAAGTGCGCGTCACGGTGAAGATCTCTACCGACCGCATCGCCCAGCAGCCGGCTTGAGCGAAACGCAGGGAAACGAATATCAAGATGAAGGTCCAGCGACTCGCTGAATCTCCATCTTGACGACTACGGTGCTGCTTGGTGAGGTGACGAGGCATCACCGGAACTTCTCGCGGACGACTTGAAAATGTACCCAGTCAGAATGTGAGGTGAGGGCGTGGCGCGGGCCTTGGCTCAGCCACTGTGACCACATCGCCGCGAACGGTGTCAACCGGGCCAGTTACGGCCCTCGCTCTCAGCTTCCCGGAATTGGCGTGTTGACAAAGCGAAACGCCCATCCATCCATATGATCCCTGTATGTGACTCCATCAACTTTGTAAGTGATGAATACGCCATCGATGTAGATCTCGCCATACTTCTTGATGGTGATTTGGTTAAACCAATAGGGGTAATCGTGACACTTCTCAACCGTCCAGTGACCTGCTGCCGGCTCCCACGCAGGCTTGCCGGGCACGAGGTTGACACCCATGTTCCATACTTGCCACGAACCAAAAGTTGGTGCAGGATGAGTGTTGCATGTCGTCGATGCGTACCAGCCACCAACCTGAATTCGACTACCACCCGAGACAACATCAAGTGAGACAGAAGTAACTTCCACCGGCTTTTTCAGGTAGTCGGATTCCACGACCTCGTTGACGTAATAGACCTGTCCCGGCTTGACGTTATAAGCGGTATCCACAGCGGGGTTACCGAAAAAATATTTACCAGAAAAGGCGTGCTCCATAGATTGATTGCGGCCCGACCCGCGGGACTTCGCCTCGAAATGCACCCACAGGAATGCCCCTGCTGCGCTCAAGGTGAGGAACCCACTCAGAATAAATCGTACTTTTCGACTCGACGCAATTCTCAACATGGCTCCTTGTGTGCACGAATGATCGATAGCCACTTTCGTGCGAAACGAGTATTGCCACGGCGTTTCATTTTCGAATAGCTCATCTCTTCTAGGTCTTGTAAAGAATTTTGTACGCAGTCTCGTCTAGCACGAACTTTCCAACTTTAAGCACATTCAGCGAGGGAATATCTATTTTCTCGATGCTCTAGCCTTAACAAAAAGGTTCTTTTAAATATTCAGTGTTTACAGGAAAGGCCTTCTATTTCATTCAGGAAGATCTCCGCAAGATCCATTGGAGGGGGGCTTCGCGCATCATTGGATTCGACAATGAATGCAAAGGGGGGGCTTTGAGGGCTAGCAAGCGAATTGCCGCGAATCAAGGTGTTTTCGATCAGACCCAGGCGGCCCTCCCGCGTGCCTGAATACGCACGCACTTTCACCCCTCCGCTTGCCCTCGCTAATCGTGCATATCCCGCTTGGCTTAGTGCCATCGCCCTCTCGCCAGGCTTTGTCGCCATAGGTCGACCCCTTGGCCGCTTCAATAGCTTTGGCGTCGTGCAGTGAGGAATTGTTCGAGCACAATTCGTCGAAACGATACCGGTGGCCGAATCAGTAGGACGACGACACGGAAACGCATTCTTTGCCATCGCAGAAGCGAACTTCCAGCAAATGCTTGGGGGCAGGATTCAGTTGAGTGACGACCTCACTGCCGTCTCCCAATGTGGCCGGCAGGCCCACACCCGCGACGAGGTCGCGACAGATCTGAGCTTCCCGGCGATTGCCATGAATAATCACCACGGTCAGCGGACCGAGATGCGACAAGGTGGCGAGATCTCGCGCGATCAATGATCCGCGGTATGCCTCGCCCGCCGTGACAATCAGCGTGTCGTGGTCTGCCCCGCGGGCCCACGCGGCGGCCAGGGCGGTGGCGGCATCGGTGCCATTGTCGGCACTAAAGCCCCGACAACAGTCGTGGGTCACTGCGAAAAGTCGCTTTCCGGCAGAGTCTCGATATTGACGTCACGATTGGTCAAGACGCGCACTGAGGTCACGAAGCGGACCGGACGGTACATATCCCAGACCCACGCATCCGTGAGGGTGACTTCAACCAGCGACGTGGCGGGGTTCAAGACTGCGACGTGAACGTCATTGGTCAAATAGAAGCGACGCTCCGTCTCGACGACGTAGCGAAACATCCGTACGACGTCTTTGTACTCCGCGAGGAGTCGAAGTTCGAGCTCGGTTTCGAGCTCGTCGAGCTCGTCCTCGCCCACGAACTACTTCGCCGGGGTGACGTCGCGAAGTTCCTTGATCTTCGCGGCCTTGCCACGCAGGTCGCGGAGGTAGTAAAGCTTGGCGCGACGAACGTCACCGCGGCTCTCGACATCGATCTTCGCAATGGTGGGCGCGTGCACCGGGAAGGTGCGCTCGACGCCGATACCGAAAGAAATCTTGCGGACGGTGAAAGTCTCCTGGAGGCCCGAACCCTGGCGACGAATGACGACGCCCTGGAAGATCTGGACGCGCTCGCGGGTACCTTCGACCACGCGGACGTGGACCTTCAAGGTGTCGCCCGGGCGGAACGCGGGAATGTCAGTGCGCAGTGAGTCGCGGTCGATCAGGTCAGTCGGCTTCATGGTTTTCCTTCGGCGTCTAAGACAGCCGGATTATCTTAGCGGAAATAGCGCTCAGCGCTTCGAGCTGAGAACGCAGGCCGGAACGGCCGAGGGATTCACCCGTCCTATTCCCCACGCGCAGTATTCCCAGCGTTTGGTGGGCAAGACCACCGGTTGGCCCCGCTGCGGGCCGTGGCGCAGGTCCCAGTGCCAGTCCCCCGCCGCGACGCTCGGTAATCCGTAGATTTCCGTGAAAGCGGCAACGATTTGGTAGGGCTGCAGGTAGCCACGCTCCAGGGGCGTGGTCACGTGGCGTGGAATAACGAGGTCCGTGACCCCGTGGGCGGCGAAGAAAGTGGCGATGGCCCGCAGTTGAGCCGTCGTCGGCTGCCCCGTTCGAAGCTCCGAGAGGTAAACCAAGGTGGTTTCGGCGGGGAGTTCGGAAGCGGAGTAGCCCGGCTGAGGGCCCCAGCCACCGAGGAGCCGGAGGCGAAGATGCTCATCGACCTGCTGAATCATTGCGGCCGATGACTCGTTAAAGGGGAATGCGACCACCACGGGGGTCCCCGGCTCGTGACGAGCCACCCACGTGAGGCCTCGGTCCACTCGAGGTGTCTGGCTATGCCACGGGCCCGCGTCGATAATGGCCAGGGCGGGTGCAATGAGGATGGCCACGGTCAACGTGGCAACCGTGGCCAGGGCGAGATTCGGCGACCAGTCGCGCTGGCGCAGGACGCGCAGCAGCGTGTCTACTCCCAGTGCGATGGCGATCGCCGTGGCGAACCAGGTGACGAGCACGTAGCGACCCACCACGATGTTGTGCACCACGGGTAGTCGCCACAAAATGGCGAAGGGGTGAAGTGGGGCCCTCACTCCACGAATAAGCCAGATGCCCACGACCGCGAGTCCCAGGGCAATCCACCCCAGAGCGCGACGCGCCACGAGTGCCGAGGCGACCACCGCGACGAGTAGCAGCGGTCCAAAGTAAAAGTGCGAGGGGTAGACGGGTTCCCAGCCGGGGTGAAAGGCACCCGACGCGACGGGCCCACTCCACAAACTCGACAGCGGCACCGAAATCTTGAAGACCGCTTCCGGCCATACCCAACTC
>Ga0007804_1000095_pt1 | contig 32891 bp, 26 predicted proteins | sample CryBogCBE25Aug07_FD_60367 | JGI IMG/M metagenome (GOLD analysis project Ga0007804, IMG submission 60367) | Freshwater microbial communities from Crystal Bog, Wisconsin, USA - CBE25Aug07 | ecosystem: Environmental > Aquatic > Freshwater > Lake | place: Crystal Bog, Wisconsin, USA | collected... | reverse complement strand
TCGCTGGCCAGGAAATGCTCCCCCTTGCCTATACCGAGCACCAAGGGACTACCGCGTCGGGCCCCGATGATAAGTCCCGGAAGCTCCGCATGAACGACCGCGATGCCGTAGGTTCCCTTGACATGGGTCAACGCCTCTCGCACTGCGGAGACCAAGGCACCTTGGTTACGTTCGGTGGAGCGGTCGAAAGCACGACCCACCAACTGCGCAAGCGCCTCCGTATCGGTCTGTGAGACAAAAAGGTGCCCCTCCTCCTCGAGTTGAGTCCTGAGTTCCGCGTAGTTTTCGATGACCCCATTATGGACGAGGGCCAACTTTCCCGATCGGTCAAGATGGGGGTGGGCATTCTCGCGAGTGACTTTCCCATGTGTGGCCCAGCGCGTGTGACTGATGCCGGTGGAACCTCCGATCGGGTTTAAGGCTATCGATCGACGCAGATCATCAATCCGACCCACCTCCTTGCGTACTGAAACAAGTCCCTCCTCAAGGGTAGCGACTCCTGCGGAGTCATACCCCCGGTACTCGAGGCGCTTGAGTCCCTCCAGAAGGATGGGGACCGCTTCAGCTTTTCCGACATATCCGATGATTCCACACATGATAAAAAAGTGATTTGAGGGCCTTCTGGGAAAGGAAGTCTTGCCTAGTTGATTTAAGAGACTGACAAACGGAGAGCTCGCCTGCAAGATGCAAGCGGAATTCAACTCTCTCCTTTATGGCCACCAAGCATGTCATATCGCCGGCAGCTCGCACTCTCGCCATCATCATGGGAGGAGGAGCGGGCACCCGTCTTTTCCCCCTGACCATGGATCGGGCAAAACCCGCAGTTCCGATCGGAGGCAAGTATAGATTGGTCGATATTCCCATCAGTAACTGCCTGAACTCGGGCATTAGGGGTATCTATGTACTGACACAGTTTAACAGCACCTCGCTTCACCGGCACATCAATGCCAGTTACAAGTTCGACGATTTTAGCCCCAGCTTTGTGGAAATCCTAGCTGCCCAACAGACCACGGGCGGAGCCACTTGGTATCAGGGAACAGCCGATGCAGTCCGGCAGAACCTAAGAACCTTTCTGGAGAGCCCACATGACTATTTCATCATCCTGTCAGGTGACCAACTCTACCGGATGGACTATCGTGACATCATTCAACAACACATTTCGAGCGGGGCGGAGTTGACGATTGCCTGCATCCCGGTTAACCGCGAGGCGGCAAAGTCCTTTGGCATCATGGATACGGACTCCACGCAACGGATCATCCGCTTCTGCGAGAAGCCATCAGATCCGGAGGTGCTCGATTCCTTGAGGATGAAGCCTCAACTGCTCACGGGACTCTACGGACAAGAGCAGGAGGATCTCTACCTCGCATCGATGGGTATCTATGTGTTCAATCGTCAAGTGCTGGCAGACTGCCTCGACAACGACTCACCAGACTTTGGCAAGCACATCATCCCCTCAATCATCGGGAACCGTAACGTGGAGGCCTATATCTTCCGCGGGTATTGGGAGGATATCGGCACCATTCGCTCCTTCTTTGACGCCAACCTCAATCTTTGCGATCCTCATCCCCAATATAATTTCTATTCCCCCGGCGCCCCTATTTACACCCAGTCACGTTTTCTTCCGGCAAGTGTCGTGGAGGATACCATGGTAAGCAGGGCCATGATTTCCGACGGGTGCCAGATTCACTGTTCGCGACTGGAAAGATGCGTCCTGGGTATCCGCAGTTTCATTAACCCGGGCTCCACTCTCCGCAACACCATCGTCATGGGTGCGGATTATTATGAGAGTGACAAAGGGGGCACTCCGGAGGGCATGGTTCCGATCGGCATCGGCAGAGGATGCGTGATAGAGGACGCCATTATCGACAAGAACGCTAGGATCGGAGATGGCGTGATCATCACACCGCATGACAAGGATGCAAACTCGGATGGACCAGGATACTATATCAGGGATGGCATCGTGGTGATTCCAAAAAATGCGGTGATCCAACCCGGAACCAGAATTTGAAAGTGTCCTGACTTGTTAAGTTCCGATCGATGATTGCCAGATTCTCTTCCAGTTCACTCTCCTGCCTAACCCTTGTACGTAGATCCATGCGCAGATCTCTCACTCTGCTCTCACTGCTGGAGATTTGTTTGCTTCTCAACGGATGTCTCTACGATAACCCACCCTCGGGACCGGCAGCGAGTATCGACACATGGCTTGTCGGACAATGGGAAACCAAGGACAGTTCGGGCCATCTTTTTAAGGCCATTATAGCACCGGCATCCTCCGACCATTACCAAGTAACACTGATCCAAGTTGCAAAGCAGCCCTCCAACTTCGATGCATGGATCAGTCGGGTTGATGGATTCTCAATCCTAACTCTGAAGTCCCTGAATGATGGGCCATCGCTCGGAAAATACTCCCTGTTTCATTACGAACTCCTTGCTCCTGGAACATCACCTCCAGGCGGTGTTGGACCAACTCGCATTCGCCTCAGCGAACTTCAACTCGACGGATCATGCCGGACTCTGGATTCCTTCCGATTGAGGGCCGAGATACGAAGGGCTCTTAAGGATGGCACACTCCTCCCACCGCGCGATGCAGTTGCAGACCTCAAGGAGGAAAAAAAACTTCGGGAGAACTATGCTGCGGACACAGCCTATCTGAATGGCTTCACGACTTCAGGCAAACTCAGAACCAACGCGACGGCAGCCAACCTCTCCTCGGAGTCGCGGGAAAAAATCCCGGGAAGTATCATCTGGATCAAAACAGGTGGTGTGACTCTGAAGGGAGAAACCTTTTGAAGCAACAGCTCCCTTTCCGGCAAGTTTGAGGAACTGCATTGGAAAACCTACCGGATTCCTTGCCAGTAATCCAAACACCAGCAGACCCAACCTTTTTATCCCATGTCCAAACCACCTGAAACCGATAACCGTATGGAGAAGATCGTCAGCCTCTGCAAGCGACGTGGTATCATCTTCCAGTCTTCCGAGATCTACGGCGGGATCGGCGGCTTCTGGGACTACGGCCCGTTGGGGGCTGAACTGAAGCGCAACCTCCGTGACACCTGGTGGCGAGCGATGACCCGGGAGCGCGACGACGTCGTGGGCCTCGACGCCACCATCATCATGCATCCCGCTATCTGGAAGGCCAGCGGCCACGTCGACACATTCGCCGACCTGATGCGTGAATGCACCATCTCGAACAAGCGGGTGCGTGCCGACCATGTCGAACCACAGTCGGGATCGATCATGCGCTTCAAGAGTGCGAAGGCTCCGACAGGCTGGACCCTCGACCGCGAAGTAACTATTCTGATGCGCCAGGGCGAACACATCGAGAGTTTCCGCAAACGAGTCCGACAACTTATTGCCCAGAATGCGGGCGCGGCAGCAGGTAAACCCGAAGACATCGAGTTGCAGGGTGAGGAGAAAATCGAAGTGGTCGAGCGATCCGTGGACTTCCACCCCGAGTCAGGAGGCCTGCTCAACGAGGCTCGTCCGTTCAATCTGATGCTCCGCACCTACGTCGGCCCCACCGCCACGGAAAATGACATCGCCTACCTGCGCCCCGAGACGGCGCAGGCGATCTTCGCTCAATTCAGGAATGTCTGTGACTCCTCCCGCGTGAAGGTACCTTTCGGCATAGGCCAGATTGGCAAAGCCTTCCGTAACGAGGTGACGCCCAAGAACTTTACCTTCCGCTCCCGCGAATTCGAGCAGATGGAGCTCGAGTTCTTCATCAAGCCCGACGAAGCGGTGAAGCTCATCCATGGAAAAGTCACCGCCTGGAGTGAGGGGGCCGACCTGAGCGAACCTAAGCCCGACTGGGGCTGGGAAATGTGGCATCGCTACTGGGTCGCCCAGCGTACGGCCTACTATGCCTCCATCGGCCTAGGCGCTGACGTGCTCGACTACTACTGGCAATCGAGGAACGATCTCGCCCACTATGCCCGCGCCTGCGTTGATATCCTCTTCAAGTTTCCCTTCGGCACCGACGAATTGGAAGGGATAGCTGCACGAGGTTCCTTTGACCTCACCCAGCACCAGAACCACTCCGGAAAGCAACTGGAATACTTCGACGAGGAGCTCAAAGCTGCCTGCGACGCCATGACACCGGAGCAGAAAAGCTCTTTTGTTGCGGAAACCTTCTCACATCGCACCACTCCCCACATTTCACTCGAAGAAATTACCGCAACTTGTGACAAGCTCTTCAAGGGCCTCTACATTCCCCACGTCATCGAACCCTCCGCCGGACTCGACCGTCTAGCCCTCGCGATCCTGGCGAATGCATTCGCCGAGGAAGAGGTCACCGACGAGAAGGGGAAGAGCGAGATACGCACGGTGCTTAGGTTCCACCCTCGAATCGCCCCGGTCAAGGTGGGTGTCTTCCCGTTGCTCAAGAACAAGCCGGAACTGGTGGCGAAGGCCCGTGAGGTCGTGGCGATGCTTCGCCCCCACATGGCTGTCTTCTACGACGAGACCGGCGCCATCGGACGACGCTACCGTCGTCAGGACGAGGTGGGGACACCCTTCGGCATCACCATCGACTTCGAGACCCTCGGCGAGGGAGACGGTTCGCAAAAAGAGACCGTCACACTACGCGAACGCGATTCAATGGAGCAGAAGCGCATTCCGATCTCCAAGCTTCTGCCATTCCTACTCGAAAAGATTCTCTGAGGGGTGGAAAGATCAATCTTTCCTTACTGATTCGATCTCTCCCTCAGCGAGTTGGGTATGAATCACGGCCCCCAGAGCAACTTGGGAATCCGAGGTGATCACCTTGCCGTCTGAGGTCCGGGTGATACTGAAGCCACGAGAAAGGGTTGCTTCAGGACTCAGGGCAGAGAGTGCAGCGGCAACGCGTTCCAATCGTCCCTTGTCCGATACAAGGCGGCAACCAACAATAGCCTCCATCTGAACCGCAAGAGAGAGCATTCCCTGCTTGGCCTTTGCCAGCATGTGTCCGGGGTGGAAAACTGCAAGCAACGATGAGGAAGTCGAGAGGGCTCCTTGCAGGCGTTCCATCCTGAGGCTGACCATTCCGGAAAGGTCCTCCTCTCTCCGATCCAGGGTCTGCCTTGCCTCATCAAGTCGGCGCAAAGGTTCACGGAAGAGGGTTGATCCGTATATATACCGATGCTTGGCGTCATATCCCTCCAGAAGTGCAACCGTTTCGCGTCCTATTCTCATGACCAAGGAACTTGCCCTCTCCATGACTCCTGCACCATCGGCCGCAAGTAACTCCCCCGCGGCACTGGGTGTGGAGGCCCGTAGGTCGGCGACAAAATCAGCGATCGTAAAATCAATCTCGTGGCCCACCGCACTGACAACCGGCACCAAGGAGGCTGCTATCGCCCTAGCAACCTTCTCTTCATTGAACTCCCAGAGATCCTCAAGACTCCCTCCACCACGCGTCACCACAATTACGTCAACATTCCCGATCACCTGAGAGCCTTGGGATAACTCCGTGATCGCCGCTGCGATGTCAGATGCCGCCCCCTTTCCCTGGACCCGGACAGGACTGATTACAACCCGGAGGCCCGGGTGTCTTCTATGGAGAACCTGTAAGAAATCGCGAATGGCGGCACCGGTTGGCGATGTGACCACGCCAATTCGGCGAGGGAATCGGGGAAGAGTACGTTTGCGCTCCTGATCAAAGAGTCCCTCGGCAGTCAGGCGGCGCTTGAGTTCCTCAAACCGGAGCTGAAGCAAACCCTCCCCCTTGGGACGAACGAGGCGCACCATGAGTTGGTACTGACCGCGCGGGTGGTACACGCCGATCTGGCCCAAGAGGCAGACCTGCAGACCATCCCTGAGTTGAAGCCCCCCCTGCATGGATGAGGAACGGGCAAAGAGGACGCAAGAAAGCTGCGACCCCTCGTCCTTCAGGGTAAAATAACAGTGCCCCGATGGCTGCCTGCGGAAATTGGAGATTTCCCCTTCCACCCAGAGTGGATCTAGCTCTCCCTCTAGCAAGCGGGAAATCCTTTGGTTGAGTTCAGAGACACTAAGGATGTTTTCACGCGGCTCCTCCCCGGATTTAAAATCTTCCGCTTCCGTGGCACGTTCCCCTTCCTCCACTTTATGTAACTGGACGCCTTGATTGCTTATTTGCTTCTTTACTAAGGATCGACGAACGCTCTTACGTGTCGTTGTTTTTGTAACCGGCAACGATGGTCGGGAATCGATTTTTTCGGGGAGAATCTGGGGCATATCAAAACCAAACAGGAATTCCCCGTGTTTTTCGTTCTGACTTCCCTCCCCAACCGAACGGCGCGATCTCATCAGGAAAGCTGGCTGGTGAGGGCTTCGAGAAGAAGGGATAGTCGTTTCGGGATCTCCAGTTCCGCCAGAAGCTTCTGACGGATGTCGGAATCGACCAAAAGCGTCGAGGCCACCAGATCGGTGATCACTCCGATGTCAGTGATCTGGTTGAGATAGGCCTCGAATTGGAGGGGAATCTCGATTCCTTTCTCCTTGAAGCTGGCACAAAGAGCATGAAGGCGGGTCACCTGGCTCTCCAGATTTCCACGTTCCCCATCCTCGCTCGCGAGAGGCTCAATATGGGCTATGCGGTAAGGCTGGAGTTGTTCGTAAGCGGTGAACCGGACGCGACTTACACCCTGCAGGATGAGATTGGAAGTTCCGTTATCATTCCGGATACATGCCCGGAGAAGGCCTACCCCCCCGATCGGTTGGATCTCCGACTCCTCCTCGTCACAAGGCATCGCCACGGCGAGCATACGTTCCGTTCCCAAAGCCTCTTCCAGCATGGAACGATACCGGGGCTCGAAAATAAAGAGCGGTAGCAACGCGTTGGGAAAAAGAGTCACCCCGGGGAGTACAATCACGGGAACTGTCCGTGGGAGGTCCTGGATACTCTGCCGGTTCATGAAATAAGAGTACGCACTCCAATCAACCTCTCAAACCTCAAATGGGAGATTTTTCCTGCTTTTCTGGCGTAGGCACAAAAAAGGGCGCGGCATCACCGCGCCCTTTTTGAAGTTAAGACGATCCCAGATCTTTTAGCGCTGGATTCGAGCGGAACCGCCCTTTGCCAAGGCCTTGACTTGTTCCACCGTAGCCATCGACGTATCGCCGGGGAAGGTTGTCAGAAGGGCACCGTGAGCCCAACCTAGCTTGACGGCCTCTTCGGGCGTCTCGCCGCTGAGAAGACCATAGAAGAATCCTGCTGCATATCCGTCTCCGCCACCGACGCGGTCGATGACATCGAGCTCCAAGGTTGGGGTCGTGTAGGTCTGACCATCCACCCATGCCACGGCACCCCAGCTGTGACGGTTCGTGGAATGCACCTCCCTTAGCGTGGTGGCCACCACCTTGATATGCGGGTGCTTCTTGGTGACATTGCCCATCATGCTGAAGAAGGCGCTCGGATCGAGCTTGTCCTTGGCGTGCACTTCAGGCCCGGGGATGCCGAGACCCATCTGGAGATCCTCTTCGTTGCCGACAAGCACGTCGACATTCTTGACGATTCTGTCGAGCACAGCTACGGCACGCTCGTGGCCACCCACGATGTTCCACAGCTTGGCACGATAGTTCAGATCAAAGGAGGTGATGGCGCCTGCCTCTTTGGCGGCCCGCATCGCCTCGATGATCACTTCTGCTGTTGACTCAGACAGGGCGGCAAAGATGCCGCCGCTGTGGAACCAGCGGACACCTTGGGAAAAGATCTCCTTCCAATTGAAATCTCCGGGCTGGAGCTTTGCAGCTGCCTCGTTGCAACGATTGTAGAAAACAACGGGGGCACGTACGCCCTGACCGCGGTCGCTGTAGACGGCTGCGATATTCGGTCCATGCACTCCATCATGCTTGAAGTCCTTATAGAATGGCTTCACCCCCATTGCCCTCACGCGCTCGGCAACCAAATCACCAATCGGATAGTCCACCATCGCACTCGCCATACCGGTCTTAAGACGGAAACAATCCGAAAGATTGGCAGCAACGTTGAATTCACCGCCGCTGACATGGATGTCGGCGTGGGTGGCTTTGCGGAACGGTATGGTGCCGGGGTCGATACGGTGGATGAGTGCGCCGAGGGACAAGAAGTCCAGAGCGCCGTCTTTACGGATGTTTAGGCTCATGTTGTAGGGTGTTAAGGTAAAGTGTTGTTGAGTTTTGGCTTCTTAGACGTTGTAGGTGCTCGAGGAGATATTTCCGCCGCGACCCGTCCAGTTGGTGTGAAAGAACTCTCCACGTGCCTTGTCAATACGCTCGTAGGTGTGCGCACCGAAATAATCGCGCTGAGCCTGCAGGAGATTGGCAGGGAGGACTGCGCTGCGGTACTGGTCGAAGAAAGAGAGTGCCGTGCTGAACGCAGGAACGGGAATCCCTTTCTTGGCGGCCGTGGCCACGATGTTTCTCCAGCCTTTCTGACTCTTCTTCATCTCGCCGCGGAAGTAGTCGTCAAGCAGGAGATTCGTGAGCTTCGGATTCTTGTCATAGGCCTCCTTGATCTTGCCAAGGAAACGGGAACGGATGATGCAACCTCCGCGCCACATGAGTGCTATACCACCGTAATTCAGGTTCCAGCCATACTCCTTGGCAGCTGAGCGCATGAGCATGTAGCCTTGTGCATAGCTGACGATTTTGGAGGCGTAGAGGGCGCTCTTGATGTCTTCAATGAAGTTCTTCCTCTTCGTGGGATCCTTTGCGATGGCAGCAAGCGAGGGACTTGGGCCCTTGATTTTCCGCGAGGCTTTCACGCGCTCATCCTTAAGAGCAGAGACACATCGTGCATAAACAGCCTCAGCCATCAGCGTAATGGGAATGCCGAGTTCCTGTGAATTAATGACCGTCCACTTGCCCGTGCCCTTCTGGCCGGCCGTGTCGAGAATCTTGTCGACCAGAGGAAGCCCATCCTCGTCGTTCTTGCCTAGGATGTCTCGCGTGATCTCGATCAGATAGCTGTCCAGATCCCCGAGGTTCCATTCGGCGAAGACGTCGTGCATCTCGGCGGCACTCATTCCGAGGCCGTTTTTCATGATATTGTAGGCCTCGCAGATCAACTGCATGTCGCCATACTCAATACCGTTGTGCACCATTTTCACATAGTGACCGGCACCTCCCTCACCGACCCAGTCGCAGCAGGGAGCTCCCCCGTCAACCTTGGCCGATACGGACTGGAAGATGTCCTTCACGTGTGGCCACGCAGCAGGACTTCCGCCCGGCATGATGCTTGGCCCTCGACGGGCACCTTCCTCACCACCCGAGACACCTGTTCCGATGTAGAGCAACCCCTTGCTCTCAACATACTTCACGCGGCGTGCCGTGTCGTCAAAGAGTGAATTGCCACCATCAATGATGATATCTCCGGCCTCCAGGTGAGGGAGAAGTTGCTCAATGAAATCGTCCACTGGCTGACCGGCCTTGACCAGCATCATCACGCGGCGCGGACGCTTCAGCTTGGAGACCATCTCGGCGATGGAGTGAGCGCCCTGCACTTTGGTTCCCTTGGCCTCGTTGGCAAGGAAGTGATCCACCTTGTCGGTGCTCCTGTTGTAGGCGACGACCGTGTTGCCGTGGTCGTTCATGTTGAGAATGAGATTCTGGCCCATAACGGCCAGACCAATGAGTGCGATGTCTCCTGTGGGTTCCATGGTTGTTAAGTTAGAGCGAATCACATTAACGTCACCTTCCGCGAGGAAAAGCAGAAAATGCCCTAGCGTTTGAACTTGGCTGGGAATGAGGGGTAATCTTTATTAGAGAACATGGTCAAAAACCCGTCGACCCGGCATGCCGTCTTTCTGAAAAAACCATGAGCCTGTACGTTGTGATGGGAGTCTCCGGGTGTGGCAAGAGCAGTGTCGCCAAGATTCTGGCGGAAGCAACTGGAGGGGTGTTTCTTGATGCTGATGATTTTCACACGGAGGAGAACAAGCGAAAAATGAATGCCTGCGTTCATCTCAACGATCAGGACCGCTGGAATTGGCTGAAGGAACTCAACGCGGAACTCCGTCGGCGCGAGGCGGATGAGCGCCCCACCTTTCTTGCCTGTTCCGCCCTAAGGGCCAGATATCGCGAACAATTAAGTTCGGGACTCTCACGGTTGGATTTCATTTATCTCAAGGGGTCTCAGGCTTGCATCCGCCAACGCATGGAGTCCCGGAAGAATCACTTTATGCCCTCTGAGTTACTCACAAGCCAGTTTGAGACTCTGGAAGAGCCATTGACTGGGGAGGCCCTAGTGGTTTCGGTGGAAAAAAGCCTGCCGGACATCATCAGCACCATCATGGATCATATGCACTTAACGGGGGCAACCACTCCTCAAATCAAATCGACAGAATCATCCTCTTGATCGTTAACTGCCTCTTTCCCTCACATTTCCCATTTCACAATTCAATCTCACCTCTAACATCAACTGACACATCATGAGAGCAACCACATTCATCACGGACAGCTTCCTTCTCGAGAACGAAACCGCCAGAGAACTCTATTCTCAGTATGCGGCACCTCAACCCATTCACGACTACCACTGCCATCTACCCCCCAAACAGGTTGCGGACAATCATCGTTTCACCGATCTCGCCGATATTTGGCTCGGGGGAGATCACTACAAGTGGCGGGCCATGCGGGCTAACGGTATTGCGGAACGTTTCTGCAGCGGTGATGCCAAGGGGTATGACAAATTCCTGGCCTATGCCAAGACGCTCCCCTATGCACTCGGCAATCCCCTCTATCACTGGAGTCACCTTGAACTTCTTCGCGTTTTTGGAATCGACCTCCTGATCAACGAGGCGAATGCCCCCGCAATCTGGGAGCAGGCCAATGCCCGCCTTCAGTCGAACGATCTTGCCGCACACGGAATCCTCGCTTCAAACAAGGTCGCCGTCATCGGCACAACCGATGATCCGGCCGATTCACTTGCCGAACACGAACGCATCGCCTCCTCCGGAATCCCAACCAAGGTCTATCCCACATTCCGTCCGGACAAAGCGCTAAATGTACATCAACCCGAACTCTTCAATCCCTGGTGCGACCGACTTGCCGCGATCAGCGGGGTTGAGTGCCAGACACTCGGAGGGTTGATGGATGCCCTTAAAAAACGTCATGATGACTTCCATGCGATTGGGGCGCGACTCTCCGACCACGGCCTGGAGAGTTGTTTCGCCAGCGAATGCACGGAAAGGGAGGCGCGGGAAATCTTTGAAAAAGCACGCTCTGGCAAAGCTGCAACAAGCGAGGAACAGCAGAAATTCGGATGGTTCATGATGCTTTACTTCGGCCATCTTGACGCCGCCCGCGGGTGGACCAAACAACTGCACCTTGGTGCAATCAGGAACACGAATTCCAGGATGTACACCCTTCTTGGTGCCGACACGGGCTACGACTCGATCAGTGATGCCCCCCAGGCGCGAGCACTCGCCGGATACCTTGATGCCCTGGAGCGCACTAACCAGCTCCCCAAAATGGTGCTCTATAATTTGAACCCCGCCGACAATTACGTCTTGGCAACCATGGCTGGAAATTTCCAGGACGGTAGCATTGCTGGGAAGATCCAGTTCGGCAGCGGTTGGTGGCATCTCGATCAGAAGCAGGGTATGGAATGGCAACTGGAGGCACTCTCCCAACTGGGACTCATCCGTAGATTTGTAGGAATGCTAACTGACTCCCGGAGCTTTCTATCCTACACGCGCCATGAGTACTTCCGGCGAATCCTCTGCAATAAAATCGGCAACGAAGCAGAACGCGGACTCTTGCCCCGTGACTTGGAGATGCTTGGCTCGATGATCAGGGAAATCTGCTTCACGAACGCACGCGACTTCTTTGGTCAACCTTGTGGTTATGACGCTGTGGTTTAGATTTGAAAACTTCGGTTACTAGGGCTCATTTGAGTAGGAGACGACCCGGTTTTTCATCATCTCGGGCCGCAGGGATTCGAACCCTGGGCCTCCACGACCCGAACGTGGCGCTCTACCAAGCTGAGCTACGGCCCGATGATTTTGTGAGATCAAATGAATCTCCATGGATTCGTCATCGCAATGAGATTTACTCAACACACTCTATGGAGTGTGTTTGCAAACAACTTCATCCGCGAACGAGTTTCAACGACACCCTAAGATAAAAAACCGCCAGAAGGGGTTACCACTCAATGACTGACGAGGCCCAAGTCAACCCACCTCCGAAGACGACAAGATGAATTAATTCACCCCGCTTGAAGCGACCTTCGCGCGCCGCTTCATCAAGGGCAATCGCAACAGCTGCTGCAGATGTGTTGCCATAGCGGTCGAGATTGATATGGAAACGTTCCATCGGGACATCAAGACGTCCCGCGATCGCTTCAATGATCCGTAAATTTGCCTGATGAGGGATAAAACATGCGATCTGATCTGCAGTGACAGAGGCCTCCTCCAAGGCGTGCCTTGAAGCCTCAACCATGGCGGTGACCGCATGTTTATAGGTCTCTCGCCCGTTCATACGGATAGTTGCCGGCTTCTGATCAGCATTCTCCGCCGTCACGGGGCAAGCGCTCCCCCCCCCGGGGATATGAAGGATCTCTGCAAGACCACCGTTGCTTCCCATCCTTGTGGCAAGGATGCCCCGGGATCCTTGACGATGGCGAAGGATCGCCGCACCGGCACCGTCGCCGAAGAGAACGCATGTATTTCGGTCGGTCCAATCGACAATGCTAGAGAGTTTATCGGCACCAATCACGAGAACCGTTTCATAAGTTCCCGTGGCAATAAATTGGCGCGCCGTCTCGACCCCGAAGAGAAAACCAGAACAGGCGGCCGAGATATCAAAGCAGGCGGCATTCACCGCTCCGATCTTGGTTTGCACAAAGCAGGCCGTGCTCGGGAAAAACATATCGGGTGTAACGGTGGCGCAGATGATGAGATCGATCTCCTCCGGTTTGATCCCGGCATTTTCCATGGCGGCTTTAGCGGAGTTTGCCGCGAGTTCGCTAGTGGGTTGTTCGATGCTGGCGATGCGGCGTTCCCTGATGCCCGTCCTTGAATGGATCCAATCATCACTAGTCTCGACGATTTTCTCGAGATCGGCGTTGGTCATCACACGCTCGGGCACGTAACTTCCCGTGCCGATGATGGAAGCAGTACGATTAGCCTTCATGGGCAGTAATCGTGGAAACGGAAGCCTCAGGAGAAAACACTTCTTTCAGAAGTGACTTGGTCAGGGCTTCATTGTTCTCATTATAGGCTCTGACCGCTTCAACTATGCGCGGATTAACCTGCTCCCTGATGAAGTCCATGGCCACACGGATCGCATTCTTAATAGCCAGGGGTGTGCTAGACCCGTGGGCAATGATGCAGATGCCGTTTACGCCAAGCAGGGGACTGCCCCCGTAATTCTCATAATTGGTACGGCTACGAATGGTTCGGAAAGCATTGCGAGCGATCCATGCCCCGAACATACGGAACTTGGTCTTGATCAATTCATGCTTGAGCCAACGGAACACGGCGCTTGCAGTGGCTTCAGCGGTCTTGAGGACAACATTACCCGTGAAACCATCGCAAAGAATGACCTCGACGGGGTGCTCGAAGAGATCGTGCCCCTCAATGTTGCCACGGAAATTTAGTGAAGAGGCTTTCAGCAGCTTAAAGACATCCTTGGTGAACTCGCTACCCTTCACATCCTCACCACCGATTGACATGAGGCCGATCTCCGGATTCTCGTAGCCTAGGACGTGCTTTGAGAGTACCGATCCCATGATGGCATATTGCAGGAGATGCACCGGACGGGCATCAACATTGGCACCCGCATCAATGAGGACGCACACGTTCTTTTCCGTTGGCAGGTATGAGGCGATGCCAGGGCGTTCTATTCCCTCGAGCGTGCGGAGCTTGATCGTCGTGGCCGCCACGGCGGCTCCTGTGTGTCCGGCGCTCACAATGGCGTCGGCATCACCTTTTTTCACAAGATCCACGGCACGGGAAACGGAGGAATCCTTCTTACGGCGGACAGCTTCCACAGCAGCATCACTCATCTCCACGACCTGAGTCGTGTGGACAATCTCAATGCGCCGGTCCGTGCAACCAATCCTCTCGAGTTCAGCCTTGATTGAGGGTTCGTCACCCGTCAGGAAGAGACGGGTTATTTGGGAATACTCCTTGAGAGCCAGTGCCGCTCCGGCAACCGTGTTCCGGGGAGCATAGTCCCCTCCCATCGCGTCGAGGGCAATCCTCATGAAAGGTAAATCTGAACAGTCGCTAGACCCTTCCCCCCGTGGAAAGGAGAGGTTTTACTAGGCCACCTCGACATCAAGTACTTGCCGTCCGCGATAAGTACCGCATGCTTTGCAGGCAGTGTGAGAATTTAGGGGAGCCCCGCATTGGGTGCATTTGCCGAGCTTTGGCGCATGCCAGCGGTTTGCAGCCTTGCGTGTGCGAAGGCGCATCTTTGAAGTTTTACGTTTAGGGACTCCCATCGGATGGCGGTGTTTTGAGTTGGTCGAGTGCCGCCCAGAGGGCCTGAGGCGCCGCTTTCTCCACTGACAAAAGGGAGTGATCGGAGCCCGCAGGAAATTGGGCGGGGCAGGTCTTGTCTCCACCCGAATCGCATCGGGGATGCGCGGGCAGAAGTAAGTGAATATCTTCCCTGATCTCCGGGGTCAAGTCAACTGATTCACTTCCTTCAAGTTCCATCTGGGTGACAAAAGTATCAGAAGTCATCTCCCGTTCAAAAGGTTCAAGGCAGGAGACGCAGGTCATCCTGACACGCTGGGCCAATCGGCCCGTTGCAAAAAGCCCGCCACCAGACAACCCCACGTCGATGGCGTACCTCAATGGCCCTATTGGCTCGGCTCCCGCAGAATCAAGTTCTAAGGCTGCAGATTCTTCCTCCCCCTCCAGGTGAATGCTTTCTCCTTGGGGAATCTGTCTCAAGTGAACTTTCATTGGGATTCTTTACAAAGCCTACAGCAAGCCTGTGGAATTTGCCCTCGGGAATTTTTCATGCAGGGCGGTAAGCACGGACAACGAGACGAAAGGGGAAACATCCCCCCCCAAACGGGCCACCTCTTTCACAATCCGCGAACTTAGAAAAATACAATCTTCCCGTGGGGTAAGAAAGATTGTCTCTATCTTGGATTCCAAGCGTCGATTGGTCAGCGCCATTTGAAACTCGAACTCAAAATCAGAGACAGCACGCAGTCCCCGAATCACGACAAAAGCCTCCCGAAGGCGGCAAAAATCGACCAGCAATCCGTTGAGAGGCTCCACGGTGACCCCCTTGTGATCACCGATACTCGTTTTGATGAGTTCTATTCTCTCACAGGTGGGAAAAAGGGGTTCCTTGGCCTCGTTGTCCGCCACGCCGATGATCACCTCCTCAAACAGACCGATTGATCGCTTGATGAGATCAAGGTGACCGTTGGTCACCGGATCGAAGCTTCCCGGATAAATCGCGCGGCTTCGGCTCATGAAAAAATCACTCCCACTCGATTGTGGCCGGAGGTTTGCTTGAGACGTCAAGGACACAGCGGTTCACCCCCTTGACCTCGTTGATAATGCGGCTCGAAATTTTCCCGAGCAATTCATGGGGGAGACGGACCCAGTCGGCCGTCATGCCGTCTTGGCTCTCCACCACACGCAATGCGATGGTGTAGTCATAGGTACGCTCGTCACCCATTACGCCAACTGACTGAACGGGCAGTAGGACGGCGAAAGACTGCCAGACCTTAAAGTACCAACCCGACTCTTTCATCTCCTCGAGCACGATCCGGTCTGCGTCCCGCACGATGCGCAGGCGGGCGGGCGTGATTGCTCCAACAATCCGAACGGCAAGACCAGGACCGGGGAAAGGTTGACGATCCACCACCTCACGGGGGAGACCAAGCTCCCGTCCAACTTCGCGAACCTCGTCCTTGAAGAGTTGTCGCAGCGGCTCCACCAGCTCAAACTTCATATCCTTCGGAAGACCCCCGACATTGTGGTGGCTCTTGATAAGTGAAGCGGGATTACCCGCGATCGGGACACTCTCGATGACATCGGGGTAGAGCGTTCCCTGCGCCAAGAACCTGAAGGGTTTAGCCGAACCCTTGGCCGATTTTTGAAGGTCGATCGCTGCCTGCTCAAAGATTCGGATAAACTCCGCACCGATTACCTTGCGTTTTTTTTCGGGATCGGTGACCCCTTTGAGCTTACCAAGGAATCGGTTGGTCCCATCCACGATCTTGAGGCGGATCTTAAAATTACGCCCGAACAACTTATCCACGGCGTCGCGTTCCCCGGAACGCAGGAGCCCGTTGTCAACGAAAATGCAGGTGAGTTGGTCTCCAATGGCCTTGTGGATGAGCGCGGCGGCAACGGAGGAGTCAACTCCACCGCTCAGGCCGAGAATCACCCGTCCATCGCCAACCTGACTTCGGATCTGCGCGCAAATGCGATCGATAAAGGAGCCCATCGTCCAGTCGCTGACGCATCCGCAGACACCATGGAGGAAGTTCTGGATGATTGCTTTGCCTTTCGGGGTGTGATGCACCTCAGGGTGGAACTGCATTCCATAAATTCGGCGCTTTGCATCAGCAATAACGGCATGGGGGGCATTCTCCGTGGTACCGATCGCAGCAAAACCCTTTGGCAGCTTCTCAACGCGATCGCCGTGACTGTTCCAGACATCAAGTTTCTTTGGTAATCCCTTGAAGAGTGGCGATGAACCGATGGTCGACAGGAGTCCTTTGCCATATTCGCGGTGGGTGGAGCGGGCAACGATCCCTCCAAGATCCCTGGAGAGAAGTTGCATGCCGTAGCAGATGCCGAGGATCGGCAATCCGAGTTGATAGATTGTCGGATCAACCTTCGGGGCTTTCGGGGCATAGACGCTAGCCGGACCACCCGATAGGATAATTCCCTTCACCGTGCCATCGGCGATGATCTCGCTGGCCATCGTGGTATGGGGTACGATCTCCGAGAAGACGCGGCACTCGCGCACACGGCGGGCGATAACCTGAGTATACTGCGATCCGAAATCAAGAATAACGATCTTGGAAGAGGCCTTCGGATCAAAAGGGGTCTTGGAAGATTTGACTGACAGTTTCGTAGAGTTGCTATTCACAGGTTTTTTGGAACGGGATGCCATAAAAAAAGAAGCGGCCCTGATTTACTGGAAGTCGTTTCCAAACGATTGACCCGATCCCATGTCACCCTTCATGACTTTTTCGTTGGAAAGCTGACCTTGACCACTGAGGCCTTTTACCGCTGTGTCGGCAATCGTATCAGCATCTTCCTCGGCCGTTGCACAGCCAGTCAGGCCAGCCAAAGGAATCATCAAAATGAGCAGCAGAATGAGAAATTGCATTGGTTTCACACGCCGAACGTAAAAGATCCTGTGGATAAGGCAATCCGAGAAGGCAACTTGAACAACGAACACTCATTTACAGGGCTCTTGCTTAAAGCATATGCCTCGGGAATCTTCCCGATGGGCACCCCGGAGGGTAATATCGAATGGCACTCCCCGGACCCACGGGGAATTCTTCCGCTGGATGAATTCCACACACCGCATGGTCTTCGCCGGGCCCTCAGGAACTCTGATTGGGAAATCAGGATCGATCATGATTTCAGAGGCGTTCTGAGGGGGTGCTCCTTCAGGAGGGAGACCTGGATCACACGGGACATTGAATGTGGCTACATCCAGCTTTTCGAGGAAGGACACGCTCATTCCGTCGAGGTTTGGCTTGAAGGTTCTCTTGCCGGAGGCCTCTACGGAGTCTCTCTCGGTGCGGCTTTCTTCGGCGAGTCGATGTTTCATCGGGTAACTGATGCCTCAAAGGTCGCCTTATGGCATCTCGTGAAGATCCTGAGGCAAAACGGTTACCTTCTCCTCGATACACAGTGGAACACTCCTCACCTTGCCACATTCGGAGCCCGTGAAATCTCCAGACATGAATATCTCTTGAGACTGTCCGAGGCCCTTGAAAAAAGGGCCTCATTTCCTACAGCATGAGTGAATTTGTTTGAACGCCCGACTCCAAGGCGGTGTCAAAACATCATGACAGTACAACTCGCAAATCTGGTGATTTCGGCGTTGGGTGGTGTGGTCACTTACACTCTTCTGAGGTGGCATCACACCAAGTCACAAAAACACCCGAAAACCACCCACTAAAAGTCTCTTAAGAATTGTCTGATCAGGTGCCTCTGGCGACACGTTCAAGAACGCTTGTTGTTGAACGCCCCGGTACCAATGGAAGCAATCTGATCACGGCGCCGACCTCCTCAAGTGCGGCACGTTCTCCCAAATCCAACGTATCAAGCGTGTAATCGCCCCCCTTGACGTAAATCGCGGGACTTAGGGTGCGGATGACGTCGGTTACCCTCATTCCCTCAAAAATTGTGACCTGATCGACACACCGCAGCGCAGCAAGGACTTCTGCACGATCCAATTCACTGTTGACCGGCCGTGACGGTCCCTTAAGTTCCCTCACGGATGCATCGCTATTGACTGCTACAATCAAGGCATCTCCCAGTTTCCTTGCCTGCCTGAGGTAACGGACATGTCCAGTATGAAGAATATCGAAGCAACCATTGGTCAGCACGAGCTTCTTCCCATTTTCTGCATAGCTGGCACCAAGGGCTTGGAGTTCGTGGCTTGCTACAAGACGATCCATGATTTCCATGATGCCTATGGGAAACAGAAGGAGGCATACTGAAAAGAAGATTCTCCTTTCTCCTATCAATCTCCCAAGACTTCTTTCCGAATGAGATTGCAAAAAAAACGGAAACTGAAAATTTCACCATGAGCTTTAGGAACCCCTGATCATGAAAAGACCCCCTGCCCTTCTTGCCTGCCTGACAATCTCATTCCTTTCCATGGGACACTTTGTGCTTATTGCCCAGACAAGCAATCCAGTACCGGATTCAACGGGCACATCGGCCGATCCAACAACAAATTCTCAAGTCGTCGCGGTTGCAACTTCTCCTGCAACTCTTCCGGAGTTGAAGATTGCGACAGTGACAATCACTCCCGCCTCCACGCTTGAGATCATGCAGAAAGTCGCCGACTGGCAATTGGCGCATCCGGCCACAAACAAGCCCTATGTCTGGATCCAAGCTGCCGGATACACAGGCTTCATGGCTCTAGCGGGCATCTCGGCCGATTCCAAGTATCGCGAAGCGATGATGGCCATGGGCGAGACGAACCATTGGCAACTCGGACCAAGGCCCTATCATGCCGATGATCAGTGTGTCGGTCAGACCTATGCAGATCTTTACATGCTCAATGGAGAGTCCAACATGATCATCCCTCTGCGGCAGAGGTTCGACTTCATCCTCTCCCATCCGCCCACCTCCGACAGCCTCGACTTCAAACAGCCCGGACATAGTCAGCAGAATTGGTCATGGTGTGATTCCCTCTTCATGGCGCCCCCGGCTTGGCTTCGTCTCTACACCATTACGGGGGATCATCGTTACCTTGACTTCGCTCTTAGCAACTGGTGGCGCACCACGGACTACCTCTACGACAAAGAGGAGCACCTCTTCTATCGTGACAGCACTTTTTTTGACAAACACGAGTCAAACGGAAAAAAGATTTTTTGGGGGCGTGGAAACGGTTGGGTAATGGCCGGGATTGTCCGCATGCTTCAACTCCTTCCTGAGAACAATCCTGCCTATCCCCGCTTCGTAAATCTCTACAAAGAGATGGCACCGAAGATTCTCTCCTGCCAGCAGTCAGATGGTCTCTGGCGGGCGAGCCTCCTCGATCCAGCCAGTTACCCCCTTGAAGAAGCCAGTGGATCGGCATTCTACACCTACGCTCTGGCTTGGGGCGTGAATCAGGGGATCTTGGATCGGGCTACCTATGAACCAGCGATCAGCAAGGCATGGGCGGCATTGGTTGCCTGTGTCCAACCGGACGGCAAACTAACCCATATCCAACCGGTGGGCTTCGACCCAAAGAATTTCCCGGCTGACTCTACAGAGGCCTATGGTGTCGGAGCGTTCCTTTTGGCGGGAAGCGAGATCTTCCGGATGGCCGTTCTTGAAAAGGCCCGTCCAATCATGGTGAAGGTTGGTAATTCCGCCGATTTCTGGCGGGAGAATGAAACGGTAGAAATTCCCCTCGGCGGAAAGCATGTGGTGATGGATGGACTCTCCTCCAGGATCCTCACCTCTCAGAGTTACGAGCCAAAACCCGGTGAAACCAGATTTCTCTTCCAGGTGAACCTTGCCCCCACGGAGACCCGCACCTATGCGATCCTGGATGCATCGGACTTGCCTTCCATCCCTCCTGCGATTCAAAAGACCTCGGCACGATACGTGCCGGAACGCTTCGATGATTTTGCCTGGGAGAGCGACAGGATCGCCCACCGGATCTATGGACAAGCCTTGATGACGAGCAAGGAACACACGGTAAGTAGCGGCGTTGATGTCTGGATCAAAAAGCACCGTATCCTGACGGTCGAAACCATGTACAAGACCGGTCACTACCACGAGGATAACGGCGAGTTTATGGATGATTACCGTGTCGGCAAAAGCCGCGGATGCGGCGGCATCGGGATATGGGACGGTAAGAAATTGCTGGTTTCACAAAATTGGCGGAACTGGAAGCTGATTACGAGCGGCCCGATCCGATCGGAATTTGAGGTCACCTATGACCCTTGGGACGCGGGCAATGGACGCATGGTCTCGGAGACAAAACGACTGAGCATTGATGCGGGCTCATGGTTCACCAGAGCAACATCCACCTTTTCAAGCCAAGATCAATCCCCCCTGACCATTGGAGTCGGTCTTGCCGAGCGTTCAAGCGGACCGGATGGCAATCCGATCATCGGAAGGGATCAGGCTGAGGGATGGATGACGTACTGGCAACCCGAGGACAAGCCGAAGGGAATCACAGCCACCGCCATCGTTCTACCGAAGGGTAGCGTGAAGGAATTCACAACCGACCTGCAGGATATGCCGGAGGCAAAGCTTCATGAAGTGGTTCCTCAACCCACCCATGAAGGGGCTCCAGCCGTGCGAAATCTTCTCGCCATCTCCCAAGCTGAGGTAGGTAAGCCCTATAGCTACTATCTCGGCGCTTGCTGGGATCAGAGCGGAGACTTCACGAACAATGTGCAGTGGAATAACCAGACCCGTCGTGTCGCGGAGCGACGCGACCATCCGCTGCAGGTTGACATGACAAACCCCTAGCCCCCTTGGGGGATGCTTGAGAATACTGGAACCTTCAACGATTTTCCACAGAACAAGTTAATCGAGAGGCAATCTTGATCCTCAAGTTGCTTGGGAATCAGTTAACAGGAGCGAAGCTTCCGTTGGGAAGCTGGCGGTAAAGAGTCTTGCCTCTCGGATAGGAGGGGGCATAGCTGCCATCCGGTTGTTGGAGATAGCTAATCTTGGCAGGCACAAAACCATCACCCGAGTGAACGTAAAGTTGCTGATTCGTCTGTTGTTGGGCGCCACCATCAGAGCCGCTCGCCTTTGGAATAAAGGCATTGATGGCCTGAGATCCAATGCTTCCCGCTCCTGCTGAGATGGCACCAGCGGCAACAGGATTCACCCCCTTCATGAGAGCACCCGTTCCCGCACCGATCGCGGCGGCAGAGAGTCCCTGCACAACAGCGGCCCCCATGGGCGTCATCACGGAACGGGGTTGCCCGTTGGGACCTGTTTCTGTCGTGCAACCACTTGTGAGGAGGGCTGAAACCGTCGCGATGGAAAACAAAGGTAAGATCTTCATACCCTTTCAGTATCAAACTGCCTTGAGGAAAATCAATGGGATATATGGCCTAGATTCGCCCCCTCTCATGATCTCTTAAAAAACCTGGATCCGGTGTAGGGATGGAGTCAATTCCTTGGACCACGGGAGCTTGGAATCCGGCCAACGCTTTCGTTCAAGCTCTCCCCAGTAAACATAGGCAACACCTAATCCGGAGGCTTTCTCTTGCCATCCAGGCTCGCCCATCATCAAGCTGTTCAGCGATTCGAGCCTCTTTTTGTAATCGAGTCCATGGCTCCAGAGGTGCCCCTCGTACCCGCAGACTACAGGGTGGCCCAGCATCAGGACCGGTTGGTTATATTCAGGGGCGCAGGCGATCACCGCCTCGGGGGGGAGGCCGCGTAAATCCCAAGCAGTATTATCCAGGGTACTGCGCCCGATGAGTGTGTAGCCATGCCTGTCATCGAGCCCAGTGGCAAGGGTGACTGCCCCTGATCCGAAGAGCAGGATGGCTGCACACGCTCTTATCAAGATGGAGCGACGGGCCAGTAATTCATCCCAAAGAAAAGGAGCCACCACGATCCACGACCAGATCATGAGTTTTGTGTTATCCCAAGGCCAGGGTGCAAAGCGAATAAAGAGGCACGCGGTGAAGACGAGGCTTGCTGGCCATACAAAGGCCCGTGCTTTGACGCTCTCTCTTCTTCCAAATAAATGAAAACAGAGTAGAAGAGCAATCGGCAGGGTCATGCCGAAGTTCCAAAACCAAAACCAGGGAGTGCCGTCCGACATCCAACCTATCAGCCATCCAACGGCATGCATGGGCGAATGACCGCCCGCGCCGGTGGTGATCATCCATCCGAAGAGAGCCATTGGAGGCCACGCTACGAGGGCCAACCGACCGATCCTTTCGCGGGAAGAGGGGGCAAGAAGAGCGAGTCCCGCCATCGCCGCTCCTAGAAAGAGAGCAGCATGGATACTGAACAGGGGCACCACTCCGAGAAGAAGGGCCTGAATTCCAAGGGTTAGGACTCTTTTTTTCTCTGGACCAAAACTCTCCTCTCGCCATGTGGTGAGGAGCAAAAAGCCTGCGGGCAGGGCGTAAAGAAAGCCGCGCTGCGTCACAAAAACAGTCAGGAAGAGATTTTTCCACTCACTCACTTCATCGGGATTGCCCCCCCATCCCGTCTTCAGTAGAATAAAGCCGGCAATCCCTCCATTGAAGAGAAGGGCTGCCAGTGCAACAGCCCCCCCCCAACGCCAGAGAGCATAGCCCGTGAGTGCACAACCGATCAAACCGCACCAAATCAACCCCATGATGGGGGGAACTCCGGCAACCACAAGCAACGCATTGAAGAGATCGGTGCCGAGTGGGTAGCGAAGTGAATCCCCGGCAAGAATAGGGCTTCCAGGCCACCAGTGGGACGTCGAGGAGAGCCAGTTGATGAATGAAAGGTGCAATGAGAGATCCCCGAGATTATTCGGGGAGAGAATCTTCCATTCATTGCCGACAGGATAGACAAGCCAGAGGAATGCCCTTGCCGAGGCACAGGCAAAAACCGCGATCATAATCCATCCCCAGCGGGATGGCCCGGTACGATTGTCCGGCGCAAGCGTGAACCGCACAATCATTCCGCATATCACTCCCACCGTGAGGGCAATCCATGAGACCGCATCGTGTCCACCCCGTAATCCATGCCAGAACCACGCCAGGGGGAGCACTGAAAGCACCGCAGCGGCAACTCCTGAGAGAATGGCAATAGAGAGCCTCATGAAGCGGTTTTTATTCCGTTTTTATCTTTAAGGGAATCAACTCGGTCGGGTTTACCGTGACCAACTTCATGAAACCAATCGTTGAAGAGGGACTCACGAAACCAGACCGTGCACTCCTCCATCGAGTCACGAAGATGGAAACGTCTCCGAAAATAAGGCCCCTTGATGCGCTCCTCGATCAACTTCTGCTGGGAGGTCAATGCAACGATAAAATCCCCATCCAAAGCGGCAGGGAGATTATTCTTTCCATAATAACCGATACGGTTGAAATCGCCGAAAATCCATGGCAAGGGGTAATAACTTTCCAGGATGATCTCACCGCTCATGGAATGACCTCTGGGATCATGCTTGGCAATCCGGAGCACTGGCTCGGTAAGCACCGAGATCTCGGGTAAAGTCTGCACATAGACATAGGGCTCCGAAGGGTCGGCAAAATGACTAAAATTCAGTGTGACAGCCTTAGCAAGCGTCACAACCAGTATGCCTGCCACAACGATCACGGCACATGGCCTGAGCCGATCGAATCGTCGCCATGTCTCGGCGACTGCACCTCCAAAGAGGAGGCATAAGGGCCAAAGAATGGAAATGATACACCAAGGGGTCTTGTAGGGAACGTAAGAATAAACAAGCAGGACTCCGACCCCGTAGAGGGCAAGAAATCGTTGGAGGGGTGGCGAAGGCAGCGCAAGGCGCACCGCATAAATTAACCCAATTAGTGAGGGCCACTCGTATCGACCCATGAGGGCTAGCCAGTAATAGTTGAAGGGCCCTACCTGATACTCGGCCTTCACATGTCCTCCTGCGCCAGTTCCGGTATGGAACCACTTCAGGTAGGCCCGTCCGAAATCAGGAATCCCCCCCCAGTTAAGAAATGTTCCGGAGTAGAAAAAGAGGAGCGTGAGGAGTGAGGTTCCCAGGCACCAGAAGAGATCCGTCCGCCCCCAGCAAGGTTTGGCAGGCGGCATCACCGGATCCGACAGGATTGTCTTTTGCAAGAGGTGAAGGCAAAAGCCAGCCAACACGAGACATCCTAGATGGATGGCAGCAGTCTCCTTGAGCAGAAGGAGAAGAGTGACCCCGGTCATCATCACCGCCAGATCTCTTTTATCACCGCTCTGCCACAAACCCAACACGCCCGATATCGTGATCATCAGTGCCAGGACGAACATCGACTCATGGATGGCATAGCGACCATAAAAAACGGCGGCTGGAGAAACAGCCAGAGCCAATGCCCCCAACCGAGCCGCAGTGATCCCAAAGAAACGGTCAAACCTCAAAGCCATCCAAACCGAGGCAATGCTGGAGAGCACAGCTGGAAGCCTCAGCGCCCAAAGGTTTCTGCCGAGCAGGGAGAGAGATACAAACAGCACATAGAAGTAAAGCGGCCCATGGTAATTCTCGGGGTCGTATCGATAGAAGCCGCTATCCCTCATCTGATCCACAAACCATCCGTTAATGCCCTCATCGAAGTGTGCGGGTTTCAGATCAAGGGCCCAGAGTCGTAGCAGGGTCGCAATCAAAAGAATCGCCCCTTCAACCAAGAGCGTGGAGGCAATCCAACCTACCATACGATTCCTTGCTGTTGCGTTCATTGAATGCTCCAAGGGAAACAAGAATCGGAGGTTACTTCATACCCGCCGCAGAGAGCACCTCGGTGGCGGTTTTGAAATGCATTTTGGCCACTTTGTTGAGCATGCCAGGCCCGTACATCCTGATAACCTCAATGGCGGCACCCTTAACCTTGGAAGAGACTCCCTTGGGTAGGGTGATCCCCAGTTCCTTCCCATGCCTTTCTAGCCAATCAATGAAACCCTCTCGAGCAAGGATCGAGGCCGCAGCCACGGCATAGTCGCTTTCGGCCTTCGTTCGCTGATCAAGTTGGAGCTTGCGCCCATTTTCAAGCAGGGCCTTCTGAAGGATCCGCGCATCGGCAAACTTGTCGGAAAGTGCGCGGGGGCAGGAGGGAACCCGGATGCAGAGATTCTCGATGATCCGGGCGTGGCCCCAGGCAAGGAGTCGATTAAGATTACCGATCGACCCATAAAGCTGATTGTACTTTTCCGGTCCGATCACAATCACCTCGGAGGGGGCTCCGGACCTGCGGATCACCTCGGCAAGTTCCTTGATCTTTTTGTCTGTACCGATCCCCTTGCTGTCCCTGATCCCGGCGTCCCGGAGTTTGCGCGCCAGATCCGCGTCAACGAACACACCGGCGATCACCAAGGGTCCCAAAAGGTCCCCCTTTCCACTCTCATCGACACCGAAATGGGGACTAAACTGATCGGGTGAGTTGACTTCCTCGTAGCCAAGACGGGCTTCACCAAGAATCTCAGGTTCCATCACAAAGGTAATGAAATCCTCAAGCCCCCTACCCTGCAGAAGAACCTTCGGACCCTTTTCATAAACAACGATGCTCAGCTTCTCCTTGCTTCCCGCAAAGAGCGTGTAGGGCTTTTCGACAAAGCTGAACCCACGTTCCAGAAGAAGTCGGCGGAGCTTCTCCGCCTGATCCAGGGTCAGGGGATACGTCTGGGAATGAATCGGTGGCATCTGGTCGAAACGTTGTGGCGACTTGCTGTTTTCATCACGGTGCCCTACGAGGCTACTGTGGACAAGCAGAAGAACCCATCCCATAGTGTCGATTTTTTAAGTGTCGGCACCATCATGAAGGCACGTAAGGCCCTCTTGGAATGGCACTCCGTTCACGGGAGAAAAAGTCTGCCCTGGCGCTTGAATCACTCACCCTATGCCGTGCTCGTTTCGGAGTTCATGCTTCAACAGACCACGGTGACCACAGTCATTCCCCGCTTCCGTGCTTGGATGGAACGTTTCCCCTCCATTCGTGATCTCGCCTTTGCGGAGGAACAGGAGATTTTGTCGGCATGGGAAGGACTCGGCTACTATTCACGCGCCCGCAGGCTTCACGGGGCAGCAAAGGTTATCGTTACGGATCACGATGGTGTCATTCCAAAAGATGAAGAAACCCTCATCAAGCTTCCCGGCATAGGCCCCTATACAGCAGCGGCGATTATGGCCTTTGCGCATGACATGCCAGCTATCGTTCTCGACACGAATATCACCCGCGTGCTGGCACGCTGGAGCAACATGAACCATCCCATCGACACATCCCTTGGCAAAGCGGGCCTTAATGCCATCGCAAAAAAGTTCTTCCATCACTCGGATTCCCGGACTTTCGCTTCAGCGCTGATGGACTTGGGAGCAGCGATCTGCACTGCGGGCTTACCCGAATGCACAACATGCCCGCTCCAAAAAACCTGCAGTGCAATCGATCCTGCAAGACTTCCAAAAAAGTCACCCCGCTCGGTCACAACGAAACTCGTCGAGTACCGCGCATGCTTCCAGCGTGATGGGCTGCTTTATCTTGAACAATCGCGAGGGCCGCGCTGGGAGGGACTCTGGGTTCTTCCCGAACTCGGTAATGTGAAGCCCTTCGGAAGGTCGATTGCCCAGATTACCTACCCCATCACCCGCTACAGTGTCACAATGAAGGTTCACAAGATGGAGGGGGTAGTGCCAAGCCGACTCCGGGGATTCAGCGCCGCTGAACTCTTATTTCTGCCGATGCCATCACCCATCCGGAAAATCATCGGGAAGTTCCCTTCGATGAGCGGTTGCCGCGAAACAGCGAACAAGTCATAGTGCTTGAGGCTGGCCATCACAGCACCTGACATGACCGATTTAAAAAGCAGTTCACCGAACAATCTGGAGAGCAATCTCACAAGTTTTCCCGACCAATACGGACACTTTGGTCCGTATGGGGGCCGTTTTGTTCCTGAGACTCTGATGACGGCGTTGCTCGAACTGGAGCACCAGTATGTAGCTGCGCGAAAGGATCCCTCCTTCCGCAATGAACTTGCCTCCCTTTTACAGGAGTTTGTCGGACGACCAACCCCCCTATATTTTGCGGAACGCCTTACCAAGGAGCTTGGAGGCGCTAAGATCTATCTAAAGCGAGAGGATCTCCTCCACACGGGGGCCCATAAGATCAATAACGCGCTCGGCCAAATCCTTCTGGCCCGCCGAATGGGTAAAAAACGTATCATTGCGGAGACGGGGGCAGGCCAACACGGCGTGGCCACGGCAACAGCGGCGGCACGTTTTGGCTTTCAATGCAGGATCTACATGGGCGCTGTCGACATGGAACGTCAGGCCCTCAACGTGGCGCGAATGCGCTTTTTGGGAGCAGAGGTTGTCGGCGTGACTGCGGGGCAGGCAACACTCAAGGAGGCCATCAACGAGGCAATGAGGGACTGGGTGACCAATGTGCGCGAAACACATTATATTCTTGGCTCCGCACTGGGGGCTCATCCCTATCCGATGATCGTGCGGGATTTCCACCGGATCATCGGGGATGAGGCCAGAAGGCAAATTCTCCAGCGTGAAGATCGCCTACCAGACCTGCTGGTCGCCTGCGTCGGAGGAGGTAGCAATGCCATCGGGCTCTTCTATGCGTTTCTCAATGACGAGCAGGTTCGCATGACGGGTGTCGAAGCCGGTGGTGATGGGATCATCCTGGGCCGGCATGCCGCAAGGTTTCAGGGCGGTAAACTGGGGGTTCTTCAAGGCACAAAGACTTGGCTTTTGGCCGATGGGGACGGTCAGATCGAGCTGACCCACTCTGTTTCAGCAGGACTCGACTATGCGGCTGTGGGACCCGAGCACAGCTTCCTTCGAGACGCCGGCAGAGTTGATTACTCCTACGCTACTGATGACGAAGCCCTGTCGGCTTTTCATAAGCTTTCTTCTTTAGAGGGTATCATTCCAGCACTGGAGACGGCACATGCCATCGCCGAAGTCATCAAGGTCGCTCCGACCATGGCGTCAGACGGGTTGATTGTTGTGAATCTTTCTGGCCGCGGTGACAAGGATGTCCAGCAGGTTGCGGATCTGGAATCAGCTGATAAGTAATTCTACATTCGTATCTTTAATTCCGAACGAACGGCAGGGTGGGCATGGTCCCGCTAAAAACAGAAATCAGTTTACCAGAAACTTCTAGGCACCGAAACTTTGTCACCTGGCTGCAGTGCGGGGTCGGCTTCGGTGCTCTTGCGAACTTTTTTCACATTCACGAATACCCTTTTACCGCCTCTGAGGATACTGACTTTCGATTCGTCTGCATAGTCGGTGAAGCCACCCGTTGCAGCAATGGCCCCCAGCAGGGTGAGATCCGGAGTATATCGAACACGTTGGGGGGAACGAACATCACCCTCCACATCAACTAGACGGTCAAACTGGACGGATACCGTGACGATCGGTGTGGAGTAGATACCGCTGGACTTGTATGCGTTTTCGATGTTGCTCTGAACCTCGGCCTGTTTGAGATCGGAGGCACGGATTTTTCCTATATAGGGGAGGTTAACGTTACCGGCGCCATCCACGGTGTAGACACCAGAGACTTGAGCGCCATCTTCAACCGGCACTCCAGCCAGCCTTATCGTCAACTGGTCACCAGAACGAAGGGCAACATCATCGGCATGCAAAAACTGGCCTCCAAAGCCAATCACCACGATTGCAGTAAGGCGGAACAATAAAGATTTCATCACTTCTAAAAGTTCAATCCTCAGTAATCACCGGACGTGCCTGCTTCAGTGTCGGCCACGGCCACCCTTTTCTCCCTTCTATCCGCCTCTGCATTTATCAAGGGTTGATTGCTAGAGGGCTTCTCGGAAAATTGCTTGGGCTGATAATAGCTATAGTAGCTGGTGTAATACTCATAATATTCGTCGCTGCGTGTATCTGTGTTATTGAGAATGCAACCAATGACGTGGGCACCCACATTTGCAAGCGCCTGCTTCACCCGAACAAGCATTGCTCGCGGAAAACGTCGGTGCTGGACAACCACCAGTGTCAGATCGACAGAACTTGCTATCACGGAGGCATCACTCACTCCAAGAATCGGAGGCGAATCAAAAAAGACGATATCGTAAGCTGCTTTGGTTGCTGCAACCAGATCAACCATACGTTGGGAATTAAGGATACCAACAGCATCAATGGGTAGACGCCCGCTGGGCATGAAGAAAAGATTCTCGACCTCTGTTGAATGAACCAAGGGTTCAAAAGCAATGTTTTGGGTCAGAAAATCAGTGAGTCCTTTGTCGTTTTCAATCCCAAAGAAACGATGTTGAGAGGGGCGACGCAAATCCGCATCCACAATTAGCGTCCGATAGCCACCTTTGGCAAAAGTGAATGCAAGATTGTTGAGAGTCGTTGATTTTCCCTCTCCGGGGCCACCGCTGACAAGTGTTAGGGTATTGGCGTTGGGAGTTTTACGGTTGAACTCAATATTAGTTCTGAGGATGCGATAACCCTCTGCATCAGGGCAGTCCGAAGGCGCATCCTTAAGCACAGCTACATCCTTGGGAATAATGGCTAGGACTTGGAAACCAAGCGCCGTTTCAATGTCGTGCATGGTTTTGACGCTCGTGTCCAGATACTCAATGAGAAAAGCCATACCCACTCCCAGAGCAAGACCAACAGCCACGGCAACAATCATATTTTGAGCAACTTTTGGTTTTGCGGGGAAGTCCGACACTTCAGCCTTCTCCCAAATGGTGGCAGGGCTTTGCGGCATCGTCCGCTGCATGGCCTCCGTGGAATAACGTGTCTCGGCGGACTCAAGGATGCGCTTGGCCTTGAGGTAGTTGTTTTTTGCCTCTTGATAGTGGAGGGAATTTGTTTTGGCATCCTGCTGGCCCGTTTTTGCTTCGCTTAGTTTCTGCTCCATGGCCTGGAGGGATTTCTGGGCAATATCGAGATTTGCTTTCAATGACTGACGGAGAACAGCGATCTGATCCTTCAGTTGCTGGGCATAAACGCTCTTTCTTGCCTCCAGGGACTTCACTGAGGGATGGTTGGGACCAAGCCCTGAGTTCAGCATATGGGCCTCCTCGGAGATGCTGGCTTCATACTGGGGGAGAATTTGGGAAATGGTGGCATCATCCATTTCAAATGTCTTGAGACTTCGCATGATTTGTTCATCGGTCATCATGTCGATCTGTTGCGACTTGGATTGAAGCGATGCGACCTTGAGTCGCATGTCATTCACGGTCGCTTCGTCCGCAACAAGGATGTTTTCTTCCGCCATGCGCGGATCTTCCATGCTTTCAGGGTTAAGATCGTTGATCTTTGATTCCAGTCGGATGCGCGTCATCTCGTCACGAAGATCCTCCGTTTTTTTTCGCTGCTTGTTGACCTCATCTTCAAGTTGAACAAGCGACCGAGCCACCCATCCCTGTTGTTCGTCGATCCTTTTCTTCTGGTACTCGACAGCAATAGTATTTGCCAGATCCGCGGCCTCCTGACGGTCCTGATCCAGGACAGAGATCTGAATGAGGTCTGTATTGCGTACTTCGGAGACGGTAAGCATGGAGCGTAGCTTAAGGTAAGCAATGTCTTTGGAATTCAGTTCCCACTTCTGCATCAATTTCAGGGCATCGATGACAGGGTAGAGGATTTCCTTGCGTTGAATTATCTGAAACTGGGTTGTGGAGAACCGCGGGTCGTAATGTTGTCCCGAATCCATGCCAAAGATCTGCATTTTGTTGTTATCCTCCTTCACTTGCATCGTGACTGAGGATAAAAACTGGCGAGGCGTCAGGTAAGTGCCGATTCCTGCCGTGATGACTACCAGAAGAAAAACAAGGATGATTAGTGGTAACCTGACTCTTACCACCCTCCAATAATCAAGCAAATGAAGCTTTATTTCACCCGTACCGCTTTCTGTTGTTTGAATGTTGGACTGCATGAAAGGTAATGAGAAGCTTTACACATTTACCTCATCTTCCCTGATATACAACTCCTGAAACAATTTTTCTGTAAAAGAGAGGATCCGAATTGTTTGCTTTCCTCTAAAAACTTCCCCTGACTTGAAAATAACTGATCCCCCTGTCGTACGCATAGGCTTCGACCGATGGCGAAACACTGCTGATATATTGATAGCCAAGAGCCAGTTGGATGATTCGATTCAGATCGTAGGTCAGATCAAGGTTCCCCTGATAATTGGTGATATTGTAGGTGATCGTTTGCCCACGAGGCCCGCTTGGAACGTCCTTGTAATTGGTCAATAAATAATAGAGTCCGCTGTTCAACTTCATCTTTGCAAAAAGCCCCTGAGAGTAGACAAGGCCTGACCGAAGAGCGGTTGTGTAGCTGATCCCCTGACCACTAGATGGTTGAGTGCTGAGATTGGAATTCCAATTGATGCTTGAGACTTTTCCAAACTGCCAACTGAGGGTGTTATCCAAATAGGGACCTATGTAGAGCCCATTTCCATGGGAACTATTTTGAGAGCTCTGGTTTTGAGCACCGACGCGAAAGTTCCAGTACCACTTGGGATTGAAAATATGATCAAAGCCTGCCGATAACGTCTGTCCCCAGCTGTTTTGTGACGTCTGCGTGGGATAACGATAGAGATAGGTGCTGTAATCCACAACAGCAGTTGTAGTCGGCTGATAAAGATATCGAAAGGACTGCGAAAACCCCGGTTCCGTAAAATTCTGAATCTTATTTTGGGGATAGTAGCTTGCCGTGTAGTTGAAACGGGAAACGGTTGTGAAGAGATCCGACCACTGATAGGCGGCAGCAAAACTGCTGGAGGAGTAATAGTAGGAGTCGTTGGAGTTGTTGGCCGTGCCGGCAAGGGCTATGTTCGGCTGCATCTGATAGGAGGTGGAGGTATTAAACGTGAGGACAACCTTGGGGGCGTAGCGGTACTCAACAGCCATTCCAAGACCAACGGTTTCCTGAGTTTTCGAGCTTTGGTTGATGGCACTGTTAGCGTACTCGGTCAACCCGCCGGTAAGGTCCATATTGATATTAAGGCGCGGCGCACCAAAACGGTAATTCACCCCGCCGTTGAGATTTGCAAAAGTGCTGCCGATTGCATTCGTGCCGTTGGCACTGTTGATATTGCTGTCATACCCACCGCGAAGAGCAGCCAAAAAACGAAGCTTTCTGGCCCAGTCAAATAGTCCAGACAAGACGCCCGGACTCGATCCAAGTTGATCGTCCAATTTGAGGCTAGGCATGCCAACGGAAGCGGGAGCAAATTGAGGAATGCCAGCGGGTTGCGCGCTTGGAAGATTTAACTCTTGGGCGGAGGGGGGATTAAATTGCGGCGCAGGTGATGGTTGTGGGGTCGCCTGAGCCTGCTCTCCCGGCGTTGCCGAGGGAACTGGCGAGGGAGTTGCCTCTGGAAGGGGCGGTGTGGGTAACGTCACAGAGGGAGCAGCTACCTGATAACTTGAGTCGAGCGCCGGGGCTTTCTGGACAGGCTTGGGGGCAATGATCGGAGGCTGCGTATCGGGGGTTGAAAAAGGTGCTGACTGAGTAGCTTGATCAGCCCCATCAGATGATGCGGACGGGTCGGCAGAAGAGTCCTGTCCTTGGACATCAGCACATGCGCAGATCGTCAGAACTGATAACACCAGCAAGAGACCGAAGAAGCGTAATGAAATTGGCACGGGAGAAAATGTGTCTTCGGA
>Ga0007804_1000094_pt1 | contig 32948 bp, 33 predicted proteins | sample CryBogCBE25Aug07_FD_60367 | JGI IMG/M metagenome (GOLD analysis project Ga0007804, IMG submission 60367) | Freshwater microbial communities from Crystal Bog, Wisconsin, USA - CBE25Aug07 | ecosystem: Environmental > Aquatic > Freshwater > Lake | place: Crystal Bog, Wisconsin, USA | collected... | reverse complement strand
CCATGGACGCGTATCACGACTGGTTAGTGGACGTCATCGCCGGCATCAACGAACCCACGCACCTCATCGGTCACGACTGGGGTGGCATCTTGACCGCCCGCGTCGCCATCACGCACCCCGAGATGTTGGCCTCGTGGGCCTCAGACGCTGTCGGCGCCCTTCACCCCCGATACGTCTGGCATGACGCGGCGCAGGGGTGGCAAACGCCACAGGTGGGCGAGGACATGATGCGAGCAATGACCTCTCCCCCCGTCGAAGAACGAGCGGCCATTCTCGTCGCCATTGGCGTGCCCGCGGCGGCGGCCAACATCTTGGCGGGTCCGCTTGATGAGACCATGGGTGACTGCGCGCTGGACCTGTATCGATCGGCGGCACAGCCGGCACTCGCGGCCTGGGGTCAGGGCGCGCAGGCGGCCGCAGCCACCCGAGGCGCCTTTTTGCACGCCACGGCGGACCCCTTCGTCGGGGCGGCGACCGGTACCAAGGATTTCATCACCGTGATGGGAGCGCAGGTCGTCACCCTGGAGGGAGCGGGCCATTGGTGGATGGTGGAAGACCCCCATGGGGCGGCGGCCGTCCTCGACGAGTGGGTGCACCGAGCCCCCTAGGCCGGCGACCTTATTTCTGGTGCTGCGAGCACCAATAGGTGGTGCGTCCGCCCACGGTGGCGCTACGCATCGGCGCGCCATCTCGCGGACAAAATCCACCGGGCAATCGACCCGCCATGTGATCACCGGTGTGACTGCCCCCACGCTTAGTCATCGTGGTGAGCGTGCGCTTCCAAACCTGCCACAAACGTTGACGCTCATCGGTCGACAAACTGCCGGTCGGGCGGCGCGGATCAATCTCGGAGCGAAACAGGAGTTCATCGCCCAGGAGGTTGCCAATTCCCGCGACCACTGATTGGTCAAGGAGGCGCGCCTTGATAGCGCGCCCATCGCGCGCCACGGTCATGACGGCATCGAACTGCTTCTTCGTCAGCGACAGGGCGTCGGGTCCCAATTCGCTGAGGTCGGGATCTAACTCCACGCGCCCTAATCGACGAGGGTCGTGAAGGACCAGTCGACGGCCATCGTCAAAAACCAATCCGCCGCGCACCCATTCAGGCTTGAAGGTGTGCGGCCCGTAAAAGAGTCCCTCTATCCCCGCGTCACTATCGAGCAGGAGTACTCCCGTCATGCCAAACCGCCAACCGAGAGTGGCCCCGGTGGTTTCGAGCAACATGAGCTTGCCTCGCCGGCTCGTGCCGGTAATCATGAGACCCGGCACGGCTTTCGACCAGGTCGCGGGAGAACCCAGCTTCTTCGCGGCGTAACGGTCCGCAAACCCCTCGCTGATGGTTGCTCCCACCACCCGTTCCGCCAATTGACGGTAGGACTCGATCTCCAAAATCTCCGGCACGTGCGAAGCGTACCGGTGGACCTACCATGGATGCATGTCCGACAAGCCGCAATGGGCCGAGTTATTCACCGAAGTCGTCACGAGTGGACTATGCACGGGGTGCGCCGCCTGCGTGATTGCGTGCCCGAAGGACGTTCTCGAATACGACCGACGCGGCACGGTGCCCTTCCACATTGCGGACGACGGTGGACTCGATAACTGCACGCACGGCGAACGAGGTTGCACCCTGTGCACCCGTGCGTGCCCGCGATTTAGAAATTGGGAGAGTGAAGCCGACCACCTGCGCCACGGACGCGATCGCGAGATCACGGAAGTCGCGGGTATCGGCGACGTGTACTTAACTCGCGCCACCAGTGCTGACGAGCTCGCCGCTGGTCAAGACGGTGGCTTCGTGTCGGCGATGTTGAACTTCCTTCTCGAGCGCGGCGATATTGATGCGGCTCTCGTGGGCGGCCTCGATGAGGTCGAACCGTGGCGAACCGCCCCGGCCGTGATTCGCACCCGCGACGAAGTCGAAGCGACCGCCGGTTCTCGCTACACCTACTCCCCCAACCTCCTCGCCTACCCCGCGGCGGCCGAAGCGGGCGCCGAGAAGATGGCGGTCGTGGGCATGGGCTGCATGGTGAGTGCCCCCGCCGTGATGGCCGCCCGTAAGACCGGCAAGACCGCCCGACGCCTCGGACTCACCATTGGACTTCTGTGTTCGAAGACCTTTGACGAAGAGATCTTTGACGGACTCTTCCTCGCGACCTACGGCATACGTCGCGAGGAAATTGTGAAGATGAACATCAAGGGTGTCTTCCAGTTGTGGCTGGCCGAGGGTCGATACGTCGAAGTGCCCCTGAAAGAAGCTCACGCCTTCACCCGCAGCGGGTGCAAGAACTGCCCCGACTTTGCTGCCGAGCACGCCGACATTTCTGCCGGTGGCATCGGCGCGTTCAGCGAGTGGACCCTCACCATCGTTCGCACCGAACTCGGTCGGACGATTTTCAACGATGCGCTGGCGGCGGGCGTTATTGAGGTGCGTCCCGGGAGCGATGATCCCGGCGCGATTGCACTGATGAACAAGCTGTCGACGGTGAGTCGAAAGCGTTGGCCCGAATGGGCGCACGGTGGACCTCGTCGCATCCCCGTCACCTCGGCCTGAGCCGCTGACGGCGCGCAGCGCACCGCATAGATTCGCTACATGACCACGGCCACCACCATCTATCTCGTGCGCCACGGTGTCACCAGCACCACCGGCAAGATTCTTCCGGGCCGCGCACCGGGGCTTCACCTCTCGAGCACCGGCCAAGGCCAAGCGAGCACCGTGGCTGAGCGCCTGTCCACGCTGCGTCGCGCACCCAACGCCGTCTTTGCTTCCCCCCTCGAGCGCACGCGTGAAACCGCGGCGCCGATTTCGGCGGCACTGGGCGTCAAAACGCGGATCGACAAGGGGCTCTGGGAGTGTGACTTTGGTGATTGGACGGGCAAGAGCCTGGCCACCTTGCGTCGTCATAAGGACTGGGGAATGGTGCAACACCGCCCGAGTGCCTTTCGTTTCCCGAACGGTGAGTCATTCCTCGAGATGCAGCAACGAATCTGGTCGAGCATCGAACGGTTGGCGGCAGCCCACCCGGGTCAGTCCCTGGTGCTCGTCAGTCACGCGGACCCCATCAAGGCGGCCGTGACGTTTGCGCAAGGCGTTCCTCTAGATCTCTTTCAGCGCACCGTCATCTCACCGTGCTCAGTGTCCGTGCTGCAGTTCCACGACCGCACCCCTGTTGTTCTCACCATCAACTCCACCGCCAACCTCCAGGAGCTTGCCCCCGCATGAACTACGAATTTCTGAACCCCGACAAAATCATGGTGGGTGCCCGCGGCATCCCCGGTCAGCGTCTCTTTTTGCTGCAGGTGCGCCAAGGTCCGCGCCTCGTCGTCATCAAGATGGAAAAGCAGCAGCTCGGGGCCATCAGCGAATGGGTCACCGCGGCGATGGAAACCTGGGGTCGACCGGGGCACCTCCCCGATGAGCTCGCCCTCGAGCCGGAATACGAGCCGGACTTCGCGTGCGGTGACATCACCTTGGCCCTTGATGATGAGGCGGGCCGCCTCCTCATAGAACTCGAATCGATGGACGAGGAACACCAGGCCACCATTTCCATCTCTCGCGAGTGGGCCTGCGCGCTGGCAATCGAGGTCGCCCGCCTTATTGCGGCTGGGCGCCCCGACTGCCCACTCTGCGGTCACCCGCTGGAGCCGGGCGAGCACGCCTGTCCCCGCACGAACGGCAATCGTCCTCCGGCACGATGAATCACCGCGACGTCGAAGAGGTGCTGCGCCACGGCGCCGTCACCATCGAGGGTCGCATTGTCGCGAGTTCGAATAACGCGCTGTACGGCACCTTCGAATTGGACGGCGTCACGCTCGCGGGCTGCATCAAGGCCGAAGCCGGCGAACGGCCGCTGTGGGATTTCCCCGACGGACTGTGGCGCCGAGAAATTGCCGCATATGTACTGGACCAACACCTCGGCCAGCGTCACGTCCCGCCCACCGTCGTGCGCGATGACTTCGAGTTCGGGGTGGCGTCGGTGCAGATGTGGGTCAACGACAACGGCGAAGACCACTACTTCACCCTTCGCGACAGTGGGCAGCACGATCTGTGGCTACGCAGCGTCGCTGTCTTTGATGCCGTAATGAACAACGCCGACCGAAAGGCCGGCCACATCATCTACGACAACCATGACTGTTGGGCGATTGACAATGGACTCAGCTTTCACGTGGAGGACAAGCTGCGCACCGTGATCTGGGACTGGGCCGGCGACCTTTTCGACGATGGCGCCCGCGAGATGTTGCAGTCGGCCGCCGTGATTGCCGACGGCGTCCTTAACGAGTGGATTTCCCTCGAGGAAATCGACGCGCTGCGTGAGCGCGCGGCCCGTCTGATGGCGGCCGGCGAGTTCCCCTTTCCCGACGAGGACGGGGATTACCCGCCCTACCCCTGGCCCTTGATTTAGAGGGAAAACGGCGCGTGCCGTCATTGGTAGCCTGAGGTGATGACGTCTGTTGCCGCGTACGGCCGGCCGGAACTTCCCGCCACTACCCCTCGTCCGATTCGCATCGGCTCCGAGCACGAACTACGTAGCGCCCTGGGTGGCCTGTCGGGCGTTGACGCCGTCGGACTGGAAGCGCGTGCCGCCAAGCTGGGAACCCGCTCGTTAAAGCAGGACACCAAAAAGGCCGCCATTGACCTGGCGATCACCATGGTGGACCTCACCACCCTCGAGGGCGCGGACACCGCAGGGAAAGTTCACGCACTGTGTACCAAGGCCATGCGACCCGATGCCAGCGACCTCAGCGTGCCACCCGTGGCGGCGGTGTGTGTCTACCCCGACCTCGTCCAGGTTGCCGTTCGTGCGTTAGGAAACAGTGGCGTCAACATCGCCTCCGTGGCGACCGCTTTCCCGTCAGGTCGCGCGTCGCTCGCCATCAAGTTGGCGGACGTTCATGAGGCCGTGGCCGCCGGCGCGACGGAAATCGACATGGTGATTGATCGCGGCGCCTTCCTCTCCGGCAATATCGGCAAGGTCTTCGACGAGATCGTCGCCGTCAAGGAAGCCTGTGGCGCGGCCCACTTGAAGGTGATCTTGGAGACGGGCGAACTGGTCACCTACGACAATGTTCGCCGAGCCAGCTGGATCGCGATGCTCGCGGGCGCCGACTTCATCAAAACGTCGACGGGCAAGGTGGGCGTGAACGCCACCATTCCCGTCACCCTCCTGATGCTCGAAGCCGTGCGTGACTTTGCCCTCGAGATGGGCAACGTGGTGGGCGTGAAGGCCGCGGGGGGAATTCGCACCACGAAGGATGCTCTCAAGTACCTCGTGGTCGTCAACGAAACCGCGGGGTCTCGCTGGTTGTCGCCGGACTACTTCCGCTTCGGCGCGTCATCTCTTCTCAATGACTTACTCATGCAGCGCACCAAGCAGGCCACCGGCTCGTACGTGCGTGCCGACCGATTTAGTGGAGATTAACGATGAGCGACCACACTCCCCTGTCCTCACTGAACTCACTGCAGTACGCACCGGCTCCCGAGTCGCGTGCCGTCGTCACCTTGCAGAGCGCCTACGGGCACTTCATCAACGGTGACTTCACCAACCCCGCGTCATCCGAACAATTCGCCACCCTCAACCCGGCCACCGGCGAACAACTCGCCACGGTGGCTCAGGGATCTGACGCCGACGTGGACGCGGCCGTCGCGGCCGCCCGCAAGGCCTACGAGAAGGTCTGGTCCAAGTTGCCCGGATCTGAACGTGCGAAGTACCTCTTTCGCATCGCGCGACTCATCCAAGAGCGTTCTCGAGAACTAGCCGTTCTCGAGACGTTGGATAACGGTAAGCCCATCCGCGAAACACGTGACATCGACGTGCCCATGGCCGCCGCATGGTTCTTCTATTACGCCGGGTGGGCCGACAAGCTCGATTACGCCGGTTTCGGCCCGCAGCCCGCGGCCCTCGGAGTCGCCGGACAAGTCATCCCCTGGAACTTCCCTCTCCTCATGGCCGCGTGGAAGATCGCACCGGCCCTCGCGGCGGGCAATACGGTCGTCCTAAAGCCCGCCGAAACGACGCCACTGTCAGCCCTCTTGCTCGCTGACATCATTCGCCAAGCCGGCGTCCCCGACGGCGTAGTCAACATCGTGACCGGTGACGGTCGCACCGGTGCCGCGCTCGTCAATCACCCCGGCATCAACAAGGTGGCATTCACGGGCTCGACTGAAGTGGGTCGCATCATCCAATCCGCGGTGGCGGGCTCGGGCAAAAAACTCACGCTCGAACTCGGCGGCAAGGGTGCCAACATCGTGTTCGCGGACGCGCCACTTGACGAAACCATCGAAGGCATCATCGACGGCATCTTCTTTAACCAAGGCCACGTGTGCTGCGCCGGCTCGCGCCTCTTGGTGCAAGAGTCGATTCACGATGACGTGATCGAGCGGCTGCTTCGTCGCGTGGAGCAACTTCGCGTGGGTGACCCCCTGGACAAGAACACGGACGTGGGTGCCATCAACTCCGCTGCGCAGTTAGCCAAGATCACTGAACTGTCAGACGCCGGGGTTCTCGAAGGCGCCACTCGCTTTACCTCGTCCTGCGCGCTGCCGTCGACGGGTTTCTTCTTTGCGCCCACCGTTTTTACGGGCGTCGAGCAAACCCATCGCATCGCTCGCGAAGAAATTTTTGGCCCCGTGCTGTCAGTCCTGACTTTCCGCACGCCGGAAGAAGCGGTGGCCAAGGCCAACAACACCACCTTTGGTCTCGCAGCGGGCATCTGGTCCGAAAAGGGCAGCCGCACTTTGTGGATGGCCGAGCGACTTCGCGCCGGAGTCATTTGGGCCAACACCTACAACAAGTTTGATCCCACGAGCCCCTTTGGTGGCGTGCGGGAATCAGGTTTCGGCCGCGAAGGCGGCCGTCACGGACTGGAGTCGTACCTCAATGTCTGATCGTGTCAGCGTGACGAAGACGTACAAGATGTACGTGAACGGGGCCTTTCCTCGCTCCGAATCCGGTCGTACCTTCGTGCTCAACGATGTCGAGGGTAACTTTCTCGCCAACGTGGCTCACGGTTCTCGCAAGGACATCCGCGATGCCGTCGTGGCCGCTCGCGGCGCCACCAGCAAGTGGAAGTCCGCCACGGCGTACAACCGCGGACAGGTGCTGTATCGCTTTGCCGAAATTCTCGAGTCGCGCCATGACGAATTTGTCAACTTGTTGCAGCTCACCGACGGAGTCTCCGCCAAGAAGGCCGCGAACGACGTCGCCAAGGCAATTGATTTGACCGTCTGGTACGCCGGGTGGACCGACAAGATTGCCCAGGTTTTCGGTGGCACTAATCCCGTCGCCGGCCCCTACTTCAACTTCTCCATTCCCGCCCCCTGTGGCGTGGTGGGCATAATCACCCCCGCCGTGAACTCTTTGTCAGGTTTCGTGGCCACCGTATTGCCGGCTCTGGCGTCCGGCAATACCGTCGTCGTGGTCCCGGGCTCTCACGCCGCCATTCCCGTGGCCGTGACCTTGGGCGAAGTGGCGGCCACCAGCGATGTGCCCGCGGGCGTCATCAATATCGTCACCGGGACCGTGAGTGAATTGGCCCCCATCTTGGCCTCGCACGAAGACATCGATGGCCTCGACCTCGCGGGCGCCGGTGAGAATCGCCCCGAACTCGGTCGTCTCGCGAGTGCGACCATTACCCGCGTCGTGGACAGCGATCTTCGCGATCTCCATGACCTCAAGCGCCTGCGCGCTTTCATCGACACCGTCACGGTGTGGCACACCATCGGCCAATAGGAGATATCACCATGGACCTACGTCACGACCCCTACGCCCTCGCGCACACCGCCGCCGCGCAGCTGACCGCCCGTGCGGGTGTCGACAAGTTCGACATCGCCATCGTGCTCGGCTCTGGCTGGCAACAGGCCGCCGAAACCCTGGCTCCCATAGCCTGCGAGATTCCCACCAGCGACCTGCCCGGCTTCCACGCGCCGTCGGTGCAGGGTCACAAGGGCCGCATTATGTCCATCGAATTCGCCGGCAAGCGCATTGCTTTGGTGGCCGGTCGCGTTCACCTCTACGAGGGACACCCCACCGCGGATGTCGTTCACCCGGTGCGCACCGTGATTGCGGCGGGTGCCGAGACCGTCATTTTGACCAATGCGGCCGGTGGCATTGACCCGAACCGCGGACCGGGCACCATGATGCTGATCAGCGACCACATCAACCTCACCGCGACCAGCCCCATGGAAGGTGCCTCACCGCCGGAAGGCTACGGATCGCGTTTTGTCGACCTCTCCGACGTGTACAGCCGAGAGACTCGCGCTGCCATCCGAGAGGTGCGCCCCGACCTCACCGAGGGCGTCTACGTGGGTTTCCGTGGACCCCACTACGAAACGCCGGCCGAGATCAAGATGGCTAAGGCCATGGGCGGCGACCTCGTCGGTATGTCGACGGTGCTTGAGGCCATTGCCGCGCGGCACCTCGGTGCTCGCGTCATCGGGTTCTCGCTCGTGACGAACCTGGCGGCCGGCGTGTCGCCGACGCCGCTGAACCACCTCGAAGTGCTGGAAGCCGGTCAGAAAGCGGCGGCGGGCATGGCTGACCTCTTCCGCGACATCTTGCCGTGTCTCTAGACGAGTTACAGCACGCGGCTCGCCTCTGGGCCAACCTCGATCACGACCCGACGACGCGCACGCAACTAGTCGGCGCTCTCGACGACGAGGCTCAACTCGCTCACATGATGGGCAGCCCGCTCACCTTTGGGACGGCCGGACTACGTGGCCCCGTCATGGCGGGACCCAGTGGGATGAACCGACGCACGGTGCGGCGCGCCACTCAAGGAGTCGTGGCCTGGCTGGCCACCCTCGACGAGAGCACTCGTGCCGGTGGCGTGGTCGTCGGCTGCGACGCGCGACACGGATCTCGGGACTTTTACGACGAGGTCATTCGAGTCCTCGCGCACCACAACATCGAGATAGTGGCGCTGCCTCCCCGGTTGCCCACTCCCCTCGTTCCCTTCACGGTTCGCCACTTCGGCGCCGCCGCGGGCATCATGATCACCGCGAGTCATAATCCCGCTCCAGACAACGGCTACAAGCTCTACGTCACCGATGGCGCCCAGGTGAACTCCCCCGTGGACTCGTTCATCGAAAAGGTCATGAACTCAGCGGCCGAACTCGGGGATCTTCCCGAGGTGGAGATTGACGACACCCGAGGTCGCCTCGCACAGATGCTCTACGTCGAGCACCAGATATCGCGCTGGCGACTGCCCAAACGGTCCCCATTGCGCATCGTCTACACCCCCGTCTGTGGCGTCGGGGGCCAGACGGCAACCGAGACACTGACGGGCGTGGGCTTTCCGGTGATTCACTGCGTAACGTCGCAAATGGTTCCCGACCCAAACTTTGGTGGCCTGCCATTTCCGAATCCCGAAGAGGCCGGCGTGTTAGATGCCGCCGTGGCGTTGGCGAGCGACATTAAGGCGGACATCGTGATCGCCAATGACCCTGACGCCGACCGCTTGGCGGTCGCTCTCGTCGACAATGGCTCGTGGCGCATTTTGAGTGGTGACGAGATTGGCTGGTTGCTGGCGTCGGCAATACTGCCGCAGTGCGGCCCAGGCGATGTTGTCGCCACTTCCATTGTGTCCTCGGAACTTCTGCTGCGCATGGCTGCCGCGGCGGGCGTGACCGCACGACAAACCTTGACGGGTTTCAAGTGGATTGCTCGCGGGGCGACTGACAACGAGCGTTTGGCCTTCGGTTACGAAGAGGCCCTGGGCTACGCAGTGGATCCCACGGTGGCCGACAAAGACGGAATTTCGGCCGCCCTGGCCATCTGTTCGTATGCCGATCAGTTGCGCTGTGAGGGCCGCTCGCTCATCGATGTCCTGGCCAACCTTCGCCGCGACTTTGGCGATGTCGCCCTCACGCAGGTCTCTCTGCGGGCGAACGACGCCGCCGACCTCCACCGTTGGCGCCAGCGCCTCGCCGACCTCATTGTTTCCCCGCCCACGACTTGGGGCGACTGTCTCATCAGTGAGGTCAGTGACTTAAACGAGGGCTATCAGGGCCTGGCTCCTACCACGGGTGTCATGTTGCGTTTCGGCGACATCGGTCGCGTGACAATTCGCCCCTCGGGAACGGAGCCCAAGATGAAGGCCTATATCGAAATTGTTCGCCAGAGTGCGTCAGATGACACTTTGGAGCGCGTGGCCACGGCCACCCGCGAGTGGTTCGTCTAAGCCGTTAACTCGGCTCGCAGCGCCTGATAGCCCGGCTTGATGACCTTGTTGATCAACTCCAGTCGCTGATCGAAGGGGAAGAAGGCGCTCTTCATCGAATTGATGGTGACCCATTGCATTTCGTCCACTCCCCAGCCGAAGGCGGCTTGGCACGACGCGAATTCATCGCTCAGCGTGACGCCGCTCATCAAGCGGTTATCGGTATTCAAGGTCACGCGGAAGCCCAACTGACGCAGCAACTCAATCGGGTGCTCCTTGAAACTCGCCACGGCTCCCGTGTGAACGTTGCTCGTCGGACACAGCTCCAGGGGGACTCGTCGGTCTCGCACGAAGCTGGCTAAGCGTCCTAGCTGCCATTCACCATCAACCAGCTGAATGTCGTCCACGATGCGCACGCCGTGGCCAAGACGCTCCGCTCCGCAGTGTTGCAGGGCTTCCCAAATAGACGGCAGGCCGAAGGCCTCGCCGGCGTGAATAGTGATGTGGAAGTTTTCCTGACGAACGAATTCAAAGGCGTCGAGGTGCAGGGTCGGCGGGAATCCCTTCTCGGGTCCCGCCACGTCAAAGCCGACCACACCGTTGTCGCGATGGCGAACCGCCAACTCGGCAATCTGCAACGAATGGGCAGCTTGTCGCATGGCACAAAGCAGTGCACGCACCACGATGATGTGACCTTCAGCCGCTGCTTCGCGCACGCCGGCCGCGAAGCCGTCCATCACGGCCTCCACAATTTCATCGAGGCTGAGGCCCTTCTCGATGTGCAGCTCGGGGGCGAAGCGCACTTCGGCGTACACGACACCGTCACGAGCGAGATCGAGAGCGCACTCGGCAGCGACACGATGGAGAGCCGCGGGCGTCTGCATCACACCGATGGTGTGCTCAAACACCGAGATGTAGCGCACCAGGTCGGTGGCACCGTCATCTTGAACGAACCACTTGGTCAGTTCCGTCAAGTCCGTGCTGGGCAACTTGTCGTAACCGGTCTCCGCCGCCAGTTCAATGACGGTCAGTGGTCGCACGCCACCATCAAGGTGGTCATGCAGGAGAACCTTGGGAGCGCGGCGAATGTGGTCAGCGGAGAGAAGGGTCGTCATCTCTCTAGCGTAGGACTAAACGATGCGATCAATGATGAGGGGACGCGTCGCGCGCACCTCGCCATCGAGTTCAATCGCCGTTTCGAGGGCGGCTTTTCCAAATTGGAGGTGCGCGTCGTCATCGGCGTGCAGCTCGAACAGTGGTTGACCTGCCGAAATGTGGTCCCCTTCGCGAACGAGCACCTTGAGTCCCGCAGCATCACTCACCGGGTCTTCCTTGCGGGCGCGGCCCGCGCCTAAACGCCAGGCAGAAATGCCAATCGAGAGAGAGTCCAGCGACGTAATGACACCGCCACGCTCCGCCGTGACGGTCTCAATAAGGGGTGCGACTCGCAAAGTGGCATCAGGGTCGCCACCTTGGGCGGACACCATCTGGCACCAGACGTCATACGCCGAGCCGTCGTCCAACTTCTTTTCGACATCGACATCAAGTCCCGCGAGCGCCACCATCTCGCGAGCCAGCGCGAGAGTTTCTTCACGAATATCCGCGGGTCCACCGCCACGCAGAACGTCAATGGATTCGAGGACTTCAAGACCATTGCCCACTGCAATTCCGAGGGGGACGTCCATGTTGGTTAGTAGCGCCGTCGTGCGCACGCCGTTTGCGTTACCCAAGGCCACCATGGTGGCCGCCAATTCTCGAGCCTTGCCTTCGTCACTCATGAAGGCACCGCGACCGGTTTTCACGTCGAGCACCAAACTGGCGGTGCCTTCCGCAATTTTCTTCGACATGATGGAGGAGGAAATCAAGGGAATGGATTCCACCGTCGAGGTCACGTCACGCAGGGCGTAGAGCTTGCGGTCGGCCGGCGCCAATCCGTCGCCCGCGGCGCAAATCACCACACCCACCTCGTCGAGTTGACGACGCATTTCCTCGTTCGATAAACGAGCGCGCCAGCCCGCAATGGCTTCCATCTTGTCCAAGGTGCCACCGGTGTGCCCCAGGCCACGACCCGACAGCTGCGGCACGGCGGCCCCACAGGCGGCCACCAGGGGGCACAGAATGAGAGAAATCTTGTCACCTACGCCACCGGTGGAGTGCTTGTCCACTGTGGGCCGCGACAGACCCGACAGGTCCAGCCTCTCGCCCGACTCAATCATGGCCTTGGTCCACACCGCGAGCTCGTCGGGAACCATTCCCTGGAAGAAAATGGCCATCAGCAGTGACGACATCTGCTCTTCGGCAACCTCGCCCGCCACGTAGGCCTCGAGGATCCAGCGAATCATGTCCGGGCTGAGTTCGCCACCGTCACGCTTTTGCTTAATGACCTCAACGGCCGCAAAGCGGCTCACGCCTCGCTCCGTGCGTCCAGATCGACGGGGCCAAAGGCTCCCGGAATGAGGGCATCGAGAAGAACCGACGACTCGGGGCTGTCGCCGCAAACTTCGAGCTGCGGGCCGCCATGCTCAAACAACAACTGACGGCAACGGCCGCAAGGCGTGAGGTGCTCTCCATCGCCCGCCACCACCATGACGGATGCCAAGCGACCACCGCCCTGGCGAGCCAGGTCGCTCACCAACGAGCACTCGGCACACAAGGTGAGGCCGTAGCTGGCGTTCTCGACATTCTGACCAGTGACTAGTCGGCCGTCCGCGGTTAGGGCCGCGGCACCGACGCGCAACTTGGAATACGGGGCGTATGCGCGAGCGGCCGCTTCGCGGGCCTCGTGACGGAGCATGGTCCACTGATCATTGGAGAGGGGGGTCATATGACCAAATTACACTTGATACATGAGCCAGCCGTCGTCCCGTTTCCCCCTCGTCATCAGCGAGGAGGTGGCTACCGCCCTGGCCGACAAGCGTCCCGTGGTCGCGCTCGAAACCACCATCATTTCCCACGGACTGCCCTTCCCCGTTAATCGAGAAGTCGCCGACCTCTGTGAAGCTGCCGTGAGCGCATCGGGCAGCGTGCCCGCCACCATTGGCATCATCAATGGCGTTATCCACGTCGGCCTCAGTTCCTCTGACATTGATCTCATGGCGGACCCCACGTCCTCGGTTACTAAAGCCTCGACTCGTGACCTCGGAGCCGTTCTCGCCCGTGGCCTGAACGGTGCGACCACCGTGGCGGGCACAATCACGATTGCTCGCCACGTCGGTATCGACGTCATGGCGACAGGTGGTCTCGGGGGCGTGCACCGCGGCGCGTCGGAATCCTTCGATGAGTCTCACGATTTGGTCGCCCTCTCGCGCACGTCGGTGGTGGTGGTTGCCAGTGGATGTAAGTCCATCTTGGATGTGGGTGCCACTTTGGAGCGACTGGACACCCTGGGTGTCAGCATCGTCGGCTATCAGACCGACTCATTCCCGGGCTTTTATCGTCACTCCACGGAGTTCGCGCTTGACTGGCGCAGCGACTCCACTGCCGAGATTGCTCGCATCTTCAACGCGCACCGCGAAATCTCGAAGACCGCCCTCGTGGTGGCCAATCCCGTCCCTCACGACCGCCAGCTGGATGAAGCCCTCCACGATGCGGCCCTGGCGGAAGGTCTGCGCCGAGTGGCCGCAGGCCATGTCACCGGTAAGGCGGTGACCCCCGTATTGCTCTCGGCGTTTGCCGAATTCACGGCGGGGGTATCGGTAACGGTGAACACTGACCTCGTGGTCAACAACTCCCGTGTTGCCGGCCAGGTAGCGGCGGAGCTCGCGTCGCGATGACCAGACCGCGCGTTGTCGTCGCCGGTCACCTCATGCTGGACATCGTGGTTCGTCCCCGCGGTTCCATCGCCCCGACAAGCGACACTCCTTCCGATGTGGCGCTCACTCGTGGCGGAGCCGGTGCCAATATTGCGCGTGCCATTCAGAAGGTCGGCGCCGAGGTGACCTATCTCGCCAGTGTGGGCGATGACGCCACGAGCACCCTCCTCCTGTCGCAATTCGATGTTCCCGTCACCCTGCACCACTCGTCGTACGCCACGGGGACCTTGGTGGCGTTAGTGGCGGCCGATGGCCAACGGGCCATGTTGACTGATGCCGGCGCCAATCACGATCTGCCCGCGGAATTCCTGATGGGTGAACTGACCCGTCTCGAGCCGCAGTGGTTCCACCTCTCGGGCTACGTACTGCTCAATGATTCCACCCGCGAGGCGGGCCGACGAGCTCTCGATGCCGCTCGACAGCGAGGAATTCGCACCTCAACCGACGCCTGTTCGGTCGGGCCGATCGCGACCCTCGGTACCAAAAAATTCCTGGACGCCATCGGCCACGTGGACCTTTTTTGTTGCAACGAGCAAGAGGCAGAGCTTCTGGGTGACAGGCTTCATGATGTGGCCGACGAACGTCTCATCACTATGGGCGCTCGTGGCGCTCAAGTGCATCGAGGTTCCGAATCGTGGGATAGCCCCGCACTTCCCGTACACGTGGTTGACACCACCGGTGCAGGCGACGCAGCAACCGGAACCTATATCGCGATGCGACTACAGAACGAATCAGTGACCACTTCGCTCGCGGCGGCCATGACCGCCGCGAGCGAAGTGATTTCTCGCCTCGGTGCTAATTAATTAATGACGGCTGAAGGGGACGCCATCGGCAGCTGGTGGCCGAATGCGACCCACGAGTCCCGCCACGACGGCGATGGTGATGACGTAGGGCAAAGCCGAGATGAATTGCTGCGGAATGATGAGCTGCTGCAGATATAGACCAAGGTTCGCCGAAATCGCAATGGTAAATCCGAAGAGGAGCGAAGCCGCCATCGCACCGTAAGGGCGCCAACGTCCGAAGATCATGATGGCGAGGGCGATGTAGCCATAACCATTGGTCATGCCGAACTCAAATCCTGTCCCGGTGCCGAGAGTGAAAGCCGCGCCACCAATTCCCGCCACGAAACCACCCAGAATGACTGCGCCGTAGCGCATGCGGATGACATTGATGCCGACCGTCTCTGACGCGAGGGGCTTTTCACCCACGGAACGAACTCGCAAACCCCAACGAGTACGAAACAGCGCCACATTCGCCGCAATGATTGCCAGAATCGCCACGTAGAGCAAGACATTCTGGTCGAATAGCGCTGGTCCGATGACGGGAATGTGAGAGAAGAAGGGAACCGGCCACACCGGGAGCGAGATCGCTTGGTTCAACTGCGGGCTGGTGTTCAACACGCCCGAGGACAGGTAGTCAGTCATCGATGTGCAAAAGGCCACAATGACCACACCCACAATGACCTGGTCGGCGCGGTACCGAAGTGCCATCACCGCCAACACCCAACCAAAGAGGCCACCGGCAAGACCCGCAATCAAGACGGCGAATGTCTTGGAGACACCGGTGCCGTTGAAGGCGCTCGCGAACATCACACCAAAGAGCGCGCCCATCATGAACTGACCCTCAATGGCGATATTGACGACGCCGGCTCGCTCGCACAAGGTGCCTGACAATGAGCCAAAAATCAGTGCGGTGGACGCCATGATGGCCGACGCGATGAGATTGCCCATCTGCAGGTTCAGCCCGGACACGTTGGAACCACGCGTTACCCAGATGAGAAATCCCAGGAGGAAGACCAGAAGCCCGACGTAGAGGGAGAAGGAGGCGCCTCGGTCCCAGCGACGCCAGGCCAAAACGCCGCCCAGGAGGAATGTTCCCAGTCCGATCGCCCAACCAGTCCATTGATTATTAAACGTGAGAGGGGCCAATTGTCCATCGACGTTGGCACCCGTCCACAAGCCAATGGGCCACGCGATGAAATAAAGGCCGAGCAGTCCCGCCGCAATACGAGCAGCTCGGGGAACTCGCCCTACGAACGAAGGACGGCGCGATGCCGGAGCGAACGACACGAGTGATACCACGATGCCGATGAGAAGGAAGACGACGCGCCACACGCTGCTCAACGCGGGCAAGACCGTGGCCGAGTTGGCCCCAAACTGAATGGTGGTACCCAAAGAAGAGTCGGGACTTCCGAACCAGGCGAATTCGCCGATTCCCATCAGCATCAAGGTGATGCCGTACGCCAAGGAACGTTGGCGAGATACCTCACGAAGATTGTCCAGCGTGACAATTTCTGGCGTTCGAACGGCGCTCACTTGGCACCTCCTGTGATTGCGAACTTGCCCGTGTCTCGAAGGCGGAAGAGCTCAATGACCACGGCGGGGGTCGCTACGCAGAACACCACCACCGCTTGGATAACGAGGGCCAACGAGAAGGCGATGTTGGTGGAGGCTTGCATGATGTGTCCTCCGCTGTACATGAAACCAAAGAAGAGTGCGCCGAAGAACACGCCCCACGGCTTATTGCGTCCGAGCAACGCCACCGTGATGGCGTCAAAACCGTACGTGCCACCAAAGGTCGGGTCCATGTAGTGAGTCACACCGGCAACCTGCAGCATGCCCGCGAGACCCAGGAAAGAACCAGCCAGCGACAAGGTGATGATGGTCGCGCGCTTGACATTGATTCCCGCGGTGCGAGCCGCTTCGGAATTCTGGCCGACCATCAATAATTCGAAACCGGTCTTCGATCGGTTGAAGAACCACTGCACGGCGACGACCGCCAAGACGGCGATGACGAAGCCGAAGTTCAGTGCCAAGGTGGGCGACAAGTGATCCAAGAACTGCGGCAACTGACCGTTGGGCAAGATGCTCTTGGATTGACCATCGTGGATGAGCCCCAACGCGAAGAGCGGCTGAATGAGCAAATAGCCCATAACGAGCTTCATGATGTAGTTCGTCATCATGGTGACGATGACTTCGTGTGCACCCGTGTAGGCCTTGAGGAGGCCGGCAAAACCCGCCAACAGGCCGCCAACAATGACGGCCACCAGAATCTCGAAGGCGACCTGTACCACCGGCGTGAAGTGAAAGGTGAAGCCCGCCCACGTTGCTGCAAGTCCACCCGCCAAGATTTGGCCCTGGCCACCGATGTCGAATAGACCGCTACGAAAACCGATTGCCAAGCCCAGACCGGCCACGATGAGCGGGGTGGCGTAGGTCAAAGAACTCGCGATAGGCGTCAAGAACTGAGCGACGTTGGCCTTGTTGGGATTCTGAAACATCTGGTGGGTGTCGTGGAAGTTCACGAGGGCACCCTGGAAAAGTTGGCTGTACGCGTTTGCCACCGTGTCCCAGGTGAGCCCCACCGTGTAGCCCGGGTGGGAGAAAAAGTGGCTCCACGACGAAGTGACGTCGGGAGTCGTGAAGGAAATCAAGATCCCACCGGCCACTAGTCCGATGAAGAACGCCAAAATCAACACCATGAACATGTTGGCTTCGCGCAACCTCACCGCGACCGAGAGAACTCGCGACGAGTGAGGAGCCTGTGGAGAGGCAGTGTCAATGGTCACTGAAGAGCTCCCTTGTCAATGTGCGCTCCCGCCATCAGGAGGCCAATGTCTTCACGAGAAGTAGTCGGCGGCACGATCCCCTGGATTGCTCCGTCGTACATCACGGCGATGCGGTCGCCCAAGGCCAGGACTTCATCAAGTTCACTCGACACGATGATGACGGCCACGCCCGCATCTCGGTTAGCGATGATCTGGCGGTGCATGTATTCAATCGAACCCACATCGAGGCCACGGGTTGGCTGTGCACAAATCAGCACTTTGAGATCACGAGACAGCTCTCGCGCCATGACCACCTTCTGCTGGTTGCCGCCGGACAGGGTTCCTGTCGGAACACTTTCCGACTGAGCACGAATATCAAAATCCTCGAGTAAACGCTGGCCATTTTCGCGAATGGCCTTCAACTTCCGACCCCAGAAGGACTTGTAGCGCGGGTCATCGAGTTGGTCGAGAACCAGGTTGTCGGCAATCGACATGCTGAGTACGAGGCCATGCTTCTGGCGGTCTTCAGGCACATGGCCAACACCCGCCTCGAGGAACTGGGGAACCGAATGACCAGCGAGTTCATTGCCGAGTAAGGAGATCTGCCCCGCCGTCACAGCGCGCAAACCGGTCAAAGCTTCGACGAGTTCAGTTTGTCCGTTGCCTTGGACGCCCGCAATCGCGAGAACCTCTCCGGCGCGCACGTCTAGTGACACACCCTTCACGGCGGTCAAACCTCGGTCATCTTCGACGTGTAGATCCGACACCGACAACACGACGTCACCCGGGGTCGCGGGCTTCTTATCGACGGTCAAGTGCACATCGCGACCGACCATCATGGAAGCAAGTCCAGTTTCGCTGGTCTCGGCCGGAGTGGTGTGGCCCACCACTTCGCCCAGGCGCATCACCGTGATCTTGTCGGCGATCGCCAAGACTTCTTTCAACTTGTGCGTGATGAAAATGATCGACTTTCCGCTCGCCTTCAGCGATCGCAGCACCACGATGAGCGCGTCGGCTTCTTGGGGAGTCAGTACGGCCGTGGGCTCGTCCAGGATGAGAATCTGCGCGTCGTGGCTGAGCGCCTTGAGAATCTCGACGCGTTGCTGCGTACCGATGGGAAGATCCTCGATCGTGTCGTCGGGGTTCACATCGAAACCGTACGTTGCAGATAATTCAAGGAGCTTGGCCACCGAAGCGCGGTAGTCGACAAAGGGCCAGGGCTTCACGGGCTCCGAACCCAAGATGACGTTTTCGACCACTGAGAAAACGGGAATCAGCATGAAGTGTTGGTGCACCATCCCGATGCCGCGCGCGACCGCGTCCTTGGGGTCGTCGATGACGATGGGCACATCATCAATGAGGATTTCGCCCGCATCGGGAAGGTGAAGTCCATAAAGGACATTCATCAGCGTGGACTTTCCGGCTCCATTTTCACCGAGCAAACAATGAATTTCACCGGGCTCGACCACGAGGTTGATATTGCGGTTCGCCACGAGTGATCCGAAAGTCTTGGTGATACCCCGTAGTTCAAGCTTCACGATTCGTCATCCTAGTGCCCCCCTGTACCAACAACGAAAGAAGCCGGGTCCACGAGGGACCCGGCTTCTTTCTGCAAATCGCAGTCAGTAATTAGCTACCGACAGTGACGTGGATCGCACCACTCTCAATCTTCGAAGCGATGGTCTTCAAGGCGCTGATGACCTTGGAAGGAACCTGCTTCGCGACGGAGCTCGAGGTGTTGATGATGAAGGCGGCGCCGCCGTTCTTCAAGGTACCGACGTAGTTGCCACCGGCAAACTTGCCAGTCGCCTGAGCGACCACCGCGGCGGTCACGGAAGCCGCGACACCCTTGGTGACCGAGGAGATGAACAGGTTGCAGTCCGACGCGTCGCTCACGCAACCGTCAGTGTCAACCCACTCCACGTTCGCCTTGAGGCTGTGCGAGTTGTTCCAAGTCTTCACGGCCGACGTCGTGCCGAGGCCATCCGAACCGGCAACCGGGAAGATGGTGGTGGCACCCTGCGACAGGTAGGTGTTGGTCAACGTGGCCGATTGCTGCTGGTCGTTGAAGCTTCCAATGAAGTCACCCGACTGAGTGTGCTCGTTCCAGCCCAAGACCGTCACGTTGTGAGCCGGCTTAGCGGTGCTGTTGTAGTACTGCACACCGTCGTAGAAACCGTCCATGTAGTAGGTCACGGAGCTGAACTGCATACCACCGTAGGTCGCAACCTTCGGAGCTGACGGGTTCGCGCTAGCGGCCCACGCAGCAGCCTCGTAACCACCGAGGAACGCGTCCTGCTGGGTCGAGTAGGTCAAACCAAGGAAGTTCGACAACGGCGAGGTGCCACCGGGGCACGCCGTGTAGTTGCCGTTGCAGTCCATCGGGTTCGCGTCAGCGTTGTCCACCTGAGCGAAGTGAACGCTGGGGTGCGCCACAGCGGCACTCCACGTCGCGTCGCTCATCAGGAAGCCCACGGTGATGATGATCGAGCAGTGCCCGCTGATGAAGGTCGCGATGTTCGTGTCGTAGTCAGCCGAAGAGCTGGACGACAGGTACGTCGTGGTGATCTTGCTGCTCAGCTTCTTTGCGGCCAAGAGACCGGCGTAGGCCGAAGCATTGAACGACTTGTCGTTGATGCCACCGGTGTCAGTGACTTCGCAAGCCTTGGTCGTTGCGTAAGTGGTGTGGGCTGCAACCTTGGTCGTAGCACCCGCGGACACGGTGAAAGCTGACGCAACCAAAGCGGCTGCACCGGCGAACGCCGCAACACGCGTCATCCCCTTCTTCTGAAACTGCATTCCATTTCCTCCTAGTGGAAAGCTGGACACGCGTCGAAGCCCGACAAGATCTCGATCACGTTGTCCTGGAGCGAGGGTCGCTCCGTCGCTCAACATAGTGGAAAAACTCGCGGGCAATTTGCTTTGGCGCCCCCGAATCGTCACAATTTTTTTCCCTGAGAAATCTGCCCATATTTGGCCTGATGGCGGGGGTGCAGAGGAACGAAAAACGGGCGGGGCCGTCGGCCCCGCCCGTCACTTCGAGACTGAAAATTAACGGCTCTTGAGCTTTTCAATCAGGGCCGGCAGGACCTTGTGGACGTCGCCCACAATGCCGAGGTCGGCGATCTGGAAAATCGGCGCCTCGGGGTCCTTGTTGATGGCCACAATGTTCTTGGAGCCCTTCATGCCGACCATGTGCTGGGTCGCACCGGAAATTCCGCAAGCGATGTACACCGTGGGCTTCACGGTCTTACCCGTCTGGCCCACCTGGAAGGAGTAGGGCACCCAACCGGCGTCGACGATGGCACGGCTCGCACCGGCGGCACCGTTAAGCAACTTCGCGGCGTCAGCGACCAGGCTGTACGCGCTGGCCTCGCCAAGTCCACGACCACCCGAGACGACGACGGCGGCCTCTTCGAGCTTGGGGCCTTCCTGCTCTTCGACGTGCGTGCCCGTGATCTTCGCGCTGTTGGTCGCACCGAGGTCACCGGTGCTGGCGGACTGCACGGCGGCGGGAGCGCCACCGGCGGACTCGGCCACGAAGCTCTTGGCGCGCACCACGACGAGCGCCGGAGCAGCTCCCGTGAACTGCGCCTTGGCAATCTGCGTGCCACCAAAGATGGGGTGCTCGGTGACGATGCCACCGTTGTCGGCAACACCGGTCACGTTCGTGAGCACCGTGCGGTCGAGCTTCGCCGAGAGACGACCGGCGATGTCGCGGCCGTCGTAGCTCGTCGGGATCAAGATGAGGTCAGGAGCACCCTGGCTCGCCACGAGGCTGGCAATGGCGCCGGCGACGGGCGCACCCGCGAGGGCACCACCAAGGTCACCCGCATCAAACAGCGTGGTCGCGCCGTACTCGCCCGCGATGGCGGCGAGTGAGGCAGCCTGACCACCCCAGGTGATGGCGGTGATGGTCGCGCCAAACGTGCGCGCCTGCGTGAGCAGCTCAAGCGAGGTGGTGGTGAACGAACCGTTCGCCGGCTCGGCAACTACCCAGATGGAAGAAATAGCCATGTCGATATCTCCTTACAGAACCTTGATGGACTCGAGGAAGGCGACAATCTTGTCGGCTCCGTCGCCATCGTCTACGTGCTTCTCACCGGCCTGGCGCGCCTCGGCGGCCTCGACGGCGACGATCTTCTGGCCCGCGTTCGCAGCACCGGCGGCGACGCCGAGGTCAGCCGCGGTGGGCTGGTCGACGGGCTTGGACTTCGCGGCCATGATGCCCTTGAATGAGGCGTAACGCGGCTCAACCACACCGGCGGTCACGGACACAACGGCGGGAAGGGGGCAGACGACATCGTCGAAGCCCGCTTCGGTTTGACGCTGGACGGACAACTGCCCGCCCTCCACGCTGACCGACTTCGCGAAGGTGACGGAGGGCAAGCCCAAGATCTCGGCAAGCTGCACGGGCAAGGTGCCGGTGTAACCGTCGGACGACTCCGTGGCGCACAGGACGAGGTCGTACTGGGTGCGACCAATGGCGGCCGCCAGGACCTTGGCGGTGCCAAGAGCGTCCGAACCACGCAGTGAGTCGTCCGAGACGACCACCGCAGAGGCGGCACCCATGGCGAGCGCGTTTCGGATACCGGTCAGGTCGGCAGCTGAACCCATGGACACGACGGTGACTTCGCCACCACCGGCCTTTTCGGTCAACTGCAAGGCCATCTCGACACCGTAAGTGTCAGCCTCGTCAAGAATCAGCTTGCCCGAGCGATTCAGGTTGTAGGAGCCGGAGTCCAGCGACTGGGGGGCAGCGGGGTCCGGAATCTGCTTTACGCATACGACGACGTTCATGGCGTCCACAATAGGGGATACTCGCCGGTAACCGGTCAGTGAACGTCGCGGCGGCAGTTCTGCGCAAGGGCGGGGTCATCACTGATGATGGCGTCGACCCCCAGGGCTAAGAGGCGACGAATGTCCTCGTCGCGGTTCACCGTCCAGGTGTTCACCGCGATGCCGAGCTCGCGCGCCAACGCCGCCGAGTCGGCGGTGACGTCCACAAAGAAGGGGTGCACGGCAGCGAATCCCGCGGCGGCGGCCTGGCGTACGCACTTTGCGACATCGGCGCCCACATCTAAGAGCCAACCCACCGGCAGCGGTGAGGTCATTTCCACCACCTGGACGCAGGTGTCGTAGTGAAAAGAGGAAATGATGACTCGATCACGATGGCCTCCGTCATCGATAACTCGAGCGACGTCGGTCACCAGCGAGCCCGAGGGGTCAAAATCCGGTTCCGAGGGGTCATTTTTGATCTCGACGTTGACGATGAGATCACCACAGGCCGCCAGTGCCACCGCCAAAGTGGGGACGTGATCAGGTAAATCTCGACAATTCACGTCGCGGATGATGCGCCCGTCGGCGACCGTGGGGTTGTGGTGGACCACCAAGGCCCCATCCGCGCAGCGCCGCACATCCAGCTCGATACCATCGGCACCGACTGCGACTGCTTCGGCGAAGGCCGCCACCGTATTTTCGGGAACGCGTTGGTGAAGTCCACGGTGGGCGAAGATCTGAGTCATCTCCCTACTTTGCCCGAGGAGCCCACCTCTCGGGGCGATTTCCTTCCTGTAACTACCATTTTCCCTGGTCAGAGCGTTTTAGAGAAAATTCTCATCTACCCCTTGAAATTCGAGCACCCCCGTCGTAGCCTTGTCATTCCGCTCCCCGAGCACTGACAAAGAGGTTTGTGACATGTCCCTTATCTGGAACCGTACCCACGACTGGAACTCTGACGACTGGCGCACGGCGGCGGCTTGCCGGGACACTGAGCCGGACCTTTTCTTCCCCATTGGCACGACGGGCGTGGCCCTCGACCAGATCGAGAACGCGAAGCGTGTATGCAACGGCTGCGATGCTTCCAAGGAGTGCCTCGAGTTTGCCCTCGCCACCAACCAAGAGTCGGGCGTCTGGGGCGGCACCACGGAAGACGAGCGACGCAAGCTGCGTAAGCACTGGCTCGCGAATCGCCGCGCCAAGCAGATGGCCTAAGCGGTTGGTGCTAACGGCACCGTAATTTCCGCCACCGCTCCCCCGCCCAGTTCGGCCGGGTTGTTTCTCATTTCGATACTGCCTCGCAATTGCGAGCGCACCAAGTCACGCACAATCGACAGCCCCAAACTGCGCGGGATCTCGATGGTGAAGCGGTCGTCAAAGCCCTTGCCGTTGTCGCGAACCACCACGGTGGCCTCAGTGTCGGTGTGAGTGAGACGCAAGGTCACCCAGCGCACGTCACTCACGGAACCGTCGGTGAAGGCGTGCTCCATGGCGTTCGTCAACAATTCCGCCACCACGATGGCGAGGGGTGTGGCGATGTCGGTGGCCAACATGCCGAGCGAACCATCCACAATGACGTCCACGTCAAAGCCGCTCACGTTGGTGTCGTGAACGAGGGCGACAATCTGCGAGACGATCTCGTCAAAGTGCACCACGCCACCCGGCTCGCGACTGAGGACCTCGTGGACCACCGCGATGGAACGAATACGTCTCTCGGCTTCCAGCAAGGCCATGCGCGTGGCTTCCTGCTCGCTACGACGCGACTGCAGTCGTAGCAACGATGAAATCGTCTGCAGATTGTTCTTCACGCGGTGGTGCACTTCGCGAATAGCGGAGTCCTTATTCAGCACCATGCGATTGAGGTAGCGAATGTCCGACACGTCGCGCAGGAGCAGCAGGACGCCGGTCGCCACGTGATGCTGCAACAAGGGAATGCAGTTCACCACGATCGCCACGTCGGTGCCGCGTTCGACTTCCTCCATGGTGGGCAGGCCAAATTCGACGGCCCGATCGACCGCGCGAACCCGCAGGCCCAGTTGACGCAGTGGCCGTCCGAAGGGCGACGCGAAGAGGCCGAGACGGTGAAGGGCGCTGATGGCGTTCGGGCTGCCGAACTGCACCACGCCGCGGCTATCGAGCATGAGTAGTCCGTCACCCACACGCGGAAGGCCGGGCCCGGCGACGTCGGCCTCTCGAAAGGGAAAGGATGACTCCATCACCATGGCGCAGAAGCGTCGGAAGATATCGAGATAACTCGTCGAGTACACCGTCATCGCCCCGGGCACGTCGACGTGCAGGCGCACCAGCGCCGCGATGACCTCGCCACCAAAGGTGATGGGAACAATCCACGCGGTGAGCGGCGCATCCGCCCAATCAACATGCACCGTCGATTCCGTCACCACGTCGGCGTGCCAGGCCGCCGTGAGTTGTTGGGCCAAGTCGCGCGGCACGGTTCCCCCGACGATGTCGTCGAAGATGGCCGTTTCGTGATTATTCGGTCGCACGTGACCGGCAATGACGTATTGGGGTTCGTCTAACTGAGCGGTCGTCGGCGTCACGATGACGAGGTCAGAAAACGACAAGTCGGCGAGGAGTGACCAGGAGGCCAAGAGCCGCTGAAGGTGCTCGACGGGAGCACCCGATAAGCGGGTTCGCAGTGCCAAGAGTTCTGACAGGTTTGACATCACACGCTCCGCAGGGGAACCGTCACTCGACGGCGCCCCTCATAACTGGCGAGGGTACTCACTCCCAAGGTCTCGAGGCGAATGGCCAAATCGTCAGCTCGCTCCCCCACTCGCTCGAAGGAGTGCGCGTCACTGGCGGTCGTGAAGGTGACGCCCGCGCGCACGAACCTCTCGAGAAGCCCGTCGGCGGGATAGGGCTCACCAATGGGCTTCTTCCATCCCGCGGACGAACACTCCACCGAGACGTCCACCGCCGCGACAGCTTCCGCCATGCGGTCCCAGAGCGGTTCTGGCTGCACGATCGTGTAACCCGCCACCTTGATGACGTCGGGGTGCGCCATCACGTCCACCGTTTGGGTGGCGGCCAATTCTTCAAAGGCCGCCACGTACTGCGCCCACACCTCATCAATGTTGCGGGTGGTCCACTCGGTCATGTTGGCAGGTCCATCGACGTCATCGAATTGCCAGGTGTCGAGCCAGTGAATCGAACCGATAAGCACATCAAAGGGATACTGCGCGTATAAATCGGCAAGCTGGTCCATCTTGCCGGCGACGTAATCCACCTCGAGGCCAATCTTGACGGGCAGGCCTTGGTCCTTGGCGGCCTGCGCCACCGTTAGATAATCCTCGAGCGAATTACGTGCGTGAAAATCAAAGTATCGAGTCATCTCGAGGGCGGTGGGCTCGTGGCCACGACGAAGCCAGAATGAGTCCATGATGCCCATGACGTCCACGAAGCGGTGTGCGTGCTCGGTCAATGCAATTTCACTCACGCCGTGGCGTGCCGCTTCCTCGCAATACCTCGCCACTTGATCAACGTGATAGGACACGTCGCGCTGACTGTGAGGCCAGAGGTGCAGGTGATAATCGAGCACGCTCAGGCCCCTCGCAGCTCGCCATCTAGCAAGTCGCGTCCGAAAGCCACCAGTTCACTCACGCTGCCCGACATCTCATCTCGTCGATACCCGACGGCCACGGGAGCCTCGGCGGCGAGTTGCATGATCGCCAGCTCGTCGCGCTCAATACGCCCACGTTCACGAATGGCCGCCGCTTCGAGGAGTCGCTGAACACTGTCGTTGCCGCCATTCCAGGTGGTGGCCCCCTCCGAGACGGGCGCGTACACCTGATTAACCACCCAGGCAGCGAGATGCCCACCGCGGGCGCGCACTTCGCTGGTGAAGTGTCGTGCTTCATCGCGGGGAAATTCTTCGGTGGTCGTGACCACCACGTAGGTCGTCGCGTCATCAATGAGCAAGTTCGCCACCGCGCGACCGCGATCGACGAAGCCGGTTGACAAGGTTGCGAGGGCACCAAAGAAGTCGGCGATGTCCGAGAGGAATTGCCCACCCAGGATTCGTTGCGCCACCGCCGAGAATGCCTTCGCGGCGACCGAGGTCACTGAGGTGCCTCCCGGCGCAATGAGCCACTTCAGCAGGCGAGAACTAAAGAAGTCGGCCATGCGCGTCGGCGCGTCGAGGAAATCCACCGCGTGGCGGGTGGGTGGGGTGTCGATGACGATCAAATCCCACTTTCCGCTGGTGGCCGCGTCGTACAGCATCTCCATCGCGATGTAGTCATGACCGTGCACGAAGCGACCAGTAATGGATCGATACAGCGGGCTCTTGATAATGCGCTGAGCCGTCTCCTCGTCGGGGGCGTAACGCTTTATGAGGGCATCCCATTGACGCGGGGCGTCGAGCATGACGACGTGGACGTCGACACCGTCAGCCGACACATCACTGCCCGCGAGTCCGCCGTCGGCGATGCCCAACGTGTCCGCCAGTCGACGAGCCGGATCGATGGTGAGAAGAAGTACGCGACGGCTCGCGGTGGCCGATCCGAGGGCGATAGCCGCGGCGCAGGTGGTCTTGCCGACGCCACCGGGCCCGCACATCACCACAATGCCTGCGTGGCCTAACTGATCACGCAAGGTCATAGCGACAGCTCCTCAGCGAGTGCACGCGCTACCTCGTCAATCGATCCTTCCCCGATGACGACGACGTCGGTATGGGGCGCACCCGCGCGCAGTCGGTGCCACTGCGCGAGATGCGCCTCGCGGCGGTCGACCGCACGCTGGGCCAATTGCACGTCGGGACCATGAGAGTTGGCGAGAGTTTGTAAAAGATCCTCGCGAGAGACTCCGGGAGCGATGGCGGGAGCCATGCGATTCGCGATGATGGCATCGACCCCGACGTCGGCCGTGTCGCGTAGCGAGGCGATGAGTTCGACGCTCTCGTTGACGGGCGTTTCTTCGAGCGACGTCACCACGACCGCACTCGTGCGGTCACGATTTTGCAAAATCGCCCGCATCCACTGCGTCTGTTGGCGAATGAGACCACCACCCACCAAGTCCTGCAGCGTGGTCGCCGCGGCGAGGTGACCCGCCACGTGACCGGTGGCCGGTGCGTCCACCACCACGACGTCGTAGTGCTGCTCGCGCACTTCGTACGCGACTTTGCCGACGGTGACGATCTCACGCACGCCGGGGGCGGCCGTCGCCACGAAATCGAGCACCGCCGCAATGGGCGTGACCGACGTGACGAAGGGAAGGTGCAGGTGAAGCTTGAGGTATTCCTTCAGCGAGGCTTCGGGCTCCACGGACGACACGAAGAGATTCGGGCGAACTTCGGCGGCGCGAAAGTTCGCGGAACTAGCGCCCACGAATCGGGCGGCGTCGATTCGTTCATCAAGGGTGCAGAGCAAGGTGCGTCGTCCCGCGTCGGTGAAGGCGGACGCGAGGGCGGCGGCAATAAAGGACTTGCCCACGCCTCCCTTTCCCGTCACGACGACGAGATCGCGACGAGCAATGTCGCGAGCGGACATGTTTAGCTTTGGCCGAAGCCGACGCGACGTTCGGTGTTGGACGAACCGAAGTCCACGTAGGCGATACGGGCAGCGGGAATGCCGACGGTGCGGCCACGCTTGTCGGTGAGCCACAAGACGCTCTCGCCACTCAGGGCAGTTTCCACGGCGGTCTGGGTGGCGGCGCGCGAGTCGTCAGCCATTTCCAGTTCGATTTCCTTCATCGCCTGAACAATTCCAATACGCAGTTCCATCTGAGGACCTCCTGAGGTATCCCCATGTTACGGCCCTACGGCAGAATGGAGACATGGTGGACAACGTCAGTGAACGCAATCGCTTATGGGCCGCGACCATGGAGGGCTACGGCGATGACTCCATCACCCGCGCCCACCGCGACTCCGTCGCCCAAATTGCCGCGGCGGCCGGTCCCGAGGGTTTTCGTCGCGCCGACCGAGAGGCCGAGCAAGATCACCTGCTGGCTCCCGGCGCGACCCGATCGCTCGGTGGCGGAAATCGTGCCATTGAGGAAGCACCCGATGACTTTCGCACCTGCTTTGAACGCGACCGCGACCGCATCTTGCACTCCAACTCTTTTCGCCGACTCGCCGGCAAGACGCAGGTATTCATCTTTCCCGATGACCACCAGCGCACGCGCCTGACGCACGCGCTCGAAGTTGCCCAAGTCGCCGGTGGCGTGGCACGCGCCACGGGACTCAACGTCGCCCTCGCCGAAGCCATCGCCATTGGCCACGATTGCGGCCACGGTCCCGCGGGTCACGCCAGCGAGGAAGCCTTCGACAAATTCGTGCCCGGCGGATTCGATCACGCACCGTGGGGTGCGGACGTGTCGCTACGTGGCCTCAACCTTTGCCTCGAAACTCTCGACGGCATTCGTAACCACAGCTGGAGTCGACCGGCGCCCTCGACGCCCGAAGGCGAAGTGGTCTCCTGGGCGGACCGTATTGCCTATGTCTGTCACGACTTTGAAGATGCCGTCTCGGCGGGCATCGTGCGCGAGGACCAGCTACCCGAGATCGTCGCGGAACGTTGTGGTCGACGTCGCGGCCAACAGTTGGGCGCGTTCATCAACGCCATGATTCGCACCATTCAGCGCACCGGCATCATCGGCATGGACGCTGCGTTCGCCGAAGCGCTGGCGGCATTTCGCACCTTCAACTACGAAAACATTTACCTTCGTGACGCCTCACGCGATCACGCCCACGTCGTCGTTGACATGTTGACCGACTTGGTGGAGTACTTCGCGCAGCACAGCAACGAGATTCCGAACGTGGCGGAACGTGGCGGTCTCAAAGATGATGATCCGGTGATGGAGTCGGTGGCCTACGTGGCCGGCATGACCGACCGCTTCGCCTGTCGTCAAGCCGTCGCGGTGCTCGGTTGGGAGCCGTCTCGACTCCCCCGCGGCATCAACGACTAGGGCTGGGTCACTCCGTCAAAGCCGAGGGCGGGCGCCTCGTTGGTTGCCATCCACTGCGCACGCTTCTCCGTAGTGCGAACCGCGGCCTTGTGGTGCGTGAGAATCCAGAAGTGCCCCTGGTCGACGGCGTCATAGACGGCGTCGGCCAGCGTTTCCACTTCGATGCCCGCCTCGACGAAACTCTTCGCCATGTCGTTCATGAAGGCGGCTTCGGGCGACTCGGCGTAGCTGCGCAGATCAGACGGCAGGTTTCGCGTGGACTCGTGAATGCGGGTCTTGACGAATCCCGGACACAGAGCCGACACCTTGACCTTGGACTGGCGGATCTGCAGGTCGTAGAAGAGTGATTCGCAAATACCGACGACGGCGAACTTGGACGCGTTGTACGGCGCCATGCCGGGCACGCCACCGAGACCCGCGAGCGAGGCGGTGTTGATGATGTGGCCCTCGTTCTGCTCGAGCAGCAGGGGCAAGAACGCGTTCATGCCGTTAATGACGCCACCGACATTCACGTCCATGACCCAGTCCCACACCTTCTTGGAGGTGCCGATGGCCGAGCCAGCGGCCACGCCGGCGTTATTAAAGACAATGTGCGCGGTGCCGAATTCGTTGACCGCGACGTCGCGCAGGTTCAGGACGTCCTCTTCGCGACGTACGTCACAGTGCGCACCGACGACCTCGATGCCGCTCGCGCGAAGCTCCGTCACCACCAGAGCGAGGGGACCCTCTTCGATGTCCGCCAAGACCAACTTGGCGCCGTGCGCGGCGAACTTCTTCGCCGTGGCCAATCCAATGCCACTGGCGCCACCAGTAATGACGGCAACTTTGTCCTTGATGTCCATGGGACCCTCCGAATTAAACGAGCTTCAGCTCGCGACGGTACACCCGCGCGGGACCCTGGGCGGCAATAGTCGCGGCCAAGGCGTTAAATGCCTCCGCGACTTCACTGGTCGGTGCCGACACCATGATGGGCGCACCGTTGTCGCCGCCTTCGCGAAGACGGGTGTCGAGCGGAACCTGACCGAGGAGGGGCACGCCGAGGTCACTGGCCAGAGCCGCACCACCACCGGCGCCGAAGATCTCGTACCGCTTGCCGTCATCGCCGGTGAACCAGCTCATGTTTTCGATGACGCCACGCACGGCCAACTTGAGCTTGCGCGCCGCGTAGGCAGAACGCTGGGCCACACGTTGGGCGGCGGCCTGCGGGGTGGTCACGACGTACATCTCGATCTTCGGCACAATCTCACTCAAGGTGAGGGCCACGTCACCGGTGCCCGGCGGCATGTCGATGAGCAAGAAGTCGGGCTCGTCCCACCAGGCTTCGGTGACCAATTGTTCGATGGCCTTGTGCAGCATGGGTCCGCGCCAGATGACCGGCTGCTCGTCGGGAACGAAGTAGCCCATCGACAAGCAGCGCACACCGTGCGCCAAGGTCGGGATCACGGTGTCACCAAGAATGATGGGATCCAGCGGTGCGCCCAGCATCTTGGGCAACGAGAAGCCGTAGACGTCGGCGTCGAGCACGCCCACCGAGTGGCCCAGATTCGCGAGCGCGATGGCGAGGTTGATCGTGACGGAGGACTTACCCACGCCACCCTTGCCGGAGCTGATACCGAGAATGCGAGTCGTGCTGTGGCGGTCCAAAAGTCGCGGCCCCGGCTCACTGTGGTCGTGGTGGCCTGGGCCGGGCTCGCCGGCCATAGCGCGACGAAGCACGGAGCGCAGCTCGAATCGACCTTCGTCGGTCATGGTGCGGCGCGTAATGCTAAGGCCCGGGGCGATCTCGCGCCACGCGGCTTCAATGTCGTCGGCCATGGGCCAATTCGTTACCGGCAACACCAATTCGGCCATGTTCGCGGCCTCGTCGACGGCACCCACAAAGCCCAATTCGGCCAAGCTGCGCACCAGCAGGACGTCGCTCACGGCGCCCAATCGTTCACGTAGAGAGTCAGACACAGATTCCCCTTCCTGCGTCTGAGGCTAACCGCCTCATCAGGAGGTGCCTCCTCCTAGACTTTTTTCTGTGGCACACGACCTCTTCGACGACGGCGGACTCGCACTCGCCACGGTGACCGCCACCTTCGGCGACCAAACCCGTCGCGACATCTACCTCTTCGTTCGCCAGAACCCCACCTGCAGCGTCAATGACATTGCGTCAGCCTGCAAAGTGCACCCCAACGTGGCGCGCTACCACATCGGAATTCTCAAAGATGCTGGTCACGTCGTGGAAACCACTGGACGGCGCACCGGCAAGGGCCGACCGCCTCGCGGGTATGAAGTCACTGACAAGGTGCCCGACCTCACTCCCCCCGCTCGTGGTGAGTCGCTGATGGTCGCCCTCTTGGAGCGTGCTCTCGAAAAACTGGGCCCCGAACAAGCCGAACAGGTGGCGCTCGAGGTCGGTCGCAGTTTCGGTCGCGACATCGCCGAACGTGACGGCATCGTGCCCGACTCGTCAATGGCATCCGAAACCCTCAGCCGTCTCGCGAGCGCCCTCACCCGATACGGCTTTAACGCTCGCGCTGACGGTGACGAAGTCATTGCGGCGGCCTGCCCCTTCGGCACTGCGCCGGGCGATCACCCGGTTCTGTGTGCGATTGACCGCGGCTTCATGTCCGGCATGTTGTCCTCCTGGGGCGAAGGCGCCCAGCCCGTGCGACTCGCGACGCGAGCGCGCACCGGCGGCGAATGTCGAACGTCTATTTCGTAAGCCCCACCGCGGCGAGCCAAGGCTTGGCGATCGCCATTTCTCCCGCCGAGGGCGACAGGGAGAGAAACTTCTTAAACGTGCGTAGCGCGAGAGCCGTGTTACCCGGCGTCGACTGGGCCGCGATCGCGTAATACAAATAGGCGGAAGGTAAGGACGGCTGCACGCTGATGGCCTTTTGCAAGTACGCGAGGCCCGTAGCCACGTCGCCGCTCTTGTGCGCTGTAGAACCCGCGGAGAATGTCAGCCAGCCCACCTGCGTGAGAGCCACGTAGTTCGTGGGGTCGGCCGCCAGCGCGTGCTGGTAATCCTTCAGGGCCGTCACGACCGATCCCGAGGCCACCGCGGACTCGGCCAATGAATTCCAGTTGGCCGCTTCTTGCGCGCTATTGACACTCACCGAACCGGTGGCTGACTGTCCGTTTTGCCGCGTCGAGACCGCGGCGACCAGGACAATGACAATGGCCACAAAGAAGGACGCGAAAGACAGGTACAGCAGCCCGCGGCGGCGGCGGCGCGGCGACGGGTTAGTCGTAGGTGCCTCTACCGACTCGGACAACTCGCTCAATTCCTCGCGAGCCCGCGCCAGCGCGGCGAGGTCGCGAGCTTCAATTTCGGCAAGTTCGTCTGACGTCAGGTCGCCCGCCTCATATTCGCGCCGCGCATCGCGCAGTGATGCTTCGCGCAGCGAGATTTCGTCGTCGAGATCGCGTCGTCGCGTCACTGGCGACGACCCACTCGCGCGACCGTCACTATCCCTCCGAGTGCCAGCACGACCGGCACCGCCCAGAGCAGGACGCCGATTCCCGCCGTCGACGGGGTCACCGTGATGTTGGAACCGTATTGCGCCTGCAGCGCGGACAAGATGTCGCCATCGCTGCGGCCGCTGTTGACCATGCGTTCAATCTGATGGCGTATCGCGACCGAACTCGGCGCGTTGCTTTGCCCCACGGTCAGGCTGTCGCAGGCGGGACACTTCACGACGGACTCCAAGTGGGCGACACGAGCGGCCCGGGTCGTCGACGAC
>Ga0007804_1000093_pt1 | contig 33439 bp, 22 predicted proteins | sample CryBogCBE25Aug07_FD_60367 | JGI IMG/M metagenome (GOLD analysis project Ga0007804, IMG submission 60367) | Freshwater microbial communities from Crystal Bog, Wisconsin, USA - CBE25Aug07 | ecosystem: Environmental > Aquatic > Freshwater > Lake | place: Crystal Bog, Wisconsin, USA | collected... | reverse complement strand
CTCCGATATCGAGCCGAGCCTGATCTTGTCAAGGGTGAGGGAAACAAGGCTCGCGTTGCCCTCAGGGATCTGGATCTTTTGCCACTGATTCTTAAGGAAGTGATGCAAATCCTCCCCGGTACCAAGGTTCGGGATTGACCCCCGTTCTTGCCATTGTAAGAAATTTTGATTTTACTAACTAAGGTTTTATTAACTCCATCGCGTGCATGATCCCAGCATCCCCTGAGTTAATTTCGCAATCTTCCGATGCGATGTCTTCGCCTTCTTCAGATGGGGAATCGATCGCCCCCTCGCAGTCCGAGAAAAGAGAATCAGTGCGTCAATCCGGTCGGTTCCATCGATCCAAAAGGCAGATGTTTTTTGCGCCTCTCTGTGCCCTGCTCGATATTCTGATATGGGTGATTGCTTATTTCATCCTTTCCCGTGTAACCGGCTGGTATAATGTCATTACGCCAGCAGCAATTTTTCTACCATTAGTGATACTCCTGCTGTCGCTGGCCTTGGTCGGGGGATACAAGGTGCGGATGGATTTTGCCTCCCTGAGGTATGCAAGCGAGCATCTGATTGCCTGTGCTTTTGCGTTGGCGGTGGCGGCCCTTCTTCTCTATGTCGTGGCTTCCTTTGGGCCGAATCCGACTTCTAGTAGGGCGATCTTCACAACGACATTTTTTATTTTCGCGGTATTCTCGCTTTTTTTTAGGCGGACTTTTTGGTTCTGGGCCGCAACTTTCCGTGCCGAGGGGAAATTTCTTGTAATCGCCGACGATCGGTTCGGTGCGGTTTTTTACAGGGATTATCAATCGAGCGGCCAGTATCAAGGGGTTCGCTATGTGGCTGCTGATAAAAAACTGCGCGGCAAGCCGATTGCAGGTGAGGGAACTCCAGCCCCCATCGTGGAGGCGGCCCATCTGCTCCCGCACCTTGATAAGGAGACTGCGGCCGGATACGAGGCCATCGTGCTGGCCGCCGATCTGGATTGCCTTGATCCGGAGATCGCCAGACGCCTTGCGGTCATCCATTTCGAGGAACTGCCGGTCTACACGATGGAATCGTTTTACGAAAACTATTGGGTCAGGATCCCGCTTGAGTTGCTGGGTCCCGCATGGCCCATCGAGACGGAATTCGTACTAGTTCAGCATTCGGTCTATTCCGCATTGAAGAGGCTTCTCGATTTTGTGTTCGTTCTGTTCCTTCTACTTTTGGTCGCACCGATCATGTTGGTGACGGCGGTTGCCATCATGATCCTTGACGGTTTTCCCATCATCTATTCTCAGCCAAGGGCCGGAATCCATGGGGAACCCTTCACCCTCTATAAATTCCGTACTATGCGCGTCGGCAGCGACCGTGGCGATGGCTATACGAGGGAGGGTGACAGCCGAGTTTCCAAATTTGGAAATTTTCTCAGGAAGACACGCCTTGATGAGCTTCCCCAGCTCTGGAATGTGCTGCGCGGCGATATGAGCATGATCGGCCCCAGGGCCGAGTGGATGCGTCTTGTGAGTGATTACGAAAGGCAGATCCCGCATTATCATTTCCGTCATCTAGTCAGGCCGGGCATCACCGGATGGGCCCAGGTGCACTATCCCTATGGTGCATCGCTTGAGGACACGCTCCAGAAATTCTCCTATGACCTGTATTATATACGGAATTTTTCGATGAAGCTGGACGCCGAGGTGCTCTTGAAGACGCTCCATGTTGTTCTGTTCGGCAAGGGACGATAGGAGTGGGGCCGTAGCATTCCAGGATACCCTTCCCTTGATTGAATTACTGCTTCGGGTGATGATGAGTCATGGGTGATTCCACAAAGATCCTGAGCCCTGACGCTGTCCGCCCGGGACGTCTGCTGGCCTTGCTTGTCGCGGCGGTGGCATGGTTCGTGGTGATCCGAATGGTATGGACCGACTGGAGGATCGATCCCCAGTACAGTTACGGCCTGCTGGTGCCATTGCTCATGCTCGGCCTGATGATGAAGCGTTGGGAGGACCGGCCTGCTCCGGGAGTCCCGGAACGATGGCTTCGGATCCTTGTTGGGGCGGCCATCCTGATGGCTGCGGTACTCCTGGCGGCAGTTATTCCTGTGGCCGAGGCAAATCCAGACTGGCGGCCACTCGGTGGAGTGGCGGCGGTTGCATCGATTGTCATCAGCCTCTGCCTGATCGTACTGGAGGGAGGGCTACCGTGGTTGCGACATTTTGCATTTCCCGTGGTGTTTTTTTTGATTGCTGTTCCGTGGCCTCGTAATTTTGAGCAATCCCTGATGTCGGTTTTGATGTCTTGGAATGCCGCCACGACCGTGGAGATCCTCCATTGGTGTGGTTACGAGGCGGTGAGGCAGGGAAATCTGATCGTCATCTCGTCGGGCATTCTGGGAATCGAGGAGGCATGCAGTGGTATCCGGTCACTGCAGAGCGGTCTGATGGTGGCACTCTTCTTCGGCGAGATCTTCCGGCTGACGATTCCAAGGCGCATCATCCTACTGGTCATAGCGCTCCTGGCGGCGCTCACCGGAAATATCCTGAGAAGTTCCTTCTTGGGAATTCTTGCTTCGCGCCAAGGAATGGCCGCCGTGCCTGAGTGGCACGATTCCGCGGGTCTCTTCATTCTCCTGATGACTTTTCTTATCGTCATTACAGGCGCGTTCCAGTTGCGCCCGTCAAAATCAAGGGGAGTTTTCACGATGTTGAAATCTGAGACGCCCGCTGCCGGGGGAGTGATGGCTGGCATGGCTTTGCACACAGCGTTGCCAGTGTTGGTATTTACGCTGCTGATACTTGCAGGCTCCCTGGTGATGACGGAGATCTGGTTCGGTATGCATGATCTCCCCAGAGGAGATTACTGGGCATGGAAGATTGCTCCGAGGAATGGTGTTGCCGGTGTGTCGCGCGTTCCCGTGGCAGAGGGAACGCTTCGCATGCTTTTCCATCCGGAGGGTTTTTCGGAAAAATGGATTGGTGAACGCGGAGAAGCGGGCCAGGTATTCTTCTTTCAGTGGCCGGCTGGCAGGACGGCCGTGCAATCAGTCCAGATGCACAGTCCGGAGGTGTGTCTGGCCAGTATGGGAATGCATATGGAACGACCTCTTGCCGATTTTGAGACCGGATCCCCAGGGGGGCCGCGCCTTCATGCGTGGCTTTTCACGCAGGGCGGCAGACCGGTTTATGTCTTTCACTCCATCATGGAGCAGGAGGGTGGTGCTCTCGAGAATCAAGCTGTCGCTGACCAGACACCAATTGCGAGGATTGCGAGCGTGGGGCTTGGCAAGCGCAACAGGGGGCAGCGCATGCTCGAGGTCGCCCTCTGGAATCTTCAAAACGAATCCGAGGCGCGCTCTGCCCTAGCGAGTTATCTTTCAGATTCCTTGAAGGACAATCCCGCCCCTTTTTTGAAAACACCCCCGAGGTAATATGAGTGAAATGCCCGATTCGCAACGGAATCAAGGAGTCCCCGACAACAATTCCGAACTTCCCGATTATTCGGAGGAGAGCCCTTCGCCCGTTCATGCCTCCATTGCGGGTATTCGCAATCCGCAAACAAGCCGACGATTGCTCATTGGGGCATGTGTGATTCTCCTGCTGCTATTGATACCGCTCCTTTATCGTGGCGCAAAAGAGTGGCGCTCTAGTGTTCTGCTGGACAATGCCGAGTTAGCGTTCTCCACAGGAGATCCGACAAAGGCGGTCGGTCTCCTCAAGCAGGCCCTGGCTCTTTCCCCAGGAAGTACCAAGGTCCAGCATGCCGTTGAGCTTTACAATGCCCGTTCCGGTGACCAAGTCTCAATGAAAAAGCTTCTCGAGCGAATGCGCTCGGGGTCCTCGGTTCCCAACGAACTTCTCGGGATTGCCGAGTTGGGGATTGCCTCTGGGCATTCGGATCTCGTCAAGGAGGCTCTCAAAACTCTTCCTGCGAAACTCAGTGAAGATCAGTTGCTTTTACGGACTCTTGCGGTGGCATCGCTCCTGGCTCAGCGTGGCGACTTTGCCAAGGCTGCGGAGACCTGCATGTCCGAAGTGGGGTCCTTTTCACAGAATCATGCAGCCAGGCTCAGAGTGCAGGCTGCGGCGTATCTTCTTGCCAGTAGAAGTGCCGAGGGATCGAAAAGTGCCGTAATGCTACTACAGCAGGTGGTGAAAAGCCATGGGAAGATCTCGCTGACCGCATGGCGACTGCTTGCCAAGATCGTGCTCTCTCCTTCGCCTGGATCGGCAGGACTCCTCTCTCCCGAAGAGATTTCCTCTCTCATCAAATCACTTGGAACACTGCCCGGTCGCGGATCGATTGACACGCTGACCGCGGCAGACATGGAGATTCTACAGGATCCTTCGGGCAAGGAGGAGATCGTTAAGAGACTGAAGGCCAAATTCCGTCTCGCCTCCAGAATCGAATCACTGGAATTCGCACGATGGCTAAATGCTAGGAGCTTTCATCAGGATGTTGTCGAGATTGCCGGGCCTGAGCGAGCCCTTAAGGATACGGATTGGCTGCTCATCACTCTGGACGCGGAGACCGCCCTTGGAAATTGGAAGGAGGTTGCCAAAACGCTTGATTCCCCCGCGGGAGCCGGGATCCCCGATGCCGTCAGGCATCTGTTTCTGGCCCGTGTGGCACTGATGAACGGTGACCAGAATGGAGCCGAGGAGGAGTGGAGAAATGTCGGGGGAGCGCTGCACCTTGAAAAACCGGAGACCTTGGCCTATGTCGCCGGCTACGAGGAGCAAATCGGTGCCATCGATCGGGCAGCCAGAACCTATCGTGAAATGGCTGATCGGGAGGGCGCGACCAAGATCCCCGGATTAATCGGCATCATTCGGTGTCAACCGCGCAATACTCCGGCCGTTCAACTCATTCCAATGTACGAGGAACTCGTGGCGGCTGCGCCCTCGATGACCGATGCCAGGGGGGATCTGGCCTATCTGAAGTTACTTGCCAATGATGATATTGCCGAGGCTGCCGGGACGGCTCAAATGCTTTTCGGCGATCAACCTGATAATCTTTCCCGGATTAGTGTTGCCGCCCTGGCAAAACTAAGAACCGGGGACCCGAAAGGGGCTCTTGCTCTTTATGAAGGTAAGATCATCAACTGGACCGTGGCTCCGGACCAATGGAGGGTTGTCAGGGTGGCTGTTTTGAAGGCAAGCGGGGAGGGGGAAAGTTCCGAGGCACAGCTCTCTGCGTTGAACCCTGCGAATTTGAGGCCGGAGGAACGCAATCTTCTGGACTCGGTATCGACTGCTTCTGCTCCATCCCCATCAGTCAAGAAGCAGAAATCCAAAGGACTCTAAAAACATGGTATCGCGGCAGTGATTTTCACTCCGCTCTTCTCTTGATAACGGGGCTCCACGAGTTATTTTATATCAGATTATTCCCAATCACCCCGACGTGCTGAAATCATCCCCCAACGAGTCTTCAAAATTTTCCACCCATATCTTGCGGTGCGTAAGAAATTGCTCCCATTCAGCCGGATTCAGTCTGGTTGAGGTGGTGATGGCGGTCGGGGTCGCGGCCTTTGCCTTGGTTGCGCTTCTCGGGCTTCTGCCCAGCGGACTGAAGACGTTCAAAAGCACCATGAATACTGCTGTCGGTTCCCAGATCGCCCAGAGGGTCTTCAATGACATGCAGATCGCTGATTGGAAAGATCTGACGAATTCCATCAGGTATTTCGACGAGCAGGGAACTGAGTTGACCAACTCTAATGCCGTGAACTGTATCTATTGGGTTCAAGTCAACACAACCAATACAGCGGGCACGAGTTCAACTCAGTTTCTCGGCAACACTTCGACGAATCTCATGACCATTACCGTCATGGTTGCAAATAATCCAGGCGGAGTGACGCAGGACACTTCCGTGGTCTTCAATAGCACGAATCCGAATACACAGATGTTCACCACCCTGATCGGGCGTAATAAATGATTCCTGAAACATTGAAAACCAAGGGGATTGTCCGAAAGGCTCAGGATGGTTTCACTGTGGCTGAATTACTGGTGGCGTCAGCTATCCTCGCATTGCTCGTCGTCCTGCTTCTCAGCATGGTGACCCAGACCTCCAAGACATGGAAGGCAACCAGCGGGAAGATTGAGGAGTTCCGCGATGCACGCGATGCCTTCGACACGATCACTCGCAGGATGGGGCAGGCGACGCTGAATACGTATCTCGACTACGATAATCCGGCTAATCCCAAGGCTTACATGAGGCAGTCGGAGCTGCGTTTCCTCAGTGGGACCACGACGAATATTCTAGGAAACATCCTTACGACAACAAATCCAACAATGGGCGTCTTTTTCCAGGCTCCGAATGGATTTTCCACCAACTCAACCAACTCAATACTCCAGAATGCACTCAACACCTGGGGGTATTTCATTGAGTATGGGAGTGACTCAAATAGTCGACCGGGATTTCTACCACTAGGAGCACCTGCTCCCAGGTACCGTTACCGCCTGATGGAATTGATGGAACCAACGGAGAATCTCTCTGTGTACAATTATACTTCGGGCAACCGTAACTACACCAATATTGATTGGATTTCAAATTCCATGGCACTCATCACCAACCGTCCTGCCCATGTTCTGGCGGAAAATGTGATCGCGATGATCGTCTTGCCAAAGCTTTCCCCGACCGACAAGTCAAATTGGAATTCCCAGGGTTCCAACTACTCCGACGCTTCGCTGGCCCCCAATTTCACATACAATTCTTCTACAAATCTGAACTCGATAAGTCCTGTCGATCCTAACCTTAATACGCATCATCAACTACCTCCCGTCATTCAGGTGACCTTGGTTGCAGTGGATGAAACCTCTGCAGTGCGTTTTGCCAATACGTATTCAAATCTGATGAGTGCAAATTCACCTCAAGGGTATGCCAATCTTTTCCAATCAGCCTCAAATCTTCCAATCGATCTCGCCAACCTGGGCAGTATTCTTGCATCCAAGCAAATCAACTACCGGATTTTCACCACGGATGTGATGATCAAGGGAGCGAAGTGGAGCGGTTCCCAAACAAATTAACTGCGATCTGAAATTGATTTGATCGTTTTTTTACTCGATTTGAGGAGATCAAGGGAAGGGATGAGGGGTAATCTGGAAGCCTTGAGTTGAACCTGACTCAGTAGTAGATTACTACATGCAATCAGGATATTTTTACTCGAGCCATCGCAAGGGTTGCAATCGATCCCGATCCTCTGTAAAGGCTTGCAGGGATGGTGAGTTGAAGGGATCGGCTCTTGTCATCGTTCTCGCTTTTTTGGTGCTCGTGACAGGACTGATCGTTGCCTTCTTTTCCAGTATTACAAACGAGCAGATTGGAACCAAGGCGGAGGCAACGTCCATGACGACCCATAATCTTGCAGATTCGGTTGCCAACCTGATTATTGCGCAATTGCGGGATGCAACGGTCGGTTTTGCTCATAATTCCGATGGCTCATTGAATTCCAATATTCCGCTCTGCTGGGCCTCTCAGCCAGGTCTTATCCGGACATTTGACACCAATGCCGCTCCCTACCTTGCTTACAAGCTCTATAGCGCAAGCAACGATCTGATCACGAACACCGTGACAGTGGCTTCCGATCTGCCTGCCCTCGGATGGACATCATCCCCTTCCGCATACACCGACCTCAATGCCCCCGTGATTTCGCGTGGGAATACCAATTACCCGATTTTGGATCCCTACATGACCAATATTTCAAATGGTGCCGCGATGGTGGATGGGTTTTCCATCAGTAATGTTCCCATACTGAACGGGGTGTCCAATCAGGCCGCCATGCCGGTACTTTGGTTATATATTCTGAAAGACGGTACTGTGATCGCCCCAGACTCCGGCAGCAAGATTTCTGCCACTTTTAATAATGCCGCGAAACAACCGTCCAAGGGCAATCCCGTCGTTGCCAGAATCGCCTATTGGACTGATGACGAGACGTGCAAACTGAATCTTAACACGGCAAGCGAGGGGGCCTTCTGGGCACCCCCGAGTTTTTCTACTTCCCAGGATGTCGCGATGGGATTGTTTCCACCCGCTGCCCATGAGTTCAACCGCTATCCTGGGCATCCGGCTTCCACCAGTCTGAGTCCCGTTCTCTGGAGTTACCTTGGTCTCTCCTCTCCACGCCAGATTCTTGCGGCCCTGCCCACGGTAGCCTCCTCTTATAATGAGGTAAGCGGAACGATGACGCCCGTGATTTCATCCCTTGCCACGAACTACTATCAGACGGTGCTTTCCAATATCTCGCCTAAATACGCCTGGGGCGGCTCAAAGGCCGGATCAGCAAGTGTGCTGACTTCTGTTTCCGGCGTGCCGACTAATGGACCGATCACATCACTGGGCACAAACCGACTCTACGCCTCGGTGGATGAGTTTTTCTTCGCTGCGACGAATCAATCGACGCCATCCCGACAAGTTAATCCCTTGGGGAATTTTCAGGCGCGTGATGTCTCCCGACTAAGATTTTTCCTCACGACAGATAGTCGGGCTCCTGAAGTGAATCCCCTCAACCAGCCAAAGCTCTCTCTCTGGCCGGTGCCTGCGACGGGGCAGAAGATGGTCGCCAATCCTTATGCCGCTCCCGCGGCTTCCAACAGGACGCTGACCGATCAGATCATGGCCTTCTGCTCAACGCTTGGAACAAACGCCTATTACTTCACACGGTATGATGCGACGAGTCCGACCAATGACATGGCGGGCCGGAACCAAGTTCTTTATTCCTACTTGCGACGTAGTTTTGACACTCCGATCCCAGGCTTTATAGGATCCTTTACCTCCCCGGGCAAATGGGGGGGCGGATCGAGTTCCCTCCAGGGTGATCAGATCAGTACGCTGCTTTTCGATTACATTCGATCCTGCATCAATCTGGTGGACAGTTCCACGATCACGAATGTTGCCACAATGACCTCGGCCTCGTTTTCTAACTCTTACACGACTCCCCCGGTCATTACCGGGAGCAGTACCAATCTGACCAATGGAACGGGTCAAGTCGTTCCTATCTTGATCACGAATCCCGATGGCAAGGTGACCCGCGGCATTGGAAGGTTCCCTACGCTGAAGGGCGCCTCACTCTGGTTTATTGCCCGTGCAGCGAATCAACCTCCCCTCATGGTACATACCAACGGTCGCCCCATGGTATACGATTCCACGGGAACGACCCTCCTGAGTGCCTCCGATGGGTCGATGACCACCTGGACGGATGTTGTCACCGAGTTTTTGGGGTTGGCGACAGCCAAGGTGAACCCGATGCATCCCTGGACCTGCCCTCCAGCGAGCATGCTAGTGCCCCAACTCACGACGAATGTGACCATCTCAATCCTGGGGTTTCCCATCACGATCCCCGTGCCGGTTTTTGCGGGAGTCGGTGTTTACTCTCCTTCCTTGACCAACCCCCTTCCGAATTATTCCCAACTCTTTCCGCTGTTCAACCTTTCCGCTGTTAACAGCACGGGATCCTCCCCCACAAGAACGTATCCGACATTGGATTCCACAAACGGTGAATATGTGACGCAGGCTCAAACAAGCACCTACTTTTTCACAAATTCCTTCATTTCATTTCCGAATCCTGTTGTTCTGGCAACCAATGCCACTCTGACCACCGGAAGTGGTTTCGTGACTCCTGCGGTCCCTGGTGCGGCAAGTGGCATTGCGACCCATCCGGGTCTTCCCTATCTGAGCGTGCAGAGACCTACGGGAGCAACAGCAGGTGCCTTCGACATTCCCAATCCTTTCTACAAGGACACGGCGGTGCTTAAGCCATATCAGACCCGCATTGAAATGCTCTATATCCCTGATTTCGTGGATGTGGCGCCCGGACAGGTGGGACTCAAGCCAAAAATGACCTTCCAGGCCTCGGGGCTTTCTAGTTTTGCGGTGAACGGAACGACGCTTCTGTTTCCCGCAAATCCCTCCGGATTGAGTGCGTCGGGGCTTCTTTTTCAGAGCAATGCGACGTCCCTGATGAATTACTGGCTGTATGATTTGGGACTTCAACTCTCGCTGAATGCAGAAACTAATACGCTGTTTTCAACGAATGTGCTGATTGCATCCACAAATACTTTCTCCTTCACGGGAGGAACTGTCCAAAACACCATCAATGGACCAGGGGGAGTTGCCGCACAGTCCCTTGCGATTTCCTTCCCGAACGCAACGTTTCCCACCCCGAAACTGCCGGTAGCTTACAGGCTCACAGGATACGGATCAGTAAACACTCTTTTTCAGAATTACCCTCCGATTAGCTCCAAAATCTACACGGGTAGCAGTGGACAAAGTTCTAATGCCCTAGTCGGAGACACCAATACGGGGGACATCGTCTCTACCTGGATGCTCACCTTCAACAAGGCCGATCCGATGCTCTCCAATCCGGCATCCTCTCAAGTCACCCCCTTCTCCATTAAAAATCACTCGCGCATGACAGAAGCCATCACTGATTCAATGCAGAGTTTCCTTATAGCAACCGAGATGGGAACCAGCGAGACCAACAGTTCGGATCCCTCCTACCCATGGACGTTAGCCGGACTCAACAGACTCACCGCCGATACAATTCAGTCCGTCGATCTGACCTACGGTGATCCTCGTATGATTGCCTGTTTGTCGAATGTTCCCTCCACATTTTTCACAACGAACCCACTCTATGGAAATACCACACAGGTATCCGTGAACGGATGGGCCACGATGATCCGAAGTGCTCATTCGCTGCGTAGCGGCTCCCTTCCGATGAACGGCGCTTTCTTGGGGACGCTTCAATGCACGAATTGGTCAGGTGGCACGGGCGCCAACTCATACTTCTATCCGCCGGCCATGAACGGGTATTCCCCAAATGGACCTTTCAATTCACTGATCGGTAATGTCACGGGAGTGGGGACTAACTTATTCGGGCACACATCCGGCAGGGGAGGGCCCTTCTATTACAGTTATGACGGTGAGTTTTCCCAGCCTTATGCAGGTGCCGATTGTAACTTTGGGAATTCCACATTCTTTTCCCTCTGGAGTCGGGGCGGTGATTTTGACAACGGGATCGGATTCTTTTCCGACGGACCTTTCATAGGAAAGGTGGATGAAGGATTCGGTGCCACCAACAGTACACTCTACTACAACAATCCTTATTTTTCCCTCTCACTGCAACCGATCGGAACCAACATGTTCTCGCCGAACAGGATGGTTCCCTCGGCAGTCGTCATGGGTTCGCTTCCCGTTGGATTCGCCAATCTCTCCTCCACGACCACTCCTTCCCCGACAATCCTGACCAATAGTTGGCTGAGCCTTCAGTATTCAGCCGATCCTGCATCCCTGAATTCCACGCTTCGCGATAAGCGCTCTGCTCTGGCCGGATACAATGAAGCCGGGAGTGTTATTACCAACACCATTCCACCCGACCATTTGCTACTCGATTTCTTCCAGATGCCGGTCGTCGATCCATATCCCATCAGCGACCCTTTCTCCACGGCGGGAAAGGTGAACATGAACTACCAGATAGCTCCCTTCTCCTATATCAATCGTGACGCCGCATTACGCGGAGTTCTTAAGTCGGTCATGATAACCGCCGTCGATGACCAGTGGGGGTACGATTACAAGCTTCGCAACATCAATCAGTACGCACTCTTTAATTCTGCATATTACAGCGATACGGTTCCTAGAGTGAGTTCCCAGAGTTACAATACCTTCGGGACCAATTCCGGAAACTTTTACTTCCATTACCCCATTCACCCCGACCAGACATTACTTCAGTTTCAGCAGCGTTTTGCAAATGGCGATATCTTCCATTCCCCATCCGAAATCTGTTCTCTCTGGCTCTATCCGGCTCAACAACCGACGGGAATAAACTCCTTAGTTAACACAAACCCGCTTGTTTCTTGGGACACTGCGAATGCCAATATCAAAGCGTGGTGGTACGGCAACCCCGGAACGACGCGCAAGGGAATGACTGGGGATAATTTGAGGGAACGTCCCTACTCTTATATTTATCCCAGGCTGACCACCAAATCGAACACCTATACCGTTCATTACCGGGTTCAGGTCCTTCAGCAGGTGACAAGTAGGAGAGTGACCGCCGCCGATTGGCTGGCTTGGAATGAATCCACAGATAAGGTTATTGGGGATCAAAGGGGATCGACCATGATTGAGCGTTATATTGATCCTGCTGACCCCACGCTTCCAGACTTTGCAGGGCTAAGGGATGCTTTCGGGAATACTCTTACTGCTAATTCTCCTCAGCTGATCATGGATTGTTATTACCGCTTCCGTGTCATCTCCACCAAGGCGTTTGCTCCGTGACCGGAGTGGTCGCGCATATAGTCACAAAAGTGCCCTAGCTAATGCAGAAGCAGGAGACTTTTTCTGAAGTCTCTACTTCAAGTGGAAAATAGTGAGTCCTTTGAGGTCAATCGGATCCCTTTTGAAGAAGAAACTTCCGAGATAGCCGATGATCATCGCCGAGAAGATCAGGATCGGCAGAAGGAAGGCCCAGTGGATGCCGGTAAAAAACTTGATATAGAGTCCGAGCAGGATGCTGAGGATGGCCCCGCAAATGGCCCCTCCGCTGTTGGCCCTGGTGCTGAACATTCCGAGGGCGAAGATCCCGACGATTCCGCCGCCAAGCAATGAGGAGACGATGTTCCAAGTAACCATGATCGACTTGATGTTCAGCGTGGTGAGCCAGAGAGCGATCACAGTGGCCGCCAAACCCGTCCCGATGGTGCTCAGGCGCATCATGCGGAGATTGGCCTTGTCTTCGGATTTCGGAAACCAGCGCTCGTAGAAGTCGACCGTGAAGATGGTCGCAACGCTGTTCATGGCCCCGGCCACGGTGGCCATCGCGCTGGCGAAGATTGCGGCGATAATGATTCCGATAGCACCATGGGGCATTCCTTGGACGACAAAGAGGGGAACGATCTTGTCGATGGATGACGATGCGTCGAACTTCTCCGGGTGTGCATGGAAGTAGGCGAAAATCGCCAGTCCCATTGCTGTTACGAGAACTGCGATCAGGAAACCGCAGGAGAAGTTCATGGCCGTGACTTTACGGATTTCGTTGTCCTTGGAGGCGAAGACACGCTGGATCACGGCCTGATCACCCGCCTGCCAGATCGTCTGTTCCAAAAACACGCGGAGCATCATCACCCAGAACAAAGGGAAGGCGAGATCCCAGCCGACGATCGCGAATTCAAACTTATGGTGGCTCGCATTGGTGGAGAGAAACTCGTGGACTCCCCCGGGCAGTCCGGAGATGCAGAACCAGATGATGCCGATCGGCGCCAGCGCTTTCAAAATGCCTTGGAAAACAAGCGTCCATGTGACGGCTTCAAACCCTCCGATGCTGGTATAGACTGTCGTGAGTGTTCCCATGATGATCACGCTCCATCGAACATCTAGTCCTGTGGTTGCGGAGATGGCGATTGACGGCAGAACCAGAACGATACTGGAGCGTCCGAAGGTCTGGAAAACGATCTGAAGGAAGCTCGCGATGAGTCGGAGCGAAGTATCGAAGCGCCTCTCAAGATACTCGAAGGTCGAGGTGATCTCGAGTCTTCTCAGGATCGGGAAGGTGATCCTGGATTGGAAAAAGTAGACAGGAATAAAGACGACCATCGGGAAGAGCCAGACGAGATTGGAGGCAAAGGCAAGGGCGGGGACCGCCATGAAGCTGATGGCGCTGGCTGCCGTGGCAAACATGCTGATGCCGGCCGCCCACCAAGGTGTCTGGCGGTTTCCGAGCGAATACTCGGCAGCCGACTTCTGGTTGCGGAAGTAGTAGCCGATGTATCCTATGAAGCAGAAGTAGAAGAGGATCATCAGGTAGTCGGCCCAGTTCAGGTTTCGCGTCGTCCGCGGTGTTGTGGCCCGAAGGATTTCGGAGGAACCTTTTCCCCCGAACAGGATCATCAATCCATCCTCGGTCTTCGCCAGTGAGGGATGAAGCGATTTTAAGGAGGTACCGGCTTTTACCCAGGCATCCGTGACCACGTGAAAAAGAAGGGTTGGGGAATCGCTCCCCTCTGTCAGGGCAATGGGATTTGTCACGGAGGGGGTAGTGTCTGCTCCGAAAATAATTGTGTGTGCCTGTCCGGATGGAGCGGCCTGACCTCCCGCCATTGCAACCGGTATATCGGCTCCGTGACTCCACCCCTTCAGGGTGGTGCCCTCGGCCGGTTTGCTCCTGTAGATCAGAACATCCCGGGAAGCCTCGAATCCTCTCTTTCCATCGGATGTTCTTCCTCCGATGACTTCCAAGAGGTCATACTGGCCGGTCACCATAGGAAGTACTTTTCCCATTCCCGGCAATGCAGGAAGAGTTGTCCAATTCTTTCCCCCTGCGGCAAGATCGAGCACCAAGACATCGCGGCGGGGTTCCCTGGATTCAGTCGAGGAGAGTCCGCCCACCACGTGGATTGTTTCTCCTACCATCGCGGCTCCCGCACCAACCACCGGTGATGGTAGGGGAGTAAGTTCCCTTGATTGGAGCGAATGCCCGTTCCACTGATATGCCGTGACTCGAGGGGAGGGGATTCCGTCAATAAGCCCCCCCACGGCAATCACCTCGTCGCCGTGCTGAACCGTGGCGGCCCAAGCCCGCCCCTCACCCTCCTTGAGGCTCTCCTGCTTCCATTGAGTTCCTTCGTTGGTTCCAGACGGGAGTTGAAGCACCATTGCCTGCGGGAGGCAGCGTCCATTGGAATCCACCCCGCCTATTTGGAGCAAGGCACGACCGGAGAGCCCTCCCGAAGCTCCTTCCCTGATGATTGACTCCGAAGGCAACTTCGCAAGAGGAGCCTTCTCAATCCTGACCTGATAGTCGACATTGGTCTGGGCTTTCAGGGTTGTAAAAGCGATCAGAAAGAGGAGTGCAGTCGATCTGATGATACGGCTTTGTGTTGGGAAGAAAATCATGGCTAAAAATCGGGGATAGGGGATGGAAGGAACGGCTTTCCTTTCTAGTGACGGCTTGTGATGGGGTCAATGACCGTCGAATAGCAATGACGCACGCGCCATCCAGGAATCCGCGATCAACTGGTGCCCTGCAGCCGAGGGATGCACTCCATCCGGCATCCAGAAGACTGCGGGAGCCTTGCTTGTTGCTGCATCAAAGAGCGGTTGAAGAAGTAATAGGGAAGTCCCGTGCTTATGAGCAAGATCCGTGACACCCGTGGCAAATTTCCCGACCTCCGTACTCCAAAGGTCCCAATCCTTACCAATCTTGTCGAGGGGCAGAACAAAGGGAGTGCAGAGGATGATTTTAATGTTGGGAAGTTCCTTTCTGGTTATTGAGAGAAGAAGATCGTAGGTCTCCCGAAAAAGCTCGAGTGTCACAAGACTTTTTGGAGGTCTTCCGTCCGTTCGTGGAGGGGGAGGGACGCTCAATTCCACAACGCTTGCCGCATCATTCACACCCACAAAAACGGTGAGAAGATCAGGCCGAAGTTTCAAGCAGTCCTCTTCCCAGCGGGGAGCCAGGTCGGTGATCCTGTGACCGTTGATGCCGCGATTGATGAACTCCACGGAATCCTCCGGATGGTCAAAGCCATATCTGCCAGCAATCAGTCGGACATAGGTATCGCCCAGTGAATGATTGATGTCGCCCGTCCTACTGCGATCTCCATCGGTGATTGAGTCACCGATAAAGAGAATTTTGCTCCGCTTTGGAAAGATCATGGATTGTGGCATCACCGTGGGGAACTTACTCGATAAATCTCGTGAATGAGGTGGAGGGATCCCTCTCTGTGCGAAGTGTATTTTCGATTTTAGCAGGATCCTCATATCCAAGCGCCATCCCGCAGACAAGCATCTGATGCTCTGGAATCTCCAGATATCGAGCGATGATTTGATGGTATTTGCAGAAAGCCGCTTGAGGACAGGTATCAAGCCCGCGGGCCCGCGCAGCGATCATGAGATTTTGAAGGAACATTCCGTAATCGAGCCAGCTTCCCTGTCCCATGATCCGGTCGATGGTGAAGAAGAGTCCGACCGGCGCATCGAAGAAGGTGTAGTTTCGGGCAAATTGTTGTTCCATGCGTCCCCTGTCACCCTTGGCAATCCCGAGAATCCCGTAGAGGTCGTAGCCGACCTTTCGCCGCCGATCAATGTAGGGAGTCACCCATTTGTCGGGGTAATACGAGTATTCCTGAGAGTGGTTCGCATCGCGAGCGGGATCGAGTGCGGTTTCGACGAGTTCCTTGGAGAGAGCTTTCTTCTTCTCACCTGTGACGACTATGGCCTGCCACGGCTGGGTGTTGGTCCCCGATGGGGCTCGAGCTGCGACATCAAGGATCTCAAGGATCGTCTCCTGAGAAACGGGCGTAGGCAGGAAGGCCCTCACGGAACGCCTTCCTTGGATGACTTGATCGACAACCCGCTGGATTTCCTGGGAGATGTTACCCCTAGGCTGCTCTTCAGGCCCTTTCTCCTTTTTCATTTTTCCTTTTATCTTTCCAACTAAGGCTCCGGATAAGCTTTGATGAAGTTTCGGAACCAGTAAGCGGAGGGGGAGGGGATGCGATCGTGCGTGGTCGGGTTAAAGGAGAAGAGTCCGAATTTTGGGGTCCAACCCTCGGTCCACTCGTAGTTGTCGACAAGGGTCCATGGGAAGTAACCGCGCACATCGACCCCTTCGTTCATGGCACGACGCATCTGGGCGATATGCTCGCGGAAATAGCGGATCGATTTCTGCCCGCTCTGAGTACCGATGCCATTTTCCGAGATCACGATCGGCTTGTGATAGCGGCTCCAGATCTGTCGGAGCACATGATAGAGGCCTGTCGGGGCGATCTCCCAACCCAGCTGGGTATATTGGGAGTTATGTTCTCCAACAGGTCGGAAGAGGAAACGCAGGAGACTGCACTGCTGGGCGTAGTAGTAGTTCACCCCGATCAGATCACAGGTATCGGCCACCATATCGAGATGGTCGTAGTTCTGATGCAACATGAGGTGATAGACGGATCGGGTTGGATCGGCATATGGCGCTTTTTTCCAGTAGGGTAGGGAGTAAATTCCCATGACCAACGCGTCTGCGCGTTCCTCCCGGACGATGGCTGCTGCATCTCGGAACATGTCGGCAGAGACCTGCATCGCTTTCTTGTAAGAACCCGGGTGGACGAGCAGTCCCGGCGGCCAGTGGGCTCCGATCCATCCGAGCTGAAGGGCTCCGTTCGGCTCGTTTTGCGGAACATAGACTCGCACATCGGCCTTGGTGGACCGCACAACTCGGCGCACATGCGCCTGCCAGGCGGTGCGGATCTCGGGATTGAGGAAATTGGCCTTTGATTTGTCCTTGGAATAGATCCAATCGGGAAAGGTGAAATGCCAGAGCGTCACTATCGGCTCGATGCCAGCCTCCCTGCATTGGTGGGCCATCTTTGCATAGCGTGCCAAGGCTGCCTCGTTGATCTCGCCTTTGCGTGGTTCCACGCGGGCCCAATCAACTCCAAATCGGAAATGATTCACTCCCAGAAATTTGACTGCTGCCAGATCCTTGTCGAACTGGCTCCAGGAGAAGACCGCCGTGTCTCCGCGTACAGGTGCTCTTCCTTCCTCTGCAAAACGGTCCCAGTCTGTCTTGAAATACCATTTCGATCCCGGAACATATCCCTTGTCCTCGTTCTGGAACGGAGCCGTGGAAGTGCCCCACCAGAAGGGTTCCTTGGGTAATTTTTTTGTTACCACGGCACTTGCGGGAGGCGCGTAATGGCGCGGTGCCGTGATGCATCCAGGGAGGAGCAGGATGGATGGGAGAAGCGATCCCAGGAGGAGGCTGCGGATGGTTGCTTGATGCATGGATGAAGGCCTAGTAACTAACAGGGAAGTCAATCCTTCATGAAGCATTCTTTCCTTCTTTGTATTTTTCTTCTTCTGCTGGTCTCTTCAGGGCGATCTGAAATGGATCTGAATGCTAAGCGCCTCATGCCGGATACCATTTTCATGAATGATGGAAAGGTTCTTCACGGCCTGATACTCAGGAATGATGCGCAGAAGGTAACCTTGCAGCAAAAGATGGGGGAAGTGGAGATTCGCAAGAGTGGCATCCGTCGCATCGATGACGAGCCTGATTTGGGAGTCTATTTTGCCGACATCGTCGATCCGGGAACGCTTCCCCCGTGGCGGATGATCGTTCAGGACCTGCGTACTGATGACAGCATCAAGTCCTTCAGGCAGATTCCTGCAACAACCATCGACAATGGTTATCTCAAGGATATTCCCTATCTCTCCTTCAAGATCAACGAACGGACGGAGATGAATGTCTACGGCGATCCTAATCACCCAGTCTGCATTGAGTTCGGTATTTACGAACGAGGGGAAAAGATCACCCAGTTCAAGAAAATCATCCGTGCTTACCTTGCGGGAATTCTTACTAACCGCAAGGAGGTCGGAGCCCTCTACTCCCTGGATGAAAAGGGAGGCCAGATTCGAGTAAAAAACTTTATTTTTAAGGTCACGCCGCCAGATGCTCCCGACGCCTACGGAGGTTGGTGGCTCGCGATTTATGATCCGGCTCGTCTCGAGAAAGCACGGATTACCAACGCATTGTACCGAAAAGTCACGCTCCCCTTCGACGAGGTGAATAATCGCTCCGGTAGACTCCGTTTGGACCAAATCATAACAAATGATCAGTTCCTGACTGCCACTCGCATGAACTGGAATAACACCATCCCAGATCTGCGTGGATTTTACCGCAACAGAGTGGGAGATCTGGAACTTCTTGTACCATCATTTATGAAGAAAAAACCCTCAGCCACTCCCCAGCCATGAAGAGACTGGCCAACATCACAGCGGTTGTTCCGCTCCTGCTCCTCGGGGGGTGTGCTATTCATCCTCTCGGCCCCCTGGACAAGGCTCCCTGCCATCAGGCTGAAAAGCTCACGGGATACGCACCCTTTGCCTGGGGGATCTCGACCAGCAGCCTTCAGTATGAAAACAAAGCGGTTCAGCCCGGTGATCCTAACTACTATGTCCGCGACTGGGATCTGCTGGTGCAGCAGAAAAAGGCTCCTGTAGTCGGGGATGCACTTTATTCCTGGAGTGATTTTGACAAGGATCTTGCCGCTCTTAAGAAAATCGGCGTCACTCACTACCGCTTCAGTATCGAGTGGGCCCGCGTGGAACCACGCCCCGGCCATTATAATGAGAAGGCTGTTCAGGGATATGTCCGGATGTGCCACAAACTCAAGGAGGCGGGCATCGAGCCGGTCGTTACCCTCTGGCATTTCACCTTCCCTGCATGGCTCACGGATACCAAGAATAGCAGCAAGACGAACTGGCTCCACCCGCTCGCCCGTGAACGCTGGAATCTGTACGTCAAGAAGATGGCCCGGGCCACCGCACCTTACGCGACCTACTACGCCCCTGAGAATGAGCCCAATGGACAGGTCCTCACCGCCTACATCATCGGTCTCTGGCCTCCCTGCCATACCTTTGATTTCAAGGGGTATCAAGCCGCTACGATTGCCAGCGCGGATATGTTCCGTGATGCCGCCGCTAGGATCAAGGAAGTGAAGTCTTCGGCCAAGGTTCTCAGCGTCGAGGCGCTTCCCTGGTGGGAGCATGGCCCGCTTGATCCTGGCGGTCTTCTCTACAATACGGTGATGCATTCAAACTTCGACCACCTCGACCGGATCCATGATGTCTGCGACATCATCGGATTCAATTATTACTACAGTCAGGTTGCCGGTCCGCTCAGTTTCCTATCAGAGGGATCGCGTCATGGTCATCACTACACGATGATGGGATGGAGAATCGATCCTGCCGCCCTCGGTAAGCAGATCCGTTATGTCGGCAAGCGCTATGACAAGCCGATGATGATCACGGAAAACGGGGTAGCCACCACGGACGAGAAGAAGCGCCTCTCCTATCTCCACGACCATATTGCCCAGGTCCGCAAGACCATGGATGAGGGTTATGACGTGAAGGGGTATTTTGTCTGGTCGCTGGCTGACAACTACGAGTGGCATTACGGCTATGTGCCTAAGTTCGGTCTCTCAAGCATGGATTCCGCTAACAAGGTCAGGGTCCTTAAGCCAGCCGCTTATTACTACCGGGATGTGATCCGGAATTCCAATCACGCCCAAAAGGTAACCCCTTGAGCTGATTCCTTGTGAAGGTCGCTGTCTTCAATACCAAACGATACGAGCGACCCGTACTGGAAAAAGCGGCGGATGGTTCAGCTATTGAGTTCAATTTCTTGGAGCCTCGTCTTGACGCGCAGACCGCAGCGTTGGCTGCCGGGCACGAGGGGGTGCTGATCTTTGTGAATGATGTGGCAGACCGGCCCGTTCTGGAAAAGCTCGCCGCGGGAGGAACGCGCTTTCTGGCGACACGCAGTGCGGGATTCAACCAGATCGACCGGGAAGCGGCCCGTGAGTTCGGGATCACGCTCGCTTATGTGCCGGCCTATTCTCCCAATGCGGTGGCGGAATTCACGATCGGTCTGATCCTGACCCTTGGACGCCACATTCATGAGGGGCATAACCGTGTTAGGCGCGCTGATTTCAATCTTGAGGGTCTCTGTGGCTTTGAACTGCGCGACATGACCGTCGGTGTCTGTGGAACTGGAAGGATCGGCACAGAGGTTGTGAAACTACTCAGCGGTTTCGGGTGCAAGATCCTTGCCTATGACGAAGAACCGAACGAGACGGTGACCCTGCTGGCCTCCTATGTTGACACGCGTGAGGAGCTTTTCCGCTATTCCGACATCCTCACTCTGCACGTCCCCCTTCAACCTTCGACCTTCCATCTCATAGATCAAGCTGCTCTCGGTAAGATGAAGGATGGTGTCTTTCTTATCAATACGAGTCGCGGAGCGCTGCTGGATACTCCGGCTGTCGTAGAGGCCCTCAAGAGTCGGAAGGTCGGCTTCCTAGCGATCGATGTCTACGAAGAGGAGGCTTCCCTCTTCTTTGAGGATCACTCCTCGGACATCATCAGCGACGACACCTTTGCCCGGTTGCTCACCTTTCCGAATGTCATCGTGACGGGGCATCAGGCCTTTCTTACCCAGCATGCCCTGCGCAATATCGCGGAGACGACCGTTCAAAGTCTCCAAGAGTTCGCTAGTGGGATGCCCTGCGTCCATGCGGTGCCGGCTCCATGAAGTGGTCCTCGATCACATTGCTATCGCTAGCCGTATTCCTGATAGCAGGGTGCGCCCCCCATCGTGACCGCGCAGATCTTATCTTCATCAATGGAGCTGAACCGGAGACCCTTGACCCTGCCCTCATCACCGGCCAACCTGAGGGGCGAATCGTCAATGCACTCTTTGAGGGCCTCCTCCGCTTTGATCGTGCGGGTATTGCTCGGCCCGGAGTCGCCTCGTCCTGGGAAATCTCCCCGGATCATTGTGGGTACACCTTCCATTTGCGACCCGAGGCCCGATGGAGTGATGGACAGCAGATCACTGCAGCTGACTTCGTTAATTCGTGGCGGCGGACACTCGATCCCGCCACGGCTTCCGCTTACAGCTACCAACTTTTCTCGGTTAAGGGTGCCGAGGAGTTTGCCATTAGTCCCCTGGGCAAGACGCCCGACTTTTCTTCGGTTGGGGTGAAGGCCCTGGATGAGCACACCCTCCGGGTGGCGCTCCGGCAACCGACACCCTACTTCCTCGATCTCTGCGCATTTCCTACACTCTACCCAGTACGCACCGATTTGATCGCAAAGTATGGGGACGACTGGGTGAAGCCCGGAAAGCTTGTTGGGAACGGTTCCTTCATTCTTGAGGATTGGAACATCAATGATGCCATTCATCTCAAGCGAAACCCTCTCTACTGGGATGCAAAAAACGTTCCCCTGCGTACGGTCCAGGTCCTTCCAATCAGTCAGGCCAACGTCGCCTACAACTTTTATGCCGCCCGTCAGGCTGACCTGATCATGGATAAGGGACTGGCTCCCCCTTCGCTGCTCGATGCCCTCAAGATCCGTCCCGACTTCCACGCCGCGCCCTTCCTCGGAACCTTTTTCCTTCGCTTTAATTGTGCCAAGGGTCCCTTCACCGATGTCCGGGTGCGCAAGGCATTCGCCATGGCGGTCGATCGCCAAAGGATCACGTCCAAGATTACGAGGGCCGGCGAGTCCGATGCACTGAGTTTCGTTCCTCCCGGTATTCCGGGGTATGATGCTCCCAAGGGTCTTCCCGAGGATGTGCAAACTGCACGAAGACTGCTTGCAGAAGCTGGTTATCCCGACGGCAAGGGTTTTCCCCTGACCAACTACCTCTATAGCGAGGGTGAGCTGAACGAGGGAGTGGCGGTCGAGTTGCAGTCCATGTGGAAAGAGAAACTGGGTGTCACTGTCCAGCTTGCGAGGCAGGAGTGGAAAGTCTACCTGAACTCGCTTGGTTCACTGGATTTCGGGATCGCCCGCTCCAGTTGGGTTGGGGATTACCCGGATCCGAACACCTTTCTCGATCTCTTTCTCTCAGAGAGCGGGAATAATCGTACGGGGTGGAAAAACGCCACCTACGATCGGATGATTCACGAGGCGGCTCAGGCTGCTGCGGATACGGATCCCAAGAAACGTTTTGCGATCATGCGAACTGCCGAGGAATTCCTTGTGAGAGACGAGGCCCCGATCTCCCCCTTGTTTTTTTATGTAGGGATACAACTTTACGACGGGAATCATCTGGGGGGGATCGAACCCAATGTCTTGGATGAACACCCCATCCGCGAGATTTTCCGGAAAGACCTGCCTGATTCATTGAAGCCATGAGAAAACCACGATTTAAGATCAAGAACTGCACCGCCCTTATCACCGGAGCCTCTGCAGGACTCGGAGCCGAGTTCGCACGTCAGCTTGCACCCATTGCATCTCGCCTGATTCTGGTGGGCCGTCGTGCGGATCGTCTCACAGCACTTGCCGCTGAATTGCAAGCATCCCGTTCGGATCTTCGGATCGATACAATTGCCGCGGATCTTTCGCAATCCTCGGAACGTGAACGACTGGCGGTCCAGATCATCCGTGAGGAGATCCGTCTCAATCTTTTGGTGAATAATGCCGGCCTCGGAGACTTGGGACCCTTTGATGATGCCGACTGGTCACGACTGGCTCCGGTTCTGGATGTGAATATCGTGGCACTGACTCATTTGACGCATCTTCTTTTACCAATGCTCCGCTCTCAAAGACCCTCAGGCATCCTGAATGTTAGTTCTGTGGCAGGTTTCTATCCGCTCCCCGAGATGGCTGTCTATGCCGCCACCAAGTCCTATGTCACGAGCTTCAGCGAGGCGCTCCGCATGGAGTTGGCGCCAGCAGGGATTACGGTCACGGCTCTCTGTCCCGGACCCGTCCCGACTGAGTTCTTCGAGGTCGCCAGCCGGAATGGAGAGATGATCCGTGCCATGGATCGCTCTCACCCGGCGCTAGCCACATCTCCCGAACGTGTGGTCGGTGATGCGCTGCGGGGACTGATGGCCGATAAGCCCGGGGTCATTCCGAACTCCCTGCTGGCTCTTCTTGTGCGTGGGAGCCGCCTCCTACCTTTTCCTGTGATCCGGGAAGCAATCCGTCTTGGTGCGGGGCCGAAAAAGCCGGATTGAATTCCTCTTCGGCCGACATTGACGATTTCGGGTGTATCAGCGAAAGTCTGTTTGTGAAAAATTTCACAAGATGGTCCACCAAGGAGATTGACCCCCGATCCAACGAAGCGTTTGCGGAGGCGATCGAGCTGATCGGTCCGGATCTCTACTCGGTCGAGGAGAGGATTCATGAGCAATCCAACGCGGTCGACTCGGGGGTGGAGCATTATTTTGAATATGCTGTCGGTGGTAGCGGCAAACGATTGAGGCCTGCCCTAGCGCTTCTCTCTGGGGGAGCTACGGGACGAATTGTTTCGGACCATGTCGATCTTGCAGTCATTGTCGAACTGATCCATATCGCGAGTCTTGTCCATGACGACATCATGGATGGCGCCGACCGACGCCGCGATCGTCCGACACTCAATGCCAAGTGGGGTAATTCCCTTACTGTTCTTGTGGGTGATGTCCTTTTTGCTCATGCATTGAGGCTTTCTACCAAATTTTCCAATTCGGATGTTGCCCGCAGGATCGCTGATGCGGCCGCGGATGTCTGCACGGGCGAGATCCTTCAGACCCAGCGCCGCTTCGATCTGAATCTCCCGCTGGCGGAGTATTACCGGATGGTGCAGATGAAGACCGGTGCGCTCTTCTCTGTTTCCTGCGAACTTGGAGCCTTCCTTAGCGGGGCATCCCCCTCGGTGATCAGCGCCCTCAAAAACTACGGCAACAAGATCGGGATCGCTTATCAGGTGCTTGATGACTGTATCGACCTAGTGGGAGACGAGGAGATGATCGGCAAGACGCTTGGAACCGACATCGCCTGCGGTAAGTTCACCCTTCCTGTACTGCTTCTTCTGCAGAATTCCTCTCCGAAGGAACGCGATGAACTGCACACCATGCTCCTGGCTGAAGAAGGTGTCTCCCCGTCGAGATTGTTGGATCTCGTCACCTCAAAGGGGGCTCTCCCCGCCGCCGTTCAAGCTGCACGTGTTCTGGTGAACGAGGCCGATGCCGAGTTGGAAAAAGTGCAGAAAAACCGCCATGCGGCCGCTCTCCACTCCATGACCGAGTATCTGCACGGGGTTTTGGATTCCCTCTGTTAGGGCAGGACCTTTAAAGCCGACTGTTTCGTTGGCCTCCCCCTTGCCCCTTGCGGATTGCAGGGAATGGCCTAGTTTTTCCCATGATCTCTTCATGCTTCGGGGACATTCCCAGGACAGAGAGGCCGCGTGAACGGCTTTTCACTCATGGGGCCTCCGTTCTTACCGATGCCGAACTTCTCGCCCTGTTCCTGCGGACAGGCAAAGTGGGATTGGATGTCATGTCTCTGGCAAAGTCGTTGCTTGTCGAGTGGGGGAGTCTTCGCCGCTTGGCCGGATGCTCTGTGGAGGAGCTTTCCTCCCTTCCCGGCATGGGCCCCGCTAAGGCTGCGGAACTCAAGGCGGCTTTTGAGATGGGTCGCCGAATGGCCATTCCCGAGGAGGGGCGACTCAGAATCGACAGTTCCGGGGTGATCTACCGACTTCTGGCTCGTGAGATGGAAATACTCCCCTATGAGTCCCTGCGTGTCCTGCTCCTTGATACGCGCCATGGTCTTCTCGAGCATCGTGAGGTCTCGCGGGGAAGCCTGAATGAAAGCATCGCCCATCCGAGGGAGATCTTTCGTCCCGCCATCGCCAAGGGGGCGTATGCAGTAGCCGTTGTTCATAATCATCCCTCGGGAGATCCTCAGCCAAGTGAGGCGGACCGACGTCTTACACGCCGACTGACGGAAGCCGGCACGCTATTACAGATTCCGCTGGTTGATCATGTCATTATCGGGGTGATGAGAGGGGATCAATCTCCGTATTTCAGCTTCCGTGAGGCGGGACTTCTTTAGATGATAAGTAGGTCCCATTCCAACCATGTCCAAGATCCATTCTTCCGCCTTTGTCGATTCCGCTGCAAACCTTGCCTATGATGTTGAGGTCGGTCCTGGTGCCATTATTGAGTCTGGAGCTTTGATCGGTGAGGGATGCCGAATTCAGGCTCACGCGGTGATTACCGGTCATGTACGAATGGGTGCTAGGAATATCGTGGGTTACGGGGCCATACTCGGTGCCGATCCTCAAGATTACGATTTTAAGCCCGGCACGAGGAGCGAGGTGCTTATTGGTGATGACAATATCATCCGTGAATACGTCACGATCCATCGGGGTACCAAGGAGGGAACAGTGACCCGCGTCGGGGACAAAAACTTCCTGATGGTGGGTGTGCATCTCGGTCACAATAGCTCGGTGGGTAACAGAGTGATCATTGCAAATAACTGCCTGCTTGCCGGCTATGTCGAGATCCAGGACGGAGCAGTGCTTGGCGGAGGTTCGGTCTTCCATCAGTTCCTACGCGTAGGAAAACTCTGTATGGTTAGGGGAGGGGAGCGCTTCCCGAAGGATATCCCTCCTTTTGTGTCAGCGTATGGCACCAGCATGGTAGCCGGCATCAATGCCGTCGGCCTTAAGCGTGCCGGATTCAGTTCCGAGACGCGTTTGGAGATCAAGCGTGCCTTCCGCCTGATTTACCACAGCGGGCGCAACATCACCCAGGCCCTGGAGGAATCTCGAAAGGAAAACTGGGGCCCTGAAGCGCAGTACTTTCTGGATTTTATCGCCTCTGCCAAGAAGCGGGGCGTCTGCGCTGCAAAATCAGTCAAGGGTGGATCGACAGACGACGAAGTGTAGGGAGTTGGTCGGGTTTTATACTATGGGGCCAAGGCTCGTAGGGCGGCTTCATGCACCACCCTCACTGACGCGCCATGACGAACGGCTGCCTCCGCGCAGGAAGAGAACTCGGGTGATCGTTGGATGACTTCTCCTCTGAGCATGCCGATCTTGACGCGGATCGTTCCGTAACGAGTCTTAACCTCCTCGAACTGACGCTCGAGTTTCAGTCGTTCCATGCAGTGGCGACGGATGCCGAAGGCGCTTGTTTGGCGAAGCATCAGTTCGGAAAGCTCCTCAGCTTTATCCGCAACGGTAAGAACCTCCAGAATCCATCCGGAACGTCCTTTTTTCATGACTGTCGGTGTGAGCGTCGCATCGAGTGCTCCGGCTGTGATCAATACATTCAGGGCACTGGAAGCATGCTCCGGAGTTAGGTCGTCCAGATTGCAGCGGAGTTCGATTATCTCTTCTAGGACCGCCTGATCGGATTCCACGGATTCCCCGAGAATAAGACGGAGTGCATTGGGACGATTGGGGGTGTTCCGGGAACCTAGGCCATATCCGATCGCATTCACGCTTATCTCGGGCATGGGGCCGAAAACCGTTGCAAACTCCGCCATAATTGCAGCCCCCGTTGGGGTGATGTGCTCCCAAGGTTCGTCAACCTGACGAAAAGGTATCCCTTTGAGGATTGCCAGTGTGGCCGGTGCCGGCAGGGGGAACGTTCCATGGGCGCAGTAGATATGTCCTGAGCCCTCGATCAGCGGCCCGCAGGTGATCTTGTCGATCTTCAGATAATCCAGTCCCGCGCAGGCGCAGACGATATCAGCGATCGAGTCCTCCGCTCCGACCTCATGAAATCCTACATTTTCGGATGGAACTCCATGCACGGCTCCTTCCGCGATCGCGATCCTCTGAAAAACGGCAAGGGCGCGTATTTTTATATTCTCGGCGAGGCTGCTTCCGCTGATCAGAGCTATGATCTCTGCATGATTACGTCCATGGACGTGATGATGACCATGGTGATCATGCTTATGATCTCCATGGTGATGGTCTTGGCCGTGATCGTGATGGTGGTGAGCGGCTTCCTTACCCTCGTTACCTTCATGGCTACTTACCAGAAAGCACCAGCCGGCGATTCCATTTCTGTCTCCTCGTTCGAATCTACAGGCTGGGAGATCGATTTTCAAATCCTCAAGAGCCTGTTGAAAAATCTCCTCGGGAACTCCCAGATCCCTGAGAGCGGAAACAGACATGTCGCCGCTTATTCCGGCAAAGGCATCGATATGAAGGAGTTTCATAATGGTTGGGGTCTATTGGAAAAAGGGAAAAATTTCTCCATTCATTCACATCTGTTGTCCTTCGAAACGGCAATGCAAAAAAAACCGAAGCATCATGTCGCCAAGACAGGGAAGGTTTGTTTTAATTTTCTTTCCCAATTTTCCATCAATGTCCCAAGACTCAGCCGGATCCATCACGACCCAGAATTCATCGCTCTATAACGTGGAGGGATGGTCCGAGGGGTACGTCAGGATCAACGATGCGGGACATGCCGTCATGCTCCCCCGACGCAAGGAGGGGGAGGAAATCGACCTGATGGAACTGGTCGATGAGGCCAAGGACCGCGGCCTTCGTTTTCCGCTGCTGGTCAGGTGCCATGATCTGCTGCGCGATCGTGTTCGCAGACTCAACGAATCATTCGCACGAGCTATTGCCGAGTGCGGCTATAGAAACCAGTACCGGGGAGTTTTTCCCATCAAGGTCAATCAACTCTGCGAGGTCGTCGAGGAGATCGTGGATGCGGGACTGCCCTACCATTTTGGTATCGAGGCAGGGAGCAAGCCCGAGTTGATAGCAGCCTTGGCGGTTCATTCCGATCCCGAGAGTCTCGTGGTCGGTAACGGCTACAAGGACGATGAGTTCATCCGGGCCGCACTCATCGGGATCAAGCTTGGCAAGAAGGTCATTCTTGTCGTCGAGAAGTTGGAGGAATTTCACCAGATACTCGCGGTTGCCAAACAGGTCGGAGTGACTCCCATGATCGGAGCCCGCGTGCGCCTTCTCTCAAAGGGCGCTGGCAAATGGGCTACCAGCGGGGGTGAGAATGCCAAGTTTGGTCTCTCCACGGCCGATCTTGTCTCGATGAGCGACACGCTCCATGCCGAGGGGATGCCCGACGCGCTCGTTCTTCTTCATTACCATGTCGGATCCCAGGTTCCCGATATCCAGACCATCAGTCGCGCCACGCGTGAAGCCACGCGCTTCTATGCGAAGCTCAAGAAGATGGGCCATGCGCTTGGTTACCTCGATGTGGGTGGCGGACTAGGAGTCGACTACGACGGATCTCGCACGAGTTTCGACAGCTCCAGGAACTACTCACTGCACGAGTACACACGCGACATCGTCTACAACATCATGGAGGTCTGCGAATCCGAGCAGGTCGATCATCCCGTCATCGTTAGTGAGAGTGGACGCTTCATTGTGGCGCCTCACTCAGTGCTCATCATCGAAGCCTTCGGCTCGATCGAGAAGCAGAGTCACGGAGCCGAGGTCTCGGCCTCTCCGGAGGATCCCAAGTTAGTTGCCGACATGCTCGACATCAGGTCCGGGCTCAATGAGAAGCGTCGCTTGGAAAATCTCCACGACGCCCAGCAGATCAGGGATCAGGCGCAGTCGATGTTCGATCTCGGACTGCTTGATCTCCGATCCAAGGCAAAGATCGACACCCTCTACTGGCAAATTGCTTCCGCGATCGTGAAACTCCACGCCGGTATGAAGCAGGTGCCCGAGGAAGTGAGGGAACTCGAGGTGGCTCTTGCCGACCAACTGCTCTGCAACTTCTCTGTCTTCCAGTCCCTGCTGGATCACTGGGCACTCGGGCAGCTTTTCCCGGTCATGCCGATCCATCGTCTCAACGAGGTTCCTGACCGCAGCGGCACTCTGGTCGACATCACCTGCGATTCCGACGGCAAGATGGCCAAGTTCATAGATTTCCAGGATGTGAAGGAGACCCTGCCCGTCCATACGGTACGACCTGGCGAACCCTATTACCTGGGGATTTTCCTTTCCGGTGCCTATCAGGATATCATGGGAGATCTGCACAACCTCTTCGGTAGGGTCAATGAGATGCATGTCTTCCTCGATGAGGACGAGGATGCCGGGTACTACATCGAGGAGGTGCTTCCGGGCAATACCATCGACCAGGTGCTGACTCTGACTCAGTGGGATACCAAGGAGCTGGCGCGCAGGATCAAGTCCCAAGCCGACGCCGCCCTGAAGGGGGATCGTCTCAAACCCAACGAGGCGATGCGTCTCGCCGACGAGTACGAAAAGATGTTCCAGTCCTACACATACCTTGATTTCAACGCTCGCCGCCCTAATGGATCGATGAGTTCGGCTTCCACATCCAACGATCAGACCCGATGAGTGACCCTGCGCTCCTGAAGCATTCCCCACTCGAGCCTGCCCATATTGCCTGCGGAGCCCGCATGGTCGAGTTCGGCGGTTGGTTCATGCCTGTTCAGTATTCAGGCATCATGGATGAGCACAAAGCTGTCCGATCTGCCTCCGGAATGTTCGACATTTCCCACATGGGAGAGGTCACCGTTTCCGGTCCTGGCGCCTTGGCTTGGCTTGAGAGTCTCCTCACCAACCGCGTTGGAAAATTGGCTGTTACCCGAGGACAGTACACGCTCATGCTCGATGAGAGCGGAGGGGTCATTGATGATCTGATCATCTACCGCACGGGAGAGATGTCCTACTTTCTGGTGATTAACGGGGCCTGTCGTGATCTCGATCTGGAGTGGATGCGCTCCCGTCTTCCTGCCGATGGGTCTGTCTTGCTTGAGGATCAGGGGAACGATTATGCCGCGATTGCTCTCCAAGGGCCCGATTCTGAAATAGTCCTCAGGGGACTCTATCCCTTCTGTGACATTCCGAAGCGTAACGGCATCGCCGCGTTAGTGACTACTGATGGGGAGATTCCCTCGCTTTTGGCGCGCACTGGGTACACCGGTGAAGATGGTTTCGAGCTTTTTGTTCCGGTGAATGACGGAATTACCCTCTGGGAGAGCCTTCTTGCTGCTGGAGTCAAGCCATGCGGACTCGGTTCCCGAGATACCCTGCGACTGGAGATGGGTTATCCTCTGAATGGATCCGATCTCTCCCGTGAGCGTACTCCCCTTGAGGCAGGTCTCGATAAGTTCACAGGTATTGATGATCCCGAGAAAGGTGAGTTTTCCGGCCGTCAAGCCCTGGAGCAGCAGCGGGCAGGTGGACTTCCCTCCCGTCTCACACCTCTGAAACTTTCCGTCTCTGGACCTCCCCTTCGATCCCATTATCCCGTTCTCGTCGAGGGAATTGCCGTTGGTGAAACCTGCAGTGGTGCCCTCTCGCCCAGCCTCGGGGAGGGAATTGCTATGGCCTACCTTCCTCTTGCACTTCATTCCCCCGGCACGGCTCTGGAAATTGAAGTGCGAGGACGCCGTTACCCCGCTACTGTAACAATGCTACCTTTTTACAAAAAACCCTTACTCTAAACCTGCTTCATCATCCGATACCCATGAATGTTCCCGCTGATCTCCGCTATGCCAAGACCCACGAATGGATCCGAGTCGAGGGTGACACCGTGACTGTCGGTATCACCGATCACGCGCAGGCTGAGTTGACAGATATCGTCTACGCCGAACCTCCGAAGGTTGGTGCCGAGGTGAAGGCTGGCGCGACTGCTGCCGTCGTGGAATCGGTAAAAGCCGCCAGTGACATCTACTCACCGCTCTCCGGGACGGTGACCGAGGTGAATGCAGAACTCTCTGGTAACCCGGCGTTACTCAATACTGATCCCTTCGGCAAAGGGTGGATCTACCGGATGCAATCATCCGATGCCGCGGAGATCAGCGCTCTCCTAACTCCCGAGGCCTACAGCGCTCAGATCGGTCAATGAGCACGGTCGGTTCTGATCTCCTGGGCTCCGTTCTGTCGCGCGATCGTTTCTCCCGTCGCCATCTTGGTTCCCACAATCCGGATATCGAGGCGATGCTCGGGACGCTGGAGTGCAATTCCCTTGAGGAGCTGATTTCAAAAACCGTTCCCGATGAGATCCGACTTCGTTCCGGGCTGAATATTCCTCCAGCCGCCACCGAGGAGGAGGCCTTGGCCGAACTCCGTGAGATCGCCGCGAAGAACCAGCTTCGCACCAATCATCTCGGAATGGGCTACCACGGAACCCACCTCCCGGCGGTGATTCGGAGAAATATTCTTGAGAACCCAGGCTGGTACACCGCCTACACGCCTTATCAGGCCGAGATTTCGCAGGGACGCATGGAGGCCCTCGTGAATTTCCAGACCATGGTTTGTGATTTGACCGGCATGGCAATTGCGAATGCGTCGATGCTTGATGAGGCCACTGCTGCCGCCGAGGCAATGGCGATGTGTCATGACCTCAAGGGGCAGAGTGGTCAGGGGAGTGCTCCGCGCTTCTTTGTTTCCGAGGGATGTCATCCTCAAACGATTTCCTTGCTTCGTACACGGACCGAGCCCCTCGGCATCGAGCTGATCGTGGGCAGTGTCGACCAGATTCCCGAGTCCGGGCTTTGTGGCGGCATCCTCCAGTACCCAGCGACCGACGGTTCGATCCATGATCCTTCTTCGGCCATAGCGAAGATCCATGCCGCAGGGGGACTTGCTATTGTGGCAAGTGACCCTCTTGCCCTTGTTCTCCTGAAGTCGCCCGGAGAATTCGGGGCTGATATCGTGGTTGGTTCCACCCAGCGTTTTGGTGTCCCCATGGGATATGGTGGACCGCATGCCGCCTATCTGGCTGTCCGTGATGAGTTCAAACGCCGTCTCCCCGGACGCCTCGTCGGTATCTCTCGTGACGCAGACGGTCATCCCGCTTATCGCCTGACACTTCAGACTAGGGAGCAGCATATACGTCGCGAGAAGGCGACCAGCAACATCTGCACCGCACAGGTTCTGCTAGCCGTGATCGCCTCGATGTATGCAGTCTACCATGGTCCGAAGGGACTCCGTGAGATTGCCGAGAAGATCCACCTTCATGTACTGAAGCTTGCGGCTTCACTTTCCAAAGCAGGATGGTCTTTGGGTAGTGCCCCATTTTTTGACACCGTCCGGGTGAATCTCACTCCCAGCGAGTCCGCTTCCCTTCGCTCTCGTGCTGAGAAGGAGGGTATCAATCTCCGTTTCCTCGGTGAATCCGCAGTGACCATCTCGCTGGATGAAACCTCCGGTCCGATCGATCGCCTTCTCGAGCTTTTCGGCAAAGGATCGAGTGCTGCTCAGAACGATCCGCTTACTTGGCAGACACCTGATGTTCTGCGTCGCAGCTCTGCATATCTTACCCATCCTGTCTTTAACAGTTACCATACCGAGACCGAGATGCTCCGCTACATGCGCCGTCTTGAGTCCAAGGATCTATCGCTCACCACGTCCATGATCCCACTTGGATCATGCACCATGAAGCTGAATGCAACCTCCGAGATGCTTCCGGTCACCTGGGAGACCATCGGAGGTCTTCACCCCTTCGTTCCCACGGAGCAGGCCCAGGGTTATACTGCGATGTTCCGCCAGCTTGAGGAATGGCTTGCGGAGATTACGGGATTTCATTCTGTATCGCTCCAGCCGAACGCCGGATCGCAGGGGGAATACGCCGGCTTGCTCGTCATTCGTGCCTACCACCGTTCCCGTGGCGATCTAAACCGAACCGTCTGCCTCATCCCTGTTTCCGCCCATGGGACAAATCCTGCCAGCGCCGCCATGGCCGGCATGGAGATCGTTGGTGTTGCCTGTGATGCGGACGGAAATGTTGATGTGGCTGATCTGAAGGCCAAGATCGACCTCCATCGTGACCGTCTCTCGGCTCTCATGGTCACCTATCCTTCGACGCATGGAGTCTTCGAGTCCCGGATCAAGGAGATCTGCGCCATGATCCACGAGGCCGGAGGTCAGGTTTACATGGATGGAGCCAACATGAATGCCCAGGTCGGCCTTTGCAGTCCAGGAGCTATCGGAGCCGATGTCTGTCATCTCAATCTTCATAAGACCTTCTGCATCCCTCATGGTGGTGGAGGTCCCGGTGTGGGACCGATCGGTGTGGCCGAACATCTCGCCCCGTTCCTGCCGGGTCATTCCGTGATACCGACCGGAGGCTCCCAAGCTGTCACCGAAGTCAGTGCAGCCCCATGGGGAAGTGCAAGCATCTGTGTGATCAGCTGGATGTATCTCCGCATGATGGGCCCCGATGGACTTGCCGCGGCAAGT
>Ga0007804_1000086_pt1 | contig 35171 bp, 43 predicted proteins | sample CryBogCBE25Aug07_FD_60367 | JGI IMG/M metagenome (GOLD analysis project Ga0007804, IMG submission 60367) | Freshwater microbial communities from Crystal Bog, Wisconsin, USA - CBE25Aug07 | ecosystem: Environmental > Aquatic > Freshwater > Lake | place: Crystal Bog, Wisconsin, USA | collected... | reverse complement strand
TAAGTCTGGTGGATTTGCTGGAATTGCTCTAGTAAACATCCCTGCTGGTAACTTTGCTTGGGTACAGATCGAAGGTCTTACACCTAAGGCAGTTGTTGCTTCTGGTACAGCCATTGGTGCTACTGTAGGTGTTCTAAGCACAAGCAACGCCGGTGTATTGGCTGTTCCTGCTTCTACTTCTACTTCAGTTTCTTCTGCCGGTGTTGTAACTGGTTCTGCACTTGCTAACAATGTTGTAGGTACAGTTCTTACTACACCTACTCTTTCAGGTGGACAATTCTTCGCTCAAGTAGATATTCGTAGCCGCAGGGTTAAGAAGCCTTACGTCCGAGTATTGAACAAGAACTAGTAAATTACTGGTAGGCCCTCGGGAAGGGGCCCTAGATCCAAAGGAACAATGACAAACATTAACAATGACGGATGGGAGACTGAAGACCTCTCCCAGACCGAAAGTAAGAACGTAGACACTTTTCCAGAAGAATGGAAAGATGAATTTGAAGGACTGCTCTTTTTAGGGTACCTTCAACGTGAGATCACTAGTATACCTTTCCACAAGTTTGTGGTAAGGACATTGACAATCAATGAAAAGCTAGAGATTAGTCTAATTACTAAGCCATACTTAGACAGTATTGGCTATGGTCGTTCTTACAAGGCAGCTGTTGTAGCTGCTGGTTTAGTAAGCGTTGATGGCAAGGATCTTATTCCTAGCAATAGAAACATCAACGTTGTTAGACAAAAGTATGATTATGTAACAGACAACTGGTATGACGTAGTTATCGATATCCTTTACGATGAAATTGATACTTTGGAAAACCGTGTAATGATGGTTCTACAAGAGCTCAATATCATTGAGCCAATTCTACCTCCGGATATCTTTGAACAAGAAGAGGAAATAGATACCCCAAAAGGTGGGAAGTAGATCCGTACGTAATTGAGAAGAGTGAACTTGCCAATCTAATGGGCGTTTTTACTCGAACTGATCTCAATTATTTACAAGAAAGAATCCTTGCAACCGTTATAATACGCAAGCGCAGGAAAGAAAATGAGTTAGAAGAAGCTCGATTTGAACGAGATCTTTTCATTAACAACACTGCAATGTATCAAGAATACATGAAGAATAAGCAAGATAATAGTGAGAACGAAGGCATTGTTTGGAGCACTCCAGAAACAATGGAAGAAGCACGTGCCATTGATAAGTTGTTTGCTGAAGCTGCTGAAAAGACTAAAAAACAGCAGGATGAAGAAGAAACTGCCGCCAATGAAGAATTTGTTAGACAGATGAGTTTAATAACCGATCTTAATAACATAGATATAGATAAGTTAGGAGATGAGTAATGGCTGATATGGAGTTTGAAGTTGGTGCCAATACCGCTGCCGCCCAACAAGGGTTTCAAGGCATTCAAACCATTACTGATCAAATTCGTCAAGACATTGAAGCTATTAATAAGGCTACAGAAGATTTGACTGGCAAAGCCACCAAGATGCGAGAATTCTGGGAAGAGAACGTTGAAGAACTTGAAGGAATGAAGTCTATTCTAGAAATAATAAAAACTACTACTCAGATCAACCAATCCGCACTAGATAACAATCTACAAAGAATACAAGAGATTCTTAGCAGCGTTCGTGGTCTAGGTGGCAACATGGGCCAAGCAATAAGCATGCTAGGTCTTGCTGGTAGCCCAGGATATGGTTATGGAAGCTATACAGGTAGAGATTATGGTTATGGAAGCAGCCCATTGGCTAGCCAAGATTTTACTGGTACATCCAACGCATATCAAGAATATGTATTGCAGAACCCAGCAAGTTACGTAAAGAACCCTAATGCTTTAATGAATAGGATGATGCTTCGTGATAGCAACCCTTATACAGGAACAGTTGCTGGTGTAGGAGGCGGAGGAAGACGTAACCCACCGCCGCCAACATCTTCTGCATCCTATAGCGATGATGATGATGAATATCAGGGTATGTTTTCTGATCGTGTTGAACCATACAACACAAACCAAGGAGATCTTAGAGACCAATTGTCTCGATACAAAAACATGAATAGCACAGTGCCAGTTGGCGATGAGGCTAGAGCAGCTACTTATGCATATAAAGATTTGATGAATAACATCAACAGAGTAGCCGGAACAGGTCGCATTGGTTCACGGTTGGCGAAAGCAGCACAAAAAGCATTGGGCAACTCAGGAATATCACCTTACGAAATTCAAAAAGCACAACAAAATGCTGAAGTTAGAAACATACCAGATCCAATTACAGGTCAACCTACTCCTTATTATGAAAGATCTGCAGGCTATTCAGATATTGAAAAGAAAACAATAAAAATAGCTGATCAAGTAGCACATGTATTTGGAAGTAATTTAATGAAATCGTTTACCAAATATACAGGTTATGCCAATATGGCTGGTGCTATTTATGGTAGCGCTGTTGATGTTGCAAACCAAATTCGTCAAATTACCGGTTTTGCTCAACAACAAGGTCAAGTATTTGGTCAAACTGATTATGGCCGAACTGCTGGAATGACAGCACAAGCATTCCTTAAATCTGGTTTTAATTTAAATCCATTCTATAGCATGCAAGATGTTATACAAGCACAAATGTCCGGTGGTGCATTAGGTCTAAAAGGTGCTGGTCTTAGTAACTATGTAAACCAAGCAATGAATTTTAAAAAGAATTATGGTTTAGATGCACAACAAACTCAACAGATACTCGGTGCTGGTCTTGCTTCAGGTGTTGGTATCAATGCAAATGCTGCTGCCTTTGGTCAAGTAAGACAACTTGAGAGTACTACTCAAACAAGTACAGCCTATGGAAATCAAGCTTATCTTCAAGGAATGACATCGTTTGCTGGTATGGGTGCTCAAGGAGCAGTAGCTGCTCAGCTTGGTGTCAATGCAGCAAAATTTGGAGCAGGTAATTTTGTTTTGCAATCAATGGGTGCAACTGGTACCGAAGGCATGGGAAGCACTTTAAACAACGCTTTGATGGCTCAAAATCTTGGAACTTCATACTTAGGATTGTACGCAGCAGAAAGAACAGCTGGTGCAGGAAAATTAGCAAAAGCACAAAATGCATCACAAGCACAAATACTAGGTTGGGCTGGCATTGATGCCAATGCAAAATACAAAGGTAAGAACGATTTCTTTAATAAGAATGCTGATAAAGGAATGGTTCTTCAAATGATCCTTGGTACAATGCAAGGATATCAAAAAGAAGCACAATCTCCTCAAAATGCATTGAACTGGGCATGGGGTGTTGTACAACAAAAAAATCAATTAGCGCATCCAGGTAAAAAGAAATCTGATGGTAACTCATTTTGGGGTGGCATTGGTAAAGGTCTTAAAGGTGCATTTGATGTTGTTGCTGGTTCTGCAGATTATCTTGCTGCTGGAGTTATTGACATAGGTACATTGGGTGCAGGACGTGGACTAGCCAAACAGATGGAAAATTATTCCATGAAAAGGTTTGCTGATGCAGGGAATGAAATAAGTTCTGGGAATGCTGAACTTGCTAACTGGTCAAAAAATAAGTCTTTCCATACATTAACTGGTTCAATGCGTGATCCGACTATGGGTTCTTCAAACGTTCATGTTACAGTTGGTTTGCATCCATCTATTCAACACCAATTTACTGCTGCTGTTAAAACAGGAAATCAAGGTAATAAAACTGGTGAAAGACCTCCAAATTATCAACCAACTAGTTCTAGAATACTTTAAACAATGTCATTATTTACACCATACGGAAGCAATGATGGTTATCTACCATATCAGGAACCAATTGTCCCTGCTGTAGCTACATTTGTTGATACTTACACTAATACAACATATAATTTCCCATTTAATTTAAATTCACTCAATTGGAATTATAGCTTAAATACGCAAAGTTATAGCACCATTGCTGGCCGTGTAACTCAAATATTATCAGTAAATATTACTACTGTAGATATACAAGGTGATGCTGGTAGCAGAGGTGCATTGTTAAAAATGTTTGAACAATTTAAAACAATGCAAGATGATCAAAACTCCCATAAGAAACATATAATGTTCAGTGTACCTAGCCAAAACTTGCATTTTGCTGTTTGGTTAGAAAGTTTCCAAATGGGTTGGGATTACACTACGGTTACTTATCCTTATAATATTACTGTCCAGGTGGATCAAACTATTAGCCAATCTGCTATAAATGCAACTAACTTATCTGCTTTAAACTATATTAAAAATATAACTAATCACGGCGGTGGAATTGGATTTAGTTCTGCATGGACTGGTCTAAGTACTGCTGATGTTAATTTTCAATACCAGGATATTATTAATGGTATTAACAGTGGAATCATACAACAAACTACACCTTCAACGAAATAAACTATGGAAAATACTAACCAAAACGATTATTATGCTAATTGTAGAGTGTCATCACCTATTTTGCACCCAGATCAACAACTCGTAGGATTTAATGGCTTTGCATGGAGCGACAAAATGGGACTCATTCATGAGGTATCTCCTCACAACGATCAGGATTGGCAGCAATGGCTGGGAACGCAACAATAACATTATACAACGGTAAAGGTACAACCACGTTTGACATTTGGCTACAAACGTTTAGTACTGGTTCTCAAAACGAATTCACGACACAACAAGTCCGTGACAAGCTTAGTCGTATCCCAATCCGTCGTGCTCAAATGTTTTTGCAGTTTACTATAGCATGGCCTGCCATCGGCAACCGTAAACAGAATGGTAAAGCTGTTACACCAGCTGCTGGTTTTGAAAATATTGATCCAGCAAATGGTTTTGCAAGAATGCAAAAATTCCAAGATACTTTATGGATTCATCAACAATCAATTGTTAACGGCTCAACTAATTTACCTATGGTTATTAATTATCATAATAATTCTGATCAATCATCATCAAATTTTAATACACTTATTAGCACTAAACCATTAAACCCTTTAAGTTATCAAGGTTGGATTCAAACTGTAGAAAAACAATATGTACGTTTTAGAAACGTATACGTTACATCTTATCAGATGAACATTCTTACACAAAATTCACAAAAATCACCTGTTACTGCAATGATTACATCAAATACTTATGCGCCAACAGCAGCAGATCAACAATCTTATGGACTTAATTGGATTGATACTTCTGCTACCACTGTTAGCGGATTGGCAGCAATATCTAATACTATCAAGGGTATGCCCTCATAATGGCTACTAATTCTTCGCAAAACTTTTTCTATACTCCTGACGTTACTGTTGTAATAGGAAACGATAACGGAGTTCAAGACGTATCTTCTGATTTAATTGATTTTACTTTAACAAGACAAGTAAATGCTGTGAGTACGTTTAGTTGTACGTTAAACAATCCTAATAAAAAATATAATTATGATGGTACTAATGCTATCAAAACAATGGATCGCATTACAGTATTTTTAAAAAGAATTAAATCTGTACAAGTTTTTACTGGATTTGTAACTTATGCTCCACTTGAAACAATAGTTCCTGTTCCAATTACTGTGCAAGCACAATGCACATTAAGAATTTTGCAGGTAACATATTGGGATGATACGCTGGTTAGTTTTCAAAATCTATTGCTTAACTTTATGGATACTGTTGCTCAAAGCAGTAATAAAACACTTAATGATGGTGGAGTAGCTCAAGCAATAGTTAATCTTTTGTATAAAGTTGTTGGTTGGAACCCAAGTGCTATCCATATCCAATCAATTCCAAATACTTTTGTAGATTTTATGAGTCGTTGTTATTCAACACTGCTTAGTTCTAATGGTCTAAATCAAAACGTATTTGCATCAATAAGTAAAGCTATAGGAGCAGCTGGTGTAACCAGTGGTCAAAGTGTTACAACAGGTACTAATGTAACTAACAACCAAGCACCTGCAACTGGTGGTACTGATTTTAATGTTAGTCAAGCTAAAGCATTTGTTACTAAAACTATATTACCTGGTGCCAATGACAAAAACAAACCAGGTAGTAACCCATTAAACCCAGTAAATATTAATCAAATTAATAGTACAACTGGTGATACAAAAGGTATATTTTATTGCTCACTCCCATGGTCATATTTAAAAACACCAAACATGCCTGCATCAGGAGTTAGTGCTGCTAAACAATTTATTTCTTACAACCATGTTAATAATTCTTACGATGGAAGATTGTTATTAGTACAAAATTTTGAAGCTGATAAAGCAGTTGTTCTTAGAGCAACAAGTGTTCCACAACAAATAGATGGGACTAAAAATGGTCAAGCTGTTTACGATCCCACTGTAGATTATGCACAAATACACCCAGGAGTTCTGGCATTTCTTAATGGAAAAACTGGAGATCCGACTGCTTGGACTGGAACAACAACCCCAAGCCCAGCTAACGTAAGAATATCATGGGCAGATCAAACAAAAGTAAGCGTTGGCATACTAAAAGATTTTAGCACTACATTAATCAATTCTCAATCACAAACTACTGCTGATTCATCAACAAATGCCACAGTTATAGAAGGTGGAGTAACAAACGTTATTACATTGATGAGAGGGCAAATTGGCGATGCATATACTGAGAATAATGATTCAAGTAAAGGTCCAACAAGAGAAAACCCAGGCGCTTATGGTAAAGGCACTGGATCGTTTGATTGTTCTGGTTTAGTCCAATGGGCATACAAAACAGGTGCAAACATTCAACTTGGTATTAATACTTGGGATCAATGTGGTCCGGTAAGAATTACTTCTGCAAGCGGATTAAACAAAACTTGGACTGGTTATCAAAATGATAAATATGGTCAATGGATACCAAATACTGTTCCACCTCAAATGGGTGATATTATGTTTTTTGAAATACCAGGAGATCCTGGGAATGCTCCACAACACGTAATTACTCTTTCATCAAATTTTGGTGCACCAAACCCTTATCAGAAAGCACCTGCTCAAAATAATGTTGGTTGGGCTATAGCAGCCAATGCACCAAAAATTCCATTAAGCGAAACAAAAATTTATTGGAATAATATAGCTGGTGGTCTACCTGTTGATTGGGGTAAAGGCTATCCCAACAATAGATACATGGGCGCTAGACGACCTATATCATTAAATCCTAACGCGGGTATCAATCCAAATTCATCCCCTGTAGTCAATACATCAACTTCAGTTAATCCAAATGATGCTAATGCAAGAGCTGCTACAGTGCTTGCTGGATCATTCACAAACATGTATGGCATGCCTCAATATGACCCTAGAGCATCAGTTCTAGTTGGTACACCGAGGGCATTCTTGTTAGACAACCCAGTGATGAAAGACTTAACACAAATACTTGGTGCTGGTTTACGTTTATATCAAAGTGCACCAAATGGTGACTTTGTAGCTTGGTTCCCTGATTATTACGGAATATATGGAACCGATCCTGCAATAGAAATAAGTCCAGTAGAAATTATTGATTTTGAACTTTATCACAATGATGACCAACTAGCTACGCACGTAGGTATTGTTGGTGATACAACTGGTATTGGACAACAAGTTAGTGATGCTGACTATTTTACGACCAATGGTATTGTTAGCGTGCAAGATAATACTACTATGTCTATTTTATTTGGTACATTGCCTGGTAGTTTAAGTAGCCAAAGTGCTCTTGATAATAACTTCTACAATGTTTTAACTCAATCCACCCAACAGTTCCAAAATAACTTAATCAATGTTAGTAAATTCTTAGATAAATATGGTATGAGACCATATGTACAAGAACAACAATTTGTACACAGCCAAGCAATGGAATATTTTTATGCATTACATACATTTATGTTGCAGTGGACAAATCAGTTTGTTAGTACGGTGCAAACAACATTTTTACCAGAAGTATACCCAGGTATGCGAGTAAAAATTAATTTCATAAACGAAAATGGAACAACTGATAATTACCAATTTTATTGCATGGCAGTGACACACCAGGGTAGTAGAAGTGGTGGATTTACTACACAACTAGACCTTACTGCACCCATAAAAAATGGTAAAATTATGCACTACGGTATGGAATTGTTATCATGAGTATAGGAATCCAAGATAATAAAAATTTAGGTGTTGTTAAAGTAACTATTACTACTTTACCACAACTTCATCCATTTAGTGAAGCTTCTAATGCAGCGCAGAATTATATATGTTATGGATTAGATACAAAAGGTTTTCAAATAGAAATAGATCTACAAGCTATGCCACCTGGAGTTACTTTATCTCAATTGCAAACAGATCAAGTTTGGTGGGTAGAAAAACGAACTAGTCTTTATAGATTATTTTTGTATGCTGGAACATTTGATAGAATTAAAAATCAAGTAATTAGCACCACTCCGCTACCTGGTGGGTCTGTTAATGCTACATCTCTGCAAGGCATACCAGTTCTTAGTGGAACCCCAACTGCAGGACAAGTCCTAACCTATACAACAAGTGGATGGAGTCCTGTCACTGCCTCTGGAGGCGGTTCTGGAGGCATTACACAGCTTACTGGTGATGTTACTGCTGGTCCTGGTGCAGGAAGCCAAGCCGCAACCCTTGCAAGTGTAGGATCAGCTGGAACATATGGTACTGCTAGTGGCATCCCTGTTATAACTACTGATGCTAAAGGTAGAGTTACATCGGTTACAACCGTAGTGCCAACTGCAACAAGAGTCTTAAATATAACTGCAAATACAGCTACACCTTCTATCAATACTAATAATTATAACGTAGTACATATTACAAGCCAAAGTGTTGCAATCACTTCTTTTACTACTAATCTTACAGGAACCCCTGTAGACGGTCAAACTCTTAGAATTTCAGTGACTGGTTCTACCGCCATTGCTTTAACATGGGGAACATCTTTTGAATCATCAACAGCAACTCTTCCAACAACAACAGTTGGTACAAATAGGTTAGACATTGGGTTCTTTTGGAATACTGAAACGTCTAAATGGCGTTGTGTAGCAGTAGCATAATGGCTATTACACTTTTACAATCAGCAACAGGTTATACAGTTGGTACAACTCTTAGCGTATCTCTTCCAACTGGAACAACCACTGGCCGAGTAATTATTACTATAGAAAATGATAGTTCATCATCTAGTGTTGGATTAACTAGTTCTCCTAGTGGTGGAGGGGCAACTTGGGTAAGTTACAACCCTTACGGTACTCTTAATTGGGCTTCTGGTAATTTTTCTGTTCCACAAATATATGAAGGTTATAACGTAACCAACGGAACAACTACGTTTACATTTACTATGAATGCTGATTCCCCATATGGAACAAGCGTAACTATAATGGAATTTAGTGGTTTAGCTTCAAGCACTAGCTCTGCAATGGATGTAAGAAATGGTACTTTTGGGCCAAATACACCAAGTCTTACTCCAACACAACCTAATGAATTATGGATTGCACAACTAACAGTAGATGGACCCGGAATAAATGGATCTCTTTCTAGCCCATCAAATGGATTTACAGCAGTTACAACTACAGCTGCTTACAACAATCAACAATATGCCACAGCTTATTATGTTTCTTCTGATAGTGCTGCCCATTCAACAGGCTGGACAAATTCAGGATCTTTAACTACTTCTAATTCTGCTGCTGCAATAATAGCATTCAAATCCGCTAATCCTGGAACATTTTATATAGATGCTTATGCCAGTGCATCTTCTAGCCCAAATACTACCGGATATAACGGAACAATAACTAGTTCTACATTAACTACATCTAATGCTAATGATGTTATTGTAGTATATATAGCTTGGGAATACCCAAGTAATCAATCAGGCACTATAGCATCAGTTACTGCAACTGGATTGACTTTTCAACGTAGATCTTCTTATTACAACAGCGGAATGGCTAATGGAGGTACCCAATCACAAGAAATTTGGTGGGCTATTGCCACATCAACTTTTACTGGTACCATTACAGCTACTTTTTCTAGTGCTGCAGTCGATGATGCCGTTATGCAAGTCTTAGCTGTGCAAGGTCCAAACACTACAGCTCCATGGGATGCAAACAGTTCATTCCCAGCAAAATTAGCATATAATACTGGTTCTGGAACTATTTCAACAAATACATCTAGTACAATGATTTTAGGTTTTTGGGGTACTCCAGGCTATAGCAACTCTACTGCTCCATACCCTACTACGCCCACTGCTGGGTTTTCCACATATCAGAGTGTAGCTAATACTGGTGGTCAATGGTTCGAATATGGATATACAGGCTATGGTATAGCGTCTAGCGTGCAAACAAGTGCTACTTGGGGATGGAATAGTTGGGGCAATGGGTTTGGAACCCCTGCTGGGAATAGTTCATACACCATATTAGATGCATTAACAAGTATTGCCCAAACAACCACTGTAAATAGTAACTTTTTAGCTTTCTGTTGATGGAATGTTGATGTATTTAACCCCTTTTTTTGCCTAAGATAGCATGAAGACAATAGCAGTCAGCAACGGAGATATACAGTTAAGTAACGGAAAGATCCAATTTGCCGTAGGCAGTAACAAACTTGCCCAAGATCTAACCAGATGGTTTCAAGAACCCCTTGGCATAGGTTTTACCACACCTAGTTTTGGTAGTTTGTTACCAGGAATGGTTGGTGGTAACCAAAATACTACTACTGTTAGCGCTGTAACTAATGAAATAACAAGAGTATTACAATTGTACCAGGGTCAACAAGCAATTTATCTTCAAAACGCCCAAAACACTGCACAACTTTCTAACTGGAATAAAAGCGAAGTTATTGAAAGCATTGTATCAATCAATGTAACAATACAAAATACATCAATTCTTGCTGCAATAGTGATAAACACACTAAATGGCAACACACTTAATCTAAATATGTCAATCGATAACAATGGAGTAAATTTATACAATGGCTGATACTTCGGGAATTCTCGCTAGGCTACAAGCTTCTTTGTCGGTGTATGACCCGACCTGGGATGTTAGCGTAGGTAGCGCAACATACAAAATATTGGAATCAGTGGCTAGTGAAATTGCCATTGCCAATAACAATTCCGTCCTTCAATCATACAGTTATGATATTAATACTAAATCTGGTATCGAATTAGACGCATTCTGTAATCTATTTGGTATTTATAGACAACTTGGTAAAAGAGCTACAGGTGTTGTAACATTCTCAATTAACACCCCAGCAACCAATATTTATGACATTCCAGTTGGAACACAAGTAGCAGTACCAATTGGAACAAATTACAATTCAGCACTTTACTATGCTACTACTGCTCCAGCAATCATAGGAATTGGCAGCACTTCTGTCGATGTTCCTGTGGTTTCTGTACTTCCTGGTGCTATTAATAATGTACCTATTGGTGCTATAACAACTAAAGTAAGCAACCTTGTTGGCATTACAACTGTTAAAAATAATAGTTCTATCACGAATGGATTAGATCCAGAGAGTGACTCAGCCTTACGTGCTAGATGGACAAATACAGCTTTTAATAACACAACTGGTACACCAGGTAAATATACTATTACTGCCCTGCAAGATCCAAATGTTTCTTTAGTTAACACCATTAGCCAAGATCAATATTACAGCGAACAATTGCAAATTAATGCAGTGGTTAGTGGATCAGGCAACCCCACATTTCTTCTTGTTGCCTACAGCGGAATGATTAACACAATTAGTGGGACTACATATAGTGGAACAACAATTGTAGCTAGTGGTAGTTACACAACGACAACAACGGCTAGTGCACTTGCATCTGGAATTACTACATTAATTAGTGGTGTAACACCAGCAAGTTTCAACCAAAGCTTTGTTGTAACAGGTTCTGGTAATACAGTTGCTTCAGGTGTTCAATTAACATTTAGTGCTCCAAGCCCATATAAACTAGTTCTTGGTAGTGGTTATGCGTTACCTGGTGCCAGTGTTAACGCAAGTGGTGTAACTACAATAAGTGGTACAAGTTATTATACTTATGTAAGAAGTAACAACCCTGATGTTGGATTTAGTGGAACTCTATCTTTTAACAATACATTCAGTGGAGCCATTTATCCACAAGGTAATGAACTTGTTGGTAATAACATTAATTCATTTAATCAGGTTATTTATACAAATTTAACAGATTACTATTACCCAACCAACCCAACAGCTCAATTACAATTAACTATTAGTAATAATACAAATAATACTGCTCTGTTTGCTGGTAATTCTATTCAAGTTGTGTCTGAATACCTTCCTGCTTGTAGTAGATCGACAGCAGTTACAAGTGGTAATTATGTAGATATTTTTATTAATGGTACTACTGCTAATTCAACAACAGAACAACTTGTATTCAATCCTAACTTTGTTTTAAGCGGCACTACAACACCATACTTAAATACAGCAAACTATACTTTAGCTAGTGGATCTGTTGCAAACACTAATGCAACAATATCTGGTGATATATACGTTCCATTAAACCAACAACCAGCAATTAACTTCCCATCACAATTGAGTACAGCAACTAGTGGCATTGCAGATACTATTTATCTATACAATGTTAACACAAGCGTTGGAACTGCTTATCCAATTGCTTTAAATAAATATCCATGGACTACGTTTACTGGAACAGTTGCATCTGGAGCCACTAACTCAGGTACAAACTTTATAAGTGTAACTACCAACAATGGTTTAGCAAATCTTTATCCAGGTATGGCTCTTGCTACCAGTGCAATGACTTCAGGTACACAATTCTATATTACGCAAGTAACTAATAGCGGTATCTATATGAACCAAAATGTATCTCTTGCTAGCGGTACTGGTGCTACTACCACAACAATAAGTGGTAAAACATTGGTTTATCCAATTTATGATACAACTGATAATAAGAATAGTGTATTGCAAACAACCGGTCTTGCCTTCGATACTACTACACCACCATCTGGATGGCCAAGCGCATTACCTACTCTTATATCATGGGCAACTTACACACATGGATACAATAATGATGTTGTAACTGTTGAATCGTTAACACAACAAAGCAGACCATTTGGTACTAACACTCTAGTACACCAAGCTACTTATGTAAAATTAGTAATAAACATTCGCATAGTATATTCATCAAGTTATAGTCAAACAACTGTACAAACAAGTATTTATAACCAACTTGCTCAATATTTTAATAATTTTGGTTATCTTGGTACTATTTCATTTGCAAATGTAGCTTCACAAATTCTTTCTGTTGCAGGTGTGGTAAATGTAAGAATAACAAGTATTAATACTGTAGCTATTGATGGTACTACTACAGGTACATACACAAGCGATTTCTTACTTGCAAGCAACCAATTACCTTCTCTATCAGGTATTAATTACACAATTACGGGAAGTAGTAACTTTTAATGGCTGGTAACGTTTTTTCTCAGCAGTTACACTCTACTTTCCCACAGAAAGTAAAAAACTTTCCTGACGATATTTATAACTTTAATGAAGGTGACAATCTTACTACATTAATGAAAATATTGTTAGGTAACAGTGGTACAGGCCAACTTAACAACCTACAACTTGTAGCAAGGTTAGGCCAAAGCACTATAGAGTTTAGCAATCTTGACACAATAATGGGTCTTATCCTCAATGTTAAAAGAGCATCTTCTGAAATATATAGTTTTGCAACCAACCCTTTTATTGATCAATTGACCGATAGCCAATGGCAAGAAATTATACAAAAAGATGCTGCATATCGTGAAAGATTACTTGGTGCAGCTGAAGCATTTCAAATTGGAGCAAGTCTTTGGGGTTTGTTAACTCTTTGCGAAGCATTAACACAAATAAAATTTTATGCAGTAGAAAGTTGGAGAACCCCAGGGTATGGAAGAGGACCTTCTGGCATTAATGAAGCTCAAGAAATAGTATTAATTCCATTAATGGATTCAACAAATAATACTGGTTTTTTTAATTTTAACCAAGGTACAAAAAACATTATTCTTAATGTAATTAATAGGTTGATTTTTTCTAACTTTGTAATTAGTTTTGGTGCCCCTATACAAACTTTTACACAAGTACCTTTATCTTATACTGCTGCTAGCGGTGGATATTCGCAGTATTTTAATCTTCAAACTACTGTAACAGCAAATAATCTAGATACTCCTGGTGTTATTAACCCAGGTGCTAATACACGATACTGGGTAAAAAATGGAACAAATAATGTTGCTCCTCACTTTGCTCACTTGCAAACACAAGAAATCATAATTGACCTAACTGGAAATATCAATTACGTAAGCAGTACTGATACTGTTGGATTCCCAGCGAACAGTGTTGCTTCTCCTTCATTACAAGTTACATCTACATTATACGGTGCACAGTAATATGGCTATTTTACCAAAGAATACAGACCCATCAAAAGATTATGTAGATCAACAAGTAATACCACCACTTACTGTTGATGGAATTGTTTATAATAAAATATATGCACAAACAGGTGTAGTAGACACTCTATCCAATGTTCAAAACACTGGTTATAGCGATCCTAATCTGCAAATTTCTAATAATTCAAATAATGTAATTACTTTTAATCCAGCAGCACAAACTAACTGGATCTCCAGTACAGATTTTGGTGGATCAGATAGCAAACCAGTTGTTTTGCAATATAACTTAGTCAATACAACGTATTATAACAATATAAGTTTTGATATTCTCAATGTACCTTGCTACGTAGAATTATTAGACCAAAATGGTAACAATTTACCAGGTGCTTCTACTTTTGTTATAGCTGGTGGTGGAGACATTTACACTACTACAAATTGGTTAAGGATTGAATATAATGCTCCATCTACCAATACAGGTTCTTTTACATACCCTTTAACTGGTTCACAAAGTATTTCAATACGCATTACACGCCAAAAACAAATACAAACAGCCAGTCCAGGTAATTTGTTGACCGATGTCGCTTACTCAGTAGGATTACAAAACTTTAGTATTAAACTTATTATTGAATCAACAGCAGACGTACCTAGTAGCGTAATCAGTGGTACTAACGCGATAATAACTCAAAACCGTTTTGGTTTTGTAGAAAATTATACTTATTCATCAAACAATATAACAAATATGTTTGTAAATGATTCAACATATTGGAAGTGTGCTCCACAACCAGTTAAAGATTCTATTGTTTATTTTTACATAAAAATAAGTGATCCATCGCCATCAACAATTAACCGTTTATATATAGATCCTATTTATAGTAATTGTAAATTTAATGTATACTACACAATTAATTCTACAAACAGCGGTACCGTAGACCCAAGCAGTTTTTATTGGACTCCAATACAACGTGATTTTACATTGCGTAAAGGTATCTATGAAATACCAACTACTAGTTGCACATACTTAAAATTTGAATTTGTAAAATTAATTGCAGAAGCATATGACCTTCCATTGGATTCAGTTAACAGAACTATTAATGTTTTCCCATATGATGTAGAACAATTTTATTCAAATATTGAACAAAATATTATCAATGGTAACGCAGTAAAATATTCTTATGATAGTGGAGCCAATCTAACAACACGAACACAGAATTCTAATCAATTAAGCTCAACAACAATTCTCGGTGCTTCTACTAATACAATTGCTAATGATAATAATTGGCCAAGTCTTGCATCTTTGAACAACTCTCAATTGAATAGTACAACAACGCAAGGACCAACTACAAGTTCATTTATTATTGATCCAAGTATTAGTTACAAAATTATTGATGTTAATGGTAATTACAATTACCAATCATACACTGAATTTCTTCAAAGAAGATTTCCAGATAATAGAATACACAATTATAATCAAATTAACATTCAACAAAATTGGCACCAAGCATATTTTACTGGAATTCGTTACTTAACTGCATTCTACGAGCAAGTATATGATGATCTTAGAGGTCTTCCATCTAATCTACTTGCAAGCAATGGAACTAATACTGGTTTTGTACAACAAGATACAAACTATGTAATGCTTCAAGTAGATCAAACAGCAACAACCCCATGGTTTTCAACAATTGATTCGTTTAAAAGTTTTAATATTGGTGGGCTTACTACGGACTGGCAAAGTTTTCTTACTCAAGGGAACACAATTAGTTCAGACCCAACTTTGATGAATAATCTTACTTCTACAAACTTAGCAAATATGAGCATTAACTCTACTTTGATTAAAAATGGAACATTGGGAACAAGTACTATTTATTCCGTATCAGGAACTCCAGGATCTGTTTACGGTATTAAATCAATGCCGTACGCTAGTGGTACAAACCTTCTCAACTACTACAATGCTAACTTCTTGCCATATTCAGGATCTATTCTTAATTGGTCAGGTGTTAGCGGAACAACTATTACTGGTACCTCTGTTAATTATTACAATCCAACAACGGGTCTTAGTGGCACAGCTAGTGGATTGAGCGTTAGCGGTGGTGCATACACTGCAACATTTAACTTTACCATTCCTAATGTTAATGCAAGCGGTATTAATACGTGGCAAGTGCAATTTGGTGCACCTACTTTTGGTGTTGTTGGTTATGGTAGTTATTCTCCTGCAAGTGGACTTAATTATTATTTCCTTAGCAATGTACAAGCATCTGGTTCTACAACCATCAATCTAAAAACACAATTTATAAATCCTTCTACCAATGCTGTAATATCAGGTACAACTGTAAGCGGAAGCAGTCTTGCGGTTACTTCTGGCATTAACATAGCAACAGTTACTGGAACTAATTATAACAAAAACATTCCAAGCAACATTATTCAACTTGTAATAAGTGGTAGTGCAGCAGTTCCTTATTCTCTATACCAATTGGGTGCTTTTAGTTCACCAGCAACAACTTGGATTGGACCATCAGACCACAGCAATATGAGAATTAGTGGTGTTATACGTGCACTCTTGCCAAGAACAAACCTTGGAACATATAGAGCAAGTTTGTTTGCTACTGACATTCTAGGTAATACAACTGAATTGGTGTATAAAGTATATAATTCATTAACATTACCACTAAATACCTGGTTTGACATACAGTTACAAGGCTATACAGCTACAAACTATGTTTCTTTTAGTATGCAGCTTCAACAAATAAACCCTGCATACAACGAACCATTCTATGTAAGTATGCTAGCACCGTTTTATCACCCAGTTCGTTATGAGTTTGCTAATACCCAAACAAACCAAACATGGTATCCAATTACTACAGGTATTAATAATCCAGAATATTTTATAAGTGTTGCATCTGGTATACCAGCTAGTGGTATTCAAGTGCGTATGACTGCACTCGATCCTAATGTATTTATATCTGGGGTGAGTATCATACCACAATATGACCAGAATGCTTATTATGCTAATCTTAATATTGACTATGTTGGTAGTAGTAAAACCAATGAGGTCAGTTCCAGAAGAGATATTAGTAGTAAACCATATTTCCAATTAAATCAAAATCTTTATCCTTCTGCTTTTAGTATCAACAGAATATCAAACATAACAAATATATACGAACTGAATTGATATTTTTTATAAAATATAGTAGTATTTGTTTATGGCTTCGGAGAAGACAATATATGTACAAAAAAGTGAATTACTCAATGGAGTACTAAGATACAGCTCCTTGGACACAGAAGTCAAGAAAAAACTTTTGATGTTAGATTCCTACGGTACTCTAAAAAACCGTGACAGGATAGATGAATTCGCTGAAATGATCAAGAATAACAATTATTCTTTGGTATTTGAAGATGATGAAGCTGAAGATCTTTATACAGATTTACAATTATGCAGTACTGAGAAATATGAAGTAAATAGCCCGTTCTTGGAAGAACACAGTTTATTTCCTTTTCAACATGTTGGTCTCAATTACGTTTGGAAACAGATGCATTCAGAGAATCCAAAAGTATTAGTTCAATGGGATACTGGCGCAGGTAAAACGCTGCTCAGCTGTTTAACTAGCCAAAAACTATTTGATCATGGTCAGATAGACAGGGTGCTGGTCTTTTGTAAGAAGATCAAACAATTTGACTGGGAACAAGAGTTTAAACGTATGACACATCTTAGCGTCGAAAGAGTTAATGAAAAGATGGTTAGAGCTAAACGTCACGCCTTTTATGAAAAGAACAATAGCCAAGTGCTAGTTCTTAACTACGAAAAAGTACGTGAAGGAAACATGGCTAGAGTAAAAGGCCAACGTAAAAAAGTAAAATCTTACGATCGTACTGACCTTTTGCAAATACTTGAAATGATTAAAGATCAACGTGTTCTTATTATTATTGATGAAGCTCAAAAGATTAATAGCGGTGCAAGCCTTCTTGGTGAAGGATTTCATACATTAATCAACGCAACAGAGAGCACAAAAGCATTGGCTTTAACGGCTACCCCATATACGACCAGTCCATTAAATATTAGGAACATATTTTCTGTAGTATCTCCTGGTATACCTGGCGTTAGCGATATTAACCCTGATGCATTTAAAACATTATACGGTAAAGAATTTGGGTATTTTGTTAATGGTTATGTACGAGAAATGTACGTAAAAGAATGGGATCGTACTAAGCTGCCATTGCTTGGTAAAAAACATGAAAACTGGACTCATATTGCAATGAAGAGCGACCCTATCATTGCAGCTCAATTCCCAGAAAGTACGCCTAAAAAATTAGTATATGAACTATCTGATGTAGATCGTGAAATATATGATTGGGCGGAAGATCTTGCACGTCAAAGATACAATCCAGATAATCCAGTAGCTAACTGGAGTTATATTGATGTTTTGCGAATGATATGTAATACAACTGCTGGTCTTAAGAATAGTGAAGGCAAGTTTGCAAAAGAAATAGTACAAGAATTTGGTGACAGTATAAACATTCTCAATAGTGCTAAGTATCAGCTTATTGAAGACAACGTGGAATCATATGTTGAGAACAATGAAAAATCAGTTCTGTTTACGTTCTGGACCAATGGAACATTATTTCCATACTTAGAAGCATTAAGAAAAAAGTTTCCAGATATTCCGGTGTTACCAATTTGGGGTGTTGGTATGGATACAGACACAGTTGCAAAAAACATTGCTACGTTTAACTCTGTAAAAGGCCCTGCTATTCTTATAACTAGTGATGTTGGCCAAGAAGGGTTGAATCTTTATGCTCCATATCTTTGGAACATTGAAGTGCCTCGCACATACGCTGATTATAAACAACGCAAAGATCGTATTAATAGAGCTGATTCAAAATCAAAAGGTGTTGACAAAACATGGGTATATCGTCCAGTTGCAGTAAACACCATTGAAGAACGAGTTGATGCTAAAGTATTAAGACGACGTGCAGAGGCAGAAGCAATCCGTGGAGTGGTTGATGAAAATGCCGACATGGAAGATACAATTGATTTGACCCCATATGGTTTTTTGTTTTGATTTGACTTTTTTTAATAGATATATTAAGGTTTATTTACTTACACAAGGAGGCTCTATAAAAAATTAACGTACTTATTCATATAGTGTTAGGAGAAATCTTGAGACGTTTAATTACGATTTCAATCCTGGGAGCCATGACAATCTTTGGACACCATGCCCCAGTTCTAAAAGTAACAACGAGCAAAGAAACACCCCGAGTGGTTCAAAAAATTAAAAAAGTAGTACATCCAGTAATATTGTTTTCTAGACCAATTATGTTGGTTTGGGAAAAAGTTAACATTTGTGAAATGGGTGGTAATTGGAATTACATAGGCCCCTACTATAGTGGTGGTTTAGGCATAACCAATATCAACTGGATTAAGTTTGGTGGATTAAAATTTGCCAAGAATGCAGGATTAGCAACACCAGAGGAGCAGGTGACAATTGCTCGAACGATCGAAGGCAGTAGTTATGTCCCCGATCAAAATAGTTGCGGACAAGGATGGTAAAGGAAAAAATGACAGGCAAGAACAAGAAAAACGATTATGATCAAATCCATAGAGATCTTATGGACATGATTCTTAGTGGTCAAATGCACAGTACTTTAATTGGTAAGACTGTGGCTGTTGGCAGTAAGACTGACAAAAATCTTAAAGAACTTGAAGATTTTGTAGAATATATTGTAAATTTGCTCAAAAAAGCAGAACAATTCCGAAAGGATAATGTAAAAAAGAGCAAAAATTAGCTTTAGTTTATGAGGGCGTTCCGCTCCTCATGAAGGGCCTGGTCTTCCTCGGGAGTTGCAGTCGGTGTTCCACTTTGACTCCTCCCGAGGCCCTTCCCTTAGCTATTTACTCTACATAAATATTATGGAACGTAAATATATTGATTACGATTGGCAATTGTCAGCAGCTTGTAAGGGTGTTGATGTTAATGCTTATTATGCAAAACATGGTAGAACCAATGAACAATATATTTTTGGTATTTGCGATAATTGCCCTGTTTTTAAAGATTGTTTAGACCATGCTTTGAAGTTTGAAGAATATGGTTATTGGGCAAAAACAGGTCCAAGAGAACGAGTTGCAATGCGTAAAAAACTTGGTATAGAATTGGTTAACATTAACTGGTTCTAAGGAAAAGCATGATAATAGGATTAGTAATCCCAGTGCTCAATAATTTTGATCAAGCAATTGATCTTATTTATAGCGCTAAAATAAATCCCAAAGATGAACTTAAAATCTATATTCAACCTCAATATAGATACCAAGTACCGTTAGCTGCTGCATGGAATACTGGTATTCATCAAGCAATTGAAGACGGTTGCGATGTTATTGTTGTAAGCAACGATGACGTACTTTTTTCAGAAAATACTTTGAATGATTTAGCTCAAGCTACAATCAATATGTCAGAACAACATGTTGTGGCATATCCTGTAGATATATTTGATATTCTTAGTGATCCATCACAAATTTTATGGGATGATGATATCATTACTGATGGAGTGGAAAATAAAGAAGACCAAACTTTCTCATGTTTTGCAATTAAACCAGATTTCTTTGAAAAATGTGGTACTTTTGATGAAAACTTTGATCCAGCTTGGTGGGAAGACGCTGATATGAAATATCGTATCAGTTTGCTTGGTTACAAAACTTTACAAACAAATATTCCTTATGTTCATATTAGACATCAAACTACAAAAAAATTAACATTACCTTTGAATTCTCTAAAAAGCGGAGAATATTATCAAAAAAAATGGGGAAGTGCTCGTAAAGACTTGAAAGAAGTATACCGTAACCCCTATAATAATCTTAACATAAATCCAAAGGAATGGAGATTTCAATGAGCAAACTCAGAGTACTAGCATGGGGTGACTATGCATGTAGTACTGGTTTCGGTACTGTAATGAAAAATATCATGACCGAAATTAATAATACTGGTAAGTATGAAATCGATGTCGTTGGTGTTAATTACGACGGTGGTCCTTACGACACAACTTTGTGGCCAGGTACTCTGTGGCCAGCTATCAGCGCCCTTCGTACGCAAGGACCTTATGGAGACGTTTTTGGCCGACAAGTATTTCTAGATATGCTTACACAACGTGATTACGACATTGTATTTATTGTTCAAGACACATTTATTGTAATTGACATTGTTTCTCAGATTCTTGAACTCCAACGTACTAAGCCAAACACATTCTCTACTGTTTATTATTATCCATTCGATTGTGCACCACGTGAAGAATGGGTTAAGCAATGTGTTGCCAGTTTTGATTTCCCAGTTGCTTACACAGAATATGCTAAAGGTGAAAGCCGTAAATTTATTGGTTCGTTAGCTGACAAGCAAGATGTTATTTATCACGGTACCAATACGACTAATTTTTTCCCATTGTCACCAGAAGATAAGAAAAAAGCTAAAGAAATGATCTTTCCTGGGATGAAAGATAAATTTCTTATTACCAACGTTAATAGGAATCAGGGTCGTAAAGATGTTTCACGAAGTCTAATGATTATGAAGCAATTGAAAGAAATGGGTGTTGATAACGCATTCCTTTACATGCACATGCAAGAGACAGATTTTGGTGGAAGTATTATGCAGATGGCTAAGTCTATTGGCCTTGATCCAAATGCAGATTTTACTGTTCCTGATCCAAGGCAGTTTGGTGCTCACAGTGGTTTCCCTGTTGAATTTTTAAATCAAATTTATAATGCTAGCGATGCTTACTTAACAACTACGCATGGTGAAGGATGGGGTCTAAGTATCACTGAAGCGATGTCAGTAAAACTTCCAGTTATTGCTCCCAATAACACATCAGTACCAGAAATTCTTGGTGAAGATCGTGGTTGGAAGATTTCTAGTGGTGCTACACCAAGTCATTGGATTATTAAAGACAATGATAATGAACGTATGCGCCCTCTAATGGATGTAGAAGAAGCAGCTAAAACTATTAAATATATTATAGACCACCCTGAAGAAGCAGCTGAACGTGCAGAAAAAGCATATGCGTGGGCAACCAAATACACTTGGGAAGAAGTATGCAAACAATGGTTAAATGTATTTAATAAGGCAACCAACAAAGCACGTATGTCACGAAAGCTTAAGGAACAAAAATAGTGACACGTCGTGTAGTTAGTATTACTCCGTTTTACAACGAGACACATATTCTTGAATTGCGTCTTGGTATCTTGGAAAACGTAGTTGATCATTTCTACACAATTGAAGCTACTAAAACTTTCACTGGTCTTGATAAGCCAATGCTTGCCAAAACTATAAAACACCCAAAACACACAGTTATAGAGATTGAATTTCCTGAGGGTCTTAGTGAGTGGGGTCGTGAGAATTATCAACGCGATTTTATTCTTGATCTATCTAAATATAATGATGACGATATAGTGCTCATTAATGATTTGGATGAAATTCCTGATCCATCTTCTTTAAAACTTCTTAGTTCTCTTTTTGATCCAGAGTTTTCATACGCATTTGACATGATTATTCATCAATATTATTTGAACAATCAGAATGTTGGTGAAGGAGTATGGTCTAAAGCAAAAGCGTGTAGCGTTGGCGAATATCGTAGTAAAGGATTTAATGCTACATCTTTACGATTAAGCAACAACTCTATTCATATCCCAAAAGCTGGGTGGCATTGGACTTATATTGGTAATATTGAATTTGTTAAAAATAAGATTGAAGCATTTGCTCATACTGAATTTAACAATGATCAGATTAAAGATAATTTAGAACTAAATTTTGATAACAATGTTGATGTATTAGGTCGAGGATTTGAATTAAAATTAGTAAATATTGATTCAGATTTTTATCCTAAGTATTTAAAAGAAAACAAAGAAAAGTTTAGTAAATACATTAAGGATATAACGAATGAGTAATTTTCCAATTTGGTTCCAACCACATTTTTTTGATAAAAATTTACCAAAAGATCGTGAATATAACGTATTGCAAATTGGAACTTATACTGGTGATGCAACTGAATGGTTGCTTGACAATCGTAATATCATAACTATAGACGATGTAGATACATGGGAAGGTTCATTAGAATTAGCGCATGAGACTATTAATTTTGCAGAAGTAGAAGTATATTATGATAGCAGGTTTGGTGAAGATTCACGAGTAATCAAGCACAAAATGACTAGCAATGAGTTTTTTAAAAACAATACTAAAAAGTACGATTTTATCCTTATCGATGGAGACCATACAGCTAGCCAAACAGCTATTGATGGATTAAATGCTTTTCAATGCCTTGAAGTAGGCGGCATTATGGCTTTTGATGACTACGAATGGAATCTTGGTAAAGGCTCATATTACAATCCTAAGGATGGTATCAATGCCGTTTTGAATATTGCTCATGATTATATTAGAGTAATAGAATTGACTTATCAAGCATGGATTGAGAAAGTATATGAGGATCAATAATGGATTTTGATGAATGGTTAAAGTTTGGTGTCGATAAGGGTTATTGCACAGAACAATTCTGTAGTACTCATGATGGTTTTCCCATGCATGAAAGCGAAGAAAGATCGTGGGATGAAGGTGGAGATCCTTGCGCCCATGTGGTAAGATTAGGTTCAATCGAAGATTGGGATATAGGAGAATAATATGAATAGTACATTAAAAGGTTTTTTGAATTTTCTAGGTGGTCTCACTGGTGGTAATAACAATGTACCAGATATTCCACTCCCACTAGGAACAGAAGCACCAAAGCCAGCACCTAAGAAAGCACCAAAGAAAGTTGCTCCAAAGAAGAAGGAACAATAATGCACGTAATGTTAGTATTAGTTTTACCAGCATTGTTTTTTATGTTTGTTGGTGCTTTTGTTCATATGTTTAGCCAGGGTGTAAAGAATGGTATTTATCAGAAGGCTAAAGCTCCTGAAAAGAAAAGCCCATGTGGTGGCAACTGTAATTGTAAATGTAAGAAGTAATGGCTAAAGATCTCAATTGGGCAGCAAAGACTATGCTAGAACTAGCACAGATCCCAGCCCAGCCAAAGCTTATTGCTGCGTTTAGTAATTATAGTGCTAATACAATGTGGGTTAAAGGCGTTATCAAGTCTGCATCCCGTAGGGTCGTTAATGATATGAGCAACCCTTATTTTGAACAAGCAATGGATATCCTACGTGAGAATGGCATAGACGTTAACATCTATGATACTAATTAGCTTATTGCCCTAGTAGCTCAACGGATAGAGCATCGGAGTTCTAACCCGCAGGTTGCAAGTTCAAGTCTTGCCTGGGGCACCACGGATGGGTAGCGAAGTTCCCAAACGCGACTGGCTGTAAACCAGTTCTTTATTGTTCGGGGGTTCGAATCCCTCTCCATCCACCAAGATTTGACAATCATATTGTTTTTATGGTAAAGTTTTTATAAACAAAAGTAAGGATTATATGGCTAGATTAAGTACACAACTCTTAAAACGTGGAACACAATTTGCTATTGGTATGGAATTAGTTAAATTAAGCAATCGTATGGAAGAGAATAAAAAAATTATGGAAGAAGAAAGAAAAAAAGTTCAAGAAACACCAACTGTTAAAGAACCATATAAGTATGTTTTTTATGAAAAAGGTGTTGATCAAGTTATTGAAGTAACTGATACGTTGCTTGAAATTGTTTTAGCAAATGGCATTGAAGTCGATGAAACAATTATGTTTAAAGCAAAAGAACTCATAGATATGATGAATTGGGTAAAAGAGGCTGCTAGGAGAAATGAAGAAAACAATGAATGAACATGAATATCAAATTGGTGACATCGTAGCTCTTAAACTCAATCTAGGTAAAGTTGTTGGTAAGACTACTGATGGTAGAATAATTATTGAATGGACCTACGATGAAATTGACGCAGTGCCAGATGATCAGCTATTCTTAATTGAAGAACGAAAGGAAGACAATGACAGTGAAATGCCAATGCCCTAATTGTGGATATCGTCATCTAGTTGAACACGCTAGATTACAAGCTGAATCATTAAAAAAAGATCAAGAACTAAAGGAAGATGATGGAACTGAAACTATCGGTTAGTATCGGTGCAACTCTACAAGTAAAGAACGCTAAAGGCGAATGGGATTGGATTAAGCCCGAAGTCGGTGCTGAGCTTTCTATTAGCCCAAATGAACTAGCTGCTGATCTTGAAGAGGGTGAGGATATGAACACACGCCTCCAGGCACTGTTTGGAAGCATGTGGGACGATGTTGTAGGTCCTCAATTTAAGAACGTAGTAACAGAACTTATTTCAGAACCACTTCCAAAAGTAGAAGAATCTACAGAAGAAGAGGTTGAATCTACATCAGAAGATTCTGACATAGTTGTAACTGATGAGGAAGAATACTACTAATGACTGTTCTTGCTGCTGCTATTACCAAAGTTGATGGAGTGGTTATTGCCGCTGATTCAGAAATCTCTTGGGATTATAACAAAACTCATGAAGGATCTGGAAAGCTTTGGATTGATAAAGAACGTCAATACATTTTTGGCGGTTGTGGCAGCGTTAGAGCAACTCAAGTAATTCAACATTGGACTGATTGGCCTGAACTACGTGAATTTCATCGTGACAATCTTGAGCAATTTATTGTTAAAGATGTAATTCCAGCAATGAGAACTGCACTTGATGAGCATGGTGCATTGGAGACTAGTAAAAAGATTGAATCTTTTGGAGCTGGTCTTTTAATTATCATTGATGATAAGATTATAGCTATTGATGATGATTTTTCAGTAACTATACCAATTAGTGGTCGATGGGCTATGGGATCTGGTGCACCAGAAGCATTTGGTTCTTTGGGTGATGAAGGCCCATGGACAAAAAATGATGTTATTAAAGCAGCTAGAAACGCAACTAAAACTGCAGTAGGAGTTAGTGGCGATATATGGTATGCTACTAGCAAGAGTCTTGAAATCAAACAAGCTTAATGAGTAAGGAGAAAAACAATGGGTCAACCAATTATGCCAAAGCGCAAGGTACCTACTACTACACCCCTGCAGGAGGTTATGGAACCTTCGTATGGAGAATCACCCAAGGTGGCAACACGAGCGGAGACTCGAAGAAATAGTGCTATTGATGTAAACCTCACGAATGTTGATGAGGTTATGGGATCTCTCTTTGAGGTTCTTGGTTCTACAAATATCAGTGCTCCATCTCCTAATGTTACTCCTTTAGAGATTGATACTCTTTCTGCAGAATTGATTGCTGTTCGTAATGCTAAGGACATTGTAGAAGGACGAGAGAGTGCTCTGAAGGCATACGCAACAGAAGTTATTAATATGCGGATTGCCCACGAAGGCAAAGATTACACAACAGAAAGTGGCTACCTAGTTAGTCCAGAGAATGGTATAAAGCTAAGTAAAGAAGTTTCTGGCGGTAAACTTAATATTGATATTGATTTGTTAAGACAAAAACTAGATGCAGATCAGTTTGCAAGTATAACTAACGAGATTGGTATTAATAAAACAATCAAGTACCCCAATGGTAAGTCTGAGACTTCATACTCTTTAGAATATGAACTCAATGAAGAAGCTTTGGAAAAAGAACTTAAACTTGGCAACATAGGCATGGAACAGATTGTTCAGGCAACTACTCCTGGTAAGGTTCGTTCAGCGTTCTATGTCAGAAGCCTCTAATAGGCCAAAACGTGCATTAAGACTTCGTGATGATGATCTTTTGTTTACTCAAGGGATGGCTGCAGCATTTTTTGATTTATTGCCAGCAGCTTTCAGAGCAAAAGAACAATTTTTATACGATTCTCTGGGCAATCAAATAGAGATTAATAGAACACCTGGCGGTAAAAGACGTTATAGTTTGAATGATATACTTAAAATTGCTCATGCTTTGCGTAGAGCTAATAAGATGACAGATAGACAATTGCGTTTGATTGTATTAAGAGTTGATGCTTTTAAAGAACCAATAAAGAAACACCGTAATCGCTATCGAAAAGGTAGTAAATAAAGATCACCATGGAAAAGAAAACATTACTTATTTTTGATGGACATAATGTTTTTATTCGCTCGTTTAGCGGGTTAATGAGGCAAGGTCTTAGCGCCCCAGATGGATCAGGTACGTGGGGAGCTTATGGTGCATTTAATGTTATTGCCAATTTAGTGCGTAAATATGAGCCATCACATCTTCTTGTAGCTTTTGATAAAGGACGTAGCTCCAAAAGATTGGCTCTTGATCCAGAGTATAAAGCCAATCGCAAACATGATAATAAGAGTCCAATGAACGATGTTTTCTCAATGGAATTTAAACCACAACTTAGCATGTTTATGCATCTTTGTTTAAATGCTGGTTTGCCATATATGCGCATTGAGAATGTAGAAGCAGATGACATCATTGCTACGGCTGCTTTAAATTATTCAGGAATATTTGAACGTATTGTTATCGTCAGTGCTGATCATGATTTGCACCAATTAATTAGACACAACATTACGGTTGTTAAACCAAGCATTAGCTATAAAGATATTGAAGAAGAAATATACAATGTTGTTTCTATCCAAGAACAATGGGGTGTAGACCCATGGCGCCTTCCTGAGATCTGGGCATTGATGGGCGATAAGGGTGATAACGTTAAAGGAATCCCAGGTATTGGTCCTAAGAAAGCTACAAAACTTATTGCTGAAAATGGTGATCTAAATTCTGTACTGGCATTAGAAGACCCAAAAATATCTGATCATATAAATACAGTTCGTCTTGCTAAAAAATTAATTGAATTAAATATTGATGAAGAGCTTGCATTCCCTCCATTGGGTAATCTACAATTCAATCCAGTGAAATACGGCGATGATAATGCTTTAAACCTTGAACAGCTATTTGATCAACTTGGGTTTGTTCAAGTAAAAGACCGATGGAAGAATAACACCTTATGGAAGGACGTTATCCCTTTTGGTAGGAAATTGCGATGAATAGCAAATGGATTATTAATCCATCGATTGATATGGTTGATGTGTTATCGCAATATGGTCGTTTTTTACCTAATGATTATCGAATGGTAATTGAACACTTGTTTGTACCTAACAGTTTTGAAGAATACAAAGAAAAAACAGGTCGTAAATTTCTAATTGTTGGATCAAAAGAAACGCCTGGTCTTATTGCTAAAAGCGTATTCCTTTGCATTATGTTGTCAGGACCAGATAGCATAGTTGTAAAAGTACCTAACTTAGATGAAAGCTTCTTGGTGCAAAATGTATTAGATAATTATGCTGAACATATTCGTACTAGAATCTTTGTTGCACACAATGATGAATTAAAATTAAGTAGCGAGTGGCGAGATGAAATTGAAAATTCTACTGATATTATTGTTTTTGGCAATCAGAATGCTATGGAAACGTTTAGAGAATATGAAACGGTTGATCGTCGCGTTTGGGAACATGGTTTTAAATTTAGTTTTGGATTAGTTAGATCTGAACAATTAACACCAAGTATAATTAATAGAATATGTTTTGATTTCTTTTCTTTTTATGGTGAAGGATGCCTAGCACCAAAATTTTATTTTATTTTAGGTAAATTAACCAAAAAACAGATTAAAGAGTTCAGTGCAGCAATGATTACATTCTATGGTGAGTTCATAGAAAGTTATAGAGATAAACTACCTTTAACACGCAAGAGCGAGTTGGTGCAAAAAATAATTAATTCTAATTATGTTGCTCGTTATGTTCGCCTTGAGAACTTGAATTCTAAAGATCTGTTTGATACACTCTATGGTGACATACGTTTGATTGTTGCCGAAGACATAGAAGTGGTAAATGATTTTATTGATGATTGGATTGATAATATTAGTACTATTGCTATAAATGTTGATGACGATCCTTATTCGTTAGATTTTTTAGAAGATAAAATGATCATACGTATTTGTGAAGTAGGCAACATGCAGTTCCCAGAGTTTTTTGAACAATATGACAGTGTAGATGATTTTAATATTTATGCTGACGAAGAATTAGATGATCCATTTGAGGATTATTTTTAAAATCTTACAAAAGTAAGGAAGGAAAGTAAATGAATAAAAATAGATCGAGACAGGTAGTAAACACCTTGTCAAAATCAAATGTGATTAAATTATTTGTAACTACTATGCTTGGTGTTGTTTTTCTTATAACAATGCCTATAGTAATTGTATTTGCACCATTTGTTTATGCTTGGCACTTTGTCAATGCTGTTTTTGAAAAACAAAACAAGGTAGAAAGTTTTACTTTATTTCACAACCCTAGCAGATGGGGTAGTTTTGAAGTAGATTTTAGTAGCTGGAAAAACCACGCAGAAGGTGAATGGTAATAATGGAAAATCTTGCCCAGCCCTCTGATGTAATGTTTGAGCGCAATATAGCTATCGTTGCAAGTAGAAAACAAGAAGTCCAGGTTTTTAGTGATGGATTTGTTTATGTAGGATATCTATGTGGACTAGACGAAAAATGGATTCAAATTTATGGTCATGAAGAAAATGACAGCAATGATTCTGTTACTCAATGGCGTTTTTTGTTAATCAATAAAAACAATATTTCTGCGATTGGTCCTAATGGACGTGGTTTGCATGATATTGATCAAGTAACACGTGAATTCATTAGCAAGAAGATCCAGATGTTCTCGGATGTATGTGATAAGTTTCTATCAGTTAGAGGAATTAAGAATGACACTAGAAAAGAAAAGTTTTGATGGTCCGTTGTCAAACTATGATGACAATGACTACGATGACGTTGTTGAAGTAAAGCTAATAGAGAGTAAAGAAGATCTTGTAAAAGAATTAGATCTCTCTACTGCAACTCCTAAAGAGCTATTGCTATATTTTTCTAATCGTTATAAAGAAGTTAACGGTTTTGAATATGTAGTTGAATGGGTCAAAGAACTTGCTATACTTAAAAGCTTCCAAGAACGTTATAAGGAAGATGCTGGTCCAATGATTGCATTGTTGTTTGACAAGCATGGCGGTAAGATTAATGATATGGTTATGACCATTACAGCTTTTAGTAAGGGCAGTAAATGGATTCAGGACACCCTCTACATTGAGTTGCAACAAAATAAGATAAAAGAAGAGAACCGACCAAGTTCAGAAGGGTTAATGAATACAGATGACTTCTTTAAACGATTCGCTGTTTGATTGGCAAAAAGATTACGTCAATCTAAAATATGATTTTCTAGATGATGAAGAGATTGAGTACCTAGAACTCAAGCATCCCCAGTTTGAGACGTTCAATAAGAACGGTTGTCCTACATGCGAAGATAGAACTTGTGGTGATTGCAAAGTTCAATTGCAATTGTACAAACACTATCTACGTGCTGGCATTGGACTCAATTATCAACGACTTGATTGGCAAGATTTCAACGGTGATCACAAAGGTCTAGAGCTTGCACAGATTTATCTAAGTCAACATAAGGACTTTGTTAAAGGTGGAATGGGTTTGATGTACCACGGAACATGGGGTACAGGTAAAACACTTCTCACAAGCCTTATGGCCAAAGAGCTTGTAAAGCTTGGCTACACTGTTTATTTTGCTACTTTTACACAAATGGTTGATGAGTTCACCAGAGGGTGGGGTAGTAATGAAGAAAAAGCCCGTTTTGAGTCTAAGGTAGTTAAGAGTGATGTATTCTTCTTGGATGACATTGGTAAGGAGTTTCGAACCAAGAACAATCTAAGTGAAGCAACGTTTGACCATGTATTGCGTCAGCGTGCACTCGACAACCGCCCTACGTTTATTACTACAAACATGACGATTGAAGAATTGAATGAAGGATACGGTAGTGCTATCTTTTCTCTCCTAAAGGAAAGAATGATTGTACACAATATGGATGGTGTCGACTACCGTGAGTATGCAAGGAACAGAACTCTTGATGAAATCAAGAATGGTACAGTACGTAAGATTATTTAATAGAAAGTAAGAAGATGGATATTGAAAAGAGTATGGTTCGCCACTTTGTCAAGCTAGAAAGTTTTGATGATATATGGGCGAAAGGAATTCGTAGTGAGCACTTCTTTGATGATGGTGTACGTGAGCTGTTTGAATATAGTGTGGATTATTACATTCGCAGTGAGTTCAAACAAACTGTAGATCGTGATTTCCTTGAAACTAAGTTTGAAGATTATTTTGCTCGTAATGAGTGGCCTGAAGAAGAATACCTAGTAGGCGTTCTTGTTGAAGAGTTGATAACTAAATATCGTAAAGCATCTACTCAGAGTGCTTTGCTAAAAGCTGCCAATGCTTTGGAAGATGACCCAGAGGTTGGTATCTCTATGGCACTAAGTAGTCTTACAAAGATTCAGAGTGATACCAGTACACGTGAGCGTATTGAAATCTACGGTGATGGTTACGAGCGTCGCGTGAATGATTACATGGATGAAGTATCTAACCCAACAAAAGATAAGAAGGGCATCTATCTTGGCTGGGATGCATTGAATGATCACATGTATGGAATTCAGAAAGGTGAGCTTGCGGTTGTCGTAGGTATCCCTAACGTTGGTAAGTCATGGGTAGGTTCCGTTATTGCTCTTGAAGCAGCACGCCGTAAGAACAAGGTTTATTTTGCATCGTTAGAACTTCGTAAAGAACTAACCTTGATGCGACTTGACTGCCTTGTTAGTGGTGTACCGTATGCTCGTTATGAGCGTGGTCAACTAACACCTAATGAGTTGAAGCGTCTTAAAGAAGCTCGTGAAGAGGTTATGGAGTTTGGTGAGTACCTACTCATTGACTCTCCTAGCCGTAAGAGCGAGCGAAGCGTTATGGAACTTTACTCTAAGGCTAAACACTGGGGAGCAGACATGATTGTTGGTGACCAGTTGTCATGGATTAGTACTGAAAAGAGTTACGGTCAAGCCAGTAACTTCCAAACTCTACAAATGTCTGAAGTTATTACTGATGTTGCATCTACCAACCGAGAAATGGGTATGGCCTCTGTATGGCTTGCTCAGTTCAACCGTGAAGCTATGAAAAATAAGAAGGGTCGTGGTGGGCTAGCTAACATTGGACTTAGTTCACAGATCGAACAGATTGTAGACATGGCTATCGGCATTGGTGCTACCAAGGAAATGAAGCAACAAGAGGCATTGGTGATGGATATTCTTAAGAGTCGTCGCAGTGACCTTAAGTCATGGATGATGGGTTTTGAACTTAAAGATCGTACGTCACTTCAAGTTGTTCGTGAATATGAGGATAACAATGATTGAGAGAACTCCTAAAGAAATGGGCCAAGACGCCCTTAGAGATTTAAACCCAGAAGACCGAGCCTTTCTAGAAAAGGTTAAAAAAGAAAACAAAGACCTTTTAGAAAAGTTAAAGAATGACACCATTATCTGATTTGTTCCCTGGTCTTGATGTTAGGGTGGTGCTTCAAGATATTATTGGGGTAGGAGAATTGATTGAGAATGGTGATGAATTTATCCATTCTTGCCCGTTGCCTTTTGGCATGCACAAAAACGGTGATCGTAACCCAAGTGCCAGCATAAACAAAGATACTTTCCTTTTTAACTGTTTTACCTGTGGCGGGGGTAGCATAATCTGGCTAGTCCAGAACTGTATGAATGTCACCAAAGAGGAGGCTATTGCTGTCCTCAAGAATGAGGTAGCAGAGCTTAAGGTTGTATCGGTTGAGGACTTTATTAAACGTCTTGAAGGGGTGTTTGACAACAGTCCCCAGGACCGTACAGAGATCCCAGTTTATAGCGATAACTTGCTTAAAAGGTGGGAAGGTCCCTGTGAGTATTTGACCGTTAGAGGGGTCTCAGAGGCCGTTCAGAGGGCGATGCGCACGGGTGTGGAGAGGGGAAGGACCGAAATTTCTAAATCTCCAGAAGGGGACGTAAATGTGACCCTGGATAGGGTCGTACTGCCCCACTTTATGAAGGGTAAGTTGGTCGGATGGGTCGCTAGAAAGATCCAAGATGTGCCAGGAGTGCCAAAGTATAGAAACTCTAAAGGCTTCCCACGAGGAGCTTGGTTGTATAACTTAGATAACGCCAAGGCGTTTGACGAAGTCTATGTTGTAGAGAGCCCGATGAGCGTCCTTGTGTTGAAGAGTAGAGGGATTGACAATGTCGTGGCGACCTTCGGCGCAAAAGTAGATGCTCAACAGATTGGGTTACTGCGTAACTTCTCTAAGGTAACTATCTTTATGGATGGCGACTTGCCTGGAAGGAATGCAACGTGTAATCTAGTGGAGCAATTGAAGTTGTATACTAAGATTGCAGTTATCGAAACACCGGATGACGAGGATCCTGCTACATTGTTGGAGATTCCTAGTACGATGAACTCGATGGAATGGCAGTTAACGCATTAAGTAATTTGATTTATGGTGGAGACATGTGGTATGGTAGTAAAAGCGTCAACGTGACGATATAACAATTATAGAAAATAGGTAAATAAAATGGCATTGAAAAAAGGTATGTCTGCAGTACGTGAAAGCCTTGAACGTTCGCAGAAAAGTAGTGGCCCTAAGACGTATGAACAGACCAACTGGTTCTACTGGCAGGGTGGAGAGAGCAAGGTTCTCCGATTTTTAACTGACTCGAATGACATCTTTGTTGTTCCAGTGCACGATAATGTTCCTACCCATGATGGTAAGAAGAAGACGTTTGTATGCCGTTCTGCATTCGATGCTTCATGTGAGCTTTGTCAGAACAAGGTATACCGTCGTGACGTTGGTTATGGCGTAGCAGTGCTCCGTGAAGAAGTACGTGAAGACGGTAAGATTACTGGATACCGTGATGTCACTTCTGAATACACTGAGACTGTTGACGGTAAGAATGTATCTAAGAAGAAGCCGTATGTCGGCATTGTTTCACAGGGTATGCGCAACTACTGGAATCAGATTGCGGTTATCGCTGAGAAGTATGGTTCACTCCGTGATCGTGAGATTGAAATCTTGCGTCAAGGTGCTGGAACTGACACCACATACATGGCATTCGCTCTTCCTGAAAAGGCAATTGAGAACATTGACACTAGGTATGCTAAGTTTATGCCAGATGTAGAAGCGTTCCTTAACCGTATTGGTAGCCAAGAGTACTACGATGCTCAACTACACGGAATCATCAAGGAAAAAGAAGCACCTAAGGCTTCTGATACTCCTACTCCTGCTGCTGCACCTGTTGCCGAAGAAGAAGAGTATGGTGAAGATGAGTATGTCGCTATCGATGAAGAGACAACAGCTGAACGACTTCGTAAGAAGCTAGCAGCTAACTAAAGGTTTGAACCTTGATGAGGGAGGATTAGTCACCTCCATCTTGATGGAACTTATCAAGGAATCAAATATTCTGAAGACTCAGTGGAGTAGTGGGTTAACCCGACACGATTCATTGCTCCACTGGGTACTCAGATAACTACTAACGTAATAAGAAAGAATAGAATGCCATTCAATGCACTCGAAAACAAAGTAATTATTAAGATCGCTGCAGTAGAAGAAACCACCGAGAGTGGTCTTTACATTCCGGATACTGCTACTGCTATGCCTGAAACTGGTGTTGTTGTATCTATTGGACCAGGAAGAATTGCCATGGATGGATCTATCATCCCAACTGGAATTAAAGCTGGAGATAAAGTAATATTTGAACGTCGAGCTGCTCAAAAAGTTGAACTCGATGAAGAAGAATATCTTGTGTTCCTTACGGATCACATTCTAGCTATCGTAGAAGAGTAATTATGAAGTTGTTTCTTCAAATACTTGTACCTATTCTAGCTTACCTAGGCATTGGTGCCATGGGTGCCAAAAATAAAGATGATTGGAAATACATTGTTTTTTTACCATTCTACTTGGTTATATTTTTAGGGATTTTTACTCTAATAGTTTTCTTTCTAAAGTGGTTATATGCATGAACACTGAGTGGGTAACCATGTATGATGGTAAACACATACACATAGTTGGTGCTAAACG
>Ga0007804_1000085_pt1 | contig 35448 bp, 37 predicted proteins | sample CryBogCBE25Aug07_FD_60367 | JGI IMG/M metagenome (GOLD analysis project Ga0007804, IMG submission 60367) | Freshwater microbial communities from Crystal Bog, Wisconsin, USA - CBE25Aug07 | ecosystem: Environmental > Aquatic > Freshwater > Lake | place: Crystal Bog, Wisconsin, USA | collected... | reverse complement strand
GCCACCCATTACCACGCGGACCACGTGGGCGGTGGCTTCTACGGCCACCAGTTCGGCAATCCCGTTGACGTGGTGGCCGTAGAAGCCACCGCCCACGTGGTCCGCGTGGTAATGGGTGGCAATAACGCCGACCAGGGTCATGCCGTCGGCCTCGAGTTCGGCGAGGAGTTCCAAGGGGGCGTGCGCCGGGTCAACCAGCACGGCCACCTTCGTCTCAGCGTCGCCAATGGCGTAGGAGAAGTTTCGCATCTCCTTCGCTACCTCGTCGCCGCGGGCGACGTCTCGGCCGGAGAGCCACTGGCGAAAATACAGCCGACTACTCATCGGGCGTGAGACGGGCCAAGCGGGGGCTCAGTTCTTCAACTTGGGCCTTGGTCGCAATGAGTCGAGCGTCGAGCATCTCGATCAACTCGGTCGCGCGCGAGAGCTTCATAAAGAGCTCGTCGACCGACACGTCGTCAGTGTCAAAGGAGTTGACGATGGCGTCGAGTTCCCGGGCGGCGTCGTTCCACGAAATGGTCATGGGGTGGTCCTTTCAGCATTGGTAATAGTCACACGAAGTTTTCCGTCGCTCAGACGAACGTCGACCTCGCCACCGATGGCGACGTCCTCGACCGAACGGACCACGGCCCCCGAGGCGGTCTGGACGAGGGCCCAACCCTGCGCGAGGCGACGAGCCGGATCGTAAGCGGCGAGGAGTTGGCGCGTCGAGACTAGGGACGTGGCGGCGTTGGCGAGCAGGTAATCGGCGTGAAGGGCCAGACGCTGACCAGTAGCGCGAAGGTGACGTTGTTCGCCCGACAGGCGGTCGCGCACCGCGAAGGTCATAGTTCGGCGACGTTCGGCCAAGAAGGCCGTCTCCTGGTCGAGCAATGCCTGTACCCGTTCAGCAATGCGTTGCGCCGGAGCGACGACGCGGGCCAGGTGCCACTCGCGCACTTGCGCCACCAGGGTCTCGCCCAACTTGGTCGGGGTAATGGCCATGGTGTGGGCGGCCATGTCGGCAATGGAGACGTCGTTGGTGTGACCAATACCCGTCCAGACGGGCGTCGCCGCGGCCGCGATGGCGCGGGCAACCGACTCGTCATCGAAACAGGAGAGGTCGCCCTTCGAGCCACCACCACGAACAATGCAGATGACGTCGAGGCCGAGCGCGCCAAGCTTCTCAATGGCCCGCACGATTTGGGGCGGAGCGGCCTCCCCCTGCACCAGGGACTGCTCGAGGTAGACCTCAAAGCGGTAGGGCGAGCGATCAAACTGGCCCCTAAAGTCGGCGTACCCTTCGGTGCCGGCGCTAGCCACGACACCCACGCGCAGGGATACTGGCGAGAGAGTTCGACTCTTGTTCGCCGCGCCCTCTCCAATAATGTGCTCGGCCGTCAACTGGGCGATAAGGGCCAGCCGTCGACGGGCCATGTCGCCGAGGAGCTCTTCCAAGTTGAGGTCGGTGACGGTAAAGCCGATTTTTCCCTGAGGCGTGTAGAGATCGGCGTAGCCGGTGACCTTTACGACGGTGCCGGCCTTGAGCACAATGCCCTGCTCGTCGAGTTCGCGCTTCAGTCCACCCCACTTGGAGACCCAGCAGTGGGCGTTGAGGACGGGGCGGCGGGAGTCCGAGGCCGAGGAACCGGCGTCGACAATGTCGAGGTAGAGGTGGCTCTTTTCGTAAATTTTGGCGATTTCGCCGCGAATCGTGACCGGTCGACTCTTCGGAAAGGCCCGTTCCAACAGGCCCGTGACCTGTTCATAAAACTCCCCCACCTCAAGGGGGCGTTCACCCGTGTCGAGGGCGGCCGCGGGCGTTTCATCCATTCCTCTAGGGTACCGGCACCGGTGGCCTCGCCGGTGTCGCCACCGGCTCCTCTTGACCCGAAACGTGGCAGAATAGAACCTGGATAGTGAGTTGGCCGGGTGGTCGCATCGTCGGCAACGACGGTGAGGAAAGTCGGGGCTCCAAAGAGCAGGGTGCTCGCGAAACGTGAGTCACGGTGACGTGCAGGAAAGTGCCACAGAGAATAAACCGCCAGGGGCTTCGGCGACGAAGTACCGGTAAGGGTGAAACGGTGCGGTAAGAGCGCACCAGCGCGAAGGGTGACTTTCGCGGCTCGGTAAACCCCACTCGGAGCAAGATTAAACATGGGAACGCTGCTCGCGGGTCTCGCAAGAGACATCCCAAGGTGGATCGCTTAGATGGATGGCCACACAGCCTCCTCGTGAGGTGGACAGAACCCCGCTTATAGGCCGACTCGCTATCCTTCGCTGTCGAAAGAAGTTATGCCCAACCTGCCCTACTCCGAACTGCCCGCGGCTGACCCCGGCACGCCACCACTGCGTTCGCCGCAGCGATACCTGGGCTGGCTGGCCGGCCGCCAACGGGGCATTCTCACCGCCAACGCCATTTTCGGCATTGGCTGGATGGTCTGCCAGGCGCTCGTCTGGGCCGCAGTCGGTGCGGCGATTGACCACGGTATGGCCCACCACAGCCTGCGGGGACTCTTTACCTGGGTCGGGGTCGTCGTGCTGCTTGGCGCATTGCAGGCCCTCTTTGGCGCTCTCCGTCACCAACTGGCCGTCACCAACTGGATGCACGCGGCCTTTCGCTCCACGCAGCTCATCAGCCAGCGACTAAGCCAGACGACTACGGCGATGACTGACGAGGTAGCTCCCGGCGACATCGTCACCACCGTCGTTACCGACGCGATGCGCGTTGGCGGCGCCTTCGACTCGCTCGCTCGTTTTCTCGGGTCGATTGCCGCATGGGCCGTCGTCTCGGGCATCCTGCTGGCCACCTCGCTGCAACTCGGGCTCATCGTCATTATCGGCGTCCCCGTCTTGATGGCCCTCACGACCCCGTTAATGCGCCCCCTACACCGGGCCCAGGCCCAGCAGCGCGAGGCCTCGGGCCGGTTGGCCGCGCTGGCCTCCGACACCGTCACCGGTCTTCGCGTTCTTCGCGGCGTGGGCGGCGAAGAGGTCTTCTTCGACCAGTACGCCAAGCAGAATGCCCTCGTGCGCAACGCCGGGTGGCGAATCGCCACCCCCTCGGCCGCCCTCGAGTCGGGTCAGATCTTTCTCCCGGCCATCTTGACCGTGACGGTCACCTTCATTGGCGCCAACGACGTCCAGCACCACACGTTGCTGGCCGGCCAGCTCGTCTCCTTCTTCGGCTACACCACCTTCCTCACTACCCCGCTCCGGACGGCAATCGAGTACGTGCTGGCCTTCACTCGGGCCCAGGTCGGTAGCGCCAAGGTCCTGCGACTCCTGCGCATGACGTCCACCACGACAGACCCCGATAGTCCGCGCTCGTGGCCCACCTCGTTCGCCGCGCTGCAGGATGCACGCAGTGGACTCTCGCTCCCCTCGGGCCGCCTCGTCGGAATGGTGAGCGCGGACACGGGCTCACTGGCGCCACTTATTGATCGGCTCGGTCGCTTTAGCGACGACCTCGAGGGGGTCACCCTCGACGAGCACAACCTGCGTGACCTTCCACGTCGGACAGTCCGAGCCAACGTCGTTGTGAGCGAAGTGGAGCCCCGCCTCTTTTCGGGGCCGCTGCGCGACGAACTCGACAGTCGCGGTGGTCACAGTGACGCCGACATCCTCGCCGCCCTCGAAGCGGCCAGCGCCACTGACATCCTCGACCAGTTAGAGGAGGGGCTCGACGCCTGGGTCGACGAGCGGGGTCGAAGCTTCAGCGGAGGCCAACGGCAGCGTCTCAGCCTGGCCCGGGCCTACCTCACGGGGGCACCACTGCTGATCCTGGTCGAACCGACGTCGGCCGTTGACACCCACACCGAGCGCCGTATCGCCGAACGCCTCCCGTCCTATCGGGCGGGCCTGACGACGGCGGTAGTGACCGCCAGTCCCCTGGTGCTCGAGCAGACCGACCTGGTCTATCTCATTGACGACGGTCAGGTGGTGGCCGCGGGCACCCACCACGAGTTGGCCACCAGCTGTGACCAGTACCGTCGCATCGTGTTCCGAACGGACGACGAATGAGCGCCTTACCTATTGCCACGTTTCCCGAGGTTCGCCAGTACGCCCGCACCCTCATTCGCCGCCACCGCGGCTCCCTCGTCATCATGTTGCTCTACTACGCCGTCGCGGCGATGGCCGCGCTGGTGCCGGGCTACGTCATCGGCCTCTTCACCAATGACGCGGCGGCCAATCACCTGACGAGCGCGACCACCGTGCGACTGGTCGAGATTCTGGCCAGCACCTCCCTCGCCTACGGCATCTTTCAATTCATCGCTCGACGTCGTAGTTACATCCTCGGTGAACAGGTCTTCGCCGAACTCCGTGAGGAGTTTCTGGCCTCCGTCCTCGCCCTTCCGCTCAACGTGGTCGAGCGGGCCGGCACCGGTGACCTCCTGTCGCGAACCACCAGTGACGTCGAGGCGATGTCGCGCACCGTCCGCTTCGCCGTGCCCGAGTGGCTGGTCGCCCTCATTCAGACGATCATCACTCTGGTGGCGATGCTGCTGGTCAGTCCGTTGGCGTCGCTCGCCAGCCTGCTGTCACTGCCGCCGATTTTCTTCGCCACCCGCTACTACCTGCGGTACGCCACCCCCGGGTATCGCCGTGAGCGCATGAGTTACGCCGCCCTGGCCGGCACCGTCTCGGAAACGGCCGAGGGGGCCCGCACCGTCGACGCGTTGGAATTAGGCGCCCGCCAACACACGCGGCTCGAGGGCGCCCTGCGCGAGGCCTTCTACGCCGAAATGTATACGTTGCTAATGCGCATGGTCTGGTTCCCCATTACCGAGAGTTCCTTCGCCTTCGCCGTGGCCGCCACACTCGGTTGGAGTGGCCTCCTCGTCTTGCACCACGTCATTTCGATCGGCGCCGCCACGACCGTCACGCTCTACGTCGTCCAGATTAACGACCCGCTCGACCGCATTATTTCTTGGCTGGACGAGTTGCAGATGGGCCAGTCCTCCCTGGCCCGCTTAGTTGGCGTGGCCGGCGTGCGCGACACGCGGCCCACTGTCGGCCCGAGTCCCGAGGGCGAGGGGATCCACGTCTCCTACGTTGACTACGAGTACCGGGCCGGCCACCCCGTACTACACGACATCTCCCTCGACATTCGCCCGGGCGAACGACTGGCCATCGTCGGTCCGTCCGGCGCTGGTAAGTCGACCCTCGGCCGTCTCTTGGCCGGCATCGAGGCACCGACGACCGGCACCATCACCATCGGTGGGGTCAGCATTGCCGACTTGTCGCTGGCCACGCTGCGCCAGCAGGTCTGCCTCGTGACCCAGGAACACCACGTCTTCGTGGGAACCCTCGGCGCCAACGTGGCCCTGGCCGACCCGGCCGCCTCCGAGGAAGCCCGATGGGCGGCCCTCGATGCTGTAGACGCGCTCGACTGGGCGCGGGCACTGCCTCAGGGACTCGACACGGAACTGGGCGGTGGCGCCCACGTGCTAACACCGGCGCAGGCGCAGCAGCTCGCGCTGGCGCGCCTCGTGCTCGCCAATCCCCACACACTGGTACTGGATGAGGCCACCGCCCTGCTCGACCCCCGCGCTGCGCGCCACCTAGAGCAATCCCTGAACGCCGTGCTGCAGGGTCGGACTGTCATCGCCATTGCCCACCGACTCCACACGGCGCACGACGCTGATCGCGTCTGTGTCATGCGCGATGGTCGAATTGCAGAACTGGGCACCCACGACGAGCTCGTCGCGCAGAGCGGCGAGTACGCCGCTCTATGGCGAAGCTGGCGAAACGAAGCTGGCGAGTAGAAACGAAAGGGTTGAGGTCGACGCTCCTCTCACTGGCGTCGATGCCGTCAATATGCGAACGAAGGCGATGGAGGAAGCTCAGCGTCGCTTCGACGGCACTAACACGTTCAGCCCAAGCCTGGGCCGTGCAGTGTCGGTCGGCGTCATTTAAGGTCGGCCGCAGAGTCACTACGGCGGGCCAGCCCCGGAGCGTGACCAGGTTGGTTGACACGTTGAGATAAGGCGGCACGTCGTCGTCGAAGTTGCGAAGTGCGTCCAGCATGGCCTCCGCGCCGTCAATATGCGGCGCACCCGCGAAACAGCCAATGGCAATGTTGACTTCAGCAGCTGGCCTCGACACCCATTTCGCAGTCAGCAACGAACCACTGATTGCGACCTCGAGCCTTGGCGCTCTCGTGCGCGACGTCGGCCCAGCCCAGCGCGTCGTTGGCGTCCGATTCGTCATCACTGGACGTCGTGATGGCGTTGCCGACCGTGGATGTCGACGGCTTCAGAAATGACGCCTAGCAGGCTCTCGTCCGTAGAAAAAATCTCAATTTGAGAGGAGGTCTGGTCGATGGGGAAGTCGAACTCGTCACTGCCGAGAATTGACGATGGCGACTCGCAATCAATCACCGCTAGGGGTGACCGAGGAAGTCACTCATGATTCCGATTCGTTCCGAAAAAATTATTACGACGGCCGTTGGGTGACCCTCTTTGAAGCGACGGACCCGCATTGGAATCAATGCGCGGTGATTCAAACGACCAGTGAGATCGTCGTGCGTCGCTTCCTACGTCGCTTCGTTCTCGGCATCGATGCGGCCCTGAGATTGTCCGAGCATCGATGCGACGGCCCACGGGGCATTGAATACAGTCAGGATCCAGGCGTCGGTACCGAAGTGCACGATGCAAAGAATCCCCCACGTCTCTTCGTGCATCATCATCGGCACGTCTGCACCAACGACCTGCTCGATGCCAGACGTCGCCTCGACAGGGGCCAGGCGATGGCTGTCTTCTGCAGTTTTAAACTGAGTAAAAACGCGAGTTGAGTATCAATCGCGCAAATGTGGCCATTTACCTGTGAGAATCGATTTGCTCGTAATCTACCTATGTGCCTTCTCCAATTCGCGGCGACGAACTTACGTCGTGCCTTCACCGCATCACTCTCACCCGAAGTGCACCACTTGCCAGCGAGACCGTTTCAGTGAGCCCAGAAATGGCGCGACGACGAGACGTCGCCCAAGCTCATCGCCGCGAAGTCGTGGCCGCGCTCATTGAGCAGTACAGTTGGGCCGAGCCACGAACGGTCGATGACACGTTGGCGGCGCTGGCGGCCGGCCTACAATTAATTATCCACCCCCGCTTGCCCGACGACCTCGACCAAAACCGACGGGCCACGGTTCCGCTTCTCTGGCGATTGGGCAAGCGTGACGGGCAATTCATCTACGCGCCCATCGTGGTCAAAAATAACGAGGTCGTGGAAGTGGCCACGTCGCGTCGCATCATCGAATCAACCCTCCAAAGCCTGAGTCCGACGAATGCACCGGTTCGCGAGGGCCTCGGTCCCCGCAGCACCCTAACCGTCACACGCAACGGCTTAGTCCTCGCCCACGCCACCCGAGTTTTGCAGTGGCTCGGACACGGCGACGCTGAGGGGCGGGCAGCGATGATTGACCGGAATCGACGAGTCTGGTGGTTCACTCTCGCCTCGCCCGAAACTCCGCGTTTCAACCTCGATGCATACGACACCGCCTTCACACAACGACAGCTCACGCTCACTCTCCTGGACGCCTGGTCCCGTGGGGTGGGCGACTACCCAACCTCGCCGTATTGGCATCGCGAATGCGAAGAGTGTCCGTACCGATCGACGTGCGAGGAAACCTTGACTGACCGTCAGGACGTCTCTCTCGTTCGCTACACCACCCTCGAGCAACAGACCTCACTCCGGAGCCTCGGTATCGAAACCGTTTCTCAGCTCGCCGAGCTTGATCCGAGCCAGGCTCGACCAGCTCGCGGTACCGAGCTCGAGGGTGTCGCCAAGGAGGCCATTCTGGCCCGGTCGATTGAGCGACTCCCCGACTTGATCTACCGAGCGCGAGTGATGACGTGGGGCACCTTCCTTCGATCCGTTCCCGATGTCGATGTCTACTGCCCAACTGCCGACGTTGAAGTTGACGTCGACATGGAGAGCTACGACGACCGCACGTACCTCTGGGGCGCCAGTGTCCGGACGGCACCGCACGTTGAGGGAATCGCCCAGGGCTACACCCCATTCGTTACGTGGGACGAGCTCACTCCCGACGCGGAACGCGACGTCTTCCTCAGCTTCTGGCAGTGGATGAGTGAACTTCGCGAACGAGCAGTAGCCACGAGCCTGACCTTCGCCGCCTACTGCTTCTGGGCCCAAGCTGAAAACGGAGCCATGGACCGTGCACTCGAGGCCCCCGGGGTCGCCCCCACCGTCGTCGAGTCCGTCCAGCATTTTCGTCGCCAACAGCCACCGCAGTGGATCGACATGCACGAACACGCCAAGCGATGCATCCAAACCGAAGGCCCGCTCGGTCTCAAGCACCTGGCCCGCGGCGCCGGCTTTGAATGGCGCGACGAGAACCCGAGCGGCGAAGCCTCGATGCTCTGGTACGAGGTAGCCAGAGGAAGCGACGAGGAGGCCCTCCGGTCGCGTCAACGACTACTCGAGTACAACGAGGACGACTGCCGAGCCACTGCCGCCTTGCGTGACTGGCTTAACGGGGACGCTCGGTTACTCGGGCATCGCGACGGGCCACGAATCACTCCGCCTGCTCATTAGGCTGGCCCCGTGCCGCCGTCGACTCCCGAACGCCGATCCCTCGCCACGGCCGCGGCACAAGGTCGGGGCGCCCTCTGGGCAATTTCGTCGCTGGTACTTTTGTGGCCGCTTAGCGCCGGCGTCGTCAAACTTCGCGACCACCACGTAACCCGAGGCGTACTTCTCATCGCAGTGGCGGTGGGGTTTCGGCTGGTGCTCTCGCGGCTCGTTACCCACGTCAACTCGGCTCGAGCGCAACGTCGCCGCGTCGCACTCCGCACCGCGAGCGTGGAGTTCCTCGCGTCCTCGACTGATGACGGCATCGTCGAGTTGTTGGCCGCCATTGACGACGCGGCTCACCTCGACGAATTCGAGACCTTGCGTGCGGCCGCCGGCACGAGTGTCCTGGCTCTCCCGGCACTCTTCTTCGTGGCCGGTTGGCTCCCACTCGTCATCGTGGTCGGTCTCGTGGGATTATCCGTTCCTTTTTATATTCGAGCGGGGCGTCGGGCCGAGGCGGCCGAGGCGACGTTCCGCGAACACCGGGCCCAACTCGGTGACTACCAACTTGACCTCCTAAAGCACGGGGTCGAACTCCGCGCACTCGGGGCGGTCTCCTTCGGCGCGAGAACTATCAGCGCCCTCTCGACGAGAGAACACGAGGGCGCCCTGCGGGCCATTCGCGAAGCCCTCGGCTCGTCACTCGTGACGGAGTTTCTCGGCGGGGTCAGCGTCGGATTCGTGGCCATGGTCGAAGGCTTCGGACTGCTCCACGGCACGAAGTCACTCGGCCCCGCGCTACTCAGTGTGTTGCTGACGGCCGAGTTCATTGGGTGGGTCCGTCGCTACGGCGTGGCCTTTCACCAACGTCAACGGACTACCGAAGCAGTCGCCTTTCTGCAACGGGTGCGTCGTGGCGTGGCGCACCCCGTGGCGCCCGACGTGGTCTTGTCTTGCGACAACTTGGTCGCGGCGGCCCGCACGACACCCGTTTCACTTCGCCTGCACCCCGGCGAACACCTCGCCGTGACGGGACCGTCAGGAAGCGGAAAAACAACGCTGCTTGAAACGTGGCTGGGCTGGCGATCAGCGGTGAGTGGCGACACGGCACTGACCTCCCACGGAGTGGGCGTCGTCACCGTCGCCACCTCATTGGGTGATGGGCGACTGCGCGACATCCTCACCCTGAACACCACGCCTGATCACGACGACGTGGTCAACGTGTTGCGGGAGGTGGGCCTCGAGGTCGACCTTGATCGCTCCGTTTCACCCGATGGTGTGGGGCTGTCCAGTGGCGAACGGGTTCGCTTGCTGATTGCCCGTGCCCTGCTGCACCACGCGGCCCTCCTGGTGCTTGACGACATCACCGGTCTGCTTGACGAGCCCAACCGTCAACTCGTGCGCGAGGCACTCGCGCGGCGACCCGGCCTCGCCGTTATTGAGGCCACCGTCGACGAGCCGGCCTTGACCGCCCCTTCACAGCGGGTCGTGCTCTCGTGACCTCGCACCTGACAACGCTGGGTCGCTGGCGGCGGCGAGCGTCACCATCACGACGGGCCATCGTTCGGGCCACCCTCGTTGGGGTAATCGCCAACGTCGCGGGTGCCGGACTCTTTGTCGGCGCCATCACCTTATTAACGTTCAGCGCCGGACGCCCGTCCTGGCGCGCGGTCGCTATTGCGCTCATTCTCATCGAGACAATCGCCTTCTTGCGGTCGCCGCTTCGCTTCGCCGAGCGCATGACGTCGCACCACTTGGGGTATGCCGCCGTCACCACTTGGCGGCGCTGGCTCGTCGAAACGGTGGGTCGCTGGCCGCAATCGAAGTGGCGCACCATCGCCACCGGCGACGTGCTCGAGCGTTCACTACGCGACACCGATGAGTTGCAGTCGCTCTGGGTGCGGGGAATTCTCCCCCTTGTGGCTACTGGCGTCACGATGGTCGCCGGCGACGTCTGTCTCTTCACCGTGACGAAGGAATCGTCTGTCACGGTGTCACTCCTCGTGCTCCTCCAACTACTGACCGCACTCGCCTGCGCCGTCGCGCTGCCGCGACTAGCTAGCGCGGACGCTGAGGTTCGCCGGGCCCGAGGCGAATTCGTCGCCTCCTTAGTCACGGTGACCTCCACCGCCCGCGAGGTCCGTCTATTAGGCGGTGATGAGTCGCTGCGGCGTCGCCTCGCACTCGCCCACGGTCCACTCGACCTTGCCGAACGACGCGTGGCAACAGTGCGCTCGTGGTGCGCCAGCGTTATTGTGGCGAGCACCCTGCTCACCCTCGCCACGCTCTGGTGGTCACTTCCACCCCTCTCCGCCACCGGCCTGGTCGCCGCAGTGTGGATCGCCCTGGCCACCATCGAACAGAGCGAGGCCGTCCCCGGCGCCCTCGACGCGCTCGTCGCGGTCATCGGCGCCGGCGAACGCCTTGACTCCCTCGAGGTGGCGCAACCGCTTCGGACGGCCACCGACACCGACGGGGCGCTTCGCGTGCAGTGGTCGGCGACGATGTCTCCGCAGCCGCTGCGGAACGGCCAACGCGTGGCCGTCGTCGGTCCGTCGGGCGCGGGCAAGACTCGGTTACTCGAACGGCTCGCTGGGCTCGATGAAGGGCCGACCGGACTGTTCATTGGCGACCACGACAGTGCTGCCATCGACGAACAACGACTCCGTTCAGTGGTCCGCTACGTCCCCGCCGATCCCGGACTCGTTCGGGGTATTGTTCGCGACACCCTCGCGATGGGCGCTCCGGTGACGCCCGAGCTGGTGGCGATGGCCCGCCGACTCGGACTCGCGTTATCGCTCGATGACCGGATCGAGGATCTTTCTCGGGGCGAGCGTCAGCGATTCGCGGTGGTCCGCGCATTGGCCACGTCACCGCGCGTCCTGCTCCTCGATGAGCCGACGAGTGGCCTCGGGCGCGAGGACACCGAACGGATGCTCACCTTGCTCGCCGAACAGCCCGTGCTGACCATCGTGGCGTCTCACGACCCAGCGGTGGTCGCCTGGTGCGACGAAGTTGTGACCGTGGGCGACTTAGCCGTTGAGTGAGGCCATTGATGCGGTGTGGTAGCGATCGCCCACCACGGCATCCAGCGGCACCGCCGCTTCCAGTTCAGCGACGTCAGCGTCACTCAACACAATGTCGGCGGACGCACAGTTTTCCCGAAGCCAGCGGCGACGCTTGGTGCCAGGAATTGGTACTACGTCGTCACCCTTCGCCAGCACCCAGGCAATCGCCAGCTGCGCCACGGTGACGCCTCGGCGTTCCGCGATCGCGGTTAACGCCTCAACGATGGCGAGATTCTTTTCGCGATTCTCTCCCTGAAAGCGGGGGAAGTTGACGCGGTTCTCCCGTTCGCCACCCGTCCCGACGGTCGAGGCCTCGTTGGTTAAGAACCCCCGACCAATGGGCGAGTAGGCCACGAAACCGATACCGAGACGACGACAGGTCGCCAACTGGTCACCCTCGACGTCGCGAGTCCACAGCGAGTACTCCGACTGCAGGGCACTGATGGGATGCACGGCGTGGGCCCGCTCGATTGTGGCGGAGGAGGCTTCGGAAATGCCGAGGTGGCGCACCTTGCCGGCCTCAACGAGTTCCTTCATGGCGCCCCACGTTTCCTCGATCGGGACGGTCCGGTCGACGCGGTGCTGGTAGTAGAGGTCGATGTACTCAACGCCCAGTCGCGCCAGCGAGGCGTCGCAGGCTGCCTTCACGTAGTCGGGCGTGCCGTTCACGCGCACGTAGGAACCATCGACGTTGCGCTCGTTGCCGAACTTGGTAGCGAGGACGACCTCGTCACGACGGCCGGCGATTGCTCGACCGACCAACTGCTCGTTCGTGAACGGTCCGTACATGTCGGCGGTGTCGAGAAAGTTCACCCCGAGGTCGAGGGCCTCGTGGATGGTGGCGATGGACTCGGCGTCATCCCCGACGCCGTAGAACTCGCTCATTCCCATACAGCCGAGCCCCATGGCCGAGACGGTGAGTCCTTGTCCTAAACGACGAGTTTGCACGGGAGCGCTCCTTGTGAAGTTAGTCACAACCCTTATTTTCTAGGGTTTTGGGACTTACCTTAGTTGCTTGGCGCGAGATAAATTCTTCTTATTGGTTGGGGGGACCAAACGATTGTGCAGCCCGCTCGCTCGCTTGAGTGAGCGGGCTCCTTCGTTTCTCGCCCGCCCGCCGAGGGTTAGGGTGCAGTCATGACGAGCGCCGCCGATCAACCGACTGAGGCATCGCGCCCCCTGTGGCGCGGCTGGCTCCACGCCCTCGGCACCGCGCTCTTGCTCGTCAGCCTGCCCTTCGCGATTGCGCGTTGCGCCACCTGGTCCCAGGTGGGCTGGCTGCTGTGTTACTACGTCGGCGTGTTGTCGATGATGGCCACCAGCGCCTTCTTCCACCTGGTCCATCACCCGCCCCGGCGACGCCGCGCCTTACGCCGCGCCGACCACACCACCATTTTCCTGGCCATTGCCGGCAGCTACTTCGGCATTCTCGGTCTCACCATGCACGGCACCATTCGCCTGGTGCTGCTGCTGGTGATTTCGGTCGGTTCGGTCGTTGGGATCACCATCCGCCAAGTGGCGCACGAGGCCCCCAAGTGGGCCAAGACACTCCCCTACCTCGTCGTTGGATGGGCGGCCGTGGCCGTTATGCCGCAAATTGCCCGGGGTGGCGGCGTGGCCTGCCTCGTGTGGGTCCTCATTGGCGGACTGGCATACAGCGTGGGGGCCGTCGTCTACGGGGCCAAGCGACCCCGGCTCTCGCCGCGCGTCTTTGGCTACCACGAGCTCTTCCACGCGCTCACGTTGGTGGGCGCCGGTGCCCACCTGATCGCTCTCTGGCTCGCCCTACGCTAGGGCCGGCACCAGGTTGGCGTGAATCAGCGTCGGTGTGCCCCGACGAGAACTCAGTGCGGTCAACGAGCCGTTATCAATGCGCATGCGCCAGGCCGTCGATCCCGGGACGCCCATCGCCCAGGTCGCGGCCGACTTAATCGGCGAGACGTGACTGACAATCACAAGATGCCGTTCGGGGTCGTGCAGCAGCGACGCCGCATCGCTGGCCACGCGCTCCAGAAGTCCGTGCACCCGCTGGTCCACGTCGTGCAGAGACTCACCACCGCCCATCGCGAGCAAGTGGTCGGCCTCGAAGGCTCGCCACTGGGCCTCGGAGACGTCACGAAGCGGCGTGCCATCAAGGACGCCGTAATCGACCTCGATCACGTCGTCAACGACGACAGGCTCAATGGTCGGCACGGCCAAGGTGGCCGTCTCGACGGCCCGCCGCAACGGCGACGTCCAGACTTCGACCACGCCCCCTAACCACGGGCGCAACGCGCGCGCCTGGGCCCGACCGTGGTCGGTGAGTTCGGGATTACTGCGACCAACGAGCAGCCCTTGGGCATTCGTCGTGGACTGGCCGTGGCGGACGAAAAAGATCACCCCAGCAGAATACGGCCGCACTCCGGGCATTCCATCACGTCGCCCTCGGCACGGTGCTTGAACCGATCGAGGTCGAGTGGGGCCAGGGCAATCCGACAGCCGTCGCAGCGACCGCTCTCGACGAAGGCGGCACCAGAGACACCAACGCGCGTCATGGCGGCGTCGTAGCGCGAACGCCACGGATCGGCCACGGCCTCGTGACAGCTAACCCGGTTCGCCTGCAGGGCCGCAATCTCTTCGTTCAACGTCGCCTCGAGTTCGGCGATGGTCGCTTGTAGTTCACCGCGACGACTCACGAGGGGCTGCGCGCGCTCCTTGATGTCGCGAACCGTGGCCTCGAGTGGCTCGACGGTCTCCATCATCTCTAGTTCGGCGGTCTCGGCGTCGGAGGCCTTGGCCCGAACACTTTCGAGTTCGTGTTGAATGGCCTCCAACTCCCGCGCGCCGCCGGTCGATGACGCCAAGGTCGCCGCCAACTGCGTGGCGCGTTGCTCCAAAGACGTGGTCTGTTGACGAGCGGTGGCCAGTGCGGTGGCGACGGGATCGAGTGTCGTCTGCGCTCCCTTGAGATCGGCCAACAGTTGGCGCAATTCCTGCTCGACGCCCGCCAATTCCGTTCGCTCGGGCAGGTGGTCGCGCTGCGCTCGCACCCGTTCAATCCAGCGGTCGGCTTCAACCAGTTGACGAAGGGCCTCGATGTGATCCATAGCCTTAGTCTCGCATCTCCCAGCGAGACATCGCACGACCGAGTGCGGTGAGCGCCGGCGCGAGGGCCGGTTCACAGCGCAGCGGAGCTTCATCGAAGTCGAACCAGTAGACCTCTTGACTCTCGTCGGCCGGTGGCTGCGGGTCAGTCGGGCGCGCCAGCAAGACGTAGCGGAGGTCGTAGTGGGTGTGACCGCGAGGTCCGGGGTGCACGTCCACGTGGAACAACGTCGGTGGCGTCGTGTGCACCACGTTGAGGCCCGTCTCTTCGACGGTCTCACGAAGGGCCGCCGCGGCCGGGCTCTCGCCCGCGTCAACGTGGCCACCGGGTTGCACCCAGATCGACAGTTTGCGGTGGAGGTGCAAAATAACGCCGCGTCGCGACACCACGAAGGCCGACGCCGTTAGGTGATGGGGATCGGCCTCTTCGTCGAACAGGTCAACGCTCCAGTCGAGTCGCTCGAGCGTGGCAGCAATTGAGGTGGCCTCTCGCTCATCAACGGGCGTGATGGCGCTAATGGCTTCGCGAAGTTCGTCGGTGTCCATGATTACCGTTCGAGCAGCGCGCGCACTGAGGCGGGCACGGGCAGGCCGTCGGCCATGGCGCCATCATTTGACGGCACCGGTTCGCCATAGACGAGGCGGGCGGGCACGACCCCTGACCAGATGGGAAGCGCCTTGTCCTCGTCATCGTCGTCGGTCGGACCGGCCGACACCTTGGCGCTGGCCTCGACCAGTTCAATGGCCACCACCAGGGTCAGACGACGTTCGCGATCGAGCATCGGTCGCACTTCGCTCGAGCGACCGGGAGCGGCCGCGTCAATAAAACCAGCCAGGACCTCGTCAAGTTCTGCGTCGTCGACGACTTCTCGCGGCGTGCCAACGCCCACGACGGAGCGATAGGCGATGGAGGATTCGAAGCCACTTCGAGCGAGGCGGACGCCGTCGTAAATGGTGGCCGTGACGCAGGTCGTGCCGGCCGTCAGGGCCGCGCGCAAGAGGGCGTTGGACTTGTTGGCGTGCACGTAAATCGTGTTGTTCCGGCGAATGTGCATCGTCGGCAAGGCCATCGCCACGCCGTCAATAACGGCCGTGACGTTGCAGAACGTGGCCTCGTCAAAGATGGCGTGAATGGTCACTTCGTCGTAGCGGGCCTTTTCGGGGATCCGACGAACGCGTGTGTGGGGGCCGGGCCCGAGGGTATTCATCCGCGAAGTTCTCCAGCGAAGAAGGTGCGGGCGTGTCCGGCAACCTCAACGTTCTTTTCAAATAGTCGGGCGTGCATGATGCCGCTGCGGGCCGACGCCTGGCGAACCGTCAACGTCGGCGCTCCCGTGCGTTCCATCCACCACGGTGCCAGGGTGCACATCGCGCTTCCCGTGACGTGGTCTTCGGCCAGGCCGAGCCGCGGGGCGAAGACCCGAAGGGCCGCGTCGACGTCGGGGCCGCCCTCGCAGGCCACGATTATTAAGGAACTGGGAATCAAGAACAGTGCGACGGGGTCGGGGGTAAGCGCACAGAGCGCGTCGTAGTCGTCAACGATGGCCAGGAGGCTCGCGGCGCCGGCCCGGTAGACCGAGGAAACGGTCCCGAGGGCGTTGCCGACCACGCTGGTCTCAAGTGGTTCGATGTAGGCCCGCGGGAGATCCACGCCCAAGAGACCACCGCCCAACGACCGTCCCGAGAGGACGCCGGAGCGCGTCTGGAAGTAGAACTCGTCCCCGACCACGCCCAATTCGTTCAGCAGTACGTGAAGCGTGGCGAGGGTGGCGTGACCACAGAGATCAACTTCGACGGTGGGGGTAAACCAGCGCAGTTGCCAGCCGTCGCCGACCCGGCGGAGAAAGGCCGTTTCGGAGACGCCCAGCTCGAAGGCAATCTGCTGCAGGGTGGCGTCAGGTACTGGACGCTCTAAGAGCACCACCGCGGCCGGGTTGCCCCGTTCGTTCTCGCCGATGAAGGCATCAACCCACCAAATTCGGTGACCGAAGGTGACGTTGACGTTTTCCACTCCTCTACATTCGCACATGGCGCTTCAAAAACCACGTAAGGTCGGGGCCGTGCGCGTCGTCACCTCCAACCTCCACGCCGGGGTGGATGGCTGGGGCCGACCAACGGCCGCCTTGGCCACGGCCCTCTCGCTCGAACCCCAGCTACTCATCTGCCCCGAGGTATGGCGAGGCGATAGCGGCACGGACTTCGTGGCCACCATCACCGACGCCGGTCTGTCGGGTCACTTCGAGCCCCTCGCTCGAGCCGAGCGAGTGATTGCCATGTCGCCACCCGCTTCGAGCCGCCGCTGGCAGCCCTGGAGTGCTCACCTCACCGGCGAACGAGGCCTGTACTACGGCGAGTTTCGGTCCTTCACCCGGGCCCAGCGCCGCACCCGAGCGCGCCAGCAGTTTGAGGAAGGGGCGTGGGGCCTGGGTCTTTTCACGACCTACGACGTACGAGACATTCGCGTCGCCCCACTAGGGCGACTACCGCGAGAGCGTGTCGCCCGCGCGGCCATCGTGGCCACGGTGGTCGTCGACGGCACTGACGTGACGGTGGTGGCGGTCCACGGCGCTCACCTGAGTCACGGCTCACCGCTCTGGTTCGCCCGGCTGCGGCGAGTACTGGCGACACTCCCCGATCGGCCCACCATCCTGGCCGGAGACTTCAATGCCTGGTCGCCGGTGATTCGACTCCTGCTTCCGGAGTGGACGCTGCAGGGACGCGGTCGCACCTGGCCCCGCCCCCGACCCCATTCACAGATCGACCACCTTTTGACGAAGGGACCGTGGCGGCGCCACGCCACCGGTACCCGTGACGGCGGTAGTGACCACCTGGCCCTCTACGCCGACATTGAACTGGTCTCTGTCAACTCTCGTTGATGGGTCTCCGGCAGTAGCCACACCACGGCCGCAACGGGCATCATCGGCAAGAAGACCCAGGCGGCCGCGTGGCGCAACGCCACACTGGCGACGACGTGCCCCGTGCCGGCGAGCAGACCGAAGCTGAGTAGACCAATGGTGGCCCCAACGACGGTCGCGACAACGACCCAGCCGCCGACCGTGGCCCGAGCGCTCGGCACGAACAGCTCCACACTCAAGGCATTGAGCGACGGGGTGATGAGGCCACCCATGCACACACCCGTGAAGTACCCGACGACGAAGTGGGTGACGCCGCCGCTGTAGGCGAACGTCGCCGCCGCGGCCGAACCAACGATGCCGAGACTGACGGTGAAGCGGCGACCTCGCCAATTCGCGACGTGATGGCTCAGCCAGAGACCAAGAAGGCCCGTCACGGCACTGGCCGTGACGATGAGCGCTAGCCGACCGGGCGAAATGCCGAGCAGTGATTCGCCGTAGACGAAGAGGAAGCCGTTCGCGGGACCGGAGATGACAGCCACGGCACCAATGAGTACCCCAACAATCACCAGGCGGGGGCGGGCCGAGCGAGCGATTGACCCGAGCCGCACGGTAGTCCGCTCAACCTGCGATTCCGGCACCCCGCGCAGCACCGGCACCACCAGGACGAGTGGCAACGCCGCGAGGGCAAAGAGCCACCGAAAATTGCCGCCGCCTCGAATGGCGCCGTGCAGTACCGCGGCCAGTCCGGCGCCGCCGCCCGAACCGGCGGCCACCAGCGCCAAGCGACCAATGCGGTGCTGTGCGCTCGAGAGTTCGACCGACACCACCTGCAAGAGGGCCAGAGCCGCCGAAAGGAAGGGGCGTCCAAGGGCGAAGCAGGCCACGAAGAGCCAGTACGACGGGCTGGCCGCAGCGACGCAGGTGAGGCCGAGTCCGACGAGCAACGACCACTGCAAGGTGGACCGCCGTCCACGCCGGTCGGCCAGCGCGGTCAGGGGCAGAGCCGCGAGTGACGAGAGTCGCAGAACGGCCAGCCCAATGCCCAGCACGGAGCCGGACAGCCCGATGACGCTGGTCACGGTCTGCACCGAGCTCGGGTGGCCAAAGGCCTTGGCAACGTCGGCCAGGGCGGCGACCGCGCTGTACTCACCAAAGCCCGCAAACAGCGCGGCGAGAAAGAGTCGCGTCGCGATCGGCGTCACCATACGCTCAGTAGCGACGTTGTCGCGTAGTGCGGCCATTTCCTCTCCCTGTCACAGGCAGGCTACAAGGTAGTACCCAGAAAGTGAGTGTGCTGATGACTGATACTTCCCGCCCCGCGTGGCCCTATACGGTGTTCGCCGAGCAGTTGCGAACCGAACTGGCTCGCCACCACGATGACCGCATGGCCTACGACCACGGTCGCGGTACCGGCTCCAGTGTGGTTACCGATATTGCGGCCGACGCCCGTCAGCGCATGGCCCTCAGCGGCACCATCGTCGAGCGGCTGGAACAGGTGCTCGAGGCCTCCCGCGTTCGCAACGCCTTCGGCGACGAGCACACGCCCAGTGACGACGCAAATATTCGCGCCCTCGCCACCGACATAATCGGCATCTACGCCGACCTCCTGTCCTGGGGTCGTATGACCCTCGGGTGTCGGGTCGACGACCGCTACACCCTGCTCTATCGGGCCCTGGCCAATTTGGTGCGAAGCCCGCTGCAGTCCATCGAAGACTTCAGTGAAGATGTCACCGAGCGGGCAACCACTCTCGACCACGAACTCTCGGCGGGACTGGCACCGAGTGTCTCCTTCAGCCTGACCCTCCGACTCACAATTGACGATCTCGACCTCGCCGCCTACAACGAGGCCCTTCGCGAAGTCACGCCGCGCCGTCGTCGCTGGTTTCAGCGTCGCTAAGATTTGGGTGCAACGAAAGGAACTACCGTGGCCCGTCGTCGAAGCCTCCGCTCTCAGCTCTACCGCAGCGCTCGCATTTTGGGCGACGTCGAGGCCCTGTCGAAGGGGCCGGCCGCCTACGGGAAGCGCGTGGCTCGTCGAAAGACCTACCGCTCAAGCGCCTCGTTGACGCGCTCGCTTCTTCGTATTTTCGATCTCTAAGCGCTATTCGAGTGCGCTGCACTCGAACCAGTGGGCCGCCAGAGCGTCATCCCCGCGGATCGAGAGCGACAGTTCGCGCCCGTTGGCCCGTCGCGTAGCGGCTAAGAGAACATCGAGCGCGGGGCCTACTACTTCGACGTCGGGCGTCTCATCAGTCTGGGCGAGACTCCCATCCGATCGCACCGTAATTGAGGTTCGGCTCGCATCGTCAGTCGCGACAAACGCAATGGTGCCCGTCCGGTTCAGCTGCGCGAGGCCCGGCGAGAAGGCCCGAGCAGCGTTGGCGTTGGCGAGCAGTTCATCGACGGCGTCCATAGCCCAGCGGGGGTCGACGTCATGGGACCGGCCAAGCGCGATTTCGAGGTCGAGGCGATGAACGAGCGTTTCGTGCAGTTGGCGTCGCGCCCACCACCGGGCGTGTGGGTCGTCGCCCCACACCCACATGGAGGTATCCGGGTCGGTGTCGCGCAGTGTGGCCACCAGCGCCTGCGCGCCCTCGCGCAACCACTCCGCCGACACGGGCCCGCGACTGAGGTTCATCTCGTCAGCGACGGGACGAGCCGTGCAGCGGTGGGTAACCACGTAACCGGACCAACGGTGGACTCGGCCCACGTGCGCCACCAGCTTCTCGACGGTCCACTCCGGACAGGTCGGAACGGGCCGGTCAAACGCCAACGTGTCAACCAGCGAAGCGAAGCGGGCCGCTTCTCGTTTCAGTTCGTCGACGTGCTCGAGGTAGCTCACGCGCTCAGGCTATCTCGCGAGTCCCGAGGCCCTCGCTCGACTACCGCCGGTGGTACGAAGAACCGCGTGGCGTCACACAGAACCTTGGTCGTGACGCCACCGGCCAGGCGGCCGAAGGGGCCGGCGACCGAAACGCCCAACAGTTCACGGGCCCACTCGGGCATCAACAGGAACGAACTAGCGGCAAAGCGGCGGTGAGCGAACTTCTGCAACGGCGTCGAAACGAAGCCGCGGATAACGAAGTCGCGCGCCACTTCCCCGTCCTTGCTCAAGCGCAGTTCCGGTCGGAAGTCCTCGAGCTGCTGGCGAAGCTGGGCGTAGGTCGTGGGGGGATTTTCGGCGCCGAGGTCGTGGGCCAGTCGGCTCATCTCCAGAACGTAGTCGTCGAGATCGATAGCTGACAGTGGGATGGTGCCGTAGGCGCGGTAGGCGTCGAGAAACATCAAGGCCTCACACACGTGCACCCAGGCCAGCAGGTGGGGGTCGTTGGCGTAGTAGGGCTGGCCATCGTCAGCGATGCCGCGCACGGCCTCGTGAACGGCCAGCACCCGCTCGATGTCGAGGTAGGCCGCGGTCTTGGTGCCGTAGGTCGTGTGGCCAATGAAGTTAGCCGTCTGCAGGAGCCGGCCCGTCGCGTCGTGCTGGTACCGCGAGTGCTGGGCTACACCGGCCATCGCGTGCGGGTGCAGCATTTGCAGAAACAGCGAGCCTAGGCCGCCGATAATCATGGTGGCGAGGTCACCATGGACGAGACGGGAGACGCCGTCGACCGGGAAGTAGGCCAATTCCGGGTCGTTACACATTGGCGGTGGGTCTTGTGTGAGACCAACCGCGTGACGGATTCGCAGATTTAGCTTTTGGCGCAGGCCGTTAGCGCTGACATCAATTCGACGAGAGGGACTCAACGAACACTCCTTGGCTCGGGGTCAGCCTACGGGTGCAACGCCCCCTCCTTGACGGTCAGGCCACTCGCGGGCGAGGAGCGCGTAGATCACGATGTCGACGCGTTCGCCCTTCGACACCTCGACCTCGCGGTGGTGGGCCTCGCGTCGAAAACCGAGTCGTTCGGCCAGCGCCAACGAACGTTCGTTACGGGCGTCAATTCGCATACTGAGACGATGAATTAACCCGGTGTCCACGATGGCCGTCACCAGAGCCCGGGTCGCTTCAGTGGCGTAACCGAGGCCGCCAAAGGTGGGGCTCAGCACGTAGCCCACTTCGGCCTGCTGGTCCTTTTCACTGTGGAACATCGCGTTTAGTTGACCAATCACCTCGCCGGTCGCGGTTAGTTCAATAGCCAAGGCCAGGTAGTCACCTTCGGCCGCGAATCGGGTTCTCGTTTGGGCCACGGCGAGCGCTTCGGAGACGGCCGTCCGATCCCTCACCGGCCACGGTAGATAGCGAACAACCGTGGGGTCGCTTTGGTAGCGCAGTACGTCGTCGACGTCACTGGCGACCAAGGGGCGAAGTCGCAGCCTCGGTGTCATAATGAGGGGCTCGAACATTCGTGGCGTCCGCTTCGTAGTCGCGCTGGGGCCACAACGGCCGCCAACTCGCGTGCGTGGGCGCTGAGGGACTCGAACCCCCGACCTGCTGAGTGTAAATCAGCTGCTCTAACCAACTGAGCTAAGCGCCCGCGACCGAGTCAGTCTAGATGACCTCGAGTGAGGACTCGAATTCCTAGATGCGCCCGATGTCTCGCATGTAGTCCAGCAGTTCCGGCGTCGCACAAAATACGGGGTGACGCGGCACCGCTTCATCGGTAATGAGTTCGTCGTCGAGGTAGTCGAGCCAGACACCTCCGGCCTCCTGCAAAACCAGTAAGCCGGCGAGGTAGTCCCACGGGTGAAGTGCGGACTGCTGGGCAACGCCGTATACATCGAGCGAGCCGTCGGCGACCAGACAGATTTCCAGACTGGCCGCACCGAGAGCCCGGTACTGCGCCCAGCCCAGGTGACGGGGCGGTAGTCCCGAAAAGGCCATGATTGCCAACGCCGGGTCCCGTTGACCACTGGGCGAAATGGCCACCCCATCGCGGGTTGCGCCGGCGCCTCGCTCGGCTTCAAACACCGTGCCAGTGGCTTGGTTCATCACCAAACCCGCCACCAGTTCGCCCTCGCGAAGGACGGCGAGCGAGGTCGCGAAAAATGGGATGCCGTGGTCACAGTTGGTGGAACCGTCAATGGGGTCAACCACGACGGTGTACTCCCCCGACCCGGTCACGCCCGACTCTTCGGACATCACGCGAAGCCCCGCGCCTGTTAGGACTCGAACGGCCACCGCGTCGGCCGCGAGATCTAGGTGGTACTGGGTCTCACGCTGGCCGGAATAGCCCCGACCACGGTGTTCTTGGACCGCCTGGCCGATTTCCAGCGCGCAGGCCCGTAGGGGTTCGAGGAGGGAAGAGTGCACGATGCCACGGTAGTGGGCGAGGCACTAACCTGAGTGGCAATGGCCGCCATTGATGTTGCTGGGTTTGTCGCGGATCTCAAAGATCACGCCGTCACCCACGGATTCCACGTTCACGACGAGCGTCACTTCGTCGAGACCTACTCCCTGCGCCAGGCGTGGGAGGTCGACCTACACCCCGAGGACGGCTGTGGCGGACCGGTCGATCTACACATCGAACTCGACGTCGACCCCCGCACCTTGCTCGCCTTCGAGGACGCGGTCCTGGGCCTGCCCGACGACATCGACCCGCCGGACGACTTTCACTTCCCGCTCGTTCTCACCTGGTCCCTGCCGCCCATGCCCCAAGGCCCGGACCTGCTTCGCCTCGCCATTGACCTCGCCCCCGTCGGCGGGATGGAAATGCCACTCGAAGTAACGGCCAGCGACTCGTTCGCGTCACCGACGGAGACCAGCGAACGACGTATTTCAATCGTGGCCCGACGCGCGATTTCGCTGAGTCAGGTGGCCAAGGGCGAAGATCCCCTGTGCGACGTCTTCGAGCGCGGTCGCGGCATTAGTGACTTTTTGTTGCAGGCGGCCGACTCGTGGCTCGCCTAGGTCGACGCAGTCTCGCACTGGTCGTCTCACTCAGCCTGGGAGCGATCGCTCTCAGTGCGTGCGGCACCGGCGCAGCCGTCACCGACGCTCGCACCGCCTGCACGTTCATCACCAAGGCCATCGCCCTCGAAAACCGCAGCGTGAAGCCCGGGCTCTCGGCGGCCCAGCAGACGTCGCTGTCGAATGCGGCCCTCAGTGAACTGCTGCACGCCACGCCCTACGCCGCGGCCGCGACCTCGGCCGATGGCAGCTGGAACCCGCTCCAGACGACGCTGGAAGAAGCGAATCGCGTCCCGTTGAAGCTCGAGGTACCGGCGCTAACGCGCCTGTGCCAAGTGGCTAATTCGCAGACGCCGTACCTGTAAGTACTACTTGGCCGCCGCAAATCGCTCGGCCAACCAGGCCAAGGAGTTCGGTTCGACCATGGCGTCTTCCCAGCCGTCGATCAAGGACTGCAGGTGCTCGTGGCTCCCGACCTGGCCAATAACCACGATGGTCAACTCGTTGACTTCTTCGTTCAGGGGCCAGTAGCCACCGAAGGGATCGGCGAGCATCGGCGCGTCCGGCTCGGCCATCAAGTAGAGCTCACCGGTCGCCTCAACCCACGACAATTCGTAGAGCACGCCACTGGCGTCGGTCCATTCGTCGCCAATTTCAAATTCGGCTGACTCGCGGCGCGCTTCGTTTTCGTCGTAGAAAGTTTCGATGTCCATGGCTCAAGCCTACGCCGGGCCGTGGGCGTTAGGGGGAGCAATTTATTGTTGCGAGAAATGTTGCGTAGGTGGGTGTGGGGCGTGGAGTACCCCCTGCTGGATTACTCCCATGACCTACAGCATCGATATTCTTCAGCAACTCCGACGCGACTGGGACCGCGAACGAACGAGCCTGGCCTCACGCCAGGCCCGCGATCGACTCCACGAACGCCACCCCCACCTCGATCTCGAGTTCCAGTGCGACATGGGTGATGTCCTCACCCTGCTGGAGACACGAGGGGGCCGGTGCGTGCTCGACAAGGCCCGCCTTCTCGAGGCCATGCTCGAGGAGGCCGAGCTACCCTTCCTGCGCCGGGCGCTTCTTCAGACGCTCTTGCCCGGAATTGTGAGTACGTGTCGCCAACTGCGCTTTGGTGACGGCATCATTGACGACCCCAGTGAGGTGTTGGCGATGGCCATCTCACTCTGCGCCGAGCTCATCGTGGACTGGGCCGGCCAACGCCGACCCTTCGCGGGCCCCGACCTGCTCTCGGCCTTGCGGGGTCGCCTCCGGCGCTGGTTGCTCAAGGAGAAGGAGGCGCTGCGAGCCACCGCCCCCTTTGATGGTCTGGATGCGGCCGGTGAGGACGCCTTACCACTGCTGACCCGGCTCGAACAACTTCGCGGCGGGGAACATGACCGCCTGGTTCGACTCACCTACGCGCGCGTCTTTGAGGGCATTTCGTTACGCGAACTCGCCGCCGCCGACCACTCCTCCATGATGTCGCTTCGTCAAGAACTGCAGGTCTTCGCCCTGCAGCAGTTGTTGTGAGGCCGTCGTGACGACAACAAATTTCAATGGCAATCAGGATGTTCATGCCCTAGAGTTCGATGCCGATGACTCGAGGGCGACTTCTGCACCGTCTCGTGACCCTCGTGGCGTGGACCAGTCCCCTCCTGCTTCTCGTGCTCGTTTTTGGCGTCGGCACACCAAAGGTAACGACCGCCACGCCGACGTCGCAGCCCAGCGCGCCCTCATCCTCGCTCGCGAACTCGATTCGGGGTCAGGTTGGCGGGCACGAGCCCACCGTCGTCGTGCCGATCGAGACCACGCGACCGTGGATTCTTCACGCCCCCGCCAGCGTCCAGCGCCACTTGCGCTGTGGTGCCACATCGCTGCCCGTCACCGGCGTCGTGACCGCCCCTAAGGCCACGTGCGTCCTGGTGCTCGCCGCCACGACAACCACCCCCGCCACCTGGAGCCTGGAGCTGTTGCCGTGAGCAGAAATCTCCGCGGCCCGGTCCAGGGTGCGGCCCTCGTCCTCTATTTAGTGCTGGTGCCACTGTTAGAGGTGCGCCGATGGCCCACGACGTCCGCCTTGGCGCGGCCGTGGTTGGTTCGCGCGCCGCTGGTGGCCCTCGGCCTCATCTGGCTAGCCATCACCGTCGCCCTGGTCGTGAGCGTTCTGCAGCGCAGGCGCGACGATGGTGTCACGACCAACGGACTGGCCTGGTTAGCCGGTGTGCTCGTCGCTCTGGTAAGCAGCACGAGCGCCCCGGCCGGCGCCGCCCCACCCGTCCACGCGACGACCATTTCGGCACCGCACCACGAGCCGGTGCAGGCTGATGGCGCCTTTCATCTGCTCCCCCTTCTCCTCATGGCCCGGGTCCGTCGCGACCGGCGTGCCGAGCAACCCGAGCTGGCCGACGAGGAGGCGCTCGACGACGTCATCGCCGCCGAGGCCGGAATTGACCTCTCGCCGTTGCGGTCGCTTCATCACTTTCTGGCCGGTGCACCAGCCGGCCTCGCGGCCATTCCCGACGATTTCGACGCCTTCCCCGAGGTCGACGACGACGACCCAGTCGTGGTGTGTCGGGTCCGGACCGAACCGGGCCAGACCATCGTCGGCTACGCCCGAGTGGGCACGACGCTGCCACTTCCCAATCCCTTGTCCGCGAATCAACTCCGCGACGAACTGGTGGGGCTGCCAAACGAACGACTGAGTTTTGCCTCGACCGAGGCCGAACTTCTTCGCGCCCTCGCGCTCCGAGATAACCGCACCCTCGTGGTCTTCACCGGCGACAGTTCGACCATCGACGAGGAACTCAAGCAGCGCTGCGTCTGCGTGAATAGTGGCGCTGCCGAGACACAGACGCCGGTGGGCGTCGAGGTTCGCCTTCTGCAGTCTACTCCCGTCGTGCTCGGACTTATTGAGCCCTTCGCCCCGACGTTGCGCCGGCGATGCATCGAGATGGTGAGCTATCTCGCCATGCACGACGATCCCGTCACCGGCGATCGCCTGCGCTCGCGCGTTCTTGTGCACGCCGATGTCGAGGCCTCCAAGGGCACCCTGCTTAACACCGCTACGGCCGTTCGCCGTTCACTCGGTAGCGACGACCGTGGCCCACGGCTCCACCCCGTTTCCAGCGCCGGCCTCTACAGCTGCCACGGAGTGACCAGTGATATCGCCACCTTCCACGACGAGGTTCGTCGGGGCCGCCGCGCGGAGGGCGACAGGGCCGTCACCCACTACCGACGTGCCCTCGGACTCATTAGTTCCGAGCCACTCGCCAGCACGACGAAGGGCTTCGACTGGTTTGTTCTCGAGGGCCACTTGGCCAGCCTGCAACGAGACGGGGAGTGGGCCGCGCTCACGCTCTACGAGTACTACTGCGCCCAGGGCGACTTTGATGAGGCCTTTTGGGCGTTGCGCCAGGGTCTCCTGCTCGACCCCACGAACGACTTGTTGCGAGAGGCCCTCTACCAGGCGCCCCGACTACGCCAGTTTGGACGAGATGGAGCCGGCGCTGCGCAGGACGAGGCCGTCGGCACCCGCAGCGCTGTAGCGATGAGCTGGTCGCTCGAGCGCTTCCGCCGTTAGATCGGCCAACAGTTGGGCGAAGGGCAGGAGCGGTTCGACGAACAGGTGCTTCGACAGCGACCCGGGAATCGTGTTGATCTCGTTGACGTAGAGCTCGGTGTCGTTGGCCAGAAAGTCAATGCGTGCGACGCCGCGAACGTTTACCAGTCCAACCAGCGCACGGGCGGCCGACTCGATGGTCTCGCGCTGACCAGCCGGGAGCGTGGCCGGTAGTTCGCGCGGCGCACTCACCATGCCCTCGCCCCCCACGTACTTGTCGCGGTAGTTGAGAATTTCGGCGTTGTCGGTGCGGCGAATCGGCTTTTCGATCGCCGACAGCTGGACCGTCGGGTAGGTCCGGACCGCAATCTGCACGTCGGTGAGGTCGGCGCGGAAGGGCTCAACGACGCAGCCCAGCGCGAAGTGGGTGTTGGTCGTCAAGCGGGCCTTGGCCGTGGCCAGGTCGGCGACAACATCGATGCCGATCGAGGAGCCACCGAAGCGAGGCTTCAAAATGTAGGGGCCGTCGAAGGACAGCGACTCAGTCTCGGCCGTTAAAAGAACGCGGGGCAACGTCGGCAGGCCCGACTGGGCAACGACGGTACCGAAGGCCCACTTGTCCATACCTAAGGCCGCGCCAGCCACCGTTGGGCCGCTGTAGGGGATGCCGGCTAAGTCGAGGGCCGCCTGCAACGTGCCGTCTTCGCCGGGACCGCCGTGCGTGGCGAGAATTACGGCGCTGATGTCAAGTCGACGGTCCTTGCCGAGACGACCACCGGGGCTGAAGAAACCACCGTCGGCGCCGAGACGCAAGGTCAACTCCGTGGCGCTCTTCGGTCGGCCTTCAAGAAAGTCGGGCGCTTCAACCGTGGCGGGCACGGCGAAGAAATCGCCGGTTTTGCTCCAATAAATGCCTTGGGCGTCACCCTGACGAACGTGCAGTTCACGCAGCGCGAGCAGTCCGGTCAGGATAGAAATATCGTGCTCCGGCGTCGGACCACCAAACAACACTGCAACTGACACCGGCTACCTCACTCTGCGATCTGCTCCCTTTAAGGGTAGTGGTCGGGAAGGTCGTTGAGGTATAACACCGCGTCACCCGCGGCCAGCGACGAACGAACCCACGCCACGGCGTCATCACGGTGCTCGAAGCGGCGAAGGTCGCCGTCATATCCCTCAAAGAGCGCGGGGACATTGGTGCGACCGACAGCCACCAGCTCGGCCCCCATATCGGACACGCGAGAGGCGAAAACGGCGTTTTCGCGGAACTGGTCCCGGCCGAGTTCAATCATTCCCGGTGTAATAACGACGCGACGGCCCGACACTGGCGTTGAGCGCAACAGGGCGAGCGAGGCAGCCGCACTGGCCGGATTGGCGTTAAAGGTGTCGTCAATCACCACGACGCCCGACGGGGCGGTGATGACGTTGGCCCGGTTGGCGACGGGACGAATGGCCCCGATGCGGCGTGAAATCTGATCGAGCGGACACCCGAGTTCGAGGGCGGCCGCAATTGCGCAGGCAAAGTTTGTGGGCTGGACGCTTTCCAGTGGGGCGAAGACGGCTGCTTCAACGCCGTCGACGAGGAGTCGCCACTGGGCGCCGTCGTCCAAGACGCGTACGTTCGCCTCGGACTTAGACCCGGCCGTTCGAACACGACGGTCGCCCAGACGGGCCGGCCACTGCGCCAGTCGAGGGTCGTCGACATTCACAATGACCGTGGACGCCCGTTGCGTTATCTCAAACTTGGCCGTTTCAATAACCTCGAGCGAACCCATGCGCTCAAGGTGCACCGGTCCGATAGCCGTGATAATCGACATCGTTGGCGGACACCACTCACAGAGCGCCGCAATCTCGCCGGGACCGTAGGTGCCCATTTCAGCAATGAAGACGCGGGTTCCCTCAACGAGCCCCTCATTGATGGCCCGCGAGAGACCGGCGCGATTATTGAAGCTCTTGGGGGTCGCAATGACGTCGCCGCCCTCGGCCATGATGTCGGCGAGGTGGTTCTTGGTTGACGTCTTGCCGTAGGAACCGGTGATGCCGACCACGAGGGGCCGCACCTGAGCCAGGCGGCGAGCCGCTTGGTCGACGTAGCGCTGCGACTGTCGTCGTTCGTAGGGCTCGAGCAAACGTGCACTCAACCCCAGCGCCGGCGGTACGCCCCAGACGACGGTCACCATGCCGAGCGGCAACGCCGACGAAGCGACCGCCAGAGCGAGGACCAGCGCCAACAGGAGACCGGCCACGACGGCCACGGTGCGGAGGCGACGCGTCCAGTGCAGCGGCGACGTTCGCCCCCGTAGGGAAAGGCCGACGGGGCAGAACAGGCCGTACACCAGGGCGTCAGCAACGACCAGGACGGCGGTGTGGGCCACGAGGCCGATGAGCAGGAAAATGGTCGCAACCTGCGAGAGCGTTAAGGGACGGCGAATCCGGGCCATCGTGGCCGGTCCGGCCTTCACGACGGGGAGGCTGGTCCAGCGGCCGAGGAAGCGCACCATGGACGCGGGCTCGTAGTGCTCGCGCTGCAGTACTCGCAGCCATCGAACGCCCTGCGCCGCCACCGCGACGCAGGCGGCGACGCAAATAGCAAGTTGCCAAACAATTGAATTCATGCGAGGGCCTCCCGTACGGCGCCACTTAAGGACTGAGGAACGAGCGTGGGAATGAGATGACCGACGCCGTCGAGCAGTCGCCACGTGGTTGGTCCGACCACCATGCCCATGGCACGTTCGGCCATCGTCGAGGACGCAGCCGTATCGGCACTCCCCCAGAGAAAGGTCGTGGGGGCGGTGATCTGGCTCAGCTCGTCGCGGTAGTCCTCGTTCACCGTCGTCACCAAAATCTCACGGAGCAGCCCCTGGGCTGCTCGGTAGTCGGCCGACCCGTACTTCTGGCGAGCGGCCTCGAGTCGGGCGGCCGGGATCAGGCCCCGTTTGGCCAGTTGTCGAATCACCCGGTACGCCAAAGGGCTCTTGGAGGACGTCGCGGTGCGCAATAGAGGGACGCCGGTCAAGACGACGGCCCGCCATGCCTCGGGGTGCTGGGCGGCCAACACCGTCGCCACGCGACCCCCGAAGGAGTGACCAACGAGGACGAGCGGCTCGTCACTCATCGCAGCAAGTACCGGCCAGAGCAATTCGGCGTACAGCCGAGCACCACCGGCAACCGTTGGGAGAGGTGACGCACCAAAGCCGGGAAGATCGAGGGCGACGGAGGCGACGCCCTCGGCCGCTAACTCCTGAGCGCTGGCCGCGAAGTCGGCACTGGAGCGGCCCCAGCCATGGAGCCAGACGACGCGGACGGGTCCCGACCCGTAGGTTTCCCCAAAGAGAGTTCCGTTGCCGAACGCGTGAAGCACCCCTTCAGGTTACTGAGGTTGCGGCCGCCAAATGCCCCTGTCACGGGCGGGCGGTAGCGTCGAGAGTGAAATGAGCGACGACGCCACCTTTTCTGACGAACTCCTAGTAGGCCTCACCCCCGAGCAGCGCGACGCCGTCACCTCGCCCGCTCGCCGACTTCTCGTGCGCGCCACCGCCGGCTCGGGCAAGACCCACGTCCTGACCCTGCGGATGCAACGCCGTATCGCCCTCGGCGAGGTCGATCCCGACCAGGTGCTGGCCATGACCTTCACCCGAAAGGCCGGTGACGAACTGCGCACCCGCCTCTTTCGCGCCGGCATTCGCGATATTCGCGCTGGGACGTTCCACCGGGCCGCGATGGCCATTGTGAACGAGTACCGGGCCGATCACCACCTCGCGGCGCTCAAGATCGAGTCGTCACGGAAACGTCTCGTTGCGGCGCTCCTCGCCTCCCTCGACGACGATGGTCCGCCCATTGAAGACCACCTCGCGCCCCGCATCGACCTCGAAATCGGCTGGGCCCTCTCCCAGGGCTTCGACGGTGCCCTCTACGCCAAGAACGCTCGTAAATTCCGACGGGACTGCCCGCTGCCGGTGGCGGAGTTTGCTGACCTCCTCGATCGCTACGTCGGCCTGTGCCGCAGCCGTGGCGTCCTCGATTTTGACCTCCTGCTCAAGGAGGCGATTACGTTGCTGCGCGATCAGCCCCGTGTCAAGGCCGCCTTTCGCCACCGCACCCGGGCCCTCTTCGTCGACGAAACCCAGGACATGAACCCGCTGCAGTTTCAACTGCTCCAGCAAATGGCCGGCGACGATCCCGACCTCTTCTGCGTGGGAGACCCGAACCAGTCGATCTACGGCTTCAACGGTGCCAACCCCCAGTTGCTCACCGAGGTCATCCGGACCTGGCCCGACACGGTGGTCCTCGACCTCACCCGCAACCATCGCTCCACGCGGGCCATCGTGACGGTCGCCAACACCCTGCTGGAAGAAGGCGCTCGCGGCCTCGTTCCGGCGCACGACGATGGCCCCATTCCCGTCATCCGCTCCTACGACACCGATCTTGAAGAAGCCGAGCACGTTGCCAAGTGGCTCACCATTCACCACCAACCGGGCTCGCCCTGGCGCTCGATGGGCGTTTTGGCCCGTACCAACGCCCAGCTCGAACTCATTGCCACGGTGCTCGAAGACAACGGCATTCCCTTTGAGCGACGGGGGTTCGAACACGGCCCCTCCTCGGACCTCAACCCCGACGAGTGGAAGAAGCGAGACGTCAACGTTGAACAGCCCGACGCCGTGGCGCTCAGCACCATTCACCGCTCCAAGGGACTGGAGTTCCAGCACGTCGTCGTGATCGGTTTCGCCGAGGGGCAACTGCCTAACTACAACGCGACGACAGAGGCCGATATCGCCGAAGAGCAACGCCTCGCCTACGTCGCACTCAGTCGCGCCGAGGAGTCGCTCCTGCTGACCTGGTCGAAGGCACTGAACGACCCCCGCTTCGGCGGTCGCCACCCGTCACGATTCTTGACGCCCATTCAGGCCGCCGTTGACCGGCTTCAGGCCGAGCGGGCCCCCGCCTCGCCCGAGGTGCGGCGCAGTCGACTCGCCGCTATTCGTGAGCAGCTCGAAGCCTCCCTGGCGGCAGCCGAGCCTCCGCCCGGTCCGGCCCCGCTCCAGCGCTAGGCCAGCGTCGCCACCACGGGCGCGTGATCGGAGGGTTTCTCTCCCTTTCGGGCGTCACGGTCGACGCGGACCTCGCTCACGCGCTTCGCGGTCGCCTCGTCGGCAAACAGGTAGTCAATGCGCAGACCCCAGCCTCGTCGGAAGGCGCCATTTCGATAGTCCCACCAGGTGAAGCGCTGGCCTTCGGGTTCGTGGTGCCGAGCGAGGTCCACCATGCCGGTGTCGAGTAGCGCCGTCATCGCCGCGCGCTCGGCCGGAGAAACGTGCGTCGCCCCTTCGAACACGCTGGGGTCGTAAACATCTTCGTCAGTCATCGTGACGTTGAAGTCGCCTCCGACGATGATGGGTTGGGAGCGGTCGCGACCATCCAACTCGTCGCGTAGCTCAGCCAGCCACTTGAGTTTGTAGGTGTAGTGCGGGTTGTCGAGGGACCGACCGTTGGGCACGTAGCAGGAGTAGACGCGGACGCCACCGCACGTAGCACGCAGGCAGCGGGCTTCCTCATCGTCACCGAGTCCGCTCACGACGTCCTCGAGACCGACGCGGGAGAAAATGGCCACCCCGTTCCACTGGCCCTGACCAAAGTGGGCCGATTCGTAACCGAGTTCGGCCAGGCCGGCGAAAGGAAACTTGGCGTCGGTCTGTTTCGTCTCCTGCACCAGCACGACGTCGGGTGCCGTTGTCCCCAGCCACTCCGAGACGCGGGGCCACCGAGCCGTCAACGAGTTGACGTTCCAGGTGGCGATGTTCACGAGGCGTCGGCGAGGACGAAGAAGATATCGGCTTCGACGGCCAGCTGGCCGTCCACCGTCGCACGTCCGTGACCCTTGCCACCGCGAGCCGACAGGCGGGTCATCTCGGTTTCGAGGACCAGCGTGTCACCCGGGAGAACCTGACGACGGAAGCGAGCGTTCTCGACGCCGCCAAAGAGCGGCAGGCGACCGGCGTACTTTTCGTCGGCGAGGACCGCGACGGCGCCGACCTGGGCCAGTGACTCCAGCATCAAGACGCCGGGCGTCGTCGGACGGCCGGGAAAGTGGCCCGGGAAGAACCACTCGTCACCGGTCAACGTCCATTCGCCGATGGCGCGGACGCCGGGCTCGATGGAGATCAACTGGTCAATAAGCAAGAACGGTGCCCGGTGGGGAATCCAGTCTTCGGGGTTCAGTGAAAGTGTGGTCATAGTCCCAACTCCGCAATTCGACGATCGCTATCTACCGTAATCAACCGGAAGGACCGAACGTCGCCACGCTTGAGAACGTCACGGGCCCGCGTGGGCGCGGGTGAGCCAAGGTTCGTGGTGGGCGCGTAACACTCCAGCACGTCGCCACTCTTAAGGGTGACCACAATGACGGCACCGTGTGAGGTGAAGGCCTTCACGGTCCCGTCGAGGCTGGCGCCGACTTTGAACTGCTTGCTGAACTGGGCGAAGGCGTCCTCGGGGTTCACGGGCTGACGGCCACGTCGAAGCGCCACCACCGGAGCTGGCGTTTCAGCTGCCACAGGGGCCGGGGCCTTCTTGGCCGCCTTCTTGACGGTCTTCTTGGCCGCCTTGACCTTCACTGCTTCGGCCGGCGCGACCGGCGGCTCCTCACTAACGGGCTTCACGACCTTCTTGGCCGACTTCACTGCCTTGGTCGCCTTGGCGGGCACCTTGGTTGCGCGGGCGGCCTTAACGGGAGTCAGCGTGTCGCCGATGGAGGGCGTAACGCCCTCGGGCAACGACACCGCGACCTTCTTCACGGCCTTTGTGGCGCGGGCGGCCTTAATTCCCCGCACCGGCAGGCGGTCGGTGAAGATCCAGCCCACGCCCTTGACCGGCTTGCCACCAATCAGGCGACCGAGATCGAACAGCCACGGGTACTCCTCGTGGAACTCCTGAAAGGAGTCGTTCGAGAGGACCACGGCATTAATCCGCTGGGCAATCTTCAAAATGAAGGCGTCGCCGCGGCCGACGGCGCCAGCCGGTGGCGTCACGATTTCGCCGGCAATTTCCGCTTCCTTGAAGCGAGTGCGTTCGGCCGGGGCGACCCGGTGTTCGAAACTCGCGTCAACGACGACGATGATGTCCGCGCCGGGGTGCTCGCCCATGAAGGCGCGCACCGCGTCATCTAACTGGACCAGGCTCGGCACCGTGCGACCCTCGGTGGCCAAGTTTGAGCCATCGACGACGACGCGCAGCGTCGCGGACTTCACTGCAGCGCCCGAACGAAAAGGTCGGCCTGCTCGGCGGCGTGCACGAGGCCCGAACCAGTGGCCGGACTGGCCGACTCGGCGCGAGCGACGTGACGGATCTGCCAGCGGTCCCAGTTGATGGTGCGCAAGTGCACGAAGGGCCAGGCACCCATGTTCTCCGGCTCTTCCTGCAGCCACACCACTTCAGTAGCGTTCGGGAACTTGGCCAACTCGGCCTCGATGTTCTCGGCCGGCCACGGGTAGAGCTGCTCGACGCGCACAATGGCGACGTTGTTCAGACCCAGTTCGTTGCGGCGAGCGATGGCCTCGTGGGCCACCTTGCCCGAGGCGAGCACGACGCGGTTCACCGAGGCGGCCTCGACGGCCGAGTCCCCCAGAACGCGGTGGAAGGAACCCAGCTCGAATTCAGCCAACGGCGAGCGCGTCTGTACCGCACGCAGCATCGACTTCGGCGTGAAGATGACCAGCGGGGTGATGTGCTCGCGGCGAACCTGGCTGCGTAGCAAGTGGAAGTACTGCGCGCCGGTCGAGGGCTGGGCCACGCGGATGTTGTTACGCGCGCACAGTGACAAGAAGCGTTCGATACGACCGCTCGAGTGCTCGGGGCCCTGTCCTTCGTAGCCGTGGGGCAGCAGCATCACCAGTGAGGCGTTCTGGCCCCACTTGTCTTCGGCCGCCACGAGGAAGTTGTCGATGATGATCTCGGCGCCATTGACGAAGTCACCGAACTGGGCTTCCCAGGCGACGAGCGAGCGCTTGGACTCAACCGAGTAGCCGTATTCGAAGCCCAAGGCGGCGTACTCACTCAAGAAGGAGTCGCGCACCGTGAAGAAGCCCGGCGAGTCGAGGTTCGCCAGTGGCACGTACTGGTCGCCGTTGGCGTAGTCAATGAGGGCGGCGTGACGGTGCGAGAACGTTCCACGACGCGAGTCCTGACCCATAAGGCGCACATTCGTGCCCTCGAGGGTCAGCGAACCAAAGGCCAGAGCCTCGGCCAGCGCCCAGTCCACTTCCCCACTGTCGAGCAACTGCTGGCGCTGCGCGAACTGGCGCTCCAGCTTGGGGTGGATGGTGAAGCCCTCGGGCGCGTGCATCGTGGCGCGAGCCACCGTCAGCAACGTCTCGGTTGCGACGCCCGTTTCCGCGGCCGCTTCGTCGCTCGGAATCTCGGCCACCGGCACCGCGTCGAGCTGCGGGACCGGCACGGTGCGAACTTCGTCGAGCACGGCCTGGAGGCGGTTGTTGAACTGGTCGAGCGCCGTTTCGGTCTCTTCCATGG
>Ga0007804_1000083_pt1 | contig 36021 bp, 41 predicted proteins | sample CryBogCBE25Aug07_FD_60367 | JGI IMG/M metagenome (GOLD analysis project Ga0007804, IMG submission 60367) | Freshwater microbial communities from Crystal Bog, Wisconsin, USA - CBE25Aug07 | ecosystem: Environmental > Aquatic > Freshwater > Lake | place: Crystal Bog, Wisconsin, USA | collected... | reverse complement strand
CACCGAGGGTTGGGGCAAAATCCTACAGAGACATATACACCCAAAGTGTGACTGTATAGTTTTTGGTCACACTTTCTCTCTGTCCAACAATTAGGTTCGAATCCCTGCCTCACCGCCATTTTTCTCTGTAGAGCAAAAAACCCCTACAATCCCTGTTTATCAGTGTAAACAGACTACTTGACACCAATTCACAACTATGTGATCTGTGACTGGTCGTGACTGATATTCAAAGATCCAAACGCCTCACTCCACGGTTCTACCCATCTCGAAAATCATGGGTCGTTGACATACCCCCCGACATGAATGGGGGCAGCAGGTCTCAAAAGTTCTTCAAAACGCAACCAGAAGCCTTCCGGTGGATCGGATCTTTTACAAGTGCTCTGACCCTTAAAACGATCAAGAGTCGTATTAAGAAGGCATCCTCGTCTGAAAAGGTTGGTGGTCTGGTTGCCGTTTATTTGGCATCCCTTGAGGCCGAGGGATTGGAAAAGAACGGGGTGGCACAGGCAAAGGTCTGTCTACGACGATTTACCGATCATTTTAGGGACATGGGGATCAAAGATGTCACCCCTGACGACATTGATGCTTGGATGGATTCCCTTAATTATGCCCAGAGGACGATCTGGAACCATTTTTCCTGCTTACGGACATTCTTTTCCTCAACCTTGGTACGGAGGATCATGCCGACCTCTCCTTTTGATTTGATCAAGGCACCTGCCAAGAACGATGCAGATGCTCGTAAGATGATTTTGACCCCTTCCCAGATGAGGGATTTGTTAAAGCTAGAAGTTGAGCCTTGGATCAAATGCAAGATTGTCTTGGGAGGATTTGCAGGTCTACGGACGTGTGAACTAGCACGAATGTCCTATGATTGCGTTGACCCAGAGTTTGAGGAAATCAACGTCAATAAGAACCATTCTAAACAAGGCAAAGCAATGCGTCCCAGAAGCATCACGTTGCAACCGGCAGTGCTTCGACATTTACCAAAAGGAAAAGGAAGTTTGGTAGGTGAAAGTAAAGAATGGAGGTGCCACAGGGGCATGCCTAGTGAAGCAAAGTTTGGACTTGACAGATTTCCTCAGAATGCTCTTAGGCATTCGTTTGCGTCTTACCACCTCTCTCATTTCCGTGATCCGAGCAAGACTGCATACGAGATGGGTCATGCCTCTGCAAAATTGATCTATGAGACCTATGCCAATAGTGTCTCACGTAGAGATGCAGCAATCTGGTGGGAATTGTAGTCAATTAAAATTTTTTTAAGTGTTTTTTATATAGACACCCCAATAGTTGTGAATATATGTGTGTTGGTCATGTCACATCCCCAATACACGATCAGTTTCACAAAAGAACAATTACATGCACTTGTGCAACTAGGTCAGGAAGACCCTGACATTGATGGTGATACGATCCTTTCGATTGTGGATCTAGCTGAAGAAGCATTAACCGAGCATTCTTCCACCAGTTGCCTCTAATTTTCTCTGAACAATGCGAATAGGTGTAAATTGTTGTGGACAGGTGTCTATAGGATATGGCAGTGTCTCCATATGGCTAATCAACGTCAGAAAGGAAAAAAGCTCCGTACATTCTGGGTCACGGAGGAAGAGGATACAATTCTGGTCATGCTTGCATCTCGGATTGGAATGTCCGTATCCGATTATTTGAAACGTCCTATCCTTGATGAAATCAAACGCTACCCACACAAATACAAACCCCGTGAATAACAATCAATCTACAAAAACTACCATGTCAAAAACTTTGCCCAAGGGTGTCTATACAGAACCCAAGTACCTCCGACCACTGGAGGCTGCACAACGCATCTCGGTCACACGTGAAATGATTTACCAACTCGTCAAGTCGGGATCCCTCAAGAGTTACACGGTGGGTGCATGCCGTCTCATTAAGGTTTCCGATTTGGATCAACTCGTTGAAGGCAATGCGTAATTTATATCTCGGAGATCGTCCCAACATTTTGTGGGCACCCTTCTTACTCAAACTCTTTCCAGTCGGAACCTCATTTTGTCCCAAGGTGTATAGATCCAAGGGGCAGAAACCCAACACAACCAAAACTACATGAACACATACCAAGCAGTGCTCGTTGCAGTACTAATCCTCGTATCTTTCCTCATGGGAAGGATCTCCAAAGACATCCAATAAACTTCCTAATAAAGATATAAATGAGCAACACCACCACCAACACACTAAATGCAGCTATGGTTGCTGCACTTGGAGAACTCTCCAACGTCCAGAAAAACGCAACCAACCCTCACTTCAAGAGCAGGTTTGCCACTCTTGATGTTGTGCTTGATGCAGCACGTCCTGTACTAGCGAAACACGGTCTGTGCCTATCACAGGAACCTGTCTTTGAGGATGGAAAAGCAGGAGTTTTGACCAGAATTCTCCACAAGAGTGGTGAGACTCGTGAGTCCCTTTTGCTTTTACCACTCAAAGATTCCTCCCCGACCGGAGTCGGTGGAGCATTGACGTATGCTCGACGTTACTCGGCAAGCAGTATTTTGATGATTGCTTCCGAGGAGGATTTGGACGGCAGCATGACCGTTTCAGTTCCTTCACCTATTCATACCCAAAAGGTTGTCAAGGTGACCCATCCCAAGGCATCAGCACCCAAGGTTGATTGGGCACAGAGGGTCAGTGACCTCATGGATCGGGACAAGGTGTCCGATAAGGACATTTTCCGATTTTTTGAGGCAAAGGGTGCCAAGGTGACGGCAGAATACATTCCCGATCTACCAGTAAACCTGCTCCAAAGGGTCACAGAGGTCTGGCCGGACGTGGTGGAGTATGCCTTTACACACATGGAGGTGGCAGCATGAGCACCCCATCCCTTTTTGATCAGGATCTCAAAATGACCCAGAGAGAACGTGCTCGTGCGTATTATCTAGCCAATCGGGAGACCTTGCTTGCCAAGGCAGCAGAGAAACGGAAAAAGGCACGGAAGGCACAGAATGACCGTGCATCTTACCTCCGTAGGAAAGCACGGAAACTGAAAGAGCAGGAAGTGGTAGAGAGCAAGTTTTCATTCCTTGGCTATCTACGCAACCTATTCACGGGAGGTGACCTATGAGTCACCATCCCACCTTAAGTCCATCGGCTTTTCCCAAGCTGAACTTGTGCATTCAGTTTTCTCCCGATCCGGTTGTCGGTGAGGCAGCAGAACGTGGAACTGAATTGCACCAACAACTCCAAGTCATGCACGAGAAAGGTATTCCGTGTAAAGACGAGGGGGCACGGGCTGCCTATGCACGGGTGAAAAGTTACGTTTCCGACATCCGTGGTTGTGAAAGAAAACTCCAGTATTACAAAGATGGTCTGTCGGAGACCAACTTTGGGACGGCAGACATCTGGGGTTACTCGGATGGTGAGTTGATCCTCTGTGATTACAAATCAGGCCGATTGGCAGATCCCTCGGCGTACCACGAGCAGATGGGCATGTATGCCTTGATGCTTATGGAGATGACGGGAGAATCAACCTGCACCTCAATCATTATTGGGATTGATACAGGCATTGATTACGAAACCGATTGGGATCTATTACCGACCAAGACAATGATTGATGGCATCATTGATCGGGTCGTTGCCCAAGCAGAACCTCCCAAGGAAAATCGATACTGCAAGTGGTGCCACAAACGCACGACCTGTCCGGTGAAGGTTGCCCCAGCAGAATTGGCAATGACCTTGGTAGACAATACTCCGGTCGAATTAAGCAAAGAGTGGATTACTGCATCACCTGCCAATGCAGGAATAGCACTTATCATGTTGGAAGCACTCCAAGACCTTTTTGAGGCACTCAAGGTCAAGGAGATCGTCAAGGATGCCATTACGGGGGGAACTCCGGTAACAGGATGGGGCATCCAGACTCGTAAAGGTTCCGAAAGGGTGGACACCAAAGCAATCAAGGCACGGTGGAGTGAGTTGACCTCGGATCCCCTCCCCGTGACCATCTCGGCACCTACGGTATCACTAGTACGCAAATGAGGATCCCACTTGACCCCGTCAATCGGACTCGGAAGATGCCCTCCGATACCACGATCAACTATCGTGTGCTCCGTAAAAAGTCCCCACAGGAATGGGTGCTTGACCTTGAGGAAGTACCGGAACACGTTCGTCCCTCGGTGGCACGGATTGTCTGGTGGGACTTTTTTGGGGGAAAACTTTGCTTGGAACGAGTCACGGAATTTGACCAATGGCTCAAGCATGATCCCAGAGAGGTTTCCGAAAAAGAGGTTGAGGCAGGACTAAGGATGGTCGGCTTCTGCTCATTTACTGCAAGCAAGAGGTCACAAGGGGGAGACTTGTGCCGATAGGTGTATATAACAACCAAACCAAACCAAACCAATGACTATTAAAAAGATGGCAGAGGAGAGTTGGGAGACTGAAGGGGTACGTCACCTAGAAGGTGGCAGGTGCCCGACACCGGAAGAGAGATACCTATTTGGGTATCTGAACGGGTGCCGCGACATGGGTTTCTATTTGGAGATTCCAGAGGGAACTTACTTAGCAGCAGTTGAACTTCCAGACGAGGAGGTTGAATGAGATTTCGAGCACGAGTGAGAACCAACCACGTGGCAGGTGTCATGAACAAACTGGAGGCAGCCTATTCTTCCTACCTTGACCTGCTCGTTACGGGTGGAGACGTGCATGATTACAAGTTTGAAGGAATCAAGCTGAAGTTGGCAGATCGGACAACCTATTCACCGGATTTCTTGGTCATCATGAAGGATGGAACGGTGGAACTGCACGAGACCAAGGGATATTGGGAGGATGACGCACGGGTGAAGATCAAGGTGGCAGCATCCCTCTTCCCTTATTTTATCTTCCGAGGGATCACTCGGAGTAAGGGTGCTTGGGTTAAGGAGGACTTCAAATGAAAGAGTCCTACACCTGCCACAATGAGGAGTGCCAACACGAGTTTGATGTCACCTTTTACCCTGCCACTCCCGATAGAGGGATGTCCGGCAGGTGGGAGGATGCGGAGCAGGGGTCGGCAGCCGAGTGTGATCCTGCGGAATGTCCCAAGTGTGGTTGTGAGGTTTCTACCGAGGAGGTAGAGGCATCCAGCACACCGGATCCAGACGATTACATGGAACCCGACTGGGAATGAAACTCAAACCTAAAAACTGGAGTAAATTCCAGCACTATAACCATCGGACACCCCCTTGGATTAAGCTCCACCGTGATTTGCTCAATAACCGAGATTTCATGGGGTTGGATCTTGCTAGCAAGGGGCTAGCACCACTCCTTTGGTTGCTAGCATCCGAGTCACCGGATGGCACCTTTGATGCCAGCACCGAGGAACTAGTCTTCCGACTACGGGTCAGCACCAAGGATGTGATGAGTGGACTTAAACCACTCATTGATAAGGGATTCTTTGAAGTTGTCCAAGGGGATGCTAGCACGGTGCTAGCACCTTGCTTGCAACATGCTACCTCAGAGAGAGAGAGAGAGACAGAGACAGAGAAAGAGACAGAAAAGAATAAGAAGTCGGTGCCAGCACCTCCAGTTTTTCCCAAGGGTCTGGATACGGAGACTTTTCGGATGAATTGGGATCAGTACGTGCAGTATCGAAAGGAGAGAGGTCTCTCTGTGCTCAAACCCTCCTCGGTGAAAGCCAAGCTCATGGAAATGGATCAATGGGGACATCAGGCAGCAATCACGGCAATCGGACTCACCATCAGCAACGGGTGGCAAGGGATTTTCCCCCCTCCCCCTACCGGAAACAAACCAACCACCATGTCAGTCAACAACTCCAAATTTGCATCAGCATTCTAACATGAAATCAGACACACCACGAACAGATGAAGCCATAGAAGCAATGGGATTAGAAGCCTATGTCGTTCCAGTTGAGATTTGCCGTCAGTTAGAACGAGAACTCACCGAAAAGAACAACGAGGTCGCAAGGCTCCGTAAATATGTTGAGAAACTAGAAATTTACTCACCAGAAAACGAGTGGAGTCATCCAGAATGGAGAAAACTGATTAGAAGCAAGGAAGAACAGGAAGATCCAGAAACTCTGTTCAAGTTATACCAGTTTCGTTTCGCCCCTGCGACAGAGAAAACCCTAGCCGACAAGTGCATAGGAAATGTAACGAAATTCACCCATGAGGGGAATAACGATGCAAAGGATAAACAACCCGAATGGCGAGAGTTGGGCGATGACGAGGTGATCTGTGAGGGTGATGAGCGTCAGGAATACATACATGGAATGGTATGGAGAAAATGTGAAAACAGTATCGGAACATTGGCAGGAAAATGGCCAACGCTTAAATTCCGCAGGCTGAGAGGTTAACGAAAATTCTTCATCTTTACCGAATCCCATCATGACAACCGTTCATTCCATTTGTGAAACCTGCTCCATCCCCTACGAGCACGAACCCATCCAATTCAATGGCAAGGTCATTTATTTCCAGAGGAATTGTGATGACTGCTGCCTTAAATACACCCAAGACCAGAAAGAGGCACCTGCTAGGAACGCCAGAAATGCCTCTCAGACTCGTTTTAACCTCATGATCCCTCCGATCTACCACGACACGGATTTAGAACGACTGCCAGAGGCTTTAACGACTCCGGTACTGACGTGGTCATATCAACCAATGGGACTAGGGTTTATCGGCACCTCCGGTGCTGGCAAGACGAGGGCAGCCATTATACTCCTTAAACGGATCCAAGATGTTGGAAAGAATACGTTTTTTCTGACATCACCGGATTTGTCCCTCAATGCTGCCAACCAGTTTGCCGACAGTCCTGCCATCAAGGTGATTGCACAATCTGCACTCAAACTTTGCAAGAGTGCTGACTTACTCCTCCTTGATGACCTCGGTAAGGGACGGATGACAGACCGAGCAGAAGCCGAACTCTACGACATCCTAGAGTACCGGACATCTCACCGACTGCCTACTATCTGGACATCCAATTCGGATGCCAAGGGATTGCTTGCAATGTTTTCCCAAGATCGGGGTGAGGCAATCGTCAGGAGACTGGCAGAGTTTTCCAGCATTGTGAAATTATGAGTCTTGATATTCTTACCCCTAAAGGACAGGAATCTGCACGGGAGGAGCAGGAAATGCTCGACTCACTACGGATCACTTTTCCTGACAGTATGTTTGTCAATACCCCTAAGCATAACCCTTCCAAGGTGGATGGGTTTACGATTCGAAACAATGAGATCACCTCGTGCTTTGAAAGCAAGTGCCGACAAATGACCCGTGATCAACTTTCCAAGTGGGGGGACGAGTGGTTGGTGACTTACGAAAAAATCGTACACGGTGCCAACCTTGCAAAATCTCTATGTGTCCCGTTCTACGGATTCCTGTACCTCGTGCCAGACGGTCTCATTTTGACCATCAAGATTGCCGATCACAATGGTGATTTGATGCCTCCAATACGGTTAGAACGTACGGAGACCAGCAAGTGCATCAACGGGGGGAAAGTGATTAAGACCAATGCTTACATCAATGTGACTGGGGCAGGATCGATACGATATATGCCCCCCTGCTAAGACTGCCTTTCTGGGCATCAAAACGATCCCAATCGGGGGAAGTCATGGAAACTGATTTGGTGATGACCCTGTGGGGAACCTTGACCTGATTCGTAGTGCCTTTGGGTCTGCCAGCACCCTTGCGGGAACCTCCGTGGGGGTTGGGTTTCTTTACAAAACACCCGTCAATGTGTGGCATGCCGTCCTTTTCATAATTTGCGTGAACATACAGACTCTCGCCCATTGTGTAGTTGCGGATGGCAAGCACAGGCTTGCTGCACTTTGGGCATTTGCCTCCGTGGGGGTTAGTGATACGAATTTTCATAGGTTTCCCCCTTCTTCCAATGCTTGGGTGGCACGATCCACCCACTGCTCAAGGGTAAGTTGGTTAAGGTAACAGACCATCACAGACTCCCCCACGGTTGTCCCCGTGGTAAGTCCGGTAAAATAGCAATACCCTGCCCCCCGTTCATGCTGCACCTCAAGGTAGAGGTGCTTGATGGCACGGTTAATTTGACGTTTGGTCATTATCGTGGTCGGTTGATGGTTAGTAATCAGCATCTACTAGTTCATCACAATCGTAATCAGAGTTGGTAAAAATCTCTGCACGGTAAGTGGATTTTACCTTGTCTTCACACTTGGGGCAAGCACTGGCAACAAAGATGCCACGGGCATCGTAGACAGAATGATCTGTTTTGCCACTTCCACAGGAGCAAAGACTAAACCTACGAATAGAGGTCTGTAATTCCTTACGGGTGTAACTGATCTCCCCGTTGAGCAGCTTGGCAAGATTGGCTCGACCCTCTGGAAACTGAGGTTCTTCAATCTCTCCAGTGGGGGTGCATGGGAAAGAAAATCCCCCATCATAGTATGCCCAGAACATCATTGAGTATTCGGTGACGACTTGATGGTTTGCGGTGTAGGTGGTGGTGGTCATGGTCTTGTATTTTTAGTGGTTGTGACTCGGCATGATTGCCTCATCTGAAGTCACCCTAGTCTTATCTTGATTAATCGTCAACGATATATTTTCAAGTGCTAGAAGATTGTTTGTAGATGCCCATAGATACTACGTCTGAAAAGACATAGGTAAAAGAAAAGTGCAAACGGATAGATGCAGAATAAGACATTCACATGACTCGTGGGTGTATATACGAATCTGCTTGCCACAAATATAGACACCCCGATACCATTCCTCCACTTCCAAGACAACTATGTCTGTTTTAAGAACTCAACACTCCGAGAAACAAGTCGGTAAGGGTGACTCACGTCGAGACAACTTTCCTATTTTTCGTGCCAATTTTCCGAATCTCAAGTCAGACCGAACTCCCTACGGAAAGGTCAGGCTCAAGAAAGCAACCCGAACAGTCATCACCTACAAATAAACACCATGTTATCACTACAAATAGACGTAAACAAAATCGACAAATCCCGACTTAAAGCAGTTACTCGTAAGAACGGTGAGCAAGCCCTCTTCCTAGACTTAGTCACCTTTGACAGGGTGGATGAGCACGGCAATGAAGGATTTATCACCCAATCCCTTTCCAAGGACGAGAGGGCATCCGGTATGAAGCTGCCCATCTTAGGCAACTGGAAGACTCTCGGTGCAGGTAGACCTCAGATGTCTCAGCACAATACTGACAAGGGCAATGGGTATGCTCCTGCACCTCGTCAGGAAGTACGGATGGATGACATTCCTTTCTAATGAAAAAAAACGATCCACCATTGGAATGGTAACATGAGTGATCCGGTTAACCATCCGAGTCATTACACGGACAACCCGAAAGGGATTGAGTTGATTGACATGATAGGGCACCTCCCGTTTCCACGGGGGGCAGCTATCAAATACATCTACCGTGCTGGAAAAAAGGGTGATCGAGAGACCGAGGTGCAAGACCTCCGTAAAGCCCTTTGGTTTATCCAGAGAGAAATCACCGAGATGACTAGGTAATGGCTAAAAAACCCAAAGCACCTGCATCCTCCACGGCACTTGTTTCTGTAGAAAAGAAACTCGGTAGACCTTCTGCTTACTCGGACGAGATTGCCTTGGAAATTTGCCAGAGGGTGGCAGACGGAGAATCCATCCGTCACATTACTTTACTGGAGCACATGCCGAGTCAGTCGATGATCTACAGGTGGTTGGAGCATCCAGAGAATCATCTTTTTAGGGAGCACTACGCACGTGCACGGGTGAAGCAAGCAGACGCACTTTTAGAGCAAATTAAGGACATTGCCCATGACGGCAGGAACGATTGGGAAATCATGGAGGCAGATCGGAATAACCAAGAGAGGATTGTGCTCAATGCAGAGCATGTCCAGAGGTCAAGACTCAGGGTGGACACCTTAAAATGGATCATGGGGAAACTAGCACCCAAGAAATATGGTGACCGGATTGAGGTAGAACAGACCGGAAAGACCCGTGTGGTCTTTGAAATTGGGGGGGATGTCAACTAATGACAACTCCATCTAAATCAAAGAGCAGGATCATTCAGACGGGTATCGGCATGAAACCGACCCTGCCCACGTGCAAGCAGTGTGGCAAAAAGTCCCCCGTGGATAAAGAAACCTATTTGTGCCTAGATTGTGAACTCAATCCCTCCGACAGAAATTGATCAGGAGGTGGTGTTACGTGCACGTCCACGTAAGCAATTTCGTCCCTTTTTAGAACGGACACAACGGTGGGCATGTTTGGTGTGTCATCGACGAGCAGGAAAGACCGTGGCATGTATCCAAGACCTACTTCAAAAGGCACACACGGATACTAGGGTCAACCCTCCACGGAGGTATGCGTATATTGCACCGACTCGTGACCAGTCCAAGGACATTGCTTGGGCAATGCTCAAGCGATTCGTGAGTGATTTACCGAACGTGAAAGTCAACGAACAGGATTTGATGGTGACTCTTAGTAATGGTGCCATGATCCGACTCTACTCAGGTGATTCCTACGAACGCATGAGAGGTCTCTATTTTGACTACGTGGTACTCGACGAATACGCAAACCTTGACCCACAAGCATGGTTGGCAGTCATCCGTCCTGCCCTTGCCGACTACCAAGGACGTGCAACCTTTATCGGCACTCCAGCAGGTCGTAATGGGTTTTGGCGATTATGGAAGGAAGCACTGGACGATCCCGAATGGTTCACGATGATCCTACGATCTTCCGAGAGTGGCTTAATCCCACCGGAAGAATTGGAATCCATCAAGGCAGGAACACCGGAAAGGGTCTTTGCACAAGAATTTGAGTGCAACTTTTCCGTAGGCAGAGCAGGGAGCATTTACTCACGGGTGCTGGAAGATGCACGGATCCAGACACGGATCAGTAACAACATCCTCTGGCACAAAGAATCTCCGGTCTATTCCTCGTGGGATGTGGGTGCACCACTCAACGTCCGAGTCTGGTTGTGGCAAATCCTCGGTGATCGGATCGTTTTCCTAGAAAGTCTCTTTGGTGATGCCGACTGCTCCACCCCTGCCGACTGGGTAAAACGACTTTTAGATCGACCTTATAGGTATGCTTCCCATTTCCTTCCCCACGATGCTGCTGCCATCAACGGATCCCTATGGCAACCTAACCTACAGACGGCAGGACTGACCAATGTAGTGGCAGTGCAAAGGCAAAACTCGGTCTGGGACGGCATCAACTTGGCACTAGATGCTTTTCCACGAGTAAGTTTTAAGGAAGATACCTGCCAGTTGGGTTTGGATGCCTTGGATCTCTATCATTCTAAGGAAGAAAGTGACGGCATCACGATCAAGCAAGTTCCGGTGCATGACCATTCCTCCCATGCTAGTGACGCATTTTCCATTGCCTTCCAAGCAATCAAGGCAGGTCTGGTCATTGATCGGAGCCAGATGCCGACACGGGTCAACTACGGTTATCAGGTTAAACGTGCCACCCATGCCAAGATGGGATTCAAGGGAGCATGAAACCCGTCCAAAGGGCAGCAGCAGTCTACCAGCAAGAGACATGCCCACGGACATTTCGGGAGGATCTGGAGGCACATTTGCTTTACGGGATCGTTGTCAGTAACGATGACCTTTTCTTTATGGCACGTCCGGTGTGCCAAAATGCGACCTACGAAAGGATCTGCAACCCTTGGGTGACCTTCCAAGATGCCGACTGCTGGCACTTGTATCTGTATTCTGGACATCTTAGGGATGCCTTTGACTCGGCACCCTATCCCCTACCCTTTGTGTCATTTGAACGAAAAAACAAGTTGAGAATCTATCCGTGGGTGCGTATACACACCCAATGCATGACGTTATAGATTTCGTAAGTTGGTTGGTCTCGTACCTATTACCAGAGATGGCACTAGCAGGAGGTGTCCCGTTACCTCCTATCCTCCCTCATAAACCAATCCTTGCTAACTTCAAGGGAGGAGGTGGCAGCACTCCGTATATCCCACCGACACCAGCAGCACCCATAATCAATATCCCTGCCATGCCCAAGGCACCTGTTCCTCCCCCACCCCCATCGGCTTCCTCTTTGGATATTGCCCTAGCACAACAGATGGCAGGGGCACAGGCATCACAAGGATTTGGCATGAAGGCATCCCTCTTGCAAAGCAATCAAGACACCCAGAACCAAGCAGTAGCACCACCATCCGGTTCTCTCCTCGGTAAGTAACCACACCCAATTATTATGGCAGACACCCAACTCACTGCACCCAAGGGTGTCAATACACCCACTCCTGTCAAAAAGGGCAAGAAGATGGGTAAGACGGATCTAGCAGCATCGATCATGGCAAGGTGGTCATCTTTGGACGTGGAACGCAACTATTGGATGAGCATGTGGCAGCAACTTGCCACCTACGTCATGCCAAGGAAGTCGTATATCCTCAATAAGCAGTATTCACCCAACCTTGACCGTGAGACCCAACTCTTTGACACGACTGCTGTCCGTGCCAATCAGACGATGGCAGCAGGGATCATGTCCTACTGCAACGATGCAGGGAGTGCTTGGTGCCAACTAGCAGCACCGGAAAACCTAGAAGACGGTGAGGGAGTCAGTGAATACTTTGCCGACTGCACCGAGGTCATCTTAGAGGAACTAGCACGTAGCAATTTCTATAACACGATCCACGAGTGCCACCTTGACCGTGGTGCCTTTGGGACTGCTGCCCTCTACGTGGATTCCGGTGCCTATTGTCCCCTCCTGTTCAAGACCTTTGACCTCGGCACCTTTGCTGCCAGTGAAAATAACGAAGGGTATTGTGACGTGATTTTTATTCGTAAGGAGATGACCGTGAGGCAACTGGTTGAGGAGTACGGCATTGAGAACGTCTCCGAGCAGGTCAGGAAGATGTACGACTCCGGTGACGGCAAGAACTACGAGCACAAGGTGGAGATGATCCATGCCATCTACCCACGGACAGATGACCAGAGGGACAAGACCAAGAAGGACGGACAGAACAAACCCTTTGCCTCGGTTCACGTGGAATGTTCCTCCAAGCATGTGCTGAGAGATTCCGGTTACGACGAGCAACCTTTCTTTATTTCTCGGTTCCTCAAGTGGCAGCACGGAGTCTACGGTTGGTCTCCCTCATGGGTGGCACTCCCTGATGCCAAGCAGGTCAACTTCCTCCAGAAGCAGATGGACGCATTGGCAGAACTGACTGCCTTCCCACGACTGCTGATCCCAGAAGGGATGAACGGAGAACCTGATCTCACGGCAGGAGGCATCACTTACTTTAATGCTACCGACCCCTCTGCCATGCCACGTGAATGGGCAACAGGAGGTCGTTACGATGTCGGTCTGGATCGCATCAAGATGAAGCAGCAACACATTGAGGATGCTTTCAATGTCCCCATGTTCCAGATGTTTGCCCAAGAAGAACTGGGATCTGGGGGATCTCCCATCACGGCAACACAAGTCCGTGCTATGGAAAGTGAAAAGTTGACCATGCTGAGTCCGACTTATTCCCGACTCACCACGGAATTACTCATCCCAACCATCAAGAGGGTCTATGGGATCCTAGCACGTCGAGGTCTTTTCCCACCTCCACCCAAGGCACTCATCCAATTTACGGCAAGTGGTGAAGCATACCTGCCAGAACCTCAGGTCATCTTCAATAACAAGATGTCCATTGCCATTGCTACTCGGAGTGTCAGTGCCATTGATGAAGCAGTTTCCCAATCCCTTCAGACCGTGCAGGTCACCCAAGACCAATCCATCCTAGATAACTTTAACTTTGATAAAATCGTCAGGGAAAAGGCACTGGCAAACGGAGGTGACCCAGACTTCCTGAGAAGTGAGGCCGAGATTGCCCAGATGAGGCAGCAACGTGCCCAAGCACAGGCACAGGCTCAACAACAACAAGCACAGGCACACGGTGCACAAATTGCCCAGCAACTCGGTAGCGTCAATCCCCAGAGTGCCGTAGGTCAGCAACTCCAAAAAGGAATCCAGCAGTCATGAGTGAGTTTGTGGCAATCAGTAAAGAAACCAAGGCATACAGCATCCTGACCACGGAGAGTGGCATCACCCTCATGGAACACTTGGAAAAGGTCTTTGGGATCAATGCCCCTGCCTTTGTGCCGAGTGCAGACGGGTCATTTGACCCGATCAAGGCAGCAATACGGGACGGTCAACGTCAGGTCTACCTCCACATGAAAGCTCTTTCTTACAAGGCAACCCATGAAGCACCCAAGAAAACGAAAGCAAAACGAGAGTAGTGAGCACCCTACGGTGAACGAGAGTAGTGAGCAACCCACGGTTGAAGAGTCCACGGATGTGACCCGATCCCCAGCATACATCCAGTGGCACAAGGAGAATCACTCCCCCCTTGAGCACAGTGAATTTTTGTCCAGAGGTGTCAATACACCTTTGGGCATTGTAGCAAACACCCAACCCCATGAAACCTAATGAGCATCATCACAGGAGAAGGAGTCTCAGTGACTCCCGTAGACGGCAACGCACTGCTGGCAGCACAAACAGCAGTCGAGAACCCGATCACGACGAGTACGACGACATCGACCCCCACCGGAACCGGAAGTCTACTCGATCAAACAACTGGAGGGACTACCTCCCCGACGACACCAACTTCATCGACTGAGAACCCGTGGGCACTCAACGAAAAGGGGGAATTTAACGAAGGTTGGCTAGACCGACTCCCAGCCGAGTTTGCCAACGACAAGCAGATCCTCGGTCAGTTTAAGAACAACGAGGCACTAGCGAAATCCTACATCAACCTCCAGAGACTGATGGGGAAGAAGGCAGATGCCGTCATCATGCCCAACGAAAAGTCCTCACCGGAAGAATGGGCAGCATTCAATGCCAAAAGAGGAGTCCCAGAAAGTGCCGACAAGTACCCGACCAAGGTAGATGGCATCCCAGAGGGTGTCACCTTGGATTCCAACGTCATCAAGGGATTTAATGAGGTTGCCCACAAGAATGGATTGACTCCCACTCAGGCATCCGAGGCCGTCAAATACTACGCAACCTTGGAAGCTGCACGTGCCCAAGAACAGGCTCAAGTGCTCCAAAAGGAATACACCGAGGGGCAGAAGGCACTAGAACAAGCATGGGGTGAGAAGTACGAGACAAACATGGCAGTCGTAAAACGTGCCTGTCAGGTCACTGGACTGGATCCCAATAGCAAGGGACTGAGTGATCCCAACGTCATTGTGGCACTAGAGAGGTTTTCTCGGATGGTCAGTGACGATAAGATCGTTTCCTCAGATTCCACAGCAACCTTTATGGCAGGTCAGGCACGTGGCATTGACATCATGCGTAACCCCCAAAACCCCTACCACCAGAGGTTTGTGGCAGGTGACCGTGAAGTGGTCGGCATGGTGGCAGACTTGATCAAGAACGGATAGTTGCTCGTCCGACCTTGAGGAACCCTCACCCTTCAATCGGGGTGGGGGTTTTTCTTTAGATGTCCAGATTGAAACTTGTTGACCAGTATATACACCTCTTGTAAACCAAGATTTACAAACCCAACGAGAGATAACCGATTTTCGGCCTGAGTAGTTGGATTTGACCCAGAGAGAACCTGACCCCGATTGGGACAATCAGAGGAAACTGGTCATCAACTCCACACGGTTCCCCAACCAACCCCAAGGGAACCCAACTACTCAACACTATGGCTTTTAACTCTCCTGCTGCAGGTCAAAACCTGACAGTCATTCCCCAGCACTATCAGATCATGTACCAAAACAGTTGGCAGCTTTTGCTCCAACAGTTGGATTCACGTCTGAAAGATCGTTGCAAACTCGTACAGGCTAACGGTGCTGCCGTTCGCTTCAATCAGATGGGTCTGCTCAACATGGCTGCTGTTAGCACCAAGAACGCTAGCACTCCTACCACAGACTTTGATCTACCTACTCGGTGGGCTTATCCGACTCCTTACGATGTCGCAAACATCGTGGACGAGTTTGATGACCTCTTCCTCGGTAACGTCAGCAATCCCTCCTCTGACATCATGCAGAGTCAGGTTGCTGCCTATAACCGTCAGGTTGATGCCATCATCAACACGGCAGCTACAGGTGCTGCTACCTCCACGGCATCCAGTTCCTCTGGTATCCAAGTCACCCAGTCCGTTGCCTACGACACGACCAACCAGCAGATTGCTGTCAATCGTGTGCCGTTTGGTGGCACTGCCGTCAACTCCGGTCTGACCATCGATAAGGTTCGTTATGCCAAGTATAAGCTCGATAAGGCAGAAGCCCCCGTTGAGGATCGTATCCTTGTCGTGAGTGCTGCTGAAATTGCTGATCTCTTGGCAACAACGGAAGTCACCAACACCCTCTATTCACAAGTGGCAGCACTTGTGGCAGGACAGATTGACACCTTCCTTGGTTTCAAGATCGTCCGTTACGAGGGTCTTAGCACGTCAGGAACTCCTCTGGTTCGCACTTGCTTTGCTTACCAGAAAAATGCCCTCGTGGTGGTTGATGGTGGACGCAAGACCTACATGGACATCCGTCCTGACCTCAGTCACGGTCTGGTCATTCGTTCCACGGCAGTCATCGGTGCCACACGTCTGCTTGATACAGGTGTGGTCACGATCCTGACCGACACGACCAAGCAGTAATTATTCACAAGTCGGGGGTGGGGTGTTTTTTTATCAGGCACCTCACCCCTTTCTTTTAACCTTTATTTTTTCAGCATGGATTCCATCACCATTTGCAACTTGGCTTTAGCCAAGATCGGAGACCAATCAATCACCTCCCTCACGGATGGTTCGATGGAGGCACGATTCTGCAACTTGTTCTATCCGGTGGTGGTCAAAGAATGTCTCATGCTCAATACGTGGGGTTTTGCAACCTCCTCTGCCGTCCTTGCCCAGAACACAACGGCTCCCTCTTTTAATTGGTCTTATTCTTATCAGTTACCTGCCGACTACGGCAAAATCATTGCTTTCAACGATTATGGTTACGTCGATATGACGGCAGTCTTTGAGATTCAAGGGACATCCTTGCTGACCGACGAAACCTACGCAAACATCTACTACGTTTCTAATAATCCCGACCCCAGCATTTTTTCCACGACCTTTGTGGAAGTGGTGGCATTGAAACTTGCCAGTGACCTTTGCAAGCCACTTGCAGGGGATCTGAACTTAAAAAACCAACTCCTCCAGCAGTTCAAGTTGTCCATTGCCGAGGCAGGACGCATTGATGCCAACCAGAGCAAACCCAAGAAGGTCATGGCATGGGTCAATTCCCCCCTCGTCCAATCTAGGTTCTCCGGTTCCCTTCCATGATCAACGACATCATCTCCTCCTTTAATGCTGGGGAGTTGAGTCCCTACATGGAGGCACGTACCTCCATTGATAAGTACCGTTCCGGTTGCAAGAAACTAGAGAACTACCTGATCACCCCCTACGGGTCTGCCAACCGTCGTAGTGGCACCGAGTACTTGGGTGCTGCCAAGTCATCCACCACACGTTGCCGTCTTTTTGGTTTGAACCTTTCAGATTCCAATCGAATCATCATGGAAATCGGTGTGGGGTACATCCGTTTTTGGCAGAACGGTGCCTTGATGACCTACCCATCTACCCAAACATGGAATGGTGTCACCTATGCTTCCGGTGCTCCCTTGGAAGCAGTGGGACTAACTTATGCCTCCACGAGTACGGCACCCGTCTATGCTGCCTCGTCCGGTAGTGTCGGAACACCAGTGCCCTACCAAGAGGCCGACCTCCGAGGGATCAACATGATCCAGATTAACAATATCGTCTACTTGACCCACCCCAGTTACCCACCCATGAGGGTGTCCTATTGGGGTGTCAATTCCTACAATCCACCTTTTACCGTAGGTGAAGTCCCTTGGAAGTGGGCACCCATGCTAGATCAAAATTACACGGCAACTACGGTCACCCCCTCTGCCACCAGTGGATCCATCACGGTCACCTCTTCTGCCTTCAACACATTCTTGTCCGGTCACGTCAATGCCTATTGGGAAATCAATTACCCCAATGGAACCAATTACCTGTCCCAGAGTTTACTCAGTAATTCCACTTCTTCCACCATCCAAATCCTCGGTGCTTGGAACTTTCAGACCTTTGGTATTTGGACAGCAAACCTTGCCCTCCAATACTCCACCGACAACGTCAACTGGTCTACAGTAAGAACATTTTATTCTAACAACGACTATAATGCTACTACCTCTGGCACGACCACCATCCTGACTTACTTTCGGTTTGTGACCACGAGCAGTAGCACGACAGGTGCCTCTGTTGCCCCTCGTGCCATGCTTCAAGCCATTGACCCTGTAATCAAGGGACTAGTGAAGATTACGGCAGTCACTACTCCCTCCACTTACACAATCACCACCAATAGCACCACCACGGTCACGACTGCCTCCACTACGGGTCTTCTGGTTGGGATGGGGATCTCAGGCACCAACATTCCATCCGGTGCTGCCATTGCTTCCATCACCAATTCCACGACCTTTGTGCTCACGGTTGCTGCCACAGGAACAAGTTCTAACATCACGGCAACTTTTGCCCCTTACGCCTCGGCAACGGTCATCGGATCCTTGGCCTCCACCAATTCCACTCCCATTTGGAGAGAAGGAGCATTTTCTGCCGTCCAAGGCTATCCCAATACGTGCACGATGTACGAGAGTCGTTTGGTCTTTGCTGGAACCAATCTCCTGCCATCCACCATCTGGGGTAGTTATTCCAACGATTTTCAGAATTTCAAACAAGGTGCCTACGATGCTGATAGTTATTTATTCACCCTATCTTCTGCTTCCGGTGGTCTGATTCGATGGATGCTACCAAAGACCCTTCTTATTATTGGAACCACTCAGGGAGAATGGTCACTCGGATCAGCAGACGGAACTCGTCCCCTCACCCCAACCAATGTGGTGGCAAAACGTCATTCCAACTACGGAAGTGCCGGTGGCATGGCATCAATTGTCAACGACACAATCCTCTACATTCAACGGATGGCACGAAAAGTCCGTGAACTGATCTATGATTATTCCTCGGAAACATGGGTTTCAGCCGACCTGACTTCCCTTGCCGAGCACATTACCCGTCCCACCATCGTAGAAACTGCTTTCCAACGATCCCCTGATGCCATTTTGTGGATGGTCAGGAGTGACGGACAACTCGTTTCCATGACCTATGAAAGGGAACAACAGGTCTGTGGATCATCACGTCAGGTGACCAGTGGCATTATAGAATCGGTGGCAACCATCGGATCCACCACGGGAGAAGATGAGGTCTGGATGCTAGTCAATAGGACAATCAATGGTGCTACCGTCCGGTATATTGAACGCTTCAAGACAGGCATGCGTCTGGCACTTGATACGGCAGACAAGTCCTCTTGGTGGTACGTGGATGCAGGAAAGTTGGTCAATCCCACAACAAGCATTGTCATCACCAATGTGACACGTACAGGCACAACAGCAACAATGACCTTAGCAACCCCACATGGGGTTTCCGTGGGATCCACATTCCAAGCAAATATCGCAGGGTTTGTGAACACTGATGCTGCTATTCCCTATAGCTATAATGGCACGTACATTGCAACTGCTACCACGACCACTAAGTTTTCTTTTACTTGTTCTAGCACCACTTTAGGAACTACTGCCAACGGAGGCATTGCCACCTACGGATCATATAATTTAACAAACACGGTACTCACTGGTCTTTCCCATTTGGAAGGGCAAACAGTTTCCGTGTGGGGTGGAGTGACCACCAATGGCATCACCACCTACGGAGTGGTCAACCCCGTCATCAATACCACGGTATCCAATGGATCCATCACCCTCCAGACACCAGTCAATTATGCCCTAGTCGGTCTTCCTTACACTTCAACCCTTGTCCCACAAATGCTCCAAAGGGATTTGCAGGACGGAACGAGTGCTGGCAGACGCATGAGAATCGCAAAGATGAACGTAAAAGTTTTTAACTCAATAGCAGGGGAATACTCCACGGATGGCACCAACTGGTTTGGATTACCATCTAGGCATACCACGGATGTCATGGATTCTTCACCCCCAGCTTTTTTTGGGTTTGAAAGGGTTTCTCTTTCCTCCAACTGGAAAGATGGTGTGGATCTTTACTTCCGTCAGTCCCTTCCGGTTCCCCTGACCATTGCTGCCATCGTTGCCTCGTGGGAAAGTAGCGAATCGGGTCAATAACTTTTTGTGAAGTTACCTTCCTACTGATATACACACCCCACATGGATTCCCTCTCACCTATTCTTAAAATTAAGAGCAAGATGGACATCTTTGAAGCTGAGAATGCCAAGTTGCCACAAGTTGTGTGCCCTTTGGTTCATCGATTCACGGATGGGATGTATATCCGTGAAATCCACATGCCAGCAGGAATTGTCGTCACTTCTCGTATCCACAAGACCCAACACCCATACGTTATTACCATGGGAGTCTGTGAGGTCGTTAAGGAGGACGGCACCCATGAATTATTAAAAGCCCCCCACACTGGAATTACGGAAAAAGGGACTCGTCGGGTATTGCTTATCCACGAGGACACCGTTTGGACAACTTTCCATATCACCGACAAGACTGATCCGGTGGAAATTGAGAACGACATCACCTATACGGACAATGAACTCCTCCCAAAGGACTTTCGTCAGGGTTACTTGGGAAGCGAACACGATACGACCATTGGTCAGGAGGCTTTATGTCTAGCCTAGCAACAGCAGCAGTATGTGTTTCAGCTGCAGTTGCCGTGGGCAGTGCAGGGTATTCCATCTATTCTTCCCAAGAATCTGCCAGTGCCCAGAAAGGTGCTGCTGCTTCTAATGCTTACCTTGGTAGAAGGCAGACAGAAGCCAATGCAGAAATCCAAAAGTTTCAAGCAGACCTCAATTACAAAGTAGCCATTGCTCAAGCCCAGCAGTACGACACCAATGCTGCCGTCTACCACCAGTCGGCACGTAGCACCGAACAGGCAGGATTCCAGCAAGAAAATCGCATGGTCATGCAGGGTCAACAATCTGATTCTGCAACCCAAGCATCCTATGCTTCTTCCGGTGTGACTGCTGATTCTGGATCACCCCTTGTCGTGCAAGCCTATCAAGGTGGCATCCAACAACTCCAACGGATGGATCAAGCCTACAACACTAACCTGAGTGCCATGAATGCCGATTGGCAAGGTTCCATGAACACCTACCAAGCTGCCCTTACCCGTGAGACTGCCAAGCAATTTCAATATGCTGGTGCTATGGCTCAGTGGTCTCAGGCAGCAGGAATTGCTGGAGTCGGTGTCCAACAACAGCAAGCCAACAATGCTGCCAATGCCACCATGACCCAAGGATACTCTTCAGCAATCGCAGGTATTGGTTCTGCTGCTAGTGCGATTGGTTCTGCTGCTTATTATTCTTCCAAGGCACCTTCCTTATTAGATGCCAATGCATTGGGAAGAACTGCAAACGGACAGGTTTATTATTCTAACCAGTTGTAAGTTATGGCAACGATTCCTCTTACTGACATTCCCAATGCACCCACGGGTGTCTTTACACCTGTCTCGGATTACAAGTTCCCAACTGATCAGGTAGGAGATGCAGCACGTAACGACATCAATCGTGGTTTTCAAGGTGCCATGCAAAACCCTGCCAATGCTGGTCTTCAGTACGATGCACAAACGCACTTGGGTCAGCAGATTTCTTCTACTACTGGTCAAGTGGCAGGACTTGCCATGCAACTGCAAGCCGAACAAAACAAGAAGGATTACGAGCAAGCCCAATACACCGGAACCCTCAAGTTTTACCAAAACCAGACGGATGTTTCAAAACTCTACGACCAAAAGAAATCACAACTTCCAGTTTCCCAGTGGCCTAGTGCTTGGAATGAGGCAGCAGGTGAAAATGGTTCTAATTTAATCAATGGTGTAGACGGTCAGAACCAACTCTCTCCGTGGGAACAACGTGCCATGATGCACGAGGTCATGAAGACCTATCACACGGGCATGGCAACGGCTACCAATCAAGCGTATGCCCAAGAGCACCAAGATGATGCCGTCGATGCTTTAACAACGATCCAAGAAGCAGCAAAGAAAGGTGACTGGAAAGCATTTGATGCCCAATACGATGCAGGGACATCAAGAGGTCTATTTTCCAAAGAGCAACAGTTGTCATTGATGAAACAGAAAGCAGTTTCTCAAGATTACAATGGTGCTGTTACTGAGGTTACTTCCAATCCTACCGGACAAATTGCACAAGATTTTCAAGCAGCAGCCAAAACTGGATCTACACTAAAATCCTACCCCAATTTATCTGCTGAAAATGTAAAGAAAATTGGAGGAGTTGTTGACGTGGTCAAAAATGACAACATCTGGAACACGGCAAGTTATTTCAAAGCACAGATTGATGCTGGCACCATCAAAGATGCTTCTCAATTTGAGAACGACCCTCAATTCAAAGCAATGACGGGTACGGATGAGGCAACTGGCAAACAAGCACAAGATGCCATCCGTCAATATTTGACCAACCCATGGGCAGGGACACCCAAGGGAGAAGCCAATTTTAACCAAGGCAACAACTTGGTGGGAACATTTCCTGACAAATCTCCCAATGCCGATCCGGTTGCCAAGCAATACATGGATCGAAAACTCTGGGTCATGGGGAACGTGCCAGCACCCCAAACCGATGATCTGATCAAACAACTTGATAAGAGACGTGCGGAACTGGCAGATCCTGCCAACAACGGATCCCTCAAACCTGAGACCAAGATCAGTCAGTTTGTCTCCAAGCAAATGGATAGCAAACTCAAGGGTGGTTACTTTGGAGATTTTGTGGCTACCCCCACTTCCACCGAGGAGTCAGATGCCCACAATGCTGCCTACTACAAGCAGCAGGGAATCCAAGATCAGGTCATGAAAGGTGGCAAGATTGGTCGGGACACCTATTCGGATGGTGCCCCTGCAACCATGCAAGAGGCTCAGGACAGAATCAATTCTGCCATGACCAAATACCAACAGGCAAACGATGCCATGATGCCGACAAAGTCTGCACCACAGCACGGTATGATCTATAATTTCTTCCACCCGAATGCTTCCACAAAAGGCAAGACCTCGGATGTGACCGACACTTCTGTTAGTGCTTCCGTGGCTAGCAATGACAACCCTGTGATTCCGGTGTCAGCAGTGGGCACTACCTACGGTTACGAAAAGAAAGGTGAACCCAATCACGATACCAATTCTTCCAATGGCATCGGTGACCATGACAACCCCCTTACCAAAGGTACGAGTGTAGCACTTTCTCCCGAAATCAAAAGTGCTGCCAAGCAAGCAGGGATCAAGAAAGGGGACATGATGTACGTCCACTTTGAGGGTCAAGAAAACCCTGTCCTTGTTCGCAACGACGATACCACGAGCAAAAAACTCAAGGGTCGTGTGGATTTCTATAACCCAGATGGAGAGGCAAATAACCCCTACCAAGACATGAAGGTGGTAGGGATCCAGAAGGCTTAATTTATGTCCGAAAACCTCACCTATGATCCCACTCCCAAAGAATTACCCCAGTCAACTCCTGACCCAGAAGGTCAGTTACAAACTCAGGAATTAGGGAACAAGTTCAATGCCCTCACCTCCTCACCGGAGGTTGACACGGCAATCAATGATGCCACGGGTGGAACGGCAACCCCTTACGGCACGGATCTGACGGCAACTCCTGCCTATCAAGCTCAAGAAGCACGAGTGAAGGCAATGCTGTACGATCCCGTCAACCTCGGAGGTCAGGCCGATCAAGCAGTCGTCAATAGTCAGAAAGATTCCGATCCCCAAGGATATAGGGATCAGGTTGCTGCTTTTGCTGCCGTCTCCCACCTGACCGGATCCCCAATGAGTGATGTGGTGGACAACTACGGTTGGTATCAAGCCCAACTTGAAAAACAGTATAAATTTGATCCCACCAATAATGTGGGGACATTCCGTAAAAACCTTCAAGGTGTCTTTGAGCAGCACGATGCTCGTGCAGGTGCAATCGATGCACTGAAGCAACAAGCAGTGCAGGATGCCTTCCTAGACTCAGAAAATGGTGTTCCAGTGCCTCCCCTCCAACGATTCAACGATTGGCAGTCTTCCCATCAAGATGCCCTCAAAGGATTATCAGAAAGTGACAAACTGGCAGCTTTTAACTCGGTCTACAAACCGACCCAAGAAGCAATCAATTCTCCAGATGGACAACTTGCCAAAAAGTTTGTGGATGCTTTGACAGGCAATACCCCAGAAGCAAAAGCCAATAATTATTCCAAAGAGTTTCCCACCTACACCGACCCACGAAAGTATCTCCGTGGTTTGCCCAACGACCAACTTAACAAGGTTTTGGGAATTGCCCAGCAATACGTTAAAGCTACGCATCAGGGGCAAGGAGTCGGCAACTTGGGATCGGTCTACAATGCCTTTGTCAACTCAGCCGAAAGTTTTAACAGGTACACGGAAGTCAACAACTTGCTGGAAGCTGAAAAACTACGGAATGCTGCCACTACCCCAGAGGAAAAAAAGAAGTACCAAGACCAATACAATGACATCCTTTTGGCTCAAAAAGTCAGATCCTTTGACCAAAACGTGGTCAATGCACCACCTGTCCACAAAGGATGGAAAGGGTTTGTGTCCGATACGGCACAAGGTTTGGCAGGACTCGTTCCTCAAGTGTTGCCATTCTTGGCTCCGGTGGTGGGTGAGATTGCATTCGGTGCCAATGAGATTGCTAATGAAACCTTCAAAAGGTTGGCAGAAAACCCCAACATGTCGGCTTCTGAAGCAAACTGGAGATCCCTTGTCCCTGCTGCCGTCAATACAGTTGTCGGCACCAAAGGCATCCATTTACTTGGAAAAATGGCACCTACCGTCGTGGGGGTTCTTCAACACACGGCAGGATCCACGTTGCTGCTCAGTGCTGGCAACTTGGCAAAGACCCTTTATGCCCAACTAGAAAATGCTTGGAATAAAGACATCAATGCTGGTGAGGAATTTGCCCAAGAGTATTGGGACATTTTTAAGAATATGCCATCCCTCTTTGTTCAACTCGGAATCTTTGGGGGTGCCATGCATGTCTTATCCGGTGGTGGAAAAGTTGACCCAGAGGTAGCCAAGCAAGCTGCCAAGAATGCAGCAGACCCAATGGTGCTCAAAGAACAAGGGTTTTCCCACGATGAAGCAACACGGATTTCTGAACTGCCGGAAGACCAACGAATCAAAGCAATCACGGACGGGTGGAATAAGCGTACCTCGGAAGACATCGAGGCAGGAAAACAACTTCAGAAAGACAATTACCAACAGGCGATTGACATCATTAGCTCCCCGAATGCCCCCAAGTTGGTCAACAATTACGATGGCACGTTTCACGTCATCACCATGACCCCAGAAGGGGAATCTCACACGGCAACATTTACCGACAAGGATGCAGCAGAAACTGCTTACACGGATGCCATGAAAGATCACCTTCAGTCCGAGTATGACCGGACAATGAAGGAAGGAAATGATTGGACAACGGCAACTGCTGATGATGCCAAGACCGTGCTGGATGAGGGACGAAAACCATCTCCTACCATCACCATCCAAGTACCGGATATTGTGCTTACGAATGGTGACCATCCAAGTGAAGAAATAAAGCTATCTGCCACCGCAGAAGGAGATGAATCAACCAAAGCAATCGATCTTCTCAACACCAATTTACAGGCAGAGACAGAACGGGAAAAAGCCAAAGGAAATGACGTTTCCGATACCACGGTGTCTGCTGCCACTCCAGAGCAACTTAAAAAAGCCCAAAATGACCCTGCCTACAAACTGGCAGACCGGATTGCCAGACTTTTTGGTAAGAAAGTTGTCCTCTACAACACCGACAAAGGCAATGCAGGGAATGGGTTTATCAACACCTCTGATGCCCTCAAGGATTATATTTTCCTCAAGGCAGATGGAGCACGTCCCCACATGTTCACTCTGGGTCATGAGTTATGGCATTCCCTTTCTACTCAACACCCTGATTTGGCTGCCAAGTTCAAGGCCAAACTCCTCCCCCTCATCAGGGACATGGACAAAGTCAACTCAGACAAATCCCACTATAAAGAATCACAACGTGTTGATGAGGTTATTGCCGATTTCCTTGGGAACAACCTTGGAAACAAAGATATGTGGGATCGGTTATCAAAATCAGATCCGTCTTTGTTCAAAACCATTGGTGATTCCATTAAACAATGGCTTGATACCGTCCTTGAAAAACTTGGTGGATGGCAGATGGGGAGTAATTCCCATTTTACTGATATCAAGGCAGCACGTGATATTTTAGCAAATGCCCTTCATGAATGGAAATTGACCAACGATGGAGGAACACATGATCCAACTGGAGAGACCATGTACCAAAAGGACAAAGAGGAATTAAAAGCCGAAATCATGCATCAGGCAGGTATTGACGAGTCTGGTCTGGCTTTTTTACGACAAGCAGTGGGAGATACAAAAGAAAATTTACAAAAGAAGAAAAACCGTAAAGAAGGCACCGGCGTTGCAAAAAACCTGCTCACCAGATTCCACGACTCAAATGGTCGGAACATTGTCGTAGGTGCAGATGAAAAACATGGTGGGAAACCCTTTGCTGATTGGATCAAGGAAAACGAACACTGGTTAAAACCAGAAGAGGTCACCGATTTTAGAAAGTGGTACACGGAACTCAAAGGCAACTTCACCGAGATCTTTGGTGATGATGCTCCGACCATGATGATGGCATGGTTGGCAGCACAACAGAATGTCTCTCCCTCCGGTGCCCTTGGGAATGTCTTCAAGGTAGAGGATCGTTTGGCAGGGATTGGCACCGGCAAGAAAGGTGGTCTGGCAGATGGAAAGATTGAAGGAATCCTGACCAATCAGGTTCCAGAAAAGGGATTTGGTCAGAAGCTAACGGACTTTGTGGATGCAGGATTCCAGAGACCGACCAGAACCTACATGGGTGAAAAACCAGAGGGAGGCATGCCTTTTGTTGCTGATGTCCACACGGGTCGTGATAGTGGTCACGTCGATCAGCAAACCCTGACACGACTCAAGGAAATGGCAGATGAAGGAAACCTTTTTGTGGACAAAAAACCCGTTTCCATTGAGGTGCTGGAATCCAAGACAGTCACCAAAAAAATGGATGATGGATCCACAAAAGACATTGTTCAGCCAGAAAAGATCAAGGTCAGCATTGAAGGTCGAAAACCCTTTGAAATGTTTGTTGATCAACGTGGATCCCCCAGTGATGGGAATTATGAAGGAATCAGTGAATGGGGAAACAACCTGACTGACCATTTGAATAAAAAAGAATGGGCAGGAGGCAAATGGAATCCTGCCGAGGCACAAGCAGTTGGGTGGATGAGGATCTTACGTCAATATGGATTGCCAGAACCAACAGTTGCAACGGCACTAGCACATAACACCACCCATATTTATGCGGAAGTAAACTACTCTAAAGGCAATCTCCTCCCTGCTACGTTCCCTGAGATTTCCTCTCTACCTAAAGAGGTTCAATCCAAAATCACTCATCAAGTCATCTCCACTGCTGTACCTGAACTAGCACAGATCATTGGTGGGTCACTCCGCATCAGGTCAATTTCTGCATCACAGGGAAGGTGGGGTGGTGAATCTAGTCCTAGCACGGTCATTGAAGCACTTTCTAGTTCCGAATCTGCCGGTCTCTTAGGAAATGCCTTGGCATTGGTCTCTGAGCAGGGTGGTAGCATGAGTGCCATCTTTGAAAAGGGAGGAAAAAATAGTTCTGCCATTTTCTGCCACCCTAGTGATGGTAGTAAATTAACCCCCGAACAATTAGACTCATTAGCCAAAGAGGCAGGGATTTCCGGTATGACCGTGCAACCTTACCGAGATGGGGAAAGGGTTATGCTTGTTGGCACAAAAAAGGGAACTTTCATGCCAAAAGGTCTGACAGAAAAACAACGTGATGACATGACACAAAAAATTAGTGCATGGGCTGAACGTGAGGGTATAGATTTAACAGTAGACAGAACACAAACAACCATAGATGCCAATGAAAACAACTGGAATACCGACAAGGAAGGGGAAAGTTACCGTCAACGACTTATCGACGGAGGAGGCAATAGCAAAATACGGGACATCCTTGATTTTCGTAGGAGGTACGCAGAAATCGTCAACGATGCCATCGAACAACACTCCCCCGAATCCCTCACCGGAACCAGAGAAGACCGACTCTCAAGATTCTCAAATCTAGACAAACCGACCCTCTTCCAGAGGGATGATGAGGATCAAGGTGGTCAGACCCTTTTCCAAAAAGGTCAACCCATCATCACGGGTAAGACTCCTCCACCTCCCACTTTCCGTGAGAAATCTGAGGAAACTCTCAAACGTCTTCAGAGCACAATTAAGGATCTCCCTGCTGCTTCCCCTTTTAAACGAGCACTGTTGCAATGGTCTGGTCGATCACAACGATCTACCAACGAGATTGAACGTGCTCAGCACGAGGTGGAAAAGGTTGCCCCTAACCTTGTGACCCGTGAAGGCATCACAAATTGGTTGGAGGCAGGTGGTGACAAATCCCTTCTCCGTCTCCGTGCCAGCACTGCTATTGAAAAATACAAAGCAGGGTATGAAGCAGCACTGAATTTCACCCCAGAACAAGAGGCACTTGCCAATAAGATCAAGAGCACTTTTGACATCCTTCTCAAACGAGGCAACTCGTGGGGTCTAGATTTAGGCACAAGGGACAACTACGTGCCGCACGTCTATAAAACCGAACCACAGGCACCTTCTGGATCCACACCCAAGAGGTTGAGTGAGTTTTTTAAGTTTTCTCAGGAAAGAACCTTTGACACCTATCACGAGGGAGAATCTAACGGATACCAACCGGAGACTAAGGACATTGCAAAATTGCTCGGCCTCTACATGAACGACATGTCAAATGCCATCAACTCACGTAGGTTTGTGGAAGATTTAAGAGGTCTCAAGGCATCGGATGGTAGACCACTCTTGTCTGGACGTGGGTCTGGTTCTGAAACCACGACTGATAAAGGCACGACTCATTTGGTATATCCTGATGCAGCCGACGAGGGCACGGAGGACTATAAGAAGCTCGACCAACCTGCACTCCATGACTGGAAGTTTGCTGGGAAGGCAGATGACGGAAGCATGATTTTAACAAAAGGTGACCTTGCCGTTCACCCTGAGATTGCCACCCACCTCAACAACGCACTTTCATCAAGTGCCATTACTAGGTGGATCAATAGCAAAACAGAAAACCCGTTTCTGAATGCCGTCAAGAGCACGGTCAATTTTGGACTGAAGGCTCAAGGGTACGCAAAAGGCACCATGCTTTCATTCTCCCCGTTCCACCAAGTGCAAGAGGGCATCCATGCCATCGGTCACCGGATTAACCCATTTGCTGGTCTACCCAAGATTGATCTCCGTGACCCTGCCATGAGGGATGCTGCTGATCACGGTTTGATGATTGCCCACGATAGGTTGAGTCAGTCCTTGTTTATGGAAGGTGTCGGAGACAATAACTCCAACTTGATCACGATGGGTCTTAGAAAGATCGGTTGGGGATTAAGTACCAAGGCAGCAGATACGGTGGATGCCTATCAGCACTACTTGTTTTCTCAATACATCCCTTCCCTCAAGTTTCAGACCTATACCCACATTGTGGAAAGGAATATGGAACGATATGCCAAGGATTTGGCTGCTGGAAAAGTGGATGAGTGGCAAGTCAAGAACTTGTCAGCACGTCAGGCCAATGCTGCCTACGGACACCTTAACTACACAGACATGGGTCATAACCCCACCATTCGTCATGCCATGCAGATTGTGTTATTGGCACCGGATTTCCTTGAGGCACGTGGTCGGTTTGTGGGTCAAGCTGCCAAGGGTCTTGTGGGTGGAAAGGTAGGTGCAGAACAACTCCAAGCACTTGCTTTTCTTGCCATTGTTCAGTTTGTAGGGGCACGAATTTTCAACAAGTTGACCAACGATGATTATGAGTGGGATCACCCATTTGAAATCCGTGTGGGTAACAAATACTACGGACTTCGATCAGTCCCAGAGGACATGTATAAACTAGTCACCAATACCACAGGGTTTATTGGTGGACGTATTTCTCCTTTGGTTGGTCGGTTTATTCAAGAGGGTGTTTTTGGTGTCAACTACCGAGGTGAACACACCACGGTTGGGGATGCCATTGCCGACATCATTGCAGGGATTGTTCCCATGTCTATGCAGTCAATGGTGGGTCAGTGGACTCAGACCGGAAAAACCAACCCCATTTCATGGTGGGAACAAATGCTCACCTCGGCAGGTGTCCAGATTCATCGTTACTCCCCCATCACCACCATGTACCCCAAGGCTAAAGCATGGGTGCATGCCAATTACCCTGAGAATGACCAGAAAGGTTCCTATCCGGTCTCCAAGTTTCAACAACTCCGGTATGCTTTGGAGGATGCCAATGAGGAGGCCGTTGCCAAGCAAATGAAGATCCTTGATGAGTCGGGGATGTCACACCACGAGATCACTAGGGGGTTTACGGCAAGCGTCAATCACCCTTTTACAGGATCCCGTGCCACCGATAAACAATGGGTCAAGACCTTGGATGAAGATGACCAGCAGAGGTACAAGGCAGCAGTTGAACGGAAAAAAGAGATTTTAAGACGGTATCATCAGATGACTGGGCATAATCCGGTCTCTAATTCGGTAGAAGATGAGCAAAATCCAGAATAAACAATTTGAGTCAAGGGTGTATATAGACTAAAAGATTCCACGAGATGTCCCTTTCAACCAACATATCTTCCCACACCTATACTGGCACTGCCGTTGCAGGGGCAACGTATGTCGTGGACTTTCCGTTTAATCTGGCAACGGAACTTTCTGTCTATACCACGGACGCTAATTTTAATGTTGTTCCATTATACCAAACCACAGGAACTTTATCTTCTGGAAAATATACCTTAACGGGAGGTTCTGGAACAACTGGATCCATTACGGTTTACGATGCTATCCCTGCCACCTCCACGTTGACCATTGCTCGTAACGTCGATTACACCCAACTCACCTCCTACACCACGGGAGATCGTCTCCCTGCTGCAACGATTGAGGCATCGTTTGACAAAATCACCCAACTTTGCCAGCAACTAAAACGTGGTTTGGGAAAATGCGTCCGAGGCTCGGATACAGCAGCCGACATTTCTGCTTTGCCTTCCACTCCTACTACCGGAACTTGGACACTTTCTTTGGTATCCGGTGCCTTGCAGTGGCTCAACCCTTCCACGGTATCTATTGGTGCTGGATCGGTTGCTCCAAGCAACCTGACCACATCAACCAACACTGGATGGTCATTTGCTGCTGCCGTCACGGGTCTGGCAGGGTTCATTGGCAATTTGACTGGCAATGTCACTGGCAACCTGACCGGAAATGTCACAGGCAATGTCACTGGCAACCTGACCGGAAATGTCACAGGCAATGCAGACACGGCAACTACTGCTGCCACAGCAACGACTGCTGCTGCTTGCTCTGGGAATGCAGTCACGGCAACAACGGCCTCCACCTGTACCGGCAATGCAGCAACGGCATCAGCACCTCAAACATCTTCCACCCTTTCCAAAATCACTTCCAAAGCATGGTGCAATTTTGACGGATCGTCCACGTCTTCATGGGCAGGTGGCACATCTACAGTTTCTCGAACTGCTGGAAGCACCACGGCAACCATTACTACGACGAATGCTCATAACCTTGTAGCAGGAAGCACCGTCTATGCTGCCTCCGGTGTCGTTGCTGGTGCCTATATTGTCTTGGCAAGCCCACCACCGACCACGACTACGTTTGCCATTACCACAGTGGCAACTACGGCACTAAATGCCAATGCCATCACGTTCCAAGCATGCCCCATTAGAAGTAGCTACAATGTGTCCTCGGTAGCAAAAATTGCAGGTGGAGATTTTGTGGTCAACTTTTCCACCCCAATGGCAGATGCCAATTATGCCGTCTTAGTAACAGGTCAAGGTGCATCCAATAATGCTTTTTCAGTCATCAATGCAGGTGCTGCTGCTACCTACGTCAAAACCAATAGTGTGGAAGTAAACTTTTTGGATTCTACCGGAACAGCACAAAACCCCAACACGGCATGTCTTGTCGTTTATGGCAATTAACCCCAACCCAACACCACATGTCATTAGATCCATTCCCTAACAATCAGATCCTCGTCACGGGGACAAACACGGCAGGTCAGACTGTTACTTTCCCTTACCCTTTTATCAAGGATTCTGACTTGATTGTAGCTACCGTGGTGACCTCCACGGGAATCGCAACAACGCTTAATAGCAGTGCCTACACGGTGACCGACACGACCAATGATGGAATTGTGACGAGTGCCACGATTGCTATCACGGCAGCAGTGCCCACGACCTCGGCAATTTCGGTTTCTACTTCTTACCCTAAAGACATGTCTAACGACATTCTTCGTAGGTGGAATGATCGTGGTTGCCCAATCGATGGAGTTTATTCCACGGATCACCCTTCAGTCTCAAACCCCCAAAACACTCAGAAAGAAAACTTTTCTGAAAAAGTTGCTAGCACCCTTACCAACCCCTAATCGCACATTACCATGAGCATGTATATCCGTAACCCTTTTGATTCCGGTGGTGGTGGTGGAAAGTTTATTTCTGGCACAACGACATACACTGGCAACTTCTATGCCGTGCAAGTCATTGCTGATGCTGTCCTCAACGTCACCGATTCTACCAAGTATGTTGGTAACTTGACCGGAGATTCCTTAACTGGAGTTACCTTTCCAGCAGGGACAGTGATTTATGGGGTATTTACAACTCTTACCTTAGTCTCAGGAAAGGTCATTGCTTACACTACCTAGAACATGCCACAACTCGGATTAGGCACTGAGATTGGTAGGAAATCCGCATCATTTGCGATTTCTTATCCAACTGCTTATTTAATAGTTGCTGGAGGTGGTGGTGGTGGTGCATCTGATGGTGGTGGTGGTGGAGCAGGAGGGTTTTTAACAGGAAATTCAAATTTAACAGTAGGAACTTCCTATCTTATAACAATAGGAGGTGGAGGAAATGGTGGTACTACCATTGGTTATACTGGAAGTAATACTTCGTTTGCATCGTTTGTTTCGTATGGTGGTGGTGGTGCAGGGGGAAGTGGAGCAGCTAATGGCAGTAATGGTGGTTCTGGTGGTGGAGGAGGTTCTTCTGGATCTACAGGTATTGGAGGATTAGCAACTCCTTCTGGGCAAGGCAATAATGGAGGATTTTCAACGGCAACAGCAAATAACTATCCTGCTGCTGGTGGTGGTGGTGCAGGAGCAGTTGGCGGTAATGGAGGAACTCTTATTTCTGGATCTGGTGGAATTGGACTTGCTAATCCCATTACTGGATCAACGGCAGGACAACTAGTTTCCACAACATATTATCTTGCTGGTGGTGGTGGTGGTGCAAATTATAGTTCTTCAGGTACTGCTGGAACTGGAGGTAATGGTGGTGGTGGTGGTGGTGGAAAAGGTAATACCAATGCCAATGGAACTTCTGGTATAGCTAATACAGGTGGTGGTGGTGGTGGTGCTGGAGGAGCATCAACTGGAGGTTCTGGAGGTTCTGGAATTGTTGTTTTATCCATCCCGAATGCAAATTATTCTGGAGATTCCAATATTACTACAAATGGAACAACTTCAGCAACACAGGGAACTCAATATACAAAAATTCTTAATGGTTCTAATACAATTATTGCATTTTTAACAACACTTTATTACAAAGCATAATATGGCACATTTTGCTCACATTATTAAAGGATTAGTAGATCAAGTAATTGTTGCTGAATCAGATTATATTCAATCTCTTCCGAACGCATCTGAATGGATTCAAACCTCTTTTAATACTAGAGGTGGAATTCACTATGGACAAGATGGCAATCCTGATGGAGGAACTGCTCTTAACAAGAATTATGCTGGGATTGGTTATTCTTGGGATGGAGTTGGCTTTTATGCACCTAAACCTTTCCCAAGTTGGATTTTAGATGAATCTACCTATCTTTGGAATCCTCCGGTTGCCTACCCATCTGATGGTAAAATGTATGATTGGAATGAAGATATTCTTAATTGGAACGCTTCATCATGAGTGCAGATGAAGTTGCCTCATTGAGGGAAGATATTGCTACCCTTCGTGCCATTGTTGAAGAACGAGGTCGAGCAGCCCAAGGAAATAGTTCAATGCTCAAAACGATTGGTGCAGCAGTCATTATTCAAATCTTTATTACCGTTTACGTGGCAGGGGTGAAAACTCAGATGTTGGACAGGTTGCAATCAGACGTGATTGCCATTCAATCCCACTTGGAACAGTCAAAATGAAATACTTGATCCCACTCTTTTTTTTACTCTCAGGGTGTATACACACAACTTCTTCCGTGGCTACTACCTCCGATCAGTACCTAGCCAAAGCATCAGTGATTTCAGATCGTCTTGATGCCAAAGCAGTCGTGGTCACCGAGTGGTTAAAATCCCATTGATATATCTACAAAATGAGAAAACTTATACACGTCCTGTTGTTCATGTTCACGGCATGGACATGTCATGCCGAAATCAGCAAGGGGGATATACTTAAAACCTTGGATCATATGAGGCAACTGCAACAGGAAAACAAAGATGCTTTAGTTCATGCTCAAGCAGACTTTCAAATGCAGGGTGCGGCACTTCAGTCTAAGACCATTGAAGCAGCACAGTGGCATGTAGCAGCCCATCAGAATGCCAAGGAACGTGACGTGCTTGTCTACTTATTTAGTTTTATTTCCGGTTGGTGGTTATTGTCCAGATACCAAGATTTTCAGATCCCGATCAACCCCCCGTGGAAATGGGTTATTGAATGGGCTTTTTTTGCAGCAGGTTTCGGTGCAGCCTATGCAGCAGGTCGCTACTTATTGACGTGGTGTGCCCATTTTATTCCATGATTGAGTCCATCCTCACTTGGCTCAAAAAAACATTTTCTGAGACGGGAGGTTCACCTTCGTTTATCCGGTTGGGATTGGGTGCCGTGGTCGGTGCCGTGGTTGCCTTGGTTGTCTATACCTTGGTAAGACATGCCCTTCACCATGAAGCATTTGATTGCCCACCCAACCTTGCCAATTTGTTGTCAGTGGTCACCGGATCCCTAGCAGGAGCCAAAGCATGGCAGAAAAGCAGTGAAGGAAACCTACCTCCCCCATGAAGATCAAAGATATTTTGGATGCAGCCCAAGACAAGTCTGCTGTCTTTAATAATTGGTTGTCTCTTATGTTGAAATGGGAGGTTGAAACCGATCCCCACGGGAATATCAAAGATGAATACCTATCGGACGGACAAGGTAGAACATTTGCAGGTTTAACTTCTCAATCGGACGGATTGCCACTAACGGGAACACCAAGTCCCAACTTTATTGTAGAGATTTACTATCGGAAGTATTGGTTACCTTTCGCTGGTCTGCCCTTATCCGTTGCCGAAATTACGGCAAACTATGGCTTAAACATGGGTAAAGAGACTGCCATAAAATTACTCCAGACGGCACTAGGATCCCCTATAATTGCGGATGGCATTTTAGGAGACAACACGATGAGGGCAGCATGGCAAACTGACCAGCACGACCTCTCATTGCGTCTAATTGACCTTGGACGAGCACACTACGAGGAGATCGGACACGGATCACGTGCTAGGTTTCTTACGGGTTGGCTCAACAGGAACGAGGCAATCAAGGCATTTGCATGAAAGTAGCACTTCCTCGGAAGATTCGGATCACTGAACGGAAATTGGGAAAGGAACGGGCAATGGGGTTATGTTGGCAGGGGAAAATTCCTCATATTGAGATTGATCCAAACCAAACCTCCCAACAACGATTGGACACCGTTTTGCACGAATTGACGCATGTTATTTTACCGGATGCCGACGAGGAAACTGTAATCAAAATTGCCCAACGAATGGCATCGGTGTTATGGTCTGATGGATGGAGAAGAATATATTCTTGACACCGAGGGTTGGGGCAAAATCCTACAGAGACATATACACCCAAAGTGTGACTGTATAGTTTTTGGTCACACTTTCTCTCTGTCCAACAATTAGGTTCGAATCCCTGCCTCACCGCCATT
>Ga0007804_1000080_pt1 | contig 36351 bp, 55 predicted proteins | sample CryBogCBE25Aug07_FD_60367 | JGI IMG/M metagenome (GOLD analysis project Ga0007804, IMG submission 60367) | Freshwater microbial communities from Crystal Bog, Wisconsin, USA - CBE25Aug07 | ecosystem: Environmental > Aquatic > Freshwater > Lake | place: Crystal Bog, Wisconsin, USA | collected... | reverse complement strand
CCAATCACAATCCCATACACGTTTGCCACCGCAACAACCTCTATACCCTTAGCGAACCTTGACTCCGATTTTACCACGGTTGTAAACGGGATCAATGGCATTGCAAACGGCGTTAACGCTTTGTCAAACGTGTTGGTCACTGGTGGCAACATTTACAGTGCCAACATTTCCAATGCGACCATCACCAGCTCTGTGATCGTGAGCGCTGGCCCTAACGCTGCCAGCACAAATTTGTTTAACGCTGGCTATGCAAACAACCGAGGCGATATATCGTTAGGCAATAGCGTTTACACAGCTTATTTAGTTAAAGAATCTTCGACGGCCACAAACATCCCCAGCGTCATTCACATCAGTAGGCAAAGCAATTCATCTCCGACGTTAATGGTTGCTTTCAACCTAAGCGGCGCTATGGGTTTTGATTCGACAGCGGGTGCGTACAACCCTAGCTATGGCGCTTCGGGGCAAGTGCTTACATCTCAAGGCACTGCTGGGCCTCCTTACTGGGGAGCGGGTGGCGGCGGCGGAGGCAACGGCAGCGGAACCGTTACTAGCATTACGGCTGGCACCAATTTGACTGGCGGTGTTATCAGCACAAGCGGGACCATCGCGCTGGCAAGCACAGTGTCTAGCATCACGCTGACATCATCTACAATTTCAAATGCTGCGTCGGTTGGCATTGGACCGGATGCCGCCACCAGCAACTTGCTCAACATTGCCTATGCAAACAACAAAGGCGATCTTTGCTTAGGTGACAACACCTATGCCGCTTATCTGATCAAAGAATCTTCGACGGCTAGTACAAACCAAAACATGATCCACATCAGCAGGGGGCCGTTGAGCGGCCCTGCTATGATGCTGGCAATCAACCTAAGTGGTGCGCTTGGGTTTAATAATTCTGGGGCTTATATCCCTAATTATGGAACATCTGGACAAGTTCTTATCTCTCAAGGCACATCTAGCCCGCCCTATTGGGGTCCAGGCGGGGGAACCGTAACCAGTTTAGCTACAGGCACCGGGCTTACAGGCGGACCCGTCACAACCACCGGTACGATCTCAATTGCCAGCACTGGCGTCTCTGCTGCGACTTACGGCTCTGCCTCTAACGTGTCGGTCATTGCCGTCAATGCGCAAGGACAAATCACGTCTGCCTCCAACACGGCAATTGCCATTTCCGGTGCTGCCATTACATCCGGCGCTGTTGGCGTCGCTTACGGCGGCACTGGCCTGACATCTTCTGGCACTTCTGGCAACGTCCTAATATCTAACGGGTCAGTATGGACCAGCTCTCCATTAACCAATGTTGGCTATAACGGCACTAACACAGCAACCGCAACGCTGACGATTGACGCAACGTACAATCAAAAAACGTTGGAAATGAATAGCACTGGCGGTGTCGTTGTCCAGTTGCCTTCCAACGTGACAACGCCGGTTAAAATAGACGTCGTGCAATTAGGCAACGGCACTGTTCAATTTTCTGCCTTGTCTGGAGCTTCGGTCAATTCGCGCGTTGGCACAACTATCTACATGTCCGCTCAGTGGTCTGGTGCAACGATCTACAACAACAGTGCGGGCAATTTGGCTGCATGGGTAGTTGTTGGCGACGTTGCCCCATCAACGTGAGGATAAAGAACCCATGAGCTTTATGAACTTCAGCGGTTCTGTTCGGCCTGGTTATCAAACCAAAAGAACCTCCACAGTGTTTGTGGGGGACTCGATTACATGGGGCTATGGGTTAGATCAAAACCAAACTATTTGTTACAACATTCAAAATCGAATCAACACCGTCACTGGGTTTACGCCAGCAACGTGGGGCAACAATAGCACCGGTCTTGAAATTTGCGCTCGCAATGTGATTGTGGATGACACGACCTCAACGCCGTTTCAAGGCGGGTCGCCGCCTGCTCCTTATGCTAATCCGTTGTTAAGTCAGTCAGGAACCCTTGTTGCGGGTATTGGAACATATCCTTTTTCTGATACGACAAATAACACTTACGGCAGCAATGTCTCCACGGCTTACCCGTCTACCAGCAACTGCCCTGACGCGATCTCAATTCCATCAGGGGGCAGCATTTCGTGGAACGCCACTTATCCATCATCAAATGGATACATCGTTGTTGGGCTAATGGGTGCTGGCACTGTTACTGTGAAAAAAAATACGACGACCCTTCAAACCTTGACTGCCGGTGCATCTTTTACAGGAACCGTTACAAGCGGTTCTCCTACCATAACAGTAACCAGCGCTGTGACTGGGCAATTAACGGTAGGCGATCCAATATATTTTAGTGGCGTTACGACTTCTCCCGTGACCACTATTTTGAGCACTTCTGGGACAGGAGTTGGCAGCACAATTACGATGAGTGCTAATTCGCCTGTATCTGCAACTAATACGGCATGTTTAGCACTTGCTAAAAGCAGCGCCTATCTAGGCCAACCTTTGAACCTTGTTTCTTTTACTGGCGCTACCGGAACAGATAGCTACACAATTACCAACAGCTCGGGCGGCATCACCAATGTTGTTGTCACAGTTCTGCACCCGATTCCTTTATTGCCAACTACGTACAACGAAGTGCAAATCAACGGCAGAAGCTCGTATGGCATATCAGATTTTTCTTCGCCATCTAGTGACATTATTCAACAACAAATTATGGCAACCGTTACACAGCCAAGAGCCAGTACGAGCACGTGTTCGCCGCCCATTTACGTGTTGTCGCTTGGGACCGTTAGCTTGTACGACAACGCTGGCTCAACAGACCGGCGGCTTACCCCGTCTCAATACAGCAGCCAGTTAAACACGTTGGCGTCGGCTCTTAAAAATTCGTCTTACACAAACTACGGACGAGTTGTTTTGGTTTTCCCGCCTTTGACTCAAGCGGGTTCTGGATATTCGTTGCTCTCAGGCTACACGCTAAACAATTATCGTGCGGCTGTGATCTCTTTAGCAAATACGCTTGGTTGCGGTTATATTGACCTCACGCGCGTGAACTTGTTGTCTACGGACTATCAATCCGGTGGTCTACATCCCAACGCCAGTGGCGCTGCCAAGTTGGCGAAGTACTACATCAGCATGTTGGAATTTTGACAGGAGCACACTATGGCTATCACGTACACCTGGAACATCGAACGGTTGGACTGTTTCCCGCAAGCTGAAGGGCAAACCGATGTTGTCTTTACCGCTTTTTGGCAGTTGACTGCCACCGACGGCACAAACACCAGTTCGGCTTTTGGCTCCCAGGCCATCACCTACAAAGCAGGCGAAACTTTTACGCCTTATGCAAGCTTGACCAAAGATCAGGTTGTTGGTTGGGTTCAGGCAGCTATGGTTCCTGGCCGCATACAAGAACTAGAAACCAATTTGGCAGTTGCGATTGGCGACATTGTAAACCCGCCAGTTGTCACTCCCGCTCTTCCGTGGGCATAATACACAAACAAAATAGGTGAAATATGGGCGTTCAAGCTTTTACCCCAATGGGCAATACAGTCACCTTTACGGCGAGCAGTTCTGCGCCCACGCCCGTCCAAGCCACTTGTTTTGGCCCTGGCGCAAATCAATACCGAATCATTGTGCCTCAAGGTTCCTACACGGTGTTTCTGGGTTTTGGCACTACAGCCACCGCCGCTACTGCCAACGCTGTAGTTGTCACCACGCCTAGCTTTACCATACCAATTTTGCCCGGCACGGACGAAATTTTAACGTTTTTGCCAAACGCTTATTTTACCGCCGTAACATTGGCTGGTAGTACAAGCGTTTACATTACCCCAGGCGATGGAGTGTAAGATGTCTCTTAAAGCAGTCAGCGTTGCGCCAGGGGGCGGTGGCAATGGCGGTGGTTCGGGCACGGTAACAACGGTCGCGACAGGCACGGGCCTGACTGGCGGCCCTATCACCACGTCTGGAACCATCAGCATTGCCAACACTGGCGTTACGGCGGCTTCTTACGGAGGCGCGGCTACAGTTTCGACCTTTACCGTCAATGCTCAAGGTCAGATAACGGCTGCTTCAAACACAGCAATAAGCATCCCAGCTTCTTCCATTAACACGGCAATACCCAACTCTGGGCTTGCAAACTCGTCAACTACAGTCAACGGCACTTCTATCGCTCTTGGCGGCAGCGGCACGGTTACGGCAGCCCCCACGGGCACTGCTGGGGGCGATCTCACCGGCACGTATCCCAACCCTACATTAACCACAAGCGGCGTAACGGCAGGAACTTATGGTGACGCCACGCATGTGGCTCAGATCATTGTAGATGCCAAGGGACGAGTCACGTCTGCTTCCAACGTAACCATAACAACTAGCGGCGGCAGCGGCACTGTTAACAGCGGCACTGCCGGGCAGCTCACTTATTACGCAGCAACTGGCAACACGGTCTCTGGCAACGCCAACGCGACGATCAGCGGTGGCGCAGTAACCCTTGGCACAGTTGGGTCAACGGCTGGCAGCGTAATATTTAGCGGCAGCACGTCGGGAACAACAACTGTTAAAGCCAACGCGGCGGCTGGCACTTGGACAATGACTTTGCCAACCACAGCCGGAACCAACGGTTATGTTTTATCAACCGACGGCTCGGGCAACACCAGTTGGGTTGCAACATCCGGTGGTGGTGGAACGGTCACAAGCGTCAATGTCAGTGGCGGCACAACGGGTTTAACGACCAGCGGCGGCCCAGTTACCGGTTCCGGCACAATCACGTTGGCTGGAACACTGGCATCAGCAAATGGCGGTACTGGATTTACTACTTACGCTGCGGGCGATCTCATTTACGCTTCGGCTACTAACACTCTTTCGAAGTTGTCGGCTGGCACAAACGGTTACGTGCTAACCTTGGCTTCTGGTGTGCCAACATGGGCCGCATCAACGGGCGGCGTAACATCGTTTTCTGCGGGGTCTACGGGCCTTACGCCTAGCACTGCTACTACCGGCGCAATCTCGCTGGCGGGCACTTTGGCGGTGGGGTACGGCGGCACGGGCGTCACGGCTTCGTCTGGCGCAAACAGCGTAGTGCTGCGTGACGCAAACGCCAACGTAACGGCAAATTATCTTTTTGCCGGATATTCTAATACGGCGGCGGCTGGAACAACCACAACCCTGACGGCTGCGTCGGTATTTAATTATGTGGTAACCGGGTCTGGCGGGCAAACGTTCAAGCTTCCTGACGCGACTACTTTGTCTGCTGGCGCAACTTACATATTTAATAACAATCAGACATCTGGCACAATTGTTGTGCAAAACAACAGTGCTACAACAGTTGTCACCGTTCAATCCGGTTCTGTCGTATATTTAACTTTGCTGACCAACTCGGCTGCGGCGGGCACATGGGACCCGCATTATCAAGCTCCGTCTAATGCCAGCTGGTCTACCAACACATTGAGTTGGGCTGGGTCTTACACGAGCGGGACATGGAACGGCAACGTTATTACGGGCACTTATGGTGGCACGGGCGTCAACAACGGCACCAACACGCTGACAATAGCAGGCAACGTTTCTCATGCAGGCGCGTTTACCCAGACATTCACGGCGACCGCTAATACATCACTCACGTTGCCAACAAGTGGGTATTTAATCAGTTCGGTCACGCAACTTGGAGCCAACCCTGTTACGGGAACACCTTCAAGCACAACATACTTGCGCGGCGACGGAACCTGGTCAACCGTGTCCGGTGGCGGTAGCTATTTGTCTTGGCAGTCCGTTCAAACAGCCAACTTTACAGCCGTGTCGGGCAATGCTTACCCCGTTAACACTACATCTGGCGCAATTACAGTTACGCTTCCTGCTAGCCCATCTGCGGGCAATTATGTGCAGTTGACGGATTATGCGGGGACTTGGGGGACGAACAATGTCATCGTTGCCGGAAATGGCAGCAAAATTGATGGATCAACCGTTACTGCAACATTAGCCACAAACAGGGAATCTGTTGCATTTGTATATGTTGATTCTACGCAAGGTTGGATTCCATATTCTGGTTTCAATACATCAACTCCATCGCAGATACTCACAGCATCTTATTTAATTGTTGCTGGCGGCGGTGGTGGCGGAGCTGGCGGCGGTGGAGGTGGCGCAGGAGGGGCAACATTCTCATCTACCACGTTTCTTGCAGGAACTGTTTATTCTTTTATTGTTGGGGCCGGTGGAGCGGGCGCACCAACTGCGACAGTTACTACTACTGTTCAAGGAACGTCAGGCAGTAATTCAGTTTTTAATGCACTTAGTCTGTCTTCTATTGGCGGCGGGGGCGGCGGTTCAAACTCTACAGTTACGCCATCAATTAATTCTGGAATTTCTGGCGGCTCCGGTGGGGGGGCTTCCGTTTCCGCCACTTCTGGAACGGGCGGGTCTGGAACGTCTGGACAGGGAAATTCTGGCGGGGCTAATGCTGGCGCGTCACCTGCTTATGGCGGTGGTGGCGGTGGCGGAGCAAGTGCTGTTGGTGTTGTCGGAAATTCCACAACGGGCGGCGGCGCGGGCGGCGCTGGAATTTCTAATTCAATCACGGGATCAGCGGTAACGTATGCTGGCGGCGGCGGTGGTGGTACTTTCACATCAGGAACCGCTGGAGCCGGTGGTGCTGGCGGAGGTGGTGCTGGTGGTGCAAACACAGGATTGGGAACTGCGGGAACTGCCAATACAGGTGGCGGTGGCGGTGGTGGAGGTCAAACAAGTACAACTTCTGAAGCTGGCGGCAATGGCGGCTCCGGCGTCGTTATCCTTTCTGTACCCACCGTCTATTATTCTGGCACGGTAACGGGTAGCCCAACAATTACCACGTCGGGGTCTAACACCATCATTAAGTTCACTGCATCGGGGAGTTATACAGCATGAGCCACTTTGCCAAGGTTCTTGACGGTAAGGTCATCCAAGTCATCGTCGCTGAACCCGACTTCTTCAACACGTTCGTGGATACCTCTCCGGGGCAGTGGCTGCAAACCAGCTACAATACCCGTGGCAGCATTCACTACGGCCAAGATGGCAATCCTGATGGCGGGGTAGCATTACGTGGCAATTATGCCGGTATCGGGTACACATACGATGCCACGCACGATGTGTTCTACGCCCCTCAGCCGTTCCCGTCATGGACGTTGAGCCAGACGGCATGGCTCTGGGAACCGCCGGTTGCGTATCCGACTGACGGCAAACGTTACGTCTGGGATGAACTTGCAGTGTCTTGGAAGGAAATCACCGAATGAGCCAAGACATCATTAACCTCATGATTGCCGGTGTTGGAGCGGTCGTAGGTTGGTTTATGAAAACTATGTGGGAATCAGTCAGGGAATTGGAGCGCGATCTGCACACCAATTACGTCACGCGCGCGGATTACCGTGCTGACATCGCCGAAGTCAAAGACATATTGAAACAGATATTCAACAAATTAGATCATAAGGCGGACAAGCCATGAACTTTGCAAACCTCTCAAGCGTTGTCTTTGGCGATAAAGATGCCATGAAGGACTTCCTGTTTGAGAACAGTTTGCAGCACACCCTTTTCAGGGACACGTTAATTGCAAATGGCGCAGCGCCTCCTGGTTATCCGATCACAGACGTTGACTTTGACAATTTTGATGATTGGCTGCTTTATCATCAGAATGAACATCAGTATTTTGCCGCCGTGCTTGATCTAAACAATCCGTTCAACATGCTTGATGCGGATTTCAGGAAAGAGGACGACTTTTACGAGTGGATCAGCCAGCATTACCTTATCCATGAACAAATCTCCGCTTCGCTGGGAGTGTACTGATGGCTGAACCCGTAATTCCCAACCCAATCAAATCCTCGCAAATCGAGACTGGCTTGACGCCTAAAGTTGCGGCCAAGCCTAAGCAAAAGAGCCAACCAAGTCAAATCTCTTCAACTCAAATCATTCAACAAAGTTTGAAGAAAGAGGCGCCAGAAACGGACCCTAACCGTTTTATGAGTACGCTCGCGGCCATGATGCAGCGCAAAGTTATCCAGCTTGTTCAGATCGGGAACACGGTGTTTTTGTTAAAACCAATGCCAAACGGCGTGGTTGAGTTTCATACATTCACCATCGAACCGCCCGAAAATTTGGTAAAACGCTATCAAGCTGGCATTAACACGGTCAAGCAAATGGGCTACAAAAAAGCCATAAGCTATGCACAGTCGCCTGCTTTTGTTAAAATAGCCCAACAAACCGGCCTTCCCGTTCATGTGAGCCAATCTCAAACAATGATGGGAAACAAAATGGTCCCGGCTTACAAATTTGAGGTGGACCTGTAATGCCTGCCGTTGGCGCTGTATTAGCTTTTGGACTTGCCGAAGCCGGTATCACCGCTGCTGGCATTGGTACTGCTTTGCTAGGCGGCGCTGAAGCTGTTGCCGCGATTGAAGGCGGGACCGTCATTGCAAGCGCCTTGGGAGGGTCTATTATAGGTGCTGGCACCGGAGCTTTAAGCGCAGCCATTTCGGGTGGTGACATTGTAAAAGGCGCTCTTGGTGGCTTGGTTTCTGGCGGCATCGGCAGTGGCGTGACCAGCGGTCTTTCCGCAGCATTTAGCCCTGGCATCAGCACAATTGATTTGGCAGGCGCTAACTACACCCCAACAGTAGCTGGTTCTGAATCCTTAGGAACTGGACTTGCAAAAGGTTTGGGTAGTTTTGCGGGTGGAACGGCTGGCGCCTTGGCAAGCGGGCAACCTTTCGGGAAAGCTCTAACTAGCGGAGCAATTGGCGGGCTTAGTAGCGGCCTTAGCTCTGGATTAGGGCAAGCTCTTGGGCTTGGAGGCGTTGCAAGCGGGGCGTTGGGCGGCGCAATCAGTTATGGACTTGGAAAAGCCCTGAATACAGGCGGCTCGGCACAGGCCAGCTATAGTCCAGTTTCTCAACCATCGGGTTCTTCGGGGACTACTGGGTATCAGACATCAGCTACGCAAGCACCTGGGGCGGCAAGCTCCCTGGGGTCTGCCCTGTTCGCAGCCCCCGGTTTCAGCTATAGTCCGGTTCTGGGCAGTACGAGCGCGCAGGATTCTGCCCCTCAGAATGTCTGGAGTTCAACAGACAAGTCCCTACGGGATGTCGGAAGCACGGTGACGTAATGGCAAACAACCTCGCTCGTATCCTTAAGACCGACATGCCTCGCTTCCCCTTGCGGAAAGCCGCTGAGCAACTGCGCAAAAAGGGGCGTGGTAAGGACACAATGCTGGCCCATATCACTCCCAAAGAAGCTGCTTTGCTGAAGGCAAGGGGCGGTTCGGGCACGATCAATCCTGACACCGGCTTGCCCGAGTTTGATGATAGCTTTTTTGGCAGTTTTGATTTCAATCTTCCAACTGAAGTTTCCACGCCTATTGAGTCGGGAAATTTTTACACGTCTAACGTGCAACAACCTGACTTTGTGCAACAGCCTGCATTTGGCTCTAACGTAGATCAAGCGTCTGTTGATGCGACAAGAGCAACTTACGGTGAGGGGCCTTTTGGGAGCTTAACGCAATACGCTGGCAATGCGGCTGCAACAGACCCAAACTTAGCAATGGCGCTTCAAGCGGAACGAGGCGGAGTTGACCCAAATTTTTTAGCTTCTTTTCAGGGAAGCGACACTGGAATTCCCACTCCTGTTGCGAGGCCATCTGATGCGGCTTTGGCAGCTTACAATCCTGCAACTTATGCAGCATCACAGCTCACTGAAGACCAGGGCGCCGCGCCTTCGGCTCCAGCCCCTGGAGCGCCGGGCGATCAAACAAAAGAACAGCAGCAAGCGACCGCAAAAACGCCTTTTAGCATCAACACTCCTTTGGGTAGCATAGGAGCAAAAGAACTAATTGCGGCGCTCGGGCTTGGGGGCTTGGGCCTAAACTACATGAACGCCCAGAACCAAGGGAAAAGCACTGCGGCTGCTTTGCAAGCAGCATATCAACAAGCAGCTGACCAAACAAAGTCTCTTGCGCAACCTTACATGCAGCAAGGCGGCCAGGCGCTTGCCACCACTTTGCAAGGCGCTCTAACTCCGGCTTCTCAACAGGCGTATCAGCAGGCTCAAGCGAGAGCAGCTCAAGCCGTTGCCAGTTCTGGTGGCGTAGGCGCTCTTCAAGCTGGAACGGCGCTTGGAAACACCTATCAAAACCTTCTGAGCGCTCAACAACAGATGGCGACATCTTTGCTTGGGGCGGGAACGCCTTTGATTAGTCAGGCCATCCAGCAACAGCTTACAGGTACAACGACAGGCATCAACACTCAGATGCAGCTATCGCAGCAAGCAGGACAAGCAGCCGCCGGTATGCTTGGTATGCTTGGCAAAATGTTCGGTTAAAGGTGAAACATGGCAGAAGACATTCAAGCTTCTTCTCTCCCGACGTTTGCTCAAATGGGCGGCGTCCCCTATTCGCCGCCTGCGGAAGACGCTACGCCGAAAGACGCGAACAGCGACAACATCCTTAGAAATTTTATGAACCAAAGCTTGGCTGACCCTCTTGCTTCGATCTATAAGCAACAGTCGGAAGCCGAAGGCGATGTTGCGCGGGCCAAATTGCGTCAACAACAGACGGGGCTGGCCGGAAAGGCAAGAGCTGAAAGCGGCTACGCGGCTGGCTTGCATCAAAAGTATGCTGCTGCTGAACCTGAACTAATGGCCCCGCCTCCAAAATTTAACGTAACAAAAGACACGCAAGAAGGACTTGTCGGCCTCGCTGCGTTGATGACGGTCGGGGGCTTGATCATTGGTTCAAAAGGCATGACCAGCGGCGTCAATGCCATGAACGCCATGACAGGCGTCATGAAGGGCTATCAAGAGGGTAATAAAGAGCGCATCGACTTTGAGACCAAGAAGTACGAAAAAGAAATGGACAATTGGAAAACTCACCTTCAGCAAGTGAAAGATTCCTTGTCTCGTTACGAAAAACTTGCGTCAGTTGATCTCAACGCGGCGACGGCTAAGGCCGCGTCTGACGCTGCTGCCCAAGGACAAGACGTTATTGCCGCTCAAATCAAAGCAAACGGCATCACTCAAACACGTCAATTGGTTGAGAAGTTGATGTCGCAAACACAAAGCACGAAGCCCACGGCTGTGCTTGATACGCAAACAGGTCAGACAACGTTTGCCACGCCTGCTCAAATTACAGCCAATCCAGAACGTTACCAGCCTGTTTCGGCGTCTGGCCGAGGCAGTGGCGGCAGCGCTCTGATGGCTGGCCGAGCTGATATTGTTAAAAACGCAATTGGTCAGGTAGCGGCTGACGTGCACAATATTTCGTTGCTCGATCCTGACAAAACTGTGTTAGGCGCTTTTGCTGGGATGACTGGCGAATCAGGTGCAAACTTGCTTAGCAGCTTGCAAAACACTTTTGCCAGAACAGTAACGGATACCGACACAAGAATGTTCCAACAGTTAATAACTGGTTTGGAAACCAATCTGTCTATGGCGCTTGGAGAAGGATACGCTTCTTCTGGTGCAAAATATCGCATTCAACAATATCAAGCGCAAATTCCAAAAGCAGGTGATGATGGATTTGCGGTAGCCACGTTCCTTGGGCGCGTTCGACAGGAAATGAATGTTCTTGCTAACGGTTTCAAAACAAAGCAGGGCGCGACTCCTGCGATGATTGAACAAGTTCAAGAGTCAAACAATATCATCAACACGGCCATACCCTTTACAATTGATGACGTTATTAAAGCGCGCCAAATTGGGACTGCTCCGCCTACCACTTCGCGACAGTCGTACAAAGCTGGCGACATAATTCCCGCAGGGAACAAAAAATACCGCGCATTAAATGATGGTGTTAACCCTGATGTGGAGGAAGTACAATGAAACTTTCAGACATAGAGGGCGGCGCTCCAGAGGTTTCCAAGCCCAAGAAGCTGTCTGAAATAACAGGTGGTGCTTCAAGACCCGCGCCCGTATCCCAACCTGGTTTTGGTGAAAAGCTGGGGGGCTTTGCGTATGGCGCGACAAAAGGATTGCTAGGGTCGGCTGGTGAGGCTGAGCACTTCCTTGCGCATACCGTTCCTGAATATATGGGGTGGTCTTCGCCAAAAGAACGCGGCACCTTTCTTGGTAGAGAAACGTTACTCCCTACCGAAAAAGAAGTTGGCGATGTCATGTCGTATATTGGCATCAAAGAACCCAACAAAAACGTGTCTGGGTACACGACCGCAGGCGAAATCATTGGCGGCATAGGGCCAGCCATACCTGGTATTTCAAGAGGCGTTGGCCGCAGCTTGCTGGGCTACACGAGCGAAACCAGGGAAGCCGCTGCAAAGGCCGCTGAAAAGCTTGGTTTCAAATTGTCCCCCGCTCAAGTCCGCGCGGAAGAAGCTATTTCTTCAAAAGGCGCTGTTGGGTACGAGCAAGAGAACCAGCGGCTTGCCAATAAGCTGGCAAGCGAGTCTACTGGTAAAGTCAGTCCTGGCAAAGACTTCGATGTCAGTGAGAAGTTTATTGCCAGCCGGTTCGACGACTTGGGCAAACAATTCGACAAGATTTATAAGGGCAATCAATTCAAAATTGATCAGCCAGCGGTTGATGCTTTGCGCCAAATTAGAGACATTGAGGCCGGTATTGCCGCCAATGCCCGCGTTGGCGCCGTAAAAAGCACCGCAGACAATTTGGTCAGCCGGTTTGACAGCTTGATGGCTAGAGGCGCTCGCCCCACACAATTCCAGATTGCGGGCGAAGAAATACAACGCGTCAGAAATGACATCACGGCTTTGGCTCGCAGGAGCACCAGACAAGATGCTCATTATCTGTACGAGCTGGTTGATAAGCTTGATGCCTCGATTGCCCGTAATCATCCCAAGATTGCGGCTGAATTGAAAGTCCTGAGACCGCAGTATCGCAACACTATTGTTCTGGAAGACTTGACCCGTAAGGGCGGCATCCAAGCGGGCGATGTGAGCGTGAAGCAATTGGGCGAGCTTCTGTCCAATAGGCCAGAGACATTCCGCACTTTGCAGCCCAAGGGCTTGGATGAGCTTGGGCGCATTGGCCGCGAAATCAATCTTGTCAGCCGCGCTGAAAAGGCGGGAGTTCTTAAGCCTGGAGACCAGAGCGCTTTGGACTCTCTGCTTGGCAAAATCCCCGAGCTTCCTGGCGTCAACAGGATGTTGAGATCAAGGGGAGCACGAGCTGTTCAGCGCGCTCTGAGCCCGGCCATGCAGTCTCCTGGCACCTTAACGCCTGCATTGTTGACCGTCCCCGAAACGATCAAACGACAAGTAAAACCGGAAGAGCCTCGTTATTTAACTATTCGCGGGCCAAGCGGGAGATCAGAGTGAGCAGGAAGACCAGCGGCATCAATCCTGATCTCGAAAAAGCCGTCAGCGATCTCCTGAAAGCGGTCATGTTGGACGCGTCTGTAGACCTTGAGGTTAAGCTTAAGGTAATAGATCGTGCAATGAATTTAGAAAAGATTAAACAGAAAATGTCGGACGACGCCTACGGCTCTGGCTTTCTGACTGAGGATGATGTCTAATGCCAACGCAACAAACGTTGGGGACAAATCGTGGATGCTTCTGTTATAGCGCTCGTGCGCACGGCCTTGGCCGTCGTCACAGCTCGACTTCTGACCCTCATGGGTTTGTGGATGACTTTCGGTCTCGCTGCTTGGGCCATGTATGCTCCGTCGATGGAGCGCCTTTACATCGCCGGAGGGTTTGCGGTGCTGGTGTTCATCCCAAGCCTAACCAAAGAAACGCGTGGACCTAAGAAGGAGCCTGCCCGTGAAAGATCGCAACAACAAGAACAGCCCGAATGATGCGGTTCACCCCAATCTAGGGGCGCATTCCATTCCCATCCGTCCCCAGAAGCCCCGCGACGGCTATGGGTACGGCGGCGGCACGTTTACTCCTGGCAAGGCCCCTATGGGGGGTTTTCAGGCTGTGTGGAATTTCAGTGGTCGTCCTGACGACTACAAGAATTCTCCCGTCAGCAAGCCGGAGAAGGGTGGCGTCTAATGGGCAATAACATTGCTTTTCAGGCTCAAGGCAAGACGTACAAGGCCAATGCCACTACCTCTAGCCAGACCATCACCATCACATCGGACAGCCCTTGCAATCAGCTCATGGTTGCAAACCACCAACCGACTGGTGCGACGGGATACCCCGTATACTTCACGGTAAGCAACCTGTCGAACGTGACTGCGACTTTGCCGGTTGCCGGTACGCCGTCGTATGCGCTGGTGTCCGTTCCTGGCACGATCAAAGTAATTACGGTTCCTTACCAGTTCACTTCTGGCACGAACATGTACATCGCTTTTATCGGAGAAGCGGCGTCAGAGTGCTACTTTACGCCGGGCGAAGGTCTGTAATGTCTGGTCCGTCCCTCAGTGTTGGGCGGGGAGAAAAGCAGTCGGTGAAGGCTGGGGGCGGTCTCACTGAAAAGGGTCGGCGCAAGTACAACAAGGCGACCGGTTCGAAGCTGAAAGCCCCTACCAAAGACCCCAAAAGTGGCCGTCACAAAAGCTTCTGCGCCCGGTCAAAAAAGTGGAAGGGTGAGCGCGGTAAAGCCGCAAGAAGGCGTTGGGGATGTCGGTAAATGGACCCTCTTACACTACTTGCTCTTGCTAAAGGCAGTTACGAGGCCATCAAGGCTGGCATAGCTGTTGGCAAAGAAATACAAGGCATGGCGGGGGACATGGGCTCCCTCTTTGATAGCGTTGCTGCTATCACTCGCGCTGCCGCAAAGCCGCCGCGTGGAAACTTGCTGGAAGGCAAGAGCGCAGAGCAAATGGCGATGGAAGCCTACGCTGCGAAAGCCGAAGCCGATCAAATGATGGCTGATCTGAAGAACCACTTTGTCGGCGAGTTTGGCATCGTCGCTTGGGACCAGGTTGTCGCCGCCACCACCAGAATTAAAAAAGAACAGCGCGCCGCTGCTCTTGAAGTTGCTAAGCAACAGGAGGAGTTGATGGATAGCGTGATGATGTGGGGGGCTGGTTTCCTCATTTTTATTCTCTTGGCAGCCTGCATACTGCTCGCCGCCATTGGCCTCACTCACTAGGAGGAATGACATGCAAATGAGCCAAGAGGGCCGTGAAGCCCTTCTTCAGAAGTTTGAAGGCTGCAAGTTGAAAGCTTATCGGTGCCCGGCTGGCATTTGCACTATTGGCTACGGCCATACTGCTGCTGCTGGAGCCCCGCCGCCGCGTGACGGGATGACGATCACCCAACAGCAAGCCGACGACATGTTGGTGCGCGATCTTAAACAGTACGAGGCCGCTGTTGAGGGCATGGTCCACCAGCCCCTAACCCAGCACCAGTTTGATGTCCTTGTTGACTTCGCTTACAACGCTGGCGTCGGAAACCTGAAGTCCTCTACCTTGCTCAAAAAGGTAAACGCGGCGCAGTTTGATGAAGTGCCCACAGAGCTTCTGAAATGGACCAAGGGCGGCGGAAAGGTTCTTCCTGGTCTTGTGCGTCGTCGCCAAGCTGAAGGCGCTTGGTGGGTTTCTGGAGAAGCTGTAGATGCCTCCACCGTAAAAGAAGATCCGACGATTGATGAACATGAACAGCGCACCGATCCCGATCCTGTACCTGTACGAACAATGGCGGACAGCAAGCAGGGCAATGCGGCGCTTCTTACGGCAGGGCTTGGAGGGCTGGGCGCTGCTAAGGAAGTCGCTGCGCAAGCTCAAGACGCGTCTGATACGGCAAACCAGGTTGTTGGACTACTCAGCAACACCAATTTCCTTATCATGTCCGCCATCATTGCGTTGGCGGCGGCCATATGGTTCTTCCGTAAGAAGCACATGGAGGAGCATAATGTTTAATTTGCTCTTCACGCCTTTGGGCCGGTATTTGATGATGGCGGTAGCTGCCATCGTCGTGCTATCGGGTGTCTACTTCAAAATACGAGCAGATGCGATTGCTGGCGTTGAAGCTGCGGCCAATGCGGACGCTCTCAGGAGGATTGGAAATGCGGTTAATGCTGGCGATGCTGTTGACACTTCCCCTGATCGGGTGCGCAACTCTGACGGGCACCGTCGAGACGAATAAGAGTGCTTGTGAGGTCTGGAAGGATGTTTCCTGGTCTCAGAAAGACACCACCCAGACCATTATTGAAGTGAAGGTCAACAATGCCCGTCGTCAGGGCTATTGCGGTTGATCTTCAAGCGGTAGTTGTCCTTCGAACAAGTACGTCCCAATGTGCCCAGGAGTGAGCCAGGGGGCAGCGTATATTTTGCCCCCAATCTCGCGCCATTCACGGCAAAAGTGGTAGTCTTCGGACAGCAGGCGCTCTGTGCCGGGCTCTATGCTCAGAGAGAAGAAGTTGTAGATACGTTCTCTATCTTTCATCTCCCCAGCCAGGTCCACCATATCGTTCACATAAGTCTCAGTGGTTTCTTTGAGCCTCTCAAACACTTTGCGCTTGATTAGCATCATGCCTGTACCACCGGCCCATATCTCAAAAGGCTTGGCGGCGTTAACAGTTGCGTTGCCTGCGTATTCAGCCAAGTTGATGACCCATGAACCCGTGTGGTGCTTCAACTGATCGACGGGAACGCCAGCATCAACGGCCATCTTTACCATTTCCCAATTAATTTCTTTCTTGGGATAGATGCCGCAGATCACATCCTTGTTTGCCTCAAGCATATGATACACGCCGTGTGGGTCAAACCTGAGATCGGCGTCAATAAACAATAAATGCGTGGCGTCCGTCTTCAAGAAAGCATGAGCCAGGCTGTTGCGAGCACGTTGGATCAGGCTTTCATTGAAAACAAAGGACAGAGCGGACTCCACCCCGTGCTGCATAAACACATGCTGCATCATGAGCAAGGACTGCGTGTAGAAGCCCGTACACATGCCGCCATACATAGGGGTGGCGACAAATACCTTGCGCCTGGGCGGCTTCCTAGGGGCTTTCTCTTTCTTTGGCGCTTCTGCTTTTTTCTTAGACATTTTCGTCTCCTGTGTAAGGGTTTACGGGGGCCAGTTTCTTTGCCAGCTCAGCGGCAACTTGGTTTTCGGCCAATTCATCAAGACCTGCGGTGGCAAACTGATACGCAAACGCTTCGTAATTGATTGCGTCGATGTAGTGATCGACGTTGAGCCTGTCATTCTTTTTTCTAGCGTCCTTCAAGCACTTCAAGATGGTCGCCACTTCAAAGGGTGAGATTTCTTTGTCGAGGATGATCGTTGCCAGGCGAGCTGTTCGGTCAAACATCTCAGCGGCGTTCCCATACTTTTCTCCACGCTCCCTCAAGGTAGCAATGGCTTGTGCAAATACGTCTGTGTAGTTCATTTCATTAGTCCCCAGCTTATTGTCATCAGCACCATGCCAACAACAAACCAAAACGCGGTTACTTCAAATTCACTCAACTCCCCCCTCCAGTGCTTTGCGGGCGGCAATCAGGTCAGAAGATGACGGGGCGCAGTTGTTCATCTCGCACCATTGATGGTATGCGGCCAGCCATTTGGCATCATCCTTTGTGACCGCCTCCAGCTTCTCGATGCGGTCGGCGGCTTCTTTGCGTTCTTTTTCGTAAACTTCCATTTGATATTGAATGTCTTCGCGAGCACTTGATGAAAAATCTTCGTTCAGCCGCTTCACAAGATCATCAGTCATTTTGGCACCTTCAGATTTGCGTCCTGCATCATCTGGGCAATTTGATATGCTAAGGTGGGCTCTAACCTAAAATATATGCGTTTCCCATCTGCATCCGTCAGATTGCGAGCGGCCATCATGAGCCATTCAGCCAGCTCCTCCGTGGACTTGGGCTTGTAGCTTGAAAGAAGTGACATTGGGCTTTTAGGCGGGATCATTTTTTCTCCTCCACTTGTTGCTGGTCTTCATACTTTTTGATGGCTTCGTAAAACGAATCCATAAAGTCACGCCCCTTCATATAGAAACCGCCATCAAGCGTAAGCGGAAGCTCTACAGTAATTAGAAGCACAGGCTTGAATTCTTCGTTCATTTGAACGGACTTATCAATTACTCTCATCTTTCCCCTCCAGTGTTTTGCGGGCAATATCCATTGCTCGATCACCATCCCAAAAACCTAACTCAACTATCTCCCGCAGCGCCGCCTCCAGCTTCTCGATGCGGGCGGCGGCTTCTAAGCTCAACGGGTCTTTAAAGTATCCGCCTATTGATGGAACTTCACGCAGCCGCTTCACAAGATCATCAGTCATCTCGGCCACTCCCCAACATCTTTAAGGACATCCTTGGCGACCCAAACACACCTTTCACGCTCGTATTCATCGAGCCCTACAATTGTGTAGAGTGCGTCGCACAGCTTCTCGTACTTCCCATGCAGTTCGTCGTAATGCCGTGCCCAACTAGCATTGATTGTCGCCAAATCTTCCTGGTCCATCATTCGTCCCCTTCATGGATACCATTACGGTTGTTGATCCTGCGGCTGCATATGCCTTGTTCACATAAAGATCGACAATTTGCATATCATCGCCGTACACCACGCCATTCATTGCGTCACACAACAGTTTGATCACATTGTCGATGTCAGGTTTTGAAGTAGGAAAAAGTTTTCCTTCCTCTATTTGTTTTCGCTTCTCCACCGTAAAACTTTTAGGTATTGCCACGCTTATGTTAAAAGTAGCCTCTAAAGGGCCTATAAGCGGGGCAAGACCACGCATTGCGGTTGCGGCCAGCATCTTGATGTACGCCTCTTGGTTGACCGTCTGCGCGGGCGTATAAACGCGTCCTGTGCGAGCAAAGCGGGGGCGTTGCTTCCCCCGCGCCACTCCTGGAATGACGAACACGATGGTGCTCATCAAAAAGGGATGCTTTCGTCTTCATTGACCGGTTTCGGCCACTGTTTGTCAGGGTTCGCGGAATAGTTGTCCACGGCCAGCGAGACGAGGTGGTTTTTCGGGGTTTTCTTTCTCCAGCCCGAAAGTTTCACCTCTGAACCTTTCGTGTAATCCCTGTCGAGAATAAGCTTTCCCTTATAATCGGGCGCTTTCTCGCTTCTCTTGTCTTCGTTGAAGAACAGAACGCCAGAACCGTCCTTGTTTTTGTAATCAGCCATTTTCTACCTCGCTTTCTTCCTCGCCAAACAGTCTGGCGATGGTTTCTGTGTTGTATTCTTTCAAATAGTGCAGCTTTTCAGCTTTTTCAGCTTCCGACACTTTTTTCGCGTTTCTGATCTTTTCCAGAAGGTCCAAATAGGTATCGCGCCACTCATCTTCGCCTGCGCACCATTTGTAGACTTTCACAGAGCCGTCCGCGTCAGGAACATAAAGCGCAATTCCTTCCTTCGACGGCTCCCCCTCCAGAACTTCAATTCTGGGCGCCTGCTGCGCGGGCTGGAAGTCCATCACTTCCTCGGGGGTGTACTCTCCCGTGAGAACTCCAGGGTACACAGTACGAATTCCCTCGGAGATCACACGGGCACGCAACATGGCACGCGGGTAGTTCTTCCAATTGTCCTTTCCGGCAAGACCGATTTCGCGAGCTTGCTTCAATGTCCAGGACAATGTGAGAGAGCCGCCTTGGGGATGGGAAAACTCGGCTTTCACCTCGTCATCCGCATATTTGAGCCAGTGGACCGTTCCTCCTGCTTGCTGGAACCTAGCCAGCATTGCGTCCGCACGGAGGGCCGGTCGTCCCTGGATGATGTGATAGTCTCGGGCCACCGAACCAGGGTGGCGTCCTTCGGCCTGCGCCACGGCCATGAGGGCGAGCACTTGGTCAGCACTCTTAAGGCCAAAGAGGTTAGATTTGGCAATGGCATTTGCCATCCTTTCTTGATCAGTCCACGGAACCATCATGTTGCTCATTGTGCCCTCATTTCACAAGAAACCGGCGCGAACCGGGTGTTTCTTTTTCATACTCAGCGTAAAGACCGGGATGGTTCTCTTTGAAAGCCTTCGCATCAAACCGCTTTGAACCTTTCGCAGACTTCCACGTCGCCAGCGTCTCACCAGCCACATTCATCAAAGTGCCGCACTCACCCATGACCTTCTGAAGAACAAACGTCGCCTTTTCTTCGTATTGTTCCAACTCCTTGATTTGGTTCTTTACGCGGCGCAGTTCTTTCGCAGCGGCCTCGATGGTGGCCGTCGCTGTGACATAGCCCTCCATGCTCCTGGGAAAGCGTACGGCGGCTTCTTCTGAGTTGGTCGGCTCTGGGAGCAGCCCCGAATTCACATAGCCCCACCACTGCGCAGCGCGCACTACGAAGGCTTCTTTCTCGGCGGGCGTAAACTCCAGCTTGTAGTGCCTGAACTGTTGCCCACCGAACAGGACCGCGAAATAGACGTGCGGAACGTCGCGAACCACGGCTTCGTGCAAACACTGGATGTAGTCGGCCTCTGGAATGTGGACCGGCTCGTCCATCTCCGAGTATTTGTGAATGGTCGCGATATTGAAGTTTTTAACCTCCAAAAGGCCACCGTCCTCAGTCACGAAATCAAAGTGCGCCCGCAGCCACGGCTGGGTGCGATGTGTGCCTGGCTCGTCGAGCGGGCTCGTGGTGATCTTGGTCACGTCTGTAAAAATGTCGGCGATTGCGGGCTGCATCATCAAGCCCATGCGGACCGCTTCAATGCCGGACAAGTCGGCGCGCTCAATCTCGCCACGCTTCTCGCGTAGCACATCATAAAGCTGACCAGAAACCGCCCTGCGGCTGTCCGTCGCCCACCAAGCTGTAGCGCGTTCCTCTTTGCTAAAACCGTCCATGTTGTCCCCCGTGTGTGTGATACGACAAGCCCACATAGAGACCATGACTAAACTCTTGTCAATACACTTGCGATATGGTTTAACAAATTATTATCATTAAAAAGGGGATCGACATGAAACGACGTGTGTACATACTCAACGACGAAATGGCTCAAGCAATCGAAAATTTCCGATTTAATGAGCGTTTCAAAAGCGAGACTGAGGCTGTAAAATACCTGCTCGCGAAGGGTTTAGACGCCTGCGTCAACCTGCCGCAGCCAGAAGAAAAAGATGGGGAAAAACAACATGTTGAGTGACTATGAGCGTGAGTTATCCACACATTATGCACAGGTTAGAAAAAGACTTAGGGAGGGTCCGAAGAAACCAGAACCTGAACGAAAACCTGATTTTGTCTTGATTGTGAACCATGCGCCTGCTGCGCAAAAGATGGTTGTTCCCAAGCGAGATTTTGTTCTCGTGGTCAACAAACTGCCTTGGCAGACGTTGAAGAACAAACGGAAAAACTTCCATGATGTTCTTAGAGCGGTCGCCAAGGAAATCGGCGTTCCTGAGAAAATCATTTTGGGAAAGCGCCGCCAAAAATACATCGTTGAGGCCAGGCGCTACTTTTGGCACCGGGTCGCGAGCGAGTGTCCACATCTGAGCATCGCGGACATTGGCCGCTGGTCAGGGTGCGACCACACGAGCGTCTTGCATGGTTTGAAGCGTTACGCGCAAGCAAACGGCTTGCCCCATGCGCGCGGAGGTGTACAGTAAAAAAGAAGGCCCGCTTGTCGGGGGACACTGCGGGCCTTCAAAACAACGTCACGGCCAGGTGCACGTTGGGAGGAACCCCATCTATATACAGGGGGTCCGAACGACGTGCAACCCTATCAATTGAGGATTGCACTATGGACAACAAAATGATGATAGGCGCTGAGGTTGAGCAAATCCTAGAAAAAGGATTGTGGACCGACCACGCGAGGGAGATGCAAGAAGAAGTCAGTCGCGCTCTGGAACGCGCCGGTTTTCTCGTCACCCTTGAATTTTCGACCGCTAAACTTGGCGATAGCAGAAACGGTCGGATTGACATCGTTGCGAGCAAACAAGGGCAAAACGTGGCGATTGAGCTGGATTGCCGGTCGCCCAGGTCTCGATCAATCAAAAAGTTGAAGCTCTTTTCGGGATACCGCATCATTGGTCTGCGCGGGATACGTCACCCTATCGTTGACGGGATCGACGGCGTTGTTTGCTTGCAAGTGAGGGCCGCATGACCAGATGGTTCCGATTTTATCAAGAGGCACTGGACGACCCAAAGGTTCAAAAGCTAGACCCACCTGATTTCAAAACTTGGGTGAATATGCTTTGCCTCACATGTCGAAATGACGGCAAATTGCCCGCCGTCCCTGACATAGCTTTCGCGCTTCGCTTGTCTATAGACGACTGCCAGACGGTGCTCAGACGCTTGTCTGACGGGGGGCTCATCGACTCCCTGAGCGGTGGCCCTAACGGTAGCCATTACGCTATGCACAAATGGGATGAAAGACAATACAAATCAGACACTTCGACCCATCGCGTGAAACGTTTCAGGGAACGTTCCGAAACCGTTACTGAAACGGCCCCAGATACAGAGACAGAGACAGAGTGTAAAGTCCCAAAAGTAAAAGAGCGCGCACAGCGCGCCGCTCGCCTTTCTGAGGATTGGAAGCCGAGGGAGTTTGAAGGGGAAACCGTGGAGCTGGAGAAGTTTCGGGACTGGGCTCGATCGGCTCCAGGTCAGAAGGGCGTGAAAGCCGATTGGGATGCGACCTGGCGAAACTGGATGCGGCGTGTTCGCGAACAAGGGAACGTGACGGCCTTCACCCCCAAGGCGAAGGAACGGGATCTTCGAAACGTCCCTGACCACGTTCTCTCGGCGGACGATTATTGGAAAAAGAAGCGCCAATTGAAGGAGGGCGTGCGGTAGACGAGCTGGGGAGCCCGCCTGACCGCCTTGCGTGGGGTGGGCGCTAGTTGGGTAGCCTAGGTGTTCCATCGTCCGTCTGCGAGGCCTCCAGGAGCTTTCTAGTGAGAACGTTCACAACGTCCCAAGTGGTCCAATGTTCGGACGGTTCATTCGGACGGCCTTGCAAGCGACAGAAAGTGTCCCATAGGTCGGGTCTAACGAGGTGACATGGCTGGAAGGCGTCCTCTGGCAAGCTGCGCTTGGCCTTCATCTTTTCAGCGATGACGCCTGCGGTCAGGACTTCGTATTCCCGTTGCAGCTCGCGCGTGGGGCGATGCAAGCGTTTCGCTTTGTCCAGTTCGGCTTTCACCGCGGCTCGTCGTTCGGTCAGGCTCATTGTCCGCCCTCCCGGTCTGTAAGCGCTCGTTTTTTGGCAAGGCCTCCCAGCTTTCCGGCTTTGGACGCCAGGTCTGTATTGACTGAGAAGGCACGGTTTTCCGGCTTAACGCTTTGGCCTCCCATAGACCCCATTTCGGATCGGCGGCTCGGGCTCAGCAAGGCGAACCCTTTGGGCTTTTTGGTCTCGGTCATGAGCTTGTTCCTTTGCGATTATGTGAGGCGGACGACGCGCGGGAAAGCGCGCCGCTTGGGTTATGGGAAGAATGGGAAGGACGCGCATCATGTGTCCAGTGTGAACACATAGTCGCCATTAGGGAGGGCGCCTGAGCCGGTTATTGGGTATCGCCAGGCAAGCTTTGCGGTCAGGGCCTGAGCTGCGCAACGCGCGTTGTCGCGGCTATCCAGCGAGTGATCGTAAGGGATCGTGATGCAAGACCCGCCCTCGATAAAGGCCTTCCAACGCGATGGCTTGTGATTGGTAGCGCCGAGATATTTAACTTGGATGGCTTTCATTGTTCGTCCCCTTAGTTGTACAGGCCAATGATGATGCAGAACATGCGGTGCGCGGCGTTTAGGTTCCATTCGGTCGGAAACCGTGCGGCGTATTCGCACTCGCGATTGTAAGCGTCTGCATCCGATTGAGTGAACACATACCCGTTGAACGCGCGATAGCCTGCCTCGATTTTTTCCATGTTACGTCCCCATGTTGTGCGGCATTGCACAGTGAGGCGTCCCGTAGGGCGCCCTGCTTTGCAATCAGCGTTGAACGCCGGGGAAATGATGAAACGGTGTTACGTGCTGACGGTACAGCGCGTCTGCCTGGTTTCCGATCTGGTCTGAGAGATCGTCATATTGTTCTTGCGTGATCTGGCCGCTAATGAGCCATTGATCGATCCGATCGAATTCACGTTCAACGGCGTGTTCAATCTTTGATTCGGTGATTTGTCCAAAAACATGCAGCATGTTACGTCCCCTTAGATAAACATCATTGCCACAAGTGCACCACATGTAGCAGCGCACAACGTTGTCAGGATGAGTTCGATGGTGGTTTGCATTGTGTGTCCCCTTGTCATCTGTTGACATGATTACAATAGCACACTTGGAATAACCGTCAAGCTACAAAATGCGTTTTAGGTGAATTATTGTCACTTATTTCACTACTTAAACAGAGCAACTGAAGTGATCCCCCTATATATATTATATACATATAAACTGTGTGGTATATATGATACTACATAAGATACAGGTTTAATCTCACGACTAGACAGAACGGTTGGTGTGTACCACTCCCCGCGCCCTGTAATGTTATAATGTAACGTGTCATAATGGACATGGGGCACATGTGTGAACATGTAATCCACACACTGATGACGTGTAATAAGATGATACACAGTGTAGGAATGGTAAACGTGTAATTACACAGATGTGGCGTGTACAAAGGGCAGGTGCATGGGTCCACGAGCTTTCAGAAACGTGCACCCCACATCGCGCTTCCCCCAAAAATTATCTGGACATTGGATATTATTACAGTATGATTGCGTAAATAATGTTTGAGGATTAAACATGCTGATAGAACCTGGTGTGCCCATGAGGGGTTACACCACGCGTCGCCCGAAGTACCGGTTTCCCCTGGCGGAGATGGAGGTTGGTGACAGCTTCTTCGTGGCCTATGGGGATATGGATGCGAAGTCTTTCTTGCAGACCTCACGCAGCTTGATCAGCCGCTTTGGGAAAGTGTACGGACGCAAGTACGCAACCCGGCGGCTGGAAGACGGTTTCCGAGTTTGGAGGATTGAATGAAAGACCTTCTCAAACAGAGCGCGTCCCAAATCCGTTATCGCAACGGCTACACGGTCCACAGCAGCGCGCGTGACATAGCGGAGGCCGCGCTGAGGGAATTCAAAAACGGCGACGTTGACCCGGTTGGACTGCGCGATACTTCAGACGGGATCAAGGCGGCGGTGGCTGAATGGTTGGAAAACAACCTTGAGGTCGGCAATGAAAAAGCTTAAGCGTTGGCTCTTGTGTTCGACCAGCCTGACGCCCATCATGGGGCTGATAAAGTACTGACGCGGGGTGGAGCAGTCTGGTAGCTCATCTGGTTCATACCCAGAAGGTCGCAGGTTCAAATCCTGCCCCCGCAACCAAAGCATCCGTAGCTCAGCTGGATAGAGCATCGGTCTACGAAACCGAGGGTCGGACGTTCAAATCGTTCCGGATGCGCCAACACAAGGCAGGCTATGACGTTCAACCTGAAGCAATTCTACCACTTCTGTTCCCAGCTCAAGATTGAGACCAAGGAGCAGGGCCTGCGGAAGATGGACAAGCTTCTGGGAACGCAGACCTATGTGATGAACGAAATCAACAAGGGGCTTCAGGATGATTGCCATTTTTACGTCATTCTTAAGGGGCGTCAGCTTGGCATCACTACCATTAGCTTGGCTCTTGATCTGTACTGGACTTTTACTCATCCTGGCCTCCAAGCTACTCTGACCACAGACACCGAAGAAAACCGGGATATGTTTCGGACGACCCTAGCCATGTACATGGACGGGTTGCCCAAGGAATATAAAATCCCGCAGATCACCCACAACCGGAACTCGCTAAGCCTGCGGAACCGGTCGCGCCTGTTCTATCAAGTAGCCGGTTTAAGGGCCAAGGGCAGCCTTGGGCGTGGTAAGGCTATCACCTTTTTGCACGGCACAGAGACCAGCTCCTGGGGCGACGAGGAGGGCTTGGCGTCCCTGTTGGCGTCTCTTGCAGAGACTAACCCCGACCGGCTCTATATGTTTGAGAGCACGGCGCGCGGGTTCAACATGTTCCATGACATGTACACCACCGCTAAGAAGGCCAAGACCCAGCGGGCAATCTTCTGCGGATGGTGGCGCAATGAATTCTATGCCGCTGATCCCGAGTCATCTGTCTACAAAACCTATTGGGACGGGCGGCTGACCGGCGAAGAAAAGGAATGGAACCGCGACATCAAGAAGCTCTATGGCTTTGAGATCAACTCGCGGCAGATCGCTTGGTGGCGGTGGAAGCTGCACGAGGGCATCAAAGACGACGCGCTCATGTATCAAGAATTCCCGCCCACGGAAGACTATGCTTTCGTAATGACGGGCTCATCGTTCTTTTCTAACGCCAGATGCTCGGAGGCCGCCCGTGTCGCGAAGCTCAAAAAGTTCGACTCTTACCGTTACTCTTTTGGATCTAACTTCCACGACACCGAAGTCCTCAAATCTTCAGATCGATTGGCAACCCTCAAAGTTTGGGAAGAACCCATCGACACTGCCTATTATGTTATTGGAGCCGACCCCGCTTACGGCAGTAGCGATTGGGCCGACCGTTTTTGCATCCAAGTCTTTCGATGTTATGCAGACGGTCTTGATCAAGTCGCCGAATTCGCAACCAGTGAACTCAATACTTATCAATTCGCATGGGTCATCGCCCACTTGGCGGGAGCGTATAAGAATTCTACGCTTAATCTGGAAGTTAACGGCCCCGGACAAGCCGTCATTAACGAACTCAGAAACCTGAAGCGGCAAGCTGTTTCTATGGGCGGGGCGACCGGCAAGGGCCTCATGCACGTTCTTGGTTCGATGACTAACTATATCTGGCGCAAGAACGACACGATGGGCGGCATCTCGAATTCTATCGGCTGGCTGACCACGCAGGGTTCGAAAGAACGCATGATGAATTACACCAAGGACTATTTTGAACGGCAAATGATGAACGTCGTTTCGATGGATACCTTGGAAGAAATGAAAGGCATTGTTCGCGAAGGAGGATCCATCCACGCCCCTGGCCGTGGCAAGGATGATCGCGTGATTGCTATGGCGTTGGCCTGTGCCGCCTACGCAGAGCAACTCCAGCCCCGGCTTCTCATGGAGCGCTTGACGCGTCAGGTATCCAACGCGCAAGAATGTATCACGCCGGAAGAACTGTCCGTTGGTCGCAACGTCTCGACCTACCTCAAACAGATTGGTATCTATGGGCAATGATGACAATTCTCAGCAAGGCGGAAATCTACCGCCAGATGGAACGGTTCTGGAAAGACCAGGACAAGACGCTGAGTATTGCCATGTTTGCGGAGCTGTCAGGATTAAGCATGTCGCTTCTCAAGCGCGTGTTCCACATCAAGGACACCCCTATGAGCGAGCACACCCAAATCGCCGTGAGCCGTGCACTGGAGCGTATGACCCGTGGCGACGTGGTAATGGTCTATGATAAGGGGAACAAACGCAGGTTGATCTACCGGCAGGAACCCCGGCCCAGATTATCTAAGAGCATGAGCCTGACAAATGATGGGAAAAAGATCGCCCTGAAAGTCGGGATCAAGAACAAGTCGGACTACTCTAAGCCCGGCTTCAATGAGCAGTTCAACAAGTAAGGGGATGTTATGGCTATCATGCGCGACTACAAATGCCCTCGTCACGGTTACTTTACCGGCTGGGAGCCCGTGTGCGACGAAGGTTGCACTGACGTGGCCCAGGTTATCTTGCGAGCCCCGACCATGCGGGACTCCGTGATTGGTGGCCGCTCCAAGCGCAATGACACCAACATCAAAAAGCTTGCCAGCGATTTCAACATGACAAACATCAAGTCTACCAAAGAAGGTGAACATCAGACCGGCTACCTTGCCCGCAACAATGCCCCTGTTCCCGAGCAACCGCCCGCAGCCCGCCCCGGTGACGCCGTTATGTGGGGCGAAGCGGGCAAATACAACATGCAGAGTATGCTTGGCGGCATGGTCAAGCCTGTCAGGGACGAGCAAGTTGGCTTTTCGCCCAAAGATGCTAATCTCACGCGCGGACCAATGGCGGCCAGCTACTACGCTGACCACGACAACCTGAAGCTTGACAAATGATCATTCCCAAGGACGCCAACGACCGAGAGTCGTTCTATCAAGACTTGATCCGCAAGTGCTTGGTTTCTCGCGAGACCCGCCGCGCGGATTACTCTGCGTTGAAATCTTATTATCTCTTTGGGTCCGCCCCCGAAGAAAGCCCTGCTCAGTACAACAAGATATTTCCGCACATCGACCAACTCGTCAGCTTCCTCTACTCGGCTGACACGACGCGGTTCTCGATCAACTTGGGCGCATCAGCTCACGAAGATCAGTACAGATATATCCCCCGCCTTGAGCAGGCCCTGAACGACGAGTGGAATAATTCCAACGCCGATCAAGTCTTTAACACGGCCTTGACTTGGGCAATGGTCTACAATTCTGCGTTCATCAAGCTGGTGGTTTCCAATAACGCCATCCACCCGTACTACATTGACCCCAGTTCTTTTGGCGTTCTGAGGGAAGACATCCCTTACCTGGATCGCCAGGAAGCGTTTGTCCAAAGCTACTACATAACCAAATCCGATCTGTTTGCTCGGCTTTACAAACACCCCAAGCGCGAAAGCATTGTTGAGCGAGTGACAACCTCTCAGCATGTTGAGGCTTATTCGCCTAACGGCGTGGACCGGATTATCTTGAGCCAAGTCGATCCGACCATGTACGGCAACGTCAATCTCAATCTTTACGGCCAAAACCGGATGAAGCCGGAAGTCGAAGAAGACACGATTGAAATGATTGAGCTGTACGTCTGGAACGACGAGACCAAAGATTACCAGATCGTAACGCGCGCCGATCCAGATGTGATTATCTACGACCGCGAAAACGAAAAGCTCTTCCTGAAAGGAGAGAGCCCGTTCATTCAGATCGCACCAAACCCCATGCCGGATTACTATTGGGGCCAGTCCGAGGTTTCCCGCCTGATGTTTCTTCAGGACATGCGTAACAAGCGCATGAACGAAATTCTGGACCTGCTGTCTAAGCAAGTGAACCCGCCGACTGCCCTCACAGGGTTTACCGGCATCTTGGATGAGAAGAACTTTGCCTTGAACCGCGCTGGCGGCCTTCTGGCAAGTGATATGCCCAATACTAAGATCGAGCGGCTGGCGCCTGACCTTCCTGAAAGTCTCTATGAGCAAATCAGAGAAATTGACGCCATGTTTGCCGAAGCTTCCGGCATTTCCGAGGTTCTGTCGGGCCGTGGTGAACAGGGTGTTCGTTCTGCCGGTCACGCTTCTCAGCTTGCCCGTCTTGGTTCGTCTCGCGCTAAAAAGCGGGCGCTCATTGTTGAGAACTCGCTGGAAAAGCTGGCGACACTCTACATGAAGTTAATGCAAGCTTACGACGCAACCCATCTCACTGATATTGAAGGGAAAAAGTTCATTGCTGAACAATTTACCCGTCAGTACGTCGTCAAGGTGGACGCGCATTCGAACAGCCCCATCTTCATGGAAGATATGCGCTCTCTTGCGTTCAATCTGTTTAAGGCTCAGGCTATTGACAAGGAGTCTTTGATTGATATGCTCGATCCACCGATGAAACAGATGCTCAAAGAGAAACTGAAGAAGGCGGAACAAATGAAGGCTATGCAGCCTTCTCCGCCCGAACAGGGGAAAAAGTCTGGTGGCTAGTCAAGGTCAAGTCACAACTGGGGACCAGCCGCGCGCTACGGGGCGCGATGTTTCCATGACTCAAAAGCCTGCCTCTATGCAATATCGGGTCTCTAATGTTAGAAATATGGTGGGCCGTCAGCCGACGCGCCCCGATAGGTCTATGAGGAGATCGTGATGTACAAGTCTGTTAAGCGGTCCCGTAGGGGCCGGAAGTAACCAGTTTCGGGGACGCCCACACCAACATTAGGAGGCGCGAATGCGTCGCAAGGGTCGTAAGTCCAAGCGCTAACGGGTTCCCGCAGTAGCGGGCGCTCGTTACTCATCCTTCCCCCCCCTCTAGATATGGAGGCGCACATGCGTCGCAAGGGTCGTAAGGCTCGTCGCTAACTAACATACGGGTTAGTCCCGTATAGCGACCAAAGAGCGTTCCGAGGAGGGGCGGAACTAAAACAAACCCCTCCCTTGACATTTGTTTAAGTTTCACAGCAGATGTCTGTGAATAGAGGTGAACCACATGGCCGATCAGGATATTATGGCTCTGATGCAAAGCCAGCAGGACGGCGCTCCGCCTCCTGGGGCTGGTCCCGCTATGACGCCTCCTCCCATGCCTTCCCCGATGTCAACGCCCGAACCTAAATCGGGACAACGGGAAGCGGCAATGATCAATGTGGGCATGGCCCTTGATCTAATTGAACAGTCCCTTCCCGCCATTGGTTCTGAGACCCCCGAGGGTCAGAGCCTGATGGCTGCTCTTTCCAAGCTCTCTTCCGTTCTTGGCCCCAAGAAGGCAAAGACCAACGAGCTTCAGAGCGCTGAAATCCTACAGCTCCTTCAGAATTTGCCCCAGGCGGGCGGTGGTTCCCCGGTATCGCGAGCGATTTCTGGTGGCCCGCCGAACCTTGGCCTCATGGGTCCGCAGCCACCCGCAATGCCTCCCGGCGGAGCCCCGGCAGGTGGACCCCCCGCAATGCCACCGGGTATGCCACCTGGCGGCGCACCGTCACCGATGTAAGGAGAATACAATGGACGTGTTCAAGCCTCGCGGCGCTTCCAAGCCCCGCAATCCCACTACCGATCAGCAGCAGAACGGCACAATTACCAATACGCCGCGTTATGCGCATTTGGGCGGACTGTCTGGCGCTTCTAAGACTGGAAGCAAGAACCAGTACGGCATTAAGCCGCCGGGTGACGGCAAAAAAGTCATCTAATACTAAAGGGGACGTAAATGGCATCGCTTGAAGACCTGACACCTGAAGCGCGAGATGAACTTGCAGCGCTTGCTCGCGAACTGGCTGATAACCCGGCCACTCGCGAGACATTTCTTCGTTTGACCAAGACCGCGCGTCCTAACATGCCAATCGGTGAGATTGACCTTAAGGATGACATGTCGTCTCGGTTTGAAGTTGCTCAGACCCGCATGGAACAGCTTGAAGGAAAGCTCCGTGAGAGGGATGCAATGGAAGAATTGGAGCGTCGTCGCAACAGGCTTGTTCGCGGCAAGGGCGTCAAGGAAGAAGACATTGCGGAGATTGAGAAGATCATGCTGGAAAAAGGCATTACCTCTCATGAGTCTGCCGCAGACTACTACAACTGGATGCGCCAGGCGGCAACGCCTACGCCCCAAAAGTTGTTCAGCCGGAATGTGATTGACGACGCCGCCGCAAGCACCCTGAAAAGGTTCATGGGCGGAAATCATGTGAGGGCTGCGCGTGAAGTCGCGGCAGAAGCGTTTAACGAAATCCGCAAAAGTCCAAGGCCAATTGGTCTTTGAGGGTGTGATGGGGACGAGTGTCACTTTAGAAATGATGAGGTAAACTATGGCAATCGGTGGCGGCATTCTCCCCACTACGGGTAGTAACCAGTTCACAGAACTGACTTACGTTACCCGTCGCGCGTTCATCCCCAAGATGGTCGTGCAAATCTACAACTCAACACCGCTCATGGCGGCGCTCATTGCTAATAGCCAGACGGCCACGGGCGGTGTGTCCTCCGTGACCGTTCCTGTTCAGGGTGCTCAGTTTGTTAACGCTCAGTGGTCGGACTACAGCGGCTCGTTCGCTCAGCCGTCCGTTCAGCAGGGCGCGTACAACGCTGAGTTTACGCTCAAGCTGATGATTGCGCCCGTGCCGTTCCTCGGCATGGAAGGTGCGGTTCAGCAGGACCACGCCATCATCCCGCTCATTGAGGCTCGCATGAACGATGCGACCAACGTGATGATGGATGCGATGGCGACGGCCCTCTACACCAACACCACCAACACTCAGCAGTTCACCGGCCTCCCGGCTGCGGTGGATGACGGTACTGGTACTGCCACCTACGGCAATATCACCCGCTCTTCGACCACAAACCCCTGGTGGCGTTCGAAGGTCTACGCTGCTGGTTCGGTTAACCCGACCCGTCAGAACGTCCTTCAGTACATTTCCGGCACGGTCAAGTACGGCGCAGAAGTGCCCACGTTTGGCATCTGCGGCTTTGGCACCTGGACCCTGCTTGCGCAGGACTATGTTGGTCAGGAACAGTACGTTATCACCCCCGGTTCGGGTTTTGATGGCGACTCAAACGGCCCGCAGGCCGGTTTCCGCGCCCTCATGGTTGCTGGCGTTCCAATCTATCCCGACCCGTATTGCCCCGAGGGTACGCTGTACCTTCTCAACACCAACTATCTCTCGCTCTACATCCATGAGCAGGGCCAGTTTGTGTTCACGGGCTTCGAAAGCACTCTGCCCAATTGGCAGATTGGCTACGTCGGCGCGGTCATCAACATTGCAGAACTTGTAAACACGAAGCCTAAGTCGATGACTAAGGTGACTGGTTACAATTCTCTTAGCCTCTGAGGAGAATGACCAATGTCTCTTGCTCTTAACAAGATCGTTCTTGCGAACGCAGTTGCCAACACCGCTGGTGCTTACTTTGAGCCCGTCGTTGTTTCCAACGTTGGCGCGGGTAACGCGACTGCAATGATCAGCTCGCAGTACATCCCGGCTGGGCTTTACGTCCTTCCTTCCACGGCTAACGTGGTCATTGAGTTCAACTACTACACTGGTAGTGCGAACGCTTGGACCACGCTTGTGGCGGCGAACACGGTTGCCCCGGTTCTGGTTTCGGACGGTTATAGCGTTCGCGCTAACGCCTCTACCGGCACCCAGACGGTCACGCTGTACACGGTCAATGGCGGTCAGGCGGCCACGGGCACCTACAACGCAACGTGAGGTGACACATGGCTAATCCTGATTCGGTAGGTCAAAATACCCAAGACAGCTTTGGCAATTATCGCATTGCACAAGGCCGCAATGTTTCGTTGGCTACTACAGCTAACGGCGTAGTTGCCATGCCACTCCTTAACGGTGGTATGGGTGGTTCGGGCGGCTACATCCTTCGTCGTATTGTGGTGTCAAACGCCTACAATACGGCTGGCGGTGCAGTTCCCAACGCCGCAACCGCTAACATCACCATTGGAACGTCTAATGACGGCGCTAACTTGGTGACTGGTACGGTGACGCTCACCAACCTGACAAACGGCACCAGCTACGTTGATATGACGCCTGGTTCTGGGTTGAATGCAAACACTGCCGCCATTGTGTTCAATGCCAACGCGCTCTTTGTGAACGTGACGGCAAACGTGGCGAACGTAGCTTGCCAGGTCAATGTGTACGGCGACGTAACGAGCTTCTGATGGAAAATGTGTGGGTCGTAAACAAAAGTGATGATGAGCTAACAACCCAATGGCATGGGAAGCATTACACCTTCCCCCGGTCCAAGCCGGTAGAAATTCCATATGATGTTGCTCAGAACATTTTTGGATACCGCCTAGACAACAAGTTTGAGTTTGTAGTTCGGTTTGGCTGGACAAAAGACTCGAATGATTTGCTGCGCGCTTATGAGCGACTTTCGAAGTTCGAAATCACTGAGCAGCGGCCAAAGGACTATCGCGCAACGTCCCCAGCGGTAGGCCAATTCCCCGCTCCGGTTCTTGACAAACTGGAGCGGGGAAAAGGGACGCAGGCAGCCGCATGATGTGGGGCGTAAATGACGACGCTACAAAGCTACATCACAACAACCCGCCGGTTGCTGCATGACGCTAATGCTAATTTTTGGACTGACCAAGAGCTAACGGATTATATCAACGACGCCCGTAACAGGCTTGTTCGCGATACTGGCGTTAACCGCCTCATCCAAAACAGCACGGTTGTCCAGGGACAAGAGGTGTACACCTTTTCGTCTTTGCCGCAAGGCTCGCTCACGCTCGACATCGTGAACTTCAATTTGTACTGGGGCAACTCGCGCGTCCCGTTGCGGTATCAGCCTTGGACCCAGTTTAACAGCCAATTGCGTTATTGGCAGAACTATATTGGCCGCCCAATCTGCTATTCGATTTACGGCAGCCAAAGTTTTTATGTTGGGCCTGTTCCTGATCAAACATATCAAATTGAGTTGGACACAATCGTTCAGCCGACTGATTTGGTTGCTTTGAGCGACCCCGAAACCATCCCGTTGCCTTATACGCAGCCTGTGCCTTATTACGCGGCTGGCACGGCCAAATATAAAGAACAGAGTTATGGCGAAGCGGAAATCTTCAAACAGGAGTACCTGAAGAAGGTTCAGAACGCTTTGGCAACTTCATTCCAGCGCCGGATACCTGACGTTTACAACCAGGTGTACTAAGATGGCAGCATCACCTGAACAAAAAAAGAACTATCAGGTTACCAAAGCCTTCAAAGGCATGAACACGCGTCCGAACAGGACTGCGTTAGAAAATGAAGAATTTGCTTGGCTTGAAAACGTTCAGCCAATCGGGTTTGGCAACATTAAAGCGGTTGGAACGTCTTCAACAATCCAGACGAGCGGCTCAAACTTGGCCTGGTCTAGTACCGTCGCGTCTCTCTACAGCGTTAACATCAACAACGTTGATTACCTAGTAGCGTTTGAAACCAACGGCGGGGCCGAATACCTAAACCTAGCGACTAACACGGTTAGTACATTGGCTCCTTCGGGAACGTTCAGCGTGTCTGGCGTTCGCATGAAGCAATGGAAAAACGAGCGCGCAATCATCGCTGACCCTTCTAAAGGGTTTTTCACTTGGGATACTTCGAACCTCATTTCAGTTGGTTCTATTGGTGCTGTTGGCATCACCAACACGGGTTCGGGTTACGTGACACCGCCGACAGTGACAGTTAGCGCTCCAAATCAAACCAATGGTGTTCAAGCAACTGTGGTCGCATCGATCTCAAATGCGGCCAGCACCATAGTCAACGTTACCATTACAAGCGGCGGAACTGGTTACACCTCGTTCCCAACCATTACTTTTTCGCAACCTGACAATCCATACGGCGTGGTTGCTCAAGGTACAGTGACGAGCATAACCAGTGGTGCTGTTTCGTCTATTCAAATCACCAACCCTGGTTACGGGTACAACACGGCTCCTACAATTACTTTTTCCAGTGGGGCCGCAGCGGCAACAGCAGTTGTTGGGTCTGGCTTGGTCACTAGCCTAGCAATAACAAACGCCGGTTCCGGGTACACGTCTGCTCCAACCTTAACGTTTACAGGCGGGGGCGGGTCTAACGCGGCTGCTGTGGCGGGGCCGTTAACTTTTGCCGTCGGAACTATTGGTGTCATTGTAAACACTGGCGGAACAGGATACGCGTCAGCTCCTTCGGTAATTTTTACGGGCGGAAGCCCTACAACGGCAGCTCAAGCAACAGCTATTGTTTTTGGCGGCATTGTTACCGGCATCGTTGTGACCAATCCTGGTGCTGGATATACCTCTGCCCCTGCGGTAAGTTTTAGCGGCGGATCGCCGACAACAGCAGCAACAGCAACAGCGCTCTTGACCAGTAATACTTTGACTGACGTTGCAAGCTTCCAAGGGCGTGTTTGGTTATCGCAAGGTCGTACCGTCTTTTATAGCGCTGCCGGGCAATACAATGATTTTGTTAGCGTCTCTGCTGGCAACATCTTAATCACAGACGACACGCTTCACAGCAACATTGCGGCTTTGATCTCGGCCAATAACTTTTTGTACGTGTTTGGCGACGACAGCATCAATGTGTTCTCAGATGTTCGCGTAACGTCAACAGGAACCACGCTTTTTACAAACACCAACGTGTCTGCGTCTACCGGTTCCGTGTACTACGACGGAATTTTTGCATATTTCCGTTCGTTGCTGTTCATCAACGATTATGGTGTGTTCGCCTTGATTGGCGCAACTGTCAGCAAAATATCTGATGCTCTTGATGGCATTTTTCCTTTGTTTGATTTCACCAAACCTATTTCTGGCGGCCAAGTGCTAATCAACAACATCTTGTGCGCGGCATTTAACGTATATTACAATGACCCAGTGCAAGGCACTCGGCCTATCCAGTTAATATTTTTTGACAAGAAATGGTTCATTACCAGTCAAGGAACCCTGAACAAAGTTTCTCCTGTAACAACAAAGAAGAAACTTTATTTGTACGGCACGGGCGGCACAAACCTGTTGTCTCTGTACACGGATAATTCTGCGCCGATCAATACAACTATTCAGAGTGCGTTGTGGCCGATGCAAGACACAATTCGCACCAAGCAAGCTCTGAAATTTGCTATTGAATTGACGGCAAGTGTTGGCGTAACTGCCAACGTCACAGTAGATAGCGAAACAAACACCAGCCCGATATACGTAATCAGCAATTACGTTTATTGGACAAACAATGCAGGCAACACTATCGGCTGGACGAACAGCGTCATACCGATTTCAACGATTACATGGACTGGTGGCAGTGGCTATCAGCTTTACAAGAGTGATGCCCAGCAGTATGGCAAATATCTCGGTCTTACAATCACATCATCCAGCCCCTCGTACACACTCAACACGATGGAAATGGAATACGAACAGAGGGTGAGGTTCTAATGGCACTCCCAATCACAATCCCATACACGTTTGCCACCGCAACAACCTCTATACCCTTAGCGAACCTTGACTCCGATTTTACCACGGTTGTAAACGGGATCAATGGCA